>Ga0247742_10002828_pt1 | contig 11246 bp, 12 predicted proteins | sample UWRJL208509C2_FD_180944 | JGI IMG/M metagenome (GOLD analysis project Ga0247742, IMG submission 180944) | Plant litter microbial communities from Arlington Agricultural Research Station in Wisconsin, United States - UWRJ-L208-509C-2 | ecosystem: Environmental > Terrestrial > Plant litter >... | reverse complement strand
CAATAGGCTGGTGTCCAAAGTTTTTCAGGTGTACCAGCAGGATGATCTGTACCATACTTCCGATATGTAACGAATCTGCAGTAGGATCAAAGCCTATATAGGCAGAAGTAACCTCTTTTAACAATTGTTCTTCGGTCCCGGGCATGCTATCGTGGTATAAACCTCTCCAGCGTAATTCTTCTACTAAATTTTTCATCTGAAATAATAAATTTGGCGCAAAGATAACCTAATTACACAATTTGTTCCGAGACACAGTATTTAAAATTTGAAAATTATCACTGCTGCTTAGTAATAGTTTAATTACTAACTTTGTCCTATGGTTTTAATTACAGGAGCAACAGGCTTTTTAGGCTCACATTTACTCATTAAGCTTCTGGAAAAAGGAGAGAAGGTAAGGGCTTTATACAGAGATTCTTCAAAACAGGCAGTGGTAAGTGCCCTTTTTTCCTATTATAATAAACAGCAGCTGTTTGAGCAGATACAGTGGTTTGAAGCAGATATAACGGATATTCCGTCAATGGAAGCAGCATTTGTGAGTATTAATGATGTTTATCACTGTGCGGCTTATATTTCTTTTGATCCTGATGACGAAGAGCAATTGCGTAAGGTCAATATTGAAGGGACGGCTAATATTGTTAATTTTTGTTTAGTGAATAATGTGCGTAAACTTTGTTTTGTGAGTTCGATTGCAGCGCTGGGGGATTTACAGGATCATGAAAAGATAATTACGGAGAATACTGAATGGAATGCTGAGAAATACCACAGCGACTATGCTATTTCGAAATACGGTGCCGAGATGGAGGTATGGCGAGGCGAGCAGGAAGGTTTGGATGTTGTTATTGTCAATCCGGGTGTGATTTTGGGTCCGGATTATTCTGAAAAAGGAAGTGGGCAGCTATTTCTGGAGGTTAAGAAAGGATTGAAGTACTATACTAAAGGCAGTACAGGATTTATAGCTGTGAAGGATGTAGTTGATACAATGTGGCTGTTGATGAATAGTGAAATTAAAGGAGAGCGATTTATCCTGATCAGTGAAAATGTTGTATTCGAACAACTTGTAAACACTATGGCTATTGCCCTGGATAGTAAAAAACCGCGGTTTTATGCCAAAAAATGGATGACGGGAATTGTTTGGAGATTGGATTGGATTTTGGCTACTGTATTTTTTGCAAGACGAAAATTATCAAAGGCGATGGCAAGATCATTACACTCAACAGATTTGTATTCTAATGAAAAAATAAAGGGCGTTGGCATTATTGATTTTACTGTTATTTCGCAGGTTATTCATGAAACTTCGCCGTTTTATAAAAACAAAGGATAAAAAACACGAATTATTTTTTGATAGCAGCTCTCTTAAGCAGCTCTTTCTTTTTTAATATTCTTTCGGCAGCAGAAGTCTTGGTAGCTGTTGTATCTTTTTTTGTATCAAGTTTTTTCTTAGCTTCTATGTCTTTATCTTTTTTAGCCAGAGCGTCTGTTATTCTTTTATCATAATCCAGCTTTTTATTTACCTGGTCATATATGCCCGAGTATTTTTGGATGTCAGAAGCATAATAACGGTCGCTTTTTGCAAATTGCAGGCTGTCGATTTTATATTTTTTATAGATATAGTTGGAAGGACTTATTTTTCTTTGCTCAAGAGATGCCGGATTATTGAGCCTTATTGCTTCCAGTATAGATAAGTCATATATAATATTGACCATCTTATCTTCGGCGATAAGATTATCAGGTTTTTCAATTACACCCGAATTACAGGATGTAAATAATACGATGCTTATAAGTAATGTTAAAATGATTTTCATATGCTGCAGTTTATCGGTCAAAAAGCAGGCGTTCGCCGCATTTAATATCTTTTACTTTGAAATTATTATATACCAGTTCGCCATTTACAAAAGTATGGGTAATTCTTGACTTAAAACTAAACCCTTCGAAAGGCGACCAGCCGCATTTATATAAAATATTCTCTTTTCTTACATTCCATGGCAACCCTGGATTTACAATAACCAAATCGGCATAATAACCTTCTTTGATAAACCCTCTTTTTTCTATTTTAAAGATTTTGGCAGGGTTATGTGCCATTTTCTCAACGATTTTTTCAATTGAGATTTTCCCCTGATGGAATGCCTCAAACATGGCTACCACAGCATGTTGTACAAGCGGACCACCTGAAGGAGCTTTCAGATAAGATTGTTTTTTCTCTTCCAGCGTATGTGGAGCATGGTCTGTAGCGATTACATCGATACGATCATCTAATAAAGCTTCCCATAATACCTTACGGTCATTGGCCGTTTTAACAGCCGGATTCCATTTGATAAGATTTCCTTTGGTATCATAATCTTCATTTGTAAACCACAAATGGTGAATACAAACTTCGGCAGTTATTTTTTTATCTTCTAATGGAATTTTATTTGTAAATAAGTCCATTTCTTTTGCGGTAGAAAGGTGAAAGACATGGAGCCTTGCGCCTGTTTTTTTAGCCAGAGCGATTGCCCTTGAAGAAGAGATATAACATGCCTCTTCACTTCGGATCAGATGGTGTACATTGACAGGGATATCTTCGCCATATTGTTCTTTGTATTTTTCAAGATTGTTCCTGATTGTAGTTTCATCCTCGCAATGAGCTGCTATCAGCATAGTAGTACTTGAGAATATCTTTTCAAGCACAACCTCATCATCAATAAGCATATTTCCTGTTGAAGAACCAAGGAACAGCTTTATTCCGGCAACATTCTTAGGGTTGGTTTTTAAGACCTCTTCGAGGTTATCGTTAGTACCGCCCATCATAAATGAGTAATTCGCATATGAATTTTCTGCGGCTATCTGGTATTTCTGTTCAAGCAGTTCCTGAGTAACTGCGTTAGGAATGGTATTGGGTTGTTCTATGAACGAAGTGATTCCTCCGGCCACGGCTGCTCTTGACTCGGAAGCTATATCGCCTTTGTATGTCAGTCCCGGTTCGCGGAAATGCACCTGATCGTCAATAGCGCCCGGAATCAAATAATTTCCTTCGGCATCTATTATTTTTGTTGTTGAGGACTTTGCGCTGATACTTTCTGCAATCTCTACTATATATTGATCTTCTATGAGCACATCTCCTTCAAAAATGACTCCTTCGTTAACTATTTTGGCATTCTTGATTAAAACCCTTTTCATTGATCCTGTACTTATAACCTGTTAAAAACTTTTCTTATTCTTAATGATACTACACCTAAAACCGCTTCTTTTATAATAGAGTTGCTCATTTTTGACTGTCCTTTTGTCCTGTCGGTAAAAATGATCGGTACTTCTGTAATGGTGAAATTTTTGAGATACCCCCTATATTTCATTTCAATCTGGAAAGCATAGCCGATAAATTTTATTTTATCCAGATCGATGCTTTCAAGGACTTCCCTTTTGTAGCACATAAACCCTGCAGTTGCATCGTGTATTTTCATTCCTGTAATAGCCCTTACATAAACAGAAGCAAAATAGGAGAGTAATACACGGCTTAAGGGCCAGTTTACCACGTTTACACCAGTTACATAACGGGAGCCTATGGCTATGTCGGCTCTTCCGAAATGACAGGCATCGTATAATTTTTCCAGATCTTTCGGATTATGTGAAAAATCTGCATCCATTTCGAAAATGTAGCTATATTTTTTGTCAATTGACCATTTAAATCCGTGAACATAGGCAGTTCCGAGCCCTGATTTCTTATCTCTGTTTTCAAGAAATAATCTATCTGGGAACTCATTTTGCAGTTCAATTACTTTTTGTGCGGTCTGATCGGGTGAGTTATCATCGACAATAAGCACATCAAATTGTTTGTTCAGTGAAAACACGGTTCTGATGATGCTTTCAATATTTTCAATTTCGTTATAGGTTGGAATTATAACAATACTGTCGTTCATAAAAATCTGGATTTCCCCGCAAAAATAATCTTTTTATGATTGTCTAATCTTAATTAATTTATAATAAATCAAACAAATAAAAAATTAGTAATTTTGCGGCATGACAGCAGCTATTTTATTTCAGCATAGGGTAATCGAAAACAAGGACTGGGCGACGGTTTTGTTTGTGTTTTGCTTAGTCCTGATTGCTGTGACACGGTCTGTATTTGAGAATCGTTTTTTAGATTTTTCGAAACTGATCTTTTCAGACAAGTATATAAAGATTTATAAAGACAGTTCCAATTTAATGAGTTGGTTTAATGTCTCCCTATTTGCTGTACAGATTATTTCGTTTGCTTTTTTCTTGCAATTTTTACTCAGTTATTTTGGCTATGTTTCTCAGGCAGACTGGATTGTGTATATACAATTGATTACATTGATTGGGGTTTTTATTCTTTCGAAGTACCTGATTGAGAAGATTATTTCGGTATCATTTAATATAGAGGAGTTTATTGAGCAATTTAATTTGCAAAAAGTGAGCTACAGAACTTATGTGGGATTGGTGCTTCTTCCTGTAAATATGATCCTGTTTTATAACGATGATGTGCCAAAAACTGTGGTTTATTTGATTATTGTTATCATTTTGGTAATAAATGCACTAACATATCTTAATTCTTTAAAAATTTATCAAAATTTAATAATTAGCAAGTTGTTTTATTTTATTTTGTATCTTTGCGCACTTGAAATAGCGCCTTACTATTTTATGTATTACTGGTTTACAAGAAGTTAGCATTAGAAAATATCAACTATGAAAGTGAAAACAATTTTGGTGTCACAACCTGAGCCTAAAGTAGAAAATTCACCTTACTTTGAGCTCCAACAAAAGCATAAAGTAAAAATTGATTTCAGGCCTTTTATCCACGTCGAAGGTGTTAATGCAAAAGATGTCAGACTTCAAAAAATTGATCTCAACAACTACACTGCAATCATTTTAACGAGCAAGAATTCTGTTGACCACTTTTTTAGGGTTGCGGAAGAAATGCGTTATAAAATTCCTGAAGGATTAAAATATTTCTGTCAGTCGGAAGCTATCGCTTTTTACCTTCAGAAGTATGTGGTTTACAGAAAACGTAAAATCTATGTTGGCCAGAAGGATTTTGTAGACATGTCCCCTTTGATCAAGAAATACAAAGACGAGAAGTTTTTGTTACCTGCGTCTGATCAGCTGAACGCTGATGCACCACAGGTATTAAATAATCTTAAAGTAGACTGGACCCAGGGAACTTTTTATAAGACCGTTATGAGTGATCTGTCGGATCTTGCGGATGTTTATTATGATGTATTGGCGTTTTTCAGTCCTACCGGGATTAAGTCATTATTCATGAATTTCCCTGATTTCGAGCAGAACAATACCAGGATAGCTGTGTTTGGAAGTACTACCCAGAAAGAAGCTTTGGATCACGGATTGCGTGTAGACATCATGGCACCTACACCTGAGGCTCCTTCTATGACAATGGCTTTGGAGAAGTATGTAGCAAAAGCTAATAAAGACAGTAAAGAAAAATAAGATCTTTACTCAGTATATAAAAAAAGAGCTGTCAAAATTTTGACAGCTCTTTTTTATTGTGTTGATGCTAACTTATGCTACTGGAGCACCTGCTAATATTTCGGCATTTGCAAACTCTTCAAATTTGGCGAAATTAGCTTTAAATTTCTGTGCCAGTTCGACAGCTTTTACATCGTATAAACTCTCATCGTCCCAGGTATGTCCGGGATTTAATATTTCTTCAGGGACATTAGGGCAGGATTGTGGTATTGCAATTCCGAAAACCTTATCATTTACATATGTCACATCATCCAGTTCGCCATTTAAAGCCGCTGTAATCATAGCGCGTGTATATTTCAGCTTCATCCTGCTTCCTGTTCCATAAGGACCTCCTGTCCATCCTGTGTTGATCAGCCAAACCTTTACTCCAGCATCCTTCATTTTTTTGCTAAGCATTTCAGCGTATTTTGTTGGATGTAACGGCATAAAAGGTGCGCCAAAACAAGCAGAGAAATTAGGCTGTGGTTCCGTAACACCGGCTTCAGTCCCGGCAACTTTTGCAGTGTAACCTGAAATAAAGTGATAAGCAGCCTGTCCTGGAGTTAACTTTGAGATAGGAGGCAATATTCCAAACGAATCAGCGGTAAGGAAAAAGATATTTTTAGGATTCTTTCCTATAGATCCAGGCTGTATATTATCGATATGGTAGATAGGATAGCTTACTCTTGTATTTGGCGTGATAGATACATCCTCATAATCCACTTCATTGGTGCCTTCTTTAAATACTACATTTTCAAGAATAGCACCTCTTTTGATAGACCTGAAAATATCCGGTTCATTTTCTTCGGTCAGATTAATTACTTTTGCATAACAGCCCCCTTCAAAATTAAAGACGGTGTTTTCGCTGGTCCATCCGTGTTCGTCATCCCCTATAAGTTTTCTTTTAGGATCTGCGGATAAGGTTGTTTTTCCTGTTCCGGATAATCCGAAGAATATAGCAGTATCGCCCTGATCTCCTACATTTGCACTGCAGTGCATAGGAAGTGCATTTTTGTCAACCGGCAGTATAAAATTTAGTGCAGAGAAAATCCCTTTCTTCATTTCACCGGTATAACCAGTTCCGCCTACTAATGCAATTTTTCTGGTGAAATCCAGTATTGCAAAATTTGCCTGGCGTGTGTTGTCAACAGCAGGATCTGCTTTGAATCCCGGAGCACAGATTACGTGCCAGTCGGGAGTGAAGTTGTCCAATTCAGAAACTTCAGGTCTCAGGAACATGTTGTAGCAGAATAAATTGGACCATGCCGTTTCTGTTACTACACGTACATTAAGCCTGTAATTATCATCCGCACATACATAGCTGTCTCTTGCGAAGATTTCTTTGCCAGACAGATAGGCTGTTACTTTATTATATAGTTTGTCAAAATTTTCGGGAGTAAAAGGAATATTTACATTTCCCCACCAAACCTTGTCTTCAGTGATGCTATCTTTAACGATAAATCTGTCCTGAGGAGAACGGCCTGTAAACTCGCCTGTATTGATTGCCAGAGCACCGGTAGAAGATTCTACTCCCTGTCCCGACTGTATGCTGATGTTATGTAATTCGTCCGGAGACAGTTGGTAATGAACATTTGCATTCTTAATGCCTAAGTCTTCTAACGAAATCGATTTCGTAAACAAAGCGTTATTATCCATAAAATTTAATGTTGAGTTGTTTATTACAAAACGCAAAAGTAAAAATTATAATTTACAACGTTGTAGTAAATCTAAAATTTATGCTTTTTTCTTCAGAATATCGATGAATAACCAACACCATGATGCTATTAGTAAGAATCCTCCAACAGGAGTGATGGGTCCAAGCACTTTAAAGTTAAAAGAATTCAGGCTGTCGGTAGCTAAAAGATACACAGAACCGGAGAAAAACAGTACACCAAATACTACCAGATAATAAATTCCTTTTTTAGCTTTTTCTGATATGAGATTTGTAGTTCCCACAAACAAAAGAAAGAGTGCGTGGTATATTTGATATTTTACACCGGTTTCAAAAGTGCCCAATTCTTCGATGCTAAGGACTTTCTTAAGAGCATGCGCTCCAAAAGCGCCTAAAATAATTGCTATTGCACCGAATAATGCCGCTGTTGAAATGATCTTTTTGTCCATTTTTAAAATTTTGTATAAAGTTACACAACAGCTAGGGAAAAATAAAAAAGAATAGGATTAAAATCTGCTTGTTTATAAATATAACAAATACATACCTTTGTGTGATAATTGAAACCTATGAGAAACATACTTATTATTGGTGCCGGCCGTTCGGCTTCTTCGCTTATACAATACCTTTTAAATAAATCAGAGCAGGAACAGCTGCATTTGACTATAGCAGACCTTTCAGTAGAACTCGCACAGAAAAAAGCGGGGGGGCATGTGAATGCTACGCCTATCGCTTTTAATATTTTTGACCAGATACAAAGGACTGCCGAAATCAGTAAGGCTGATATTGTGATCTCGATGTTACCCGCACATATGCATATTGAAGTTGCCAAAGACTGTATCACTTATAAAAAGCACATGGTTACCGCTTCCTATATCAGTGACGCCATGCAGGCACTGGACGCTGCTGCTAAGGAGAATAATCTGGTATTTATGAACGAGATTGGCCTTGACCCGGGAATTGATCATATGAGCGCCATGAAAGTGATCAATGAGATTCGGGATAAGGGCGGTAAAATGATTTTGTTTGAATCTTTCTGTGGGGGTCTTGTAGCCCCGGAATCTGACACTAATTTATGGAATTATAAATTTACCTGGGCACCAAGAAATGTGGTGCTTGCAGGACAGGGAGGAGCGGCTAAATTTATACAGGAAGGTACTTATAAATATATTCCATACCACAAATTATTCAGGAGAACTGAGTTTCTGGAAGTAGAAGGCTATGGAAGATTTGAGGGCTATGCTAATAGGGATTCTCTTAAATACCGTAGTGTATATGGACTCGACGATGTGCTTACATTGTATAGGGGAACTATACGGAGAGTTGGCTATTCCCGTGCCTGGAATGTATTTGTACAACTTGGAATGACAGATGACAGTTATATTATTGACAATTCTGAGACTATCAGTTACCGTGAATTTACTAATTTATTTCTTCCGTATCATCCAACAGATTCAGTTGAGCTAAAGTTAAGGTTAAGTTTGGGTATCGAGCAGGATGATGTGATATGGGACAAATTATTGGAACTGGACATCTTTAATCCTAATAAAATTGTTGCACTCCGGGAGGCAACACCAGCCCAAATCCTTGAAAAAATACTTACAGACAGCTGGACGTTACAGCCGAATGATAAAGATATGATTGTGATGTACCATAAATTTGGATATGAAATCAACGGTGTTGAAAAACAGGTCGATTCGAAAATGGTCTGTATAGGAGATGACCAGACATATACCGCAATGGCAAAAACAGTTGGACTTCCGGTTGCAATTGCAACTTTACAGATATTGAATGGCAATATTACAATTCCGGGCGTACAGTTGCCAATCAGCAGGGAGGTTTATGAACCGATACTAAAAGAGCTTGAGGAGTATGGAGTAGTTTTTAATGAAAAGGAAGTGTTGTACACAGGTTATAATCCGGATAAGATATTGAACTAGGTTTATAAGGATATTTTGCTTTCATATTAAAATCTAAATTGTACTTTTAATTAAAATCTGGTATAAATGAAAATAAATTCCTTACAAATAGAAATTGACGGTATTGATAAAGAGATATTACGGGACCTGATGGATGATGCGCGTAAGCCCATATTGCAGATAGCCCATAAAATTGGCATTTCGGGAGCGGCAATACATCAAAGGCTTCGCAAACTGGAGCAGGCAGGTGTCATTTCCGGTTCAAAATTCACTGTTAATAATAAAGTTTTAGGGTACAGCACTATGGCGTTTGTAGGGATCTATCTGGATAAGGCCGCACGTAATCCTGAAACTGTAAAGGAATTGAAAAAAATCCCTGAAGTGCTGGAATGTCATTATACAACAGGAAACTGGTCTATACTGATCAAAATTATCTGCCGTGACAACGAACACCTGATGCATTTATTGAATACAAAAATACAGGCTATAGAAGGAGTTTCAAGAACGGAGACTTTTATATCGCTGGACCAGCAAATAGAGCGACAAATCCAATTGTAACAGATTATCCAATTGGTGTATAAATAAAAAATATTGAAAATTTTAAAGGCGCTATACTAATTTTATAATTTTGGGGTTATAGTATTAAGTATTATGATTCTAAATAAAAAAGCATGAGGACTATCCGAATTCTACAGTCTGCACTGATTATCGCAATAATAGCTATTGCTGTTTGCCTGACAAGTTGTGATGACAATGATGATAAAGTCATTGCTCCCGGAATAGGAGACTATGACCTTAATGAAGCAACGCTGAGAACAGAAGGATATACCAAAGTTTTTGAAGATAATTTTAATACCAGCCTTGATCTTTGGGATATATGGACAGGTGGGGCTTATAATAACGAACTCCAGTATTACCAGGCTTCCAATTTAGTAGTCACAGATGGTATATTAGCAATTAAAGCAAAAAAGGAAACTGTAGAAGGGCAGTCTGTTCCCGGAAGCGGTGAGATGAAAACATTTGGTTATACCTCCGGCAGAATAGAATCTAATTTTGAGATAACCCCTACAGTTGCCGCAGGCCAGGTAAGGATCAGTGCAAGAATTAAGCTGCCCGAAGGTTATGGGATGTGGCCGGCATTCTGGAGTTATAGCGAACCATGGCCTACACATGGTGAAATAGATATAATGGAGGCTTTGGGGAATTCTGATACTGACAGTTATCATGTATATGAAGTAATCTGGTCAAAAGACAGTCTTGTATTTATACTTGACGGCGTGATTGTAGATACTAAACTCGCTTCAAGTCCCGGAAATAATTATATATCGGAATTTTTTGGCAAACCAGAGCATATTGTTTTGAATGCTGCTATCGGAGGGGATATATTTCCTAATTTTGATGCAGGTAAAATAAAGACTGCCGACATGTATGTGGACTGGGTTAAGATCTTTACGAAGCCATAAAAGTAATCACGATACAGTGGATAAAGTACTATATGATATGTATACCCATAATTACAAACTTACTACAAAATGGACCGGTAACAAGGGCGAAGGTACTTCCGGATACCGTGCCTATGAACGCAGCCATACTATTTCTATAGAAAACAAGCCTGATCTATTTGCTTCTGCAGATCCGGCTTTTAGAGGTGATGCCACTAAATATAATCCAGAGGACATGCTCCTCGCAGCACTCTCCGGTTGTCATATGATGAGTTATCTGCATGTGTGTGTGGAGGCCGGGATAGTCGTGACAGATTATGTAGATCATGCTACAGGAACGATGGTGCATGTTGCTGATGGCAGTGGACGCTTTACCGAAGTGGTATTGAATCCTGTTGTGACAGTTGCAAATGAAAGCATGGTAGAAAAAGCTAATGAATTACATGCTAAGGCAAATAAGCTTTGTTTTATAGCGAATTCATGTAATTTTCCAATTCTTCATAATGCGGTTTGTAATGTGGAGATGTAATTTGAGAGTCAAAAAGCAAGAAACAAGACTTATTTTATAGACGAATAAGATTATGTTATAGTTAATAATAGAAAAATCCGCTTCTTTTGAAGCGGATTTTTTATTGTCTTTGTTTGTGGAATTATCTTCTGTTGCCAGTGTAGATAGAAATATAATAGAGTAAGGTTGCGATGGAACCGATAGCGGCTACTACATAGGTTCTGGCTGCCCATTTAAGGGCATCCCTGGCACCG
>Ga0247742_10002827_pt1 | contig 11247 bp, 5 predicted proteins | sample UWRJL208509C2_FD_180944 | JGI IMG/M metagenome (GOLD analysis project Ga0247742, IMG submission 180944) | Plant litter microbial communities from Arlington Agricultural Research Station in Wisconsin, United States - UWRJ-L208-509C-2 | ecosystem: Environmental > Terrestrial > Plant litter >... | reverse complement strand
GCGGGGAAACGCTGTTCTGCATGCTGCGGCCTTTGTCCGCCGCGCAGGATTCGTCGCCGGCGCCGTTGCGGCTGTCGTTACAGGCGGCTGCGGGCGGCATCGACATCGGCTTCGTCAAGCTGTGGCGGAACAATAAATTCATCCCCCAAACAAGTGCTAAGTCCTTGATATTCGCTCCCTCGCGCAAATCCTCATTTGCTAAATTCATCCCCCGATTTTTATTCGTCTAAAAACAGCTCGAAAAATCTGAACAATAAATCCATCCCCCGTTTTCGATTTGAAAAGAAATTGGCTTTACAAATGCTCGTCAAGCTTGCGGCCCCTGAACGCCTTCCTTCTAGTTCGGATGGAATCCGTAGTTTCACCGAGCTCTTTTAATTTCGCCAAGGATAGAGGAAAGAACTGATGCCTGACCAACTGCGAGTACCCAATTCCTGCGACCTCTAAAATGTGGTTGACCGAGGCCCTGACCGGGGGAGAGGTCAGCCGTATTTTGGCAGCAGCTTGGGTAAAGAGCTCTACGTATTCGTTATCGCGTGCCGGATAGTCCACCCGATGAGTGCTCGCGACCTTCGTCCGGGATACGGGAGGAACTGTGCCAGCAATCGCGGCGACTTTCTTCTTGCGTCCCTCCAAGGCTTTTGTGGGGGTAGGTCGTACAGTTGTGCCGTATGTTTCATCCAAGATGGAGTAAATCACGTTGCGACGAACGTCCAGTCGTCGCGCAATCTCCGATATGGTATGTCCGGCCGTACGCAGTTCTCGCGCTTTAGATATGAATATTTGCCCGAATTCTTGCACCTTAAATTTCTTAGGTTGGCTACGAAAATTCCAACCCCGGGTCTTCGCCAGAAATGTATACCCACAGGTGCACTTGAACCCAAGCACCCCCGTGCGCTGGAAGCCAGCTACCTTATAAACAGTCTCCACGACCTTTTCTCCCAAATGTTCCGCAGCTGGGTTTTGGCACGCCCAGGGCTCTTTTGGAAGTCGGTCGTATGCGTCAAACTGGATACATTTCAGCTTCGGCATGACGGAGTGTTCCATGAACAACTTGAAGATGATGTGCTTGGTCGGCATTGGCGAAGGCGCGCGCCGGAACTGGTTTCTAATCCAACCGCTTTTTACGCCAGGCGTGATACCGAGCTGCAGAAGTTCGAGACACTGCTCCCCGAAATAGCTCACAACATCTTGTTCAATTCTTGTCATGTCCAGCCCGGTCCTGCCACAGGGATACACGGCCCGCAGGACAGCTCGAGTGGAATTCTCGAAAGGCTGAATACCTTTGGTGGGAGATAGCCCTGCAAGATAAGCTTCGCCAACTTGAGCTATTTCCATGAGGCGTTGCCGGGTCTTCTCCGATAAAGATGGCAGGTAGCTTTCTGTTTCCATCGCTTCCGTCAGCGGCTCAAGCGGAGTGCTGTAGTCATTGAAATATCTAGTTTTTGCGAGGACCAGCGGCGTAGCATGAATCGAACATAGATGTGCCGCGTGAAGCTGATGGCTGCGGTGCCAATAGGCCTCTCCGTACTCTGCCTCATCGGACTTGATGCAGCTTAGGCATACTTTGACTTTGTCAAAAACCGGAGACCAACCGAGGACAATTGAATGGGATTTCGCCCTTGGTGAGACCATCTTGTCGTAGATTTCCTCAGCAACTTCTTCTTTCGCGAATGCGAAATAATAGGGGAATAACGTAGTTTGCTTCACTAGTTCGCGCAAAGTCAGCCCAGTGAAAAGCGCTATTGCCCTGTGAAGCTTTCGGAGATTTCGCGGAAAGTTCACTGAGGTGCGGCTATGCGGGCTGGCGTAAAGTTCCAGGTGCGTCTCACGGTGCGACACTCCGCGAGTATGGACGTGATAGCGAGCTATGGCGCTCGCTAGTAACTCGTCTGGGTGTATTTTAGGGAAGTACGCCGGCATTTATTTGTCTCCGTTTAAGCGAGGTCACAGACCTCGCTGAATCTTTACTGCTTCGTTACTTTGGCGAGAAGCTCAGCCATGCTCAGCCCTACGCCCGGTTCTGATTCGGCCCCGGGGGAGACGTTGAAGTCGGGTAAGGACAGGTCGCCGTACTTAAGCAATTTGGAAATGTCATTTTCAGCCAAAGCTTTGACCATGGGGGCCACTCGTGTGAGCTCGTCATTTGCGACCGCTTTGAACAAATCAACGTCCAGTCTTTCGGAGCGGCATTCGATTGCGCGCCGCTGTGCGAATTGGTAAAGCTTCACGGCTAACGCAGGGACTCCTTGGGTTTCGGCGTATATCGCTTTGTTCAGCGTTTCGTCCAATTGGCAGACCTCCCTCGTCCATTGATACTTCCACACCCCTTCCAGGAAGGAATCCCATTCGTCACCTGGCTTGTAGTTGTTCACGAGTGCACCGAGCATGCGACGGGCTTGGCGAAAATCTGCTTGAAGCATTTCCAAGCTCGACATGGTCCCGATGACGATTACCGGTGCCGTTGACGTGTTCACAAATCGAACCAAAAAATTCATGAACAGCTTAGCGGCCGTGGCACCATTCGCGGCGCTCGCATGTTGAATTTCATCGATAACGATAAGTCCAATTCCAAAGAGATGAGCAGCTGCGTTCACCTCCCGGATGAGTGCCTCCACACTTAGCTTCTTTCTTTGGAATCGCTCTTCATAGTGTGTGTAGGCCACTTTGTCCAACTGCGAGAAGAAGTTGAGAATTAACTGCTTCACTGTGCCGTTGTGCGGGCACTCCACCACGATATATGGGATTTGGTACCTCCTTAAAATGGGGTGCCAAATCAGTTTCGGAAATTGCGCAAGGGCCCTCCGCGTGAGTAGCGATTTTCCAACTCCCGAGACTCCGATGATTGCATAAGAACCGCAGACTGGGTCAACATCGGGAGCCGACTCAACTATGCCCTGCAGAAGTCGGCGGTCGTAACTGGCTTGCAGGAGTCGGTTAAACTCAGGCTTCGACGGGTTGCGATGTACGTACCCATCCCGAATCATTTCGGCGATGGTCTGCGCTATCGAATGCTGTTGAGCTAGCGGCACATACAGGCGATTCAGTCGAAGCAATTTAAGCTTTCGTGTGGTCGCCGAATCCATGCGCTCTGTCTCGTCATAGGCTGGCCAATGAGACATGGTCGTGGCCAGCTCTTTGGCTGTAAGTGGTGAGCCCAAAGCTTCAATAAATTCATTGCCGGCATGTTCCGGTATTAAGCTCGGGCTATAGTTCGCTACTACATGCTTGTGATTAATAGGGGCCACACCGCTAGGGGTCGGAACATATTGGCGGCCTCTCGTATAACGCTGTCGTTTCATGGTTGCTCCTTAATTTTAGGTTGAGCAGGGGCGCTTGCTACTGAACCATTCAGTAGCAAGATTGAGAAAACTATGTGACCGGTTTTTTACCGGCAGAAGCGCGGTGGAAGCCGCGCGCTGATTGGGCCTAGTCGTCTTCCATAAGGTCCTTCAATTGCGGACGGATGTTCGGACCAAAAAATTCATGAACAGCTTAGCGGCCGTGGCACCATTCGCGGCGCTCGCATGTTGAATTTCATCGATAACGATAAGTCCAATTCCAAAGTGATGAGCAGCTGCGTTCACCTCCCGGATAAGTGCCTCCATATTTAGCTTCTTCGTTTGGAATCGCTCTTCATAGTGTGTGTGGGCCACTTTGTCCAACTGCGAGAAGAAGTTGAGAATCAGCTGCTTCACTGTGCCGTTGTGCGGGCACTCCACCACGATATATGGGATTTGGTACCTCCTTAAAATGGGGTGCCAAATCAGTTTCGGAGATTGCGCAAGGGCCCTTCGCGTGAGTAGCGATTTTCCAACTCCCGAGACTCCGATGTTTGCATAAGAACCGCAGACTGGGTCGACATCGGGAGCCGACTCAACTATGCCCTGCAGAAGTCGGCGGTCGTAACTGGCTCGCAGGAGTCGGTTAAACTCACGCTTTGACGGGTTGCGATGCACGTACCCATCCCGAATCATTTCGGCGATGGTCTGCGCTATCGAATGCTGTTGAGCTAGCGGCACATACAGGCGATTCGGTCGAAGCAATTTAAGCTTTCGTGTGGTCGCCGAATCCATGCGCTCTGTCTCGTCATAGGCTGGCCGATGAGACATTGTCGTTGCCAGCTCCTTGGCTGTAAGTGGTGAGCCCGGACCCTCAATAAATTCATTGCCGGAATGTTCCGGTATTAAGCTGGGAGCATAATTCGCCACTACATGCTTGTGATTAATAGGGGCCACGCCGCTAGGGGTCGGAACATATTGGCGGCCTCTCATATAACGCTTTTGTTTCATGGTTGCTCCTTAATTTTAGGTTGAGCAGGGGCGCTCGCTACTGAACCATTCAATAGCAAGATTGAGAAAACTATGTGACCGGTTTTGTACCGGGAAGAAGCGAGGTGGAAGCCGCGCGCTGATTAGGGCTAGTCGTCGTCCATAAGGTCCTTCAATTGCGGACGAGTGTATGGGATGGGCGGTGCTTTTCCGATTGGCCGAATTTCTGTTTGTGCAGGAATGCTTGTCGTCTGCCGGGGTGCATTTTGTTCAAGGCGGCCGACTGCCTTCTCAAGCTTTTTGTTTTCTCTCATATGCGCAAGGATTTCTTTCTTGCTTCGGTCATCCGGGCCAAGGGATTTTTTACTTGCGACCGCCTCCTCCGTGATGTCTTCGATGGCTTTCTGACGAGTGGATTTGCTCGCAATTACGTCGAAGGTACGTGCGCCATTATTGGTAGAGGCCGCTACGTTATTGGATAGAACTTCCTCGACACATAGGTTCCAAACAGTACTGGCGTGCGAGTTAAGACGTAACACTGCGAAGCGGCCAGCATGGGTTTCGTCATGGACCAGCACGGTGTCGAGATTGTGAGGGTAGTATGAGACGGTTACTTTATTGCTTCCATTACGGCGAGCATTGGTAAACCAAGCCGTCACGTGCGGCTCAGTGCTTTTATAACGGCGTCCATGAAAGCGGACTCCGTGGGCGGATATGGTTGCCTTATCGGTAGGGAGTAGTCCGAAAAGAATTTTTTCTTTCGAGTGCTTTAACATAGTTCCCATCCGATTCTTCAAGCCCCACGCCCAAAGTTCGGTAGGTATTGCGGCGACGCCATCGTTGACCATGTCGGAATGCATTGGATAGCCGGAGATAATCGACGAATTGTGGTCAAGCACGCAGTGAATCATCACTTTGGTGAATTCCCTCAGCGTCAAAGTTGCGTCAAGTCGATGGTCATCATCGAGGCGCGGCATATAGTCTTTGTGGACGTACGCCGGAATCTCTGGAGCAAACTTTGCCTGTAATGTGCCGAAGATTCGCTCCACGATGCTCTTCCAATCGGCTCGATATGGTGGCGTATTTTCGACGTCGATTCCGAGTACCTTGACTAAGTGGTCGGCGTGCGTCGACAGCATCTCACCACGGTCGCCGAGGATAGTGCTCGACAATCCGGCGGTCGGCCATTCGTGCGGCTCGATGTCAATGTCAAAACTCTTGCACCACTCGACTTTATCGATGGTGGCATTGTGCAGAGCCATCATCGCCGTAGGCCACGATGCATTTTCGAGGCCGACGTAAATGCCAATGATTAGGCGGGACCAGACGTCGATAACTACGTAGACGACTGGTCGACCGATAATGGTCTGACGGTTTATCGACGAGACGAGATAAACGTCGGCAATAGTGGCGTCAATTTGATACCGATACCCGGGGCCAATCGCGTCGTCCGTGACATTTCCGAGAAGGGGACGTAGGGTCTTTTCAAAGAACGTATTTCCTTTGCGCGCGATTGTGTCTGTTACAGGATTGCTCTCCCGACGCGCCCAATAAACGAACTGCCGATAGGTGATGATAGCCTCTGGGTTAATCACCTTGACCCTGCCTTTTTCATCGGCTGCAACCGCTTCTTGAAAGAAGTGGCGGAGCATCTTCAGGTAAGTGTGCCTCAAGGAGGTTTGTCTGTTCTTGTGATAGAACCGCTTGACTGACAAGTTAATGATTCGCCGGTGTGCAACCGAAACATTTACGCCGACGCCTGGAACAATCGTCCGAGCTCTGCCGCGCTTTGCCGTTCCTGCAGTTGCATCCGGCGTAGCCTGCGCCGTTCGAGTCTTACCCTTGCCGCCGGCTTTGTTTCGCGCCCCATACAAGGCTGCCGGTGTCTGGCCCTTTTGCCAGTACTCAATGAGCCAATTTCGAATGGTGTTTTTGTGGATGCCGAGTTCGATGGCCCGCTCATTGATGAGTTTGAAGAATTTCGAGCGGTCCAATACGTCGGTGTTCTTGAGGAGCGGGCTAATTGCATCCCACGCTGTATCTCTGCGTTGCTTCATGGCCGGCGTAATGGCGTGCTGGAAGGGTAATTCGGTGTACGGGTCGTCTGCCCACTCAATGCCCCCTTCATCACGGAGCTCAGTCCACAGTGAGATTTTCGAAACTTCTTGACGTGCAGATTTACCATCGATATCGATATGGGCCAGTGCGTCGGTTTCGGGATTTACGAACAGGATGCGCTGTAGCTTAGTGTGTCCTTCCACCTTCACAACCAAGTTCGCCATCAGGGGCAGAGACTCATTCAAGGAAAGACTCCTTTACATCCAAGTGTTCGTTAATCGAAAGTTCTTTTACCCTCGACCGCCAGATTTCCGCAGAGTTCAGGTCCGCCAGTAGAACGCGATTTGAGAGCAAATACCGGGCTGCGAACAAATGCGACCCAGCTTCAATATCATCAGTTTGGTCCAACCTTGTGCAAAGGTCGGTGAGGAAAAGATTCAAATTAGTTGGCCGCGTCAGCGCCAACAGCAATGTGCGACTACTGCGGATGACACCGTTCTTGGTGCCTTGGTCAGCAGCGTGCAAACTTCGCACAGGCTGAAGCCACTTCAACGTTCTTAGCAAATTGGCGGAGATGTGCTCCTCAGTGAGCACTCCGAATCGAACGCCGAGCGATTCCCAGTAACGGCCCTCTATCTCTAGTTTTTGCAAGGTGCGCTTTTTCTCTGCCTCTTTCGAAGGCTTTACCGCGAAAGCCTCCAAGACTTGGACGCCATTGACCATTCGAGTCGCAAGTAGGTCTGTTGTCATCACGATGTCGCAGGTCGTGCGCGGTTGGCGCGGATGTCGATACTTCAGTCCCGTTGCGATGTGGCGGGTAGCGTCCCTCGGCAATGGAAATTGTTCGCGGATGTCCACGACATCGTGGGCCATATCAAGGACTAGGAAGTGGGCAAACTCCAGGTCGGAAAGCAGGTGATGTGTGCGGCCTACGGTATGGCTATAGGCCCGATGTTCTCGGCCCAAGCTCGGCACGTCGCGCACAGTGAGCCAAGGCATGTAATCCCGACCGTATCCGACGCCCCGGCCTTCCTTGAGCCAACGTTCGATTTTCTCTTCGGTCATTTCATACCTGCGTTTCGCCATTTTGTTTTTTCTCCGCTGAACTGCTGGGGGAGGCGATTATAGGCAGCAATAATCAGGTTTTACAAATTTCCGAAAAATTTCATTTTCGAAAAAATCGTCTACATTTTTCTTAGAATTTATAAGCAGCTGTTGAGGCAACGGCTCCTTATTTAATAAGGCTTTCTGCTCAATAAGGCCCATGGAGGCGCAAAAAATTTTTGAGGGTAAACAGATGCTTATGTTCTTCCTTGAAGCTGTGGAGTTGGGGTCGGGCTAGTAGTTTTTCTAACTGAAAAAATGGACCTGGACTTCGATAATAAAATTTTTAAAAATGGACGTTTTTTTAGCTTTTCAATGGGCCGCACCGACAATTCGTTCGCGGGAGTGTACAATTTTCAGGACGCGCTTTGTGCGCTTCGAATTCGGTATTGAAAAGGATGTGCATCGTATATTGGCGAGTTTCGAGGTTGTGAACTCTTAGGTTCTAACGTGTATTTCTGATGATAGATGGAGGGGCAATTGGATTTGTTAGAGCTTTGCCGCGCTATTGGGAAAGTGTTCGACGATGACGTAGATTACGAAGTCGCTATCGCAGGGCTTAGTCAGCTGATTGATGAGGCGGGAGATGCAAGCAATGAGCCGGCGTTAGTAGCTGCAATTGACCTATCCGAGCGATTGGTCGCGGAGGCTGACCCAGTAGACGCCTGCCACGCTCTCTATCTAGCTTCGAATGCTTGGTCGTCGCTGCAGTACATGCGCCACACGGCTGAAGCACTATGGTCGTGGGAACAACCGGAACTTTTGCAGCAGATTCTCGCGCTGAGACGAGCTACTCAACATCCTGGCTTTGAGGAGCAGCCGCTTTTTCGAAAGGCTCAGATTTACTGCAACCTAGGGAATGCGCTGAACCATGCGGGGCGATTTGTTGATGCGTTGACGGAATGGAGACTTGCCTTGCTGGTGCAGCCTATTTTAGGTATGGCTCGTGGAAATCTTGGCATCGGTCTAGCGACGTATGGTCGGTCACTGTATGACGGCGGGCACACATATTGGTTTCTTCGAGCAGCGCGCGAAGCATTGATGACGGCGATAGCCGGCGGAGTGGGGCGAGATGGCAGTACCTTCCCGGAAGCTCTACAAGGATTCGGCCAGTATCTTTTGGGCGTCGAGTTTCACCTCAGCCACTATGACGTTGCGGACGATGCACAACTGGGCGAATTCCCTTTAGGCGATAGCGAGCGGGAACAAGACTACAGGCGATGGTGTTTGGACCGCACTTTGTTCCTCAATCCAATGAATGACTTGGGGCCGGGCACGGTGGCGGCAAAGGATACGTTATCAGTACCCTCGCATCGAGTAGAGGGCGCTGGAATTACCTATCGTGCCTCCTTCAATCAGCTTGTGCAAGAGTTCACCTATGCTCGCTGGTGCTTCTTTGAGGGTAGCAATGCTGACACTGTGCATTTTGCAGACAAGGAGGTCGGTCTGGCATATAACGCGGACTTTTCTCACTATTCAATAGGCCTGGAACAGGTCAAGACAGCTTTCAGGTGTGCTTACTCTTTGCTGGACAAGATAGCCTATTTCATTAACAGATATTGGAAGTTAGAGGTACCGGAGCGGAGCGTGTATTTTCATTCGATTTGGTATGAGGAGGCCAAAGGAAAACAGCCGCGTCAAGTGCGAGCAACTTTTGAAACGTCAGAGAACTTACCGCTGAGAGGCCTATTTTGGCTATCGAAAGACCTGTTCGATGCGAGCATGCAGACTGTGGCGAGTCCGGTCGCTAAAGAGCTTAAATCACTACGCAATCACCTTGAGCACAAGTTCGTAAAAGTCGTGGCGGCGGATGTCGAAATAGCGAAGGAAGATGGGTTTTTTAAGGACCATTTATCTCACAAAATTTCCCGCGACGATTTGATTGATAAGAGCGAACACGTACTCCGGATTAGTAGGTCCGCATTGATTTATCTTTCGATGGCGATGCATGTAGTGGAACAGAGGAAAATAAGGGCAGAAGGCGAGGCTAAGAGGGCTGCGATGGACTTGGGAGTCTATCCCGATGATTTGAAGGTCTGAGTAGCGGCGCGAAGGGGGGCTTGAAAGCTCCCCTTCTTTCTTCATAAAGTAGGTTACGTTTAGTGCCAGTTCAGTTTTTGGACGAACGTTTTGAACAGTTCAATTTGCTTGCGGCAGGCTTCTTCAGTTTCGCCAAAAAGTGATGCCGTTACAAACGGAGATGTCTCTTTTTTGTTAGCCAAAGAATTCTCTATTTCGCCCAAAATCTTGGTCCGGTTGCTGTGTCGGTACCCAAAAGGTCCTGGTGGAATCCAATGCCATGATGGGTCGCGGTCCGAGTTTTTGCCGAAGGATAGTGCCAGCAAAATCTCAAGTTTATCGAACACGTACATGAAGTGAGTATCGTTAGGAATAAGCCGATTAAACAGTGGCCTGCAAGTTTGATATATCCAATTGGCTAAGGGTGCGTAAATTCTACCCATTCCTTCCAAGTTCTTGGCGTCGTCGGAGTACTCTAAGAGGCATCCTGACGGAAGCAACTGCACAGCAATTTTGTCTTCGTGATGTTCCCTTGCAATCGCGGTCTCACAAAGCTCACGGAGGAAGTCTAGTTTTCCAGCTTCGACCGCTGCGATTCCCAGACAGTACAGCAGAAGAGATGCAGGATATTTTTGGAAGTCCAGGAGGGTAACTGTTCCTCCAGATTGGCGATGCACGGTGCTCAGTCGAGCAATCGTTTTGGTCCAAGAGGGGTAGTGTTGTGGTTCGGCCCAGTATCCTGCTTGGACTGCCATAGCAGTAAGGCTGGCCATATGCCCCTCGTATGCTCGTACGCGTTGGGTGAGGGATTGGGTGTCTATCGGCAGCCGGCCATGTGTTGGGAATTTTTCCTGACCGATGTTCTGTTCCACGCGCTCCACTTCGGAAAGTATGAGGTCTTCATGTTGAATCCTGAACTTGTGTTCGGACATGAACCGCTTTAAGGATGCGACGGCCATTTCAGTTGAGAGCGGATGTGGGCGTAGGAATTCCTCTAGGGATTCGACTTTTTGCGTGACGGTACTGAAGAACTGGTCGGCCCCTGTTATCGGAAGTTGTATGGCCTGTCGATGTGCAATTAACTCTTGAGCGACTGTGCCGGGCACACCTCTCGCGGCCCAGTACATTGCGTAGCGGCGTGACGGTGCGCGTGTGATGGCGGCTCGCAGTGCGACGTCCCAGTCTGCAGACCAGCCGCATACGATGAGGCCAAACTCATCGAAAATACGGTCTAGCACGGTGTTGAATTCCGGGGTGTAAGTACTGAGCTCATCCGGAGTATTTTTGATACGGGTATCTAAGTAATCGCCATGCACTTTAACGATAGTGCAGTTCGTGTGGATTAGCGGCAGGGCACCGTGTATCTCGTCTGCTGTGCTAAGAACAGTCGGCGTGATGCCAACATCTGCCAGCGCTGTTTCCAGCAATCGGTCGAAGTTAGTCGTAACGATAACGCGGATGAAGCCTTTCTGAACAAGGTTGGCGATTGCTCGATGGGCCGCTGTAGGTGATTTTGCACCTTCTTCCCGCTCTTCCGGAGTCGGCTCCCAGTATGTTTTCAATAGCTGCTGACGAGCAGCTGGGGTTTTTGCTAAGCCATCAAGCAGCTCTGAGTAGTCTGGCTCTTTGGAAAACTTGGTTCGGTACCATCCCTCCGGGTCGTCTCCACAGTCTTCTCCGGTTATCACAGCCAGCTTTCGTACTAGCTCGAGCGTGATGTCCCAGCCAGTCGGTATCTTCGCTGAACGCGAAATACCTGAGCCAACGAGGACTGCGTAGATGCCGGGGTTGGCGT
>Ga0247742_10002824_pt1 | contig 11249 bp, 8 predicted proteins | sample UWRJL208509C2_FD_180944 | JGI IMG/M metagenome (GOLD analysis project Ga0247742, IMG submission 180944) | Plant litter microbial communities from Arlington Agricultural Research Station in Wisconsin, United States - UWRJ-L208-509C-2 | ecosystem: Environmental > Terrestrial > Plant litter >... | reverse complement strand
ATGTAAAGATTCTGATATTAAATAACAGTTTTCTTGGAATGGTGCGCCAATGGCAGGAACTGTTTCATGAAAAGCGCTATTCATTTACGGATATCCAAAGTCCGGATTTTGTTCAGGTAGCCAAAGGATATGGGATTGCAGGAAGGCAGGTGTCTAAAAGAGAAGAATTGAAAGACAGCCTGAAGCAGATGCTTGATCATCCAGAATCCTTCCTGCTTGAAATAGCAGTTCTGCATGAGGATAATGTATTTCCGATGGTTCCACAGGGGAAAGGGGTATCGGAAATTGTTTTAAGTAAAGAAGAAATCTAAAAAAACATAACCGATGAAACAAGAATATACATTAACCATTTATACTGAAAACCAGGTAGGGTTAATCAATAAAATAGCAATCATGTTCTCCCGCAGGAAGATCAGCCTTGAAAGCCTGAATACCTCACCCAGTGAAATCGAAAAGATTTACAGGTTTACGATAGTAGTTATTGAGACTGAAACCATAGTAAAAAATCTTGTACGTCAGTTAGAGAAACTTGTCGATGTATTTAAAGTATTCTATAATACAAATGATGAGATCATCTGGCAACAAATGGCGTTGTATAAAGTGCCGACAGCAGTTATCATGAAAGATGTAAAGGTAGAACGGCTACTCCGGGAATTTGGAGCCAATGCAGTAGTTATACGTGAAGATTATACAGTATTTGAGGCTACCGGGCAGGATGAGGAAATTGATAACCTTTTAAAAGAACTACATAAATACGGACTTATAGAATTTGTAAGGAGTTCCCGAATAGCAATTATAAAATCAAGTGAAGGCGTACATAAAAAAGTGCTGGATATGGAGAAAAATGATCCGACCAAAAAGCCTATCAATAATGAGTACCTGAATCATAAGAGTATGATTTTCGAAATGTAACAACAGACAATTTAATATCAATAAAATAAATAAAAAATGGCAACAATTAATTTTGGAGGAACGGAAGAAACAGTTATAACAAGAGAAGAATTTCCACTGGCAAAAGCACAAGAAACATTAAAAGACGAAACAATCGCAATAATCGGTTACGGGGTACAGGGACCGGGTCAATCATTGAATTTAAAAGATAATGGCTTTAATGTGATCATTGGCCAGCGTAAAGGAGGTAAGAGTTGGAATAAGGCTGTAAATGACGGATGGATTGAAGGTAGAACCTTATTTGAAATCGAAGAAGCCTGTGAAAGAGCTACCATTATACAGTATTTATTATCTGATGCGGGGCAGATTGCTTCATGGCCTACAGTGAAGCAACATTTATCTCCGGGTAAGACACTGTATTTTTCACACGGTTTTGGAATTACATATAGTGATCAAACCGGTATTATACCCCCTGCAGATGTGGACGTAATATTAGTGGCACCAAAGGGATCAGGGACTTCGCTACGCAGATTATTTTTAAAGGGAGAAGGTTTGAATTCAAGTTTTGCAATCTTTCAGGATGCAACAGGAACGGCCTGGGAGAAAGTAGTTTCCCTTGGGATAGGAGTAGGATCAGGGTATTTGTTTGAAACAGATTTCAAGAAAGAGGTGTATTCTGATCTGACAGGAGAAAGAGGTATATTGATGGGTGCTCTGGCAGGGCTGTTTGAAGCGCAATACAATGTACTGCGTAAAAATGGACATTCCCCTTCGGAGGCTTTCAATGAAACAGTCGAAGAACTGACACAAAGTCTAATGCCTTTGGTTGCTGAGAATGGAATGGAATGGATGTTTGCCAACTGTTCTGTAACAGCACAGCGCGGTGCACTCGACTGGAAAAGTAAATTCCGTGATGCAACCGCACCTGTATTTGAGAAATTATATGATGAGGTATCTTCGGGAAGAGAGGCTACAAGGGTAATTGCAGAAGGAAGTAAGCCAGATTATCGCGAGACGCTAGAGTTAGAATTAAGCGAGATCAGGAATTCTGAGCTATGGTTAACAGGTGCTGAGGTAAGAAAATTAAGACCGAAAGGATAATAATTATGGACTTATTCGAAGAAATACTACAGGCAAAAATACAATTGGAAGGGGTAGTGCAGACTACTCCTTTGACTGAAAATATGAATTTGTCAGAAGAATTTGGCGCTATGGTATTGCTTAAACGGGAAGATCTACAGATTGTACGATCGTATAAAATTCGCGGTGCCTATAATAAAATGTGTGCGCTAGCAGAAGCAGATAAACAACATGGTATTGTGTGTGCCAGTGCAGGAAATCATGCACAAGGAGTAGCCTATTCTTGTAATATTCTTAAGATAAAAGGGGTAATCTATATGCCTAAGACAACACCAAAACAAAAAATAAAGCAGGTGCAGTTATTTGGTAAATCGTTTGTAGAAATAGTGCTTATTGGGGATACTTTTGATGATGCCTATGCGGCAGCTGTTGAAGATGCAAATGAAAACCACAAAAAATTTATTCATCCTTTTGATGACATAAAGGTTATTGCGGGTCAAGGGACAGTAGGTCTGGAAATCTTGTCCTCTTTTGATAAGCTTATAGATTATGTATTTGTGCCTATAGGAGGAGGCGGACTTGCTGCGGGACTTTCGACTGTCTTTAAGGAACTGAGTCCACAGACTAAAATTATAGGTGTTGAGCCAGAGGGAGCGCCTTCTATGCAAAGGTCTATAGCTATTGGTATGAATACGCCTCTGGAGACTATAGATAAATTTGTAGATGGCGCGGCTGTTAAGCAGGTAGGTGCTATTACTTTTAAAATCTGCCGGGAGAATCTCGATGATATTATTCTCGTTCCCGAGGGTAAAGTCTGTACTACTATATTAAGGCTATATAACGAGGAAGCCATGGTTGTTGAACCTGCCGGAGCATTGGCAATTGCTGCACTTGATTTTTATAAGGATAAGATCAAAGGGAAAAATGTGGTATGTATAGTAAGTGGCAGTAATAATGATATTGAACGGACTGCCGAGATTAAGGAACGCTCTTTATTATACGAGGGTTTGATGCATTATTTTATGATACAATTTCCGCAGAGACCAGGTGCGCTCAAGGAGTTTGTAAATAATATATTAGGAGAAGATGATGATATAACATACTTTCAGTTTGCTAAAAAGAACAGTAGAGAAGTAGGTTCTGTAATTGTGGGGCTTGAATTAAAAAATAAAAATGATATTCTGGCGATCAAAGCAAAAATGAATAATAAAGGTTTTCAGTTTCGGTATTTAAATGAGAAAGAAGATTTGTTTATGCAGTTGATTGGTTAGTTGGAGGCAAGAAGTAAGAAACAAGAAGTAGGATAGCGATAACTTCACATCTTTGGTTGAAATTTACAAATACCCTATTTTATTTGAATTACTAACATTTTTGTTTAAAGGATATAAAAAACCCGGGAAATTATTTCCCGGGGTAACTAAAGCCTATATGGAATAGTTTTCTAGTTTTTAATAACCTTTACTGTTTTATTCACATTGCCTGTATTTATTTTTACCATATAAGCTCCATTTGCTAATGGGGAAAGATCAATCTGTGCCTCATTTGCATTTATGTTTTTCGTTAGAACTTCCTGGCCCAGCAGGTTACATACTGTTACTTTGGTAATGTTCTGCTTATATGATAAGTTCAACACATTTTTAACGGGGTTTGGATAATAGCTAAATCCGTCAGTAGTGAAATCGTCGTTTGATAATGCTGCATCTACAGTAATATCATCAACATACAGAGCAGCCTGTGACGTATCCTGATAAGCATTGAATCCAAAATAATAGGCTCCGGTTGTTTCAGGAGTGAATGTTACAGAATTAGTTACCGGTGTTTCATATGCTGCTCCTGTTATACTGGAGTGGTCTGCCAATTCTACAATCATATCATCAGAGAGGTCATTCGGACCATACATTACTTTAAGCTTTTCAGTATAGCCTTCGCTGTTGCTGGTTCCGTATTTGTAGGTAAGTGTGTAGTTTGTTCCTGCAGTAAGGTTTACCGGACGAGTAAAGAACCATGTATTTACACTGTTACTATAGTCGTTTGCAACCAGTACCTTTGTATCATCAAATCCACCATTATTGGCGGGGTAAGGTGTATCAACCATCCAGGCAGTAACCCCCTGGTTAGTAACCGTAGAACAAAAAGGCAATCCTGGAGTCACAGCAGATTCGAAATCTTCTGTATAAGGAACATTTGCAGGAAGACAACTGGTGCGAAATGAGATAGGGCCCACCCAGATGCCAGTACCCTCTCCACATACAGAACGTACCCATACATTATATGCTGTATCTGATTCCAGATTTTCCAGGTGTGATGTAGGATTTGTTATAATATGAGTTGGTTCAAGTGTAGCAGGGTCTGTTAATGACGAGAGTGCATAAGTAACATCCCACTCTGTTTCAGAATTACCGGGAGTCCACGTTACCGTAGCTGTATCACTAGTAATCTCTGTAGCTCCTATGTCCATTACATCAGGACAGGCAGGGATAGGTTCCCATATGATATCGTCAAAATAAAAGAATGGAGAGAAGGAAGTGTTTTCAGATAGCCTTATTCCCAAATATGAATTTTCTCCAATTTCTACAGCCTCATCAAGATTTATTACATATTGTGTATATTCTGAGGTAGTTTCCACCATACCCACTTCTGTGAATATAGCAGTTGAAGTGTTATCGCTTAGAGTGCCTATTTGAAAAACCGCTTGGCCTTTTGCATAAAATCTCAGTCTTCCCGAATAGGGATTTAAATTAGATAATTTTGGCAGTACCAGAATAATATCTGAAGTTGTCAGATCCGAGAAAAAATCTGAAAGTACGACTGAATTTGATCCGGAATGCGCATTAAATGCCTGTGTCGCAACTGATATATCACCGCTCGCATTAGGGCCTCTTAAAATTTTATTCCAACACTCAGGAAGGTTGCCGGAGCTATCAAAATTCTCGGTCAGGATATTTACACCGACACATTCGGTCCTGAACTTAACAGGGCCTATCCAGGCGCCATTTCCTCCATCACATATAGAACGTACCCATACTTTATAGGGCATATTAGTTGCCAGTCCTATAATTGAAGCAGTTGTTTCATTTGCGGTTATCATTGTGGAAAGCAATGTACCGGGGTCTGTTACTGTTGATTCGCCATATACTACTTCCCATTGTGTCTCCTCGCTTCCAGCATTCCATGAAATAGTAGCACCTTGATCGGTAACTAAAGGCAAAGTTATATTTGCAACATCGCCACAGGAAGGAACTGATTCTACTACTATATGATCCAAAACGACTGATGCCCCTGTTGTGGACGAGTTTAACCTAAAACCTATATAAGTATTAGTAGAAATATCCTCAAGTGCTACCATTTGCGGTTCAAGAGTGCTTGTTAAGGCTATGGATTCCAAGGGAGTAAATATCGCGTCAGGGCCATTACCGTTTAGCGTTCCTACTTCTACATTTACCGCTTGTTCAGTTCCTGTTTTGGTTGCGTTAAACCTCACCCTCATAGTTCCGTCTCCTAAGTTCGTGATAGCAGGAGTGACAAGGATAAAGTCATTGGCCTCGCTGACCGCAGCTCCACCATCATATATGGCAGCGACAAGAGATCCCTGTTCGCCGCCAATATATCCAGAGACATACACATCTGCGCTAATTATCATATCTCCACGCACTATTTTCGACCAGCAGGAAGGAAGGGTATTAACTGGCGTACTGTCAAAATCCTCAGAAAGATAGGATACGGGAGTACATTCCTGTGCATATGTACCAAGTACAGAAAATAATAGAAATGTGGTGTAAAAGTAAATTTTGTTCATTATTTATTAATTTAAAATTGCTGGCTAAAACTAGTTAAATAATTGATAATTGCACAAAATAATTTATTTAAAGTTACTGAATTTACAAAATTATTGTGATTTGTTAGAATTTTGAAGAATATTAGCAAACAAGACGTTAAAATCACCAAGAAACGTTTCTGAGATCTTTTTCTTGATGCAACGGTGATTTATAGAGTCATCTGATAATTTGTAAGTTACAGATATTGAATTATTTATTTCCGATTTTATTTATTCACAATTCTGTCCTTTCCAGATTTCAAAAGCAAATTAACCAGCCCCTCATTATAATTGTCAAAATTAATCTGAATTGCTTCTTTAATATGTGTTTTCTTCGGAATTTGTGGAGGAGCGCCTTTTTTTATAGAAACGACTTTAAGATTTTGGTCCAGATAATAGGAGCTAAGGTAGCCAATAGCATATTTCAATACTGCGACGACTTCTCCATCATTATTATAGTTTTCATTAGCGTAGCAAACCTCAATATTACCGTTAAATTGATTTGCAATAGCTTTCATGCTTTGTTTTTTATCCCAAAAGACAACAACAATTTTTAAATCTTTGGCGTATTTTTTAGCAAGTTTGTTTAGTGCCGGAATCTCTCCTTTGTTTAAGATGCACCAGGAAGTATAAGTCTGTATCAGTATAGGTTTTTTAATTGAGCTTAATTTTAGTTTACCTCCGCTTGCTTTACGAAGAGTATAATCTTCAAATTTGGTTCCGACCAGCTGGTTGCTTACAAGAGTGTCAAAAAGAAACTGCCCTTTTTCTATATCACCTTTTTCATAAGCGGAGTTACAGGCAGTATTATATTTTTTAATATTTTCTTTTACCGCAACAGGAAATGCCTTTTCCTCATTATCCTGTGCGAAAATGGAAAAAGAAAAAGCTAAAAAACTGATAAGCAGTATAGTATTTTTCATCTCATATGAATAATAAGTTGGAGGAGGAACTCAAATTTATTAAAATATTTTAAGAAAAAACGTTTTAGTAGATGAACTGTGGTGTTTTACCGACGAAAAAAGGCCATTCTATAAAAGAATGGCCTTTTTAAGGTAATTATAAGATAATAAGTTGCTTATATTTTTTTCATTTGATCTTTCATCAGCTTGATCTGGTCTTTTAATAATCCTTGTTTATCCAGTTTTTTAGCTTCGTTAAGCAGGTTAGTTGCTTCCAGTTTTCTTCTTCTGCTCATTGCTACACCTGCAAGGTTTAATTTGGCAATAGCAAGATCAGTATCCATAGATAATCCAAGTTCAATTGCCTTCTTGAAATGTTTTTCAGCCTGTATCAGGTTGGTTTGGGAAAGCATCAGTCCGTGAAGATATTGATAGTAGCCCTGTTGTTTTCTTACCAATGCGTTTTCGGGGTTCTTAATATAAGACAGCCATTTCTGTGCACCAGGAAAATCCTGTTTCCTTAGTTTAAGGAAAGCAAGCAATATGAATTCATTTTTGAAATAAAGAAAGATGAAGACTAGCGAGAACAACAGCAGGAAAATCCCATTGCCAATTTCTCCTTCAGTAAATTGCCAGATGCCGGTTGCTATGATTAATCCGGCCAGAAAAAGTTTAATATTTTTGTGGTACATTGGTTTGCTTTTTTATACGGTTGCAAAGATAGTAAAATCAATTAAAAATATTTTTACAAAACCACTTGCCAGAAAAAAAAACCTTTGTATATTTGCACTCGGTTTTACAATAACAGTTGACAGAACTAAATCAAGATATTAAACAGATTTTTAAAGATACAAAGCAATGAGCAAAAGAACGTTTCAACCATCGAAAAGAAAAAGAAGAAATAAGCACGGATTTATGGACAGAATGGCTTCTGCGAATGGAAGAAAAGTGCTTGCTCGTAGGAGAGCTAAAGGAAGACATAAATTGACTGTTTCCAGCGAACCTAGACACAAAAAATAATGTTTGATTCAAACATAAATAAAGGCGTTACTTCTATTAGTACCGCCTTTTTTTATACCTTGTCGTTAAAATAAGCGGAGATTCTGGGAATTAAGGTTTTATAAGCTAAAGTAAACGACTGCATTACTGTTAAAATAACTACTGAATACTCAATATAACTACTATACAATGCCAAAAGACACTTCAATTAAATCAGTACTGATAATAGGTTCCGGTCCAATCGTGATAGGACAGGCCTGCGAATTCGATTATGCCGGGTCACAATCTGCGCGTTCTATCCGTGAGGAAGGTATCGAAGTCATACTGATTAACTCGAATCCGGCTACTATTATGACGGATCCAACAATGGCGGATCATGTGTATCTAAAGCCGTTGACTACCAAATCAATCATTGAAATACTGAAAGCGCATCCGCAGATTGATGCCGTTTTGCCAACTATGGGTGGGCAGACTGCATTAAACCTGTGTCTTGAGGCTGATGAAAAAGGTATATGGGCTGATTTTGGGGTGAAATTAATTGGTGTTGATATCAATGCTATCAATATTACAGAAGATCGCGAGCAGTTCAAACAACTGCTTGAAAGAATCAATATACCAACCGCACCAGCTAAAACAGCTACTTCTTTCCTTAAAGGAAAAGAGATTGCACAGGAATTTGGCTTTCCATTAGTAATTCGTCCTTCATTTACTTTAGGTGGCACAGGAGCTGCTTTTGTGCATAAAAAAGAAGATTTTGATGAACTGCTTACAAGGGGGCTTGAAGCATCTCCTATTCATGAGGTTCTTATTGATAAGGCTTTATTAGGATGGAAAGAATACGAACTTGAACTTTTAAGAGATAAAAATGATAACGTGGTGATTATCTGTTCGATCGAAAATATGGACCCTATGGGTATCCATACAGGAGATTCAATTACAGTAGCACCTGCAATGACCTTATCAGACAGCACTTTTCAAAAGATGCGTGATATGGCGATATTGATGATGAGAAGCATCGGTAACTTTGCCGGAGGATGTAACGTACAGTTTGCTGTTTCACCTGATGAAAAAGAAGATATAGTTGCCATCGAAATCAACCCACGTGTATCACGTTCGTCTGCATTGGCTTCTAAAGCTACCGGATATCCGATTGCAAAAATTGCATCTAAACTGGCTTTGGGTTACAATCTTGACGAATTGCAGAACCAGATTACAAAATCAACTTCAGCATTGTTTGAACCTACATTAGATTATGTGATTGTGAAAATTCCCCGTTGGAATTTTGACAAGTTTGAAGGTGCTGACAGAACTTTAGGCTTACAGATGAAATCAGTAGGTGAGGTAATGGGAATTGGACGTTCGTTTCAGGAAGCTTTGCACAAAGCAACACAGTCACTTGAAATCAAGAGAAATGGATTGGGAGCTGACGGTAAAGGCTATAAAAACTACGAGCAGATCATTGAGAAACTGACTTTCGCAAGTTGGGATCGTGTATTTGTTATTTATGATGCGATCCAAATGGGAATTCCATTAAGCCGTATCCATGAAATTACCAAAATAGATATGTGGTTTCTTAGACAATACGAGGAGTTATATATGCTTGAAAGAGAGATTTCTAATTATAAAGTTGGAAATCTTCCAAAAGAACTATTGTTGGAAGCTAAACAAAAAGGTTTTGCTGACAGGCAGATAGCACATATGATAGGCTGTCTTGAAAGTGAAGTATACAAGTTACGTGAAGAACAGGATATCAAACGTGTTTACAAACTGGTAGATACCTGTGCAGCCGAATTTAAGGCGCAGACCCCTTATTACTACTCGACTTTTGAAGCAAACATAGAAAAAGCCAATGGCGAAATTTATGTAGATAACGAAAGTATAGTCACTGATAAAAAGAAAATTGTAGTACTAGGTTCAGGTCCAAACAGGATCGGGCAGGGGATAGAGTTTGATTACTCCTGTGTACATGGTGTACTGGCAGCTAAAGAATGTGGTTATGAGACCATTATGATTAACTGTAATCCTGAGACCGTTTCTACCGATTTTGATACGGCTGATAAATTATATTTCGAACCGGTATTCTGGGAGCATATTTACGATATTATCCGTCACGAGAAACCGGAAGGTGTAATTGTGCAGTTAGGTGGACAGACAGCCTTAAAACTTGCAGAAAAATTATCTAAATACGGAATCAAAATTATTGGAACCAGTTTTGACGCACTGGATCTAGCTGAAGACCGTGGCCGTTTCTCTGAATTATTGACAGAATTAAAAATCCCTTTTCCACAGTTCGGTATAGCTGAAACTGCTGATGAAGCTTCAGCTCTTGCAGACGTATTGGACTTCCCGTTATTAGTACGTCCTTCATATGTATTGGGAGGGCAGGGAATGAAAATCGTAATTAATAAGCAGGAACTGGAAGAACACGTAATTGACTTATTAAAAAGTATACCTGGCAATAAATTGCTGCTTGATCATTATCTTGATGGGGCGATAGAAGCCGAAGCAGATGCTATCTGTGATGGTGAAAATGTTTATATCATAGGAATTATGGAGCATATAGAACCTTGTGGGATCCACTCCGGTGACAGCAATGCTACATTGCCTCCGTTCAACCTTGGGGAATTCGTAATGCAACAGATTAAAGATCATACTAAAAATATTGCCTTAGCACTTAGGACTGTTGGTTTAATCAACATACAGTTTGCAATCAAGGACGATATTGTTTATATCATTGAGGCAAATCCGAGAGCGTCACGTACAGTTCCATTTATAGCAAAAGCTTATGGAGAGCCTTATGTTAACTATGCGACCAAAGTAATGCTTGGCGAAAATAAAGTAACCGACTTTAACTTCAATCCACAGCTGAAAGGCTTTGCTATCAAACAACCGGTATTCTCATTCAGTAAATTCCCGAATGTGAATAAAGCACTTGGACCAGAGATGAAATCAACGGGTGAAAGCATATTGTTTATTGATGATTTGAAAGACGACCAATTTTATGAGTTGTATTCCAGAAGGAAAATGTATTTGAGCAAATAAAATAAAAATCTATAAACTATATACATGAATATAGTTAAATAAAAAGCCCTGATTTTCAGGGCTTTATTTATTAGTACTTAAGAATTTTGCTTACAAATCTTTTAGAATAAAAACGTAACCATTACCGAAAGACTAATGAGCATAATACCCATTATAGCCATTAGAAAAATAGCAAATCTTTTGATATCATCTACCTCTCTTCCCTCTTTTAATACAATCCTTCTAAAATCAGAAGAGATAAGCAATAGCAAACAGCAACAAAACATCATTCCCATTGCTGAAATCATACCCAGCCCAAACCCAGGTGTCATATCTTTTGTAATAACAACATTGACGATATCGGTTAATATTAACACTATCCATAAAGCAGCTATTACCAATCCATAAGATTTCCTAATCGGGAATGGTCCCTGTTGTTGTTTCAAAAGAATCTGTTTACTGATTGTAGTAGGAATGCCATCAATATTTTTAGTAAATCCCGTAGCATTGATCTGTTCAATAACCCACTTAGGATCTTTCAA
>Ga0247742_10002823_pt1 | contig 11251 bp, 5 predicted proteins | sample UWRJL208509C2_FD_180944 | JGI IMG/M metagenome (GOLD analysis project Ga0247742, IMG submission 180944) | Plant litter microbial communities from Arlington Agricultural Research Station in Wisconsin, United States - UWRJ-L208-509C-2 | ecosystem: Environmental > Terrestrial > Plant litter >... | reverse complement strand
ACTTGGCATTCCGGTATCGAGCGCCTTTCTGATAGCAGTCACATAAACTCTCAGGCTGCGCTCGTCTGATTTTCCGCTTGGCCAGATCCTTGCCAACAACTCGGCTTTGGAGACCACCTCGCCCGCTCGCTCGACCAGAAGGATCAAGATGTCGATCGCATGACCGGCGAGGGCGATCGCGTTACCGTCCTTTTCGAGCCGACGTTCCGACACGTAGAGCCGGAATGGGCCAAACGAAATTGGCTCCGCGAAGCGGTTGCCGCGCGCGGGACTGCGGCCGTGACTGTTCATGTTGCGCCCCGATCAAGCCACGAAATGCCGCCCGAGAGACCCAACGATCCGCAGCAATTGAATGACGTGCATCGTTTAAGACTGGCTCCAGAAAATCATAGCGGTTCCGAAAGGCGATGCAAATCGATTCCGGGTCCGGCTACGCGGTTCAAGTCTGCGAAGCATTGGCGGTTAAGGGAATCAATCGCTTCGGCTGGGGCTTATCGCGGACAACTCGATCGGCTGGGGCAAGGTCATACTGCGATGCGGTCGCCCGCGGCCGGTCACCAGCAGGTTCACCGCGAGAAGCGCGAAATACCTTTACTTACCTGATTATAGCCGGCTTTAAGATGTCATGAAGTCCGATCTGCCGAAAAAGATCGGAGCGTGCACGATCAGCGACGCCATCGACGACGGCAGCCCCATCGTCGTCGGGATCGAAGTGAACGCGAAGAGGGCGTTTGCCGAAAGGCGTATCGATCACCTTTACAATGGCATTCGCCACATCCTGCGGATCTGTGTCGCTTGGAGCCAGATTTGCCATGCCGTTAAGCGTGGTGTCGCTGAGGCCAGCGGTCGGGCCGTCCGCATATTCTTCTGCCCTCATGCCGTCGCGCGGTCGCCCGGATCGAATATAATGATCTGGACCCAAGGATCTTGGAACGATGATAGTTGTCTCGATTCCCCAGCGTGCGAGCTCGCCGGCATAGGTCAGTGCCAACGCGTCCATGCCAGCCTTAGTCGAAGCGTAAAGTCCGAGAAACGGCGGTGTGCCGCCCCGCGCCCCGCTTGATGAGATCCATACCAGCAGACCCTCCCCCTGCTTTCGCAACTGCGGCAATGCCGCTCGATTGACCCGCTGCGCGCTTAGCACGTTTGAATCATAAAGTTCGGCCAGTTGGTCGGGCGTAAAGGCTTCTGCCGGCCCGTAAACAATTTGACCCGCATTGTGGATCACGACGTCGAGACGCCCGTTCTCCGAGATCACGGCATTGAAGACTGAGTTCACGGACTCCTGCGACGAGACATCGAGTTCGATGGCGGAGAGCTGAATGTTGTGCTGGCGCGCAAAAGCATCCATCTGGCTCGCCAGAGGCGCATTGCGGCCTTTGGTGTCTTCCATCGAGGCGTAGACTGCGTGCCCCGCCATCGCCAGTCCTTCGCAAGTTTGTCTTCCAATGCCGTTCGAAGCGCCGGTGACAACAATGATCTTGCGCATCCCGCACCTGACTGCGTTCGACTCTGCCTAGGCTACGCGGACGGCCGTGCCGCCCGAAACCGCGCCTTGGTGGACCGTTCGAATGCGCTCGAATATTCTCCTTAGGCCCCCCGCCGTCTTTCAATCCGATTGGCACATTGTCAAAACGCACGAATGGTTCCAAAATTGGCTTTGCTCGTTTCGCCTTGGGCCGGCGCAGACATGCCTGAACAGATGGCTAAGCAGACTTTCCGGCATCGGGCGTAACGAGCGACAGCAGATTGAGGTTGCTCTGTGACGACCATACTCCGTTGGGTTGTTGCCTTCTGCCGCTGGCGACAGCGTTGCAAACTACATCTGTGTTCGCTACTGCGAAAGCATGCGAAGGAAAAGGGATGGAAGAACTGAAGTCAGAGACAGGCTGGCGATCGGACACGGTCACGTTTGGGCCGTTCAGCTTGTCTGCGTCTGGCAGGATATTGCAGAAAGAGGGCAAGCCCGTTCACCTCGGCGGTCGCGCTTTCGACATCCTACTGGTGCTCGTCACTCGGGCTGGGCAGGTCGTCGGCAGGCGTGAGCTCATCGATTTGGTGTGGCCCGATGCGACGGTCGACGACGGTAGTCTGCGCTTTCATATCGCGTCGTTGCGCAAGGCACTCAGTGACGATGTATCGGGCGTTCAATATGTCACCACACTCCAAGGACGCGGATACTGTTTCGTTGCACCCGTTACCCGGTCAGATCTATCGGCGCCTCTTCTCGGAGAGCAAACCGGGTTCCGGTCACATCGGCTGCCGCTGCGTCTTTCACGTATGGTCGGCCGCGACGAGGCCATCAAAAAACTCTCCGGAGATTTAACGGAAAAGCGGTTCGTTACGATTGTTGGCCCAGGTGGAGTTGGAAAGACGACTGTAGCGGTCGCGATAGGCCATAAGCTATTCCAGGATTTCGGCGGTAAGGTCTACCTATTCGATCTTGGACCGCTGAATGATCCGTTGCTGGTAGCGAGTGCGGTTGCTTCGACCTTAGGTCTTTCCGTTCAATCCGAAGACGCAGTTCCGAGCCTGATCGCATTCCTAAAGGACAAGCGCGTCCTGCTGATCCTTGACAGCTGCGAGCACGTGATCGACTCGGCCGCCGCCTTGGCCGAGCAAATTTTCCGCGAGGCGCCACAATCGTACATCTTGGCAACGAGCAGGGAGGCATTGCGCGTCGCGGGCGAACACACGCGGCCGCTTATGCCGCTGGATAGCCCGCCCCATTCCGACGCCATCACCGCAGAGCAAGCGCTTCGCTTCTCGGCCACCCAACTCTTCGTCGAGCGCGTAGCTGCCAGCGGGCTCCCATTCGAACTCAGCGATGAGGACGCGCCGACGGTCGTCGATATCTGCCGGCGTCTCGACGGCATCGCGCTCGCGATCGAGTTGGCGGCCAGTCGCGTGATGACCTATGGTCTCGGCGAGACAGCTGCGGGAATCAACAGCAAATTTAAGCTCTTGTGGGAAGGGAGGCGTACGGCGCTTCCCCGTCACCAAACGTTGGGCGCCACGCTGGACTGGAGCTACGATCTTCTGCGGGACGACGAGCGGATCACGCTAAGACGGTTAGCCGTGTTTGTCGGCATATTCACGCTGGAGGCCGCACGGTCAGTGGTCGCACCCACCGAAGCACACCGGCAGGCCGTCGTCGAAACGCTTACCGGCCTCGTTACGAAGTCCCTGGTTGCTGCGGATACGAGTGAGGCAACGACCCATTATCGGCTGCTCGATACAACACGATCATATGCGTTGGGCAAACTTGTTGAGAGCGGCGACGCAGACGCAGCCGCACGTCGTCACGCGCTGTATTTTCGTGGGCTGCTCGAACATGCCGCCGCGAGCCGTTCGACGTCACCGACCGAAAAGCCGTTCGCAGATTTTCGGGTTCATCTAGGAAACGTACGGGCGGCGCTCGAATGGAGCTTCCTTGACAGAGAAGACCCTGGGATCGCCATAAGGCTCGCGGCGGCGGCATCCGGTCTGTTTCTCGAATTCTCACTTTTGACAGAGTGCAGCCGCTGGGCCGAACGAGCCATCGCCAAGTTCGACGCCGCCATGCATGGAACGCGGCTGGAGCTCGAGCTTCAATCAGCCTTGGGGCTATCGTTAATGTTTACAAGGGGGAATGGCGAGCAAACGCTCCATGCGCTGCAGCGCGGCCTCGCACTTGCCACTAAACTTGGTGACACCCACAACGAACTTCGGCTTCTTGGTCGCCTACATATTTTTCATGAAAGGGTAGGCGAGTTTCGCGCCGCGCTTCAATACGCCGTGCGTAGCGAAGCCGTCGCGGCGAGGATCGGGGATTCGGTGGGCATGGCGGAGGCGCATTCCGCGCTTGGCATTTCATATCATTTAGATGGATCAGGGACCGCGGCCCGCTTTCATCTCGAGGCTGCAACAGCCGATCTTCCCGAACTCGCACGCATCGACTCGTTTCACTTCGGGTTCGACTATCGCAACCGAGCTCGTATCGCGCTGGCACGCGTACTGTGGCTTGAGGGGCTCTCACATCAGGCGGTCGCTATGGCGAGGGAAACGGTCGATGACGCCGAAGCGCTCGATCATCCCGTCACACTATGCATCGCGCTAATCTGGGCTGTTTCGATCTCGATCTGGAATGGGGATTTCACCGAGGGCGAACAATATATCGATCGCTTCATCGCGGTGGCTGACAGGCATTCTCTTGCCCCATATCAAGCCGCGGGACGTGGCGTGAAGGGAGAATTAATGGTGCGGCGAGGCGATGTGCAGCCCGGCGTGGTTGAATTGCGGGGAGCGCTCCGGACGTTGCATGGCCTCCGGTACGAATTGTTGACGACCTCTTTTATGATGAGCATTGCCGAAGGGTTGGCGATGACGGGGCAGCACGACGAGGCAATCAAAAGCATCGACGAAGCGATAGCCATCGTGAACAACAACGGCGACCTTTTCATGATGCCCGAATTGCTGCGAATAAAGGGCGAAATAATTGTCTCGACAGAAAGTGGCGGATCGCAAGAAGCCGAGGTGTGGCTTGGCCACGCGCTGGATCTTGCCGCTCGCCAAGGCGCATTGGCGTGGCAATTGCGGGCCGCGATTAGCTTGGCCAGAGTGTTGGCTGCTCAGGGCCGAAATTCTGACGCCAGAAGCGTGCTTGATCCCATCTATCGGAAATTCATTAAGGGCCTCAGTAACGTCGATCTGGCTGCTGCACGTCAGATCTTGGACGACCTAGACTCGATGTTCGAGTAGCCTCATACGGCGTAGCCGTCCCTGCTACGGAACGGCCGCCGTGGCGTATCTCGAAGAACAGCACGCCCGGGTGACGTTTGAAACTCGCGTCGTCAGCGCACGCTTTTCCGCGCCGAGTGATTACTTCCGAACAGTAGTTTGGGGTTTATTGTGCAGTCCGCATCGAGACCCGATGCACTTGCCTTGCATTGCTTCAAGGTCTTGAAGTCACAGCGGGGCGTATCACCGGGGCCGTCGATGCACCACTTGTAGGGTTGCGCGAATGCTACGTTCGTGACGCACGCGAGCGCCGTAAGGACTGCGAGTACTTTGAGTGTCCCGTGCATGGTCATTCTCCACAGTTGCATGACCTGGAAACCGCTTCCACGATCATCCCGCGGATCGTGCAACAGGGCATTTGATTTGTATTCAATATCGGAACGATGCTTTCAAAACTGCACGCCTAAAGAACATTCGCCGCTGCGACACTTCTCCCAAGTCTGAGATGCGTGATTGGCGTGCGATCAGGAAAAATCCGACATCTGGAGAACGATCGCAACGCGCGACTGCCGTATCGTCGGCCTAAGCCGCCGTTAGAGGAATCGTCATGAGGTATTCCATGGTCGTCGTGTGGGGAGCCCTCGCGATCACAGTTGCAGCGGGTGCAGCGGTCATGTCTGCTCGCGTAGGGCGCGACAAAGTCGTTCCACATCTGGTCGATGTCGTCGCGGCATCGATCCCCGTGGTTTCCGGCATCGTCCAAAAGCAGGACGTCCCGATCTATCTGCGTGGAATAGGCAACATCGTCGCATACAACACCGACGTAGTGCGTAGTCAGATATCGGGCCAATTGATCAGCATCGATTTCACGGAAGGCCAGACGGTCAAGGCCGGCGATGTGCTGGCCGTCATCGACCCCAAGCCCTATCAGGCGAAGGTCGACCAGATGACCGCCAATCGCGCGCGCGACCAGGCTGCACTCGATAACGCCAAAATCAACCTGAAACGCGCGACGGACCTGATCGGCCAGGGGTTTGCGACCCAACAGACGCTCGATACGCAGAAGGCCCAGGTCGACCAGCTGCAGGGCGCGGTGCAGTCCGACGATGCTCTGATCGAACAGGCCAAAGTCGAACTCGGCTACACCCGGCTGACGTCGCCGATCTCCGGTATCACCGGCATCCGCCAGATCGACGTCGGCAACGTCATTCATCCGACCGATGCGGCGGGCCTCGTCACCGTCACCCAGATCGAGCCGATCTCGCTGATTTTCACTTTGCCCGAGGGCCGGCTGACCCAGATCCAGCAGCGCATGGCGCAGGCGTCGCCGCTGGCGGTGATCGCCTACAGCCAGGACGGCAAGACCAAGCTCGACGAGGGCACGCTGACGCTGATCGACAACGAGATCGTGCAGGCCACCGGGTCGATCCAGCTCAAGGCGCAGTTCGCTAATGGCCGGCACCTGCTGTGGCCGGGCCAACTGGTCAGCGCGCGATTGCTGGTGGATACGCAGCAGAACGGGCTGACGGTGGCGGCGAGCGCGGTCCAGCGCGGGCCCGCCGGCACCTTCGTCTATGTGATCAAGCCGGATGGCACCGCCGAAGCCCGCCCCGTCACGGTGTCGCAGACCGTCGCTGGCGAGGCGCTGGTGACGGCCGGCCTGCAGGCGAGCGAGAAGGTCGTGGTCGACGGCCAGTACCGGTTGCAGAACGGCAGCGCGGTGCGCGAACTGACCGGCCAGGCTGCGAAGGAAGCGGATCTGCAGAGCGCGGTCGAAAAGGCCATTCCATGAACCCCTCGGCGCTGTTCATCCGCAAGCCGGTCGCCACCGCACTGCTCATGGTTGCGCTGTTGCTGTGCGGTCTGGCGACCTATCCGCTGCTGCCGGTCGCCGCTTTGCCCAATGTGAATTTCCCGACCATCCAGATCTCGGCGCAGCTTCCGGGTGCCGATCCGCAGACCATGGCGTCCTCGATCGCAACGCCGCTCGAACAGCAGTTGAGCCAGATTCCCGGCGTGGCCCAGCTCACCTCGTCGAGCGCGCTCGGCGTCACCACCATTATCGTGCAGTTCGAACTGTCGCGCAGCATCGAGAGCGCAGCCGTCGATGTGCTGGCCGCCATCAATGCGGCGGCGCCGTATCTTCCGCAGACGCCGTATCCGCCGACCATCCGCAAGGTCAATCCGGCCGCGCCGCCGGTGCTGCTGCTGGCCCTGACCTCGGACAATGTCCCGCTGACCACCGTCGATGCCTACGCCGAAAACATCCTACTGCCGAAAATCTCGCAGATCCCCGGTGTCGGCCTGGTCGGGATCGGCGGCCAGCAGAAGCCAGCAATCCGGGTGCAGGTCGATCCTCAGGCCCTCGCCGCGCGGGGCATCAGCCTCGAAGACGTCCGCACGGTGATCAGCCAGGCCAATGTCAACCTAGCTAAAGGCACGCTGAACGGCCCGCGGCAGACTTACACGCTCAACACCAACGACCAGTTGCTGAGCCCCGAGGCCTATGACGCGCTGGTTATCAAGTATGAGAATGGATCGCCGGTGCGGATCGGCGATATCGGCAAGGCGATCAACGGGCCGGAGAACGATCTGCTGGCAGGCTGGTTCAACCGCCAGCGCGCGATCATTCTGGCGGTGCAGCAGGTCCCCGGCGCCAATGTGATCGAGACCGTGGACCGCATCAAGGCGATGCTGCCGACGCTGGAATCGTCGATCCCGCCCGGGGTCAAGCTGTCGATCGCCTCGGATCGCACCGTGACCATCCGCGCGGCGGTGTCCGACGTCCAGTTCACCCTGATCCTCACGGTCGGGCTGGTCGTCATGGTGATCTTCGTATTCCTGCGCAACTTCTGGGCCACGCTGATCCCCGCCATCACCGTGCCGCTGGCGCTGATCGGGACCTTCGCCGTGCTTTACGTGTTGGGCTTCAGCCTCGACAATCTGTCGCTGATGGCGCTGTCGATCGCGGTGGGCTTCGTCGTCGACGACGCGGTCGTGGTGATCGAGAATATCGTGCGCTATATCGAGGAGGGGCTGTCGCCGATGGAGGCCGCGCTGAAAGGCTCCGGCGAGATCGGCTTTACAATCATCTCCATTACCCTGTCGCTGATCGCGGTGTTCATCCCGTTGTTCCTGATGCCGGGCTATGTCGGCAAGCTGTTCCACGAATTCGCCATCACCATCAGCGTCGCTCTGTTGCTGTCGCTGCTGATCTCGCTGACCCTGACCCCGATGCTGTGCGCGCGGCTGCTCAAGCCGCAGAAGGGCAAAGTACATGGGCGGCTATACCTGGAATTCGAGCGCGGCTTCGACGGCCTGCTGGCCCTGTATGGCCGCGGCCTCACCGTCGTGCTGCGCCATCGCCTGGTGACGCTGCTGTTCATGTTCGGAACGATCGCGCTCACCGGCTATCTCTACACGGTGATTCCGAAGAGCTTCTTCCCGCAGGAAGACACCGGGCTGATCCAGGGCATCACCGAAGCGGCGCAGGACATCTCTTTCCCAGCAATGGCCGAGCGCCAGCAGGCGATCGTCGACAAGATCCTGAAGGACCCCGCGGTGGACACCGTGAGCAGCTATATCGGTCCCGGCGGCCCGACGGCGACGCTCAACCAGGGCCGCGTCTTCATTGTGCTGAAACCGCGCAACCAGCGCGACGCCAGCGCCGACCAGATCATCAGCCGCCTGTCGCCGGAAGTGGCAAAGGTGCTGGGCATCAGCCTGTTCATGCAGTCGGCGCAGGACATCACGATCGGCGCAAGGCTGTCGAAGACGCAATACCAGTATACGCTAACCGACGCGGATTCCAACGAACTGGCGCACTGGGCAGCGATCTTCCAACAGCAACTGACTGGGCTGCCGCAACTGGTCGACGTCGCGAGCGATCAGGCCAATGCCGGCGCGCTGCTTAAGATAGAGGTTAACCGCGAAGTGGCCTCCACCTTCGGGATCCTGCCGGCGACCATCGACAATACGCTGGACGACGCGTTCGGACAGCGCATCGTGTCGACGATGTACACGTCGCTGAACCAGTATCACGTCATCCTCGAAGTGCTGCCACAGTTCCAGTACGGTCCAGACGCGCTGAAGAACATATATGTCCGGTCGGCCGGCGGGCAGCAGGTGCCGATCAACACGCTGGTCAAGACCGAGCTGCGGACGTCGCCGATCATCATCAATCACCAGAACATGTTTCCGTCGGTAACGATCTCCTTCAATCTGAAGCCGGGCGTCGCGCTAGGCGACGCCGTGGCCGCAATCTCCGGGGTTGAGCGCAAGCTTGGCAAGCCCGCCTCGCTGGCCACCGCGTTCCAGGGCAATGCCCAGGCGTTCGAGGCGTCGCTTGCCGGGACGCCCTTGCTGATCGCCGTCGCGCTGGTGGTGATCTATCTCATCCTCGGCGTGCTCTACGAAAGCACGATCCATCCCCTGACAATTCTCTCGACCCTGCCATCGGCCGGTATCGGCGCGCTGCTGCTTCTGATGGCCGTGCAGATGCCGCTGAGCGTCATTGCGCTGATAGGAATCATCCTGCTGATCGGAATCGTGAAGAAGAACGGCATCATGCTGGTCGATTTCGCAATCGAGGTGGAGCGCACGGAAGGGCTTTCGCCGGAACAGGCGATCTATCGCTCCTGCATGATGCGGTTTCGGCCAATTCTGATGACCACGATGGCGGCCTTGCTTGGCGGTGTGCCGCTGATGGTCGGCGCCGGGTCAGGATCTGAGTTGCGTCAGCCGCTAGGCTACACCATCGTTGGCGGGCTCCTTCTGTCACAAGTATTGACGCTGTACACCACGCCGATCATCTATCTTTATCTTGGCAGACTTCACAGGAAAACGCCGGATTCAGGAGATCGATCGGCGTCTCGCGCGAATCAAGGTGTCACACGGACCGCGTGAGGAAGCTCGTCAGCCCGCACCGCCGTTGCTTCGAGAGAAACCGCAACTCCATTTGACGAGGACCGAGTAGGTAACATGCGAGGTCGCTTGACGATTGTGGGTCCGCATTCCAAAAAGTCAGGGTGACAATCAAAAGCAGACGGATGCGCTGTGCGGAGCGCCTTTGGCGGTCGATGTCACCAACGTCAACAGCCTGCACCTGGTTCAATCCGCCGCGGTGCTGGCGGAGCGACTTGATCTGTTCGACCGTGGCGCGGCGAAGAAGCTAGTCTAGACTACGTCTATTCCGGTCCGCAATCAGCCCGTACGCCCAACTGCCTTTCGGCGGCAAAATCGAGCTTAGTGGAATCCACACCCATCTGGAATTATCTGCGCGTTACTTCATAGATCTAACGCCGCGCTCGTGCTGATCGCGGCGGTGAGTGCTGACCGCAACGGCAGTCTCTACACCGGGCTGAATACTGAGGATCGCCGACGGTTGTAGAAGCGATCGCGTTCAGGAGCGGCATCGTGATCACCCAAGTTAACGAAGTTGTCGAGAAGCTGCCGCGCGTCGATCATAATCAGGGCGAACAAACCATTTTTTGTTGACGAGGTAATGAAAGTGACCAAACTGGCCGTAGGCCGCACTGCAGCATAGCGCGTAGATTGATCTGTGGCGACCGTATTGCCGTCCACAACGATTAAATCGCCGAGAATTGAGATGTCTAACTTCGAAAGCGCGAAGCCTTTGATTTCCTCGGTTGTGCTTTTTGTCGCACTGTGGCTCTCGGTGCAGGTGTTCCCATCGGTCGGCAGCGGTATCCTTGGATTTACGTTTCTTGCCATCATAAGTGGGATTCTCGGTGCCTTCTTTCGATACATCTATCGCGGGCGCCGCCTTCCCGATAACGAAGCCGATATTGTCGAGAACATTCCCGGTATGGCGTGGATATCGGAAAGCAGCGGACGAATCAGCAGAATGAACTCTCAAATGAGAGACTTTCTTCAGGTGCCGGCAGGCACCGCTGTCGTTTCGGCATCGTCAATTCACCCCGAAGACAGGCACAAGACACTGGACTTGTGGGGGTCGCACCACTGGTCTCAAAAGTTTGGCACGCACCGCCTTCTGGGTCCTGACGGGCACTATCACTGGTTCAGATCGGCCGTACATCCAATCAGAGACGAGAATGGCGCGATCATCTCATTGTGGGGAACTTTCATTGAGATAGGAGATCTGAAAACGGCTGAGCAAGCGCTGCGCAGCAGCGAAGAGAACCTGCGATCGATCTTGGATAGCATTCCCGGCCAGATCGTGACCGCCGATGCCAACGGCGTCAATGACTACAGTAATCGCATAACCGAGTTGTTCTACGGACACTCGTTTCACGAGATAAACGGAACGGGTTTCACACGCTTTATCCATCCAGATGACGTCGACGAATTTGTAGCCGATGCTCTACATCGCATAGCAACCGGTACCGCGATGGACCGCAAGTGTCGCCAATTAAGGCACGACGGAGTATATCGCTGGTTTCGGATGCGCGTTCAGCCAGCGTTTGATGGCAATGGCAAAGTTGTTCGCTGGTATGGCCTCCACACTGACATTGATGATGAGGTTCGGGCGCTCGAGACCCTGCAGCATGCG
>Ga0247742_10002821_pt1 | contig 11263 bp, 23 predicted proteins | sample UWRJL208509C2_FD_180944 | JGI IMG/M metagenome (GOLD analysis project Ga0247742, IMG submission 180944) | Plant litter microbial communities from Arlington Agricultural Research Station in Wisconsin, United States - UWRJ-L208-509C-2 | ecosystem: Environmental > Terrestrial > Plant litter >... | reverse complement strand
TTCCGACCCCTAGCTTGACAACCGTCAACATCCATAGATAAGGTCTGACTCATGAGCTTCTTCGAACTGCACCTCCCGGATTACCCCGGGTAGAGGCCGAACACGCTCAAAAAGCAATCAGGCCTCCGGAATCCAAACCGGGGGCTTTTTCTATGTGCACCTTGAAAAATCAATAGCGAATAAGTAACCGATTGTGGGGGAGCTTGGTACCCCGCCTGATTTGGGATCAGGAGATCGCAGGTTCGAATCCTGCCTGTCGGACGTGTTGGGTTGTAGGTGACTTCCTAGTGGTCAAGGCTAGAAATAGCTAAGGAACCTTCATACATGGTGTTTGAGGCCGGATAGCGAGGCGGTAGTTTGTGGAACTACTCGTAGCGGGGGCAGTACCCGTCAATCACCCCAAACTTGCCGCTGAAATGCAAGGCCATGAAGCGTCTTGTCGGTCGTCCTGCCGAGCAATAAATGGGCACATGCCTTTGTGGGGGAGCCTGGAGTCCCCGCCACCCTGTCAAGGTGGAGATCGCCGGTTCAAGTCCGGTCATCGGCGCAAAGTCAGTGAGAGCTGACTGTAAGTCCCCTTGGTCCAGTTTGGCTCAAGACGCCACCTTCTCACGGTGGAGATCATCGGTTCGAATCCGATAGGGGATACGTGCAGGTAGGCGGTAAGTGACCAGGGTTCGATGCCTGGACTGCCAGTGAGAGCTGGTGCCTACCCGGTTTGACCGCGTTGCTCTGTTGGTAGGGGCTACCTCCTTTTCACGGAGAGTGCGACAGGGGTTCGATTCCCCTCGCGGCCACGCTGCATGGTGAACTTGGTAGTTCCTAAGTCCATGCTTGGTTATCGCACCATAACGAAGCGAAGCGCCATGAACTACCGCCCGGGATGGTTGAGCATTTGGCTGGCTCAGCGGACTGTAAATCCGCCGTCTTAGACCGTGCAGGTTCGAGTCCTGTCCGTCCCACGCAATACATGCCCTCTTAGCTCAGTTGGTAGAGCGCTCCCCTGAAAAGGGAGAGGTCGGTGGTTCGAATCCACCAGTTGGCACGCACGACTAATTCTGAATGAATCTCTGGACTCCGAGTTCGCTTTACCCGCGAAAAGGAGATCTCATGAAGAAGAACGTCATGTACACACCAGAAGAATTTGGGCTGGTATCCGTGTGCCAGGTTGAACTGCAAGAGCCTAACTACAGCTTCGACATCCTTGAGGTGTTGAAGGGTGAGCTGGGCTACTACATGGCAACCGACTCCGGATGCTCATGTCCATCGCCATTCGAGTCCTACGGCGGCATGGAAGACCTCACGGGGCCTTTGACAGCCGAGCAGGTACACGAGGAAGCGAAGTCCCTCTGGGGTGGCTATGACCCCGACACCTTCTCTTCGGAGATGGCGAAGGTCGTCTAGCAAAAGGCTGGCATCCTACTGCCCTTGCCCTTCTAGCCCAACTGGCAGAGGCGTCTGGCTTAGGACCAGAAGGTTCTCGGTTCGAGTCCGAGGTGGGGCACGTATGGAGTGAGTCTGGTGGTTGCAAACACAGGACTGACCTTTGGGATCGCTACTCAGAGGGCTGGACTTTGGTTCCCGCTCCATGCACATGTGAGTATGGCGAAATTGGTAGACGCGCTGGCTTGAGGAGTCAGTGGTCCGCAAGGATCTTGGGGGTTCAAGTCCCCCTATTCACACCAGAAGGATCTCCATGGTGAAATCGGTACCCATGACTGCCGTGAGATCCTTCCTAGTTCGGCCCGTGGTGTAGGAGCACACCAGTCATTGGGACTGGAGGGGACGTATCAAATCGTCCGGGCCGACCAATTCTAGAAATAAGTTGCATCAGAACTTCGAATCACTGTAGGGTCAACTACATGAACACGCGACAGATTTCCTCGAAGACCGGACAGCGCAATAGCGCAGTCGCCGGTTTTTACGGGCTGTCGTAGCAGATCTCAGATCTCGCAGTAGACAAGCCCTAGACCTAAAGGTCCGGGGCTTTTTCTTTTGATAATTACACAGTGGACAACTTGGGTGATTGGCAGAGTTTGGCTGATCGCGCTTGCTTGCTAAGCAAGTAGGGGGTAACACCTCTCGGGGGTTCGAATCCCTCATCACCCGCGTTGCTCAGTCGAGCAGCTCCGATAAGGCGAGTCGGAGAGGTCGCAAGATCTGCCTTGGGAGAACCAGGGCTTGTGGGTTCGAGTCCCATCTTGGCTGAGCGCACATTGGGCGAGCGTCATTGGCGTGCTTATCGGTCTTGAAAACCGTGATGGGGTGAAACCTGTGGGGGTTCGAATCCCTCCTCGTCCGCAATGGTCTAGGAAGCCCCGAGTACCGAATAGCACCGACAACCAGATTTGGTCCTGTAACTCAGCTTGGTCAGAGTGTCTCTTTTACACAGAGATGGTCGGGGGTTCGAATCCCTCCGGGTCCACACGAGTGACTGCCGTAAGCAGTCGAGTAATCCCTGTTAGCTCAGATGGCAGAGCAGAGAGCTGTTAACTCTAAGGTCCTTGGTTCGAATCCAAGATGGGGAGCGACGAGTGTTCTTGCAAGTTCTATTCGGCATGGAAGAAGAATTTGACGCAGAGGTCCGGGGCTAGCTATTCCGGATCTCGATTTGCCTTGGTAGCTCAACGGAAGAGCACCACACTACGGATGTGGTTGTTGGAGGTTCGAATCCTCTCTGGGGCACGCAGTACCAAAGATTTGCCTCTATAGCTGAGATGGATTAGCAACTGGCTCTTAACCAGTGGACGTGGGATCGTTACCTACTGGGGGCACGAAACAGGGTGATGACCCACCATCAGCCAGCACGTGTTCGAAGGGGAGTAACGGCTCCTGTCTCGATGCTGGCACTTGGGGTATTAGCTCAGCTTGGTCAGAGCGTCACTCTTCCAAAGTGAATGTCGAGAGTTCGAATCTCTCATACCTCTCTAGGGTTGTAAGGCTCCCTCCTTCGGGTAAAACGCCTCATGCCTCAGTAACTCAGTGGCCAGAGTGGCTGTTTTGTAATCAGCGGGTCGGGGGTTCGACTCCCTCCTGAGGCTCCATTTCGTCCCAAATCACTAGAGATAGGTCAACACCATGCCAGCCAAATCAGCCCTCCACTCCGCAGACATCATGCGAGTAGCTCACTACCTGAATACCCGACGATTGGGCAGGTACACCCGCACCCAATTCACCGGACTCCGTGGCCTCAACTACTGGTGGCAGATCCAGAAGGCCGGGAAGAAGGATGGACTGCTCAGCAAGCGCCACATCGTTGTCGCGCTCCCGTTGCCCGCAGTCCGACGACTAGAACTTCACTACGCAACCATGCTGTAGTCACACAGATTTCGCCCACCTAGCTCAGCGGAAGAGCATCACCCTCCGAAGGTGAGGGTCACTGGTTCGAATCCAGTGGTGGGCACGTTGTACGCACGACTGGTGAGGGGTTGATAGGTCCCCTCCGGGAGTAAGGCACCCGGCAACAATCGCCTGTAATCCCCGCTGGTGTAACCGGCAACACGGAAGATTCTGAATCTTTTGTTCGTGGTTCGAATCCACGGTGGGGAGCGCACGTAATCCCCGGTGCTGTGCTGGCACGGCGGCTGAGCTTTGGACTCAGAGGGCATAGGTTCGATTCCTATCTGGGGAGCGAGAGGGTGTCTGGTTCAAGTCCAGGCCGAGCAAGATTCGTTCTGGACTCGGGGCACGGATTGGCTGTCTTAATGCAGCGCAGTAACGCCCACCCGATCATGCCCCTCTAGCTCAGAAGCAGAGCAACGAGCTTTTAACTCGTGGGTCGAGATGGCAGAATTCTCGGGGGGCACGGAGGCCGATAGTAGGCCTCATGACACTGGACAAGATCCGCGACCGCGTACAGCACTTCGGCTGGATGACGTGGCTGGGGATCTCCTTGGTCATCATCTTCTTGGTCATGACCATCGTCGCCCTGGTCACACCGCTGGGTAACAGCGTGGTCTACGTCACGTTCATCTCTCACGTGGCACTGATCATCACTGGTATCACCATCATCCAGACCGCTCGGGTCGATGAGAAGGCCGACAAAAGAGATCCGAACATTCCCGATAAGTAGTAGAGTTCTCTCAAGGTTCGGACGCGGCGCTGTCGGTTCGCAGACCTCCTCCATTTCGTTTAGCTATCTGCCTGAGGAGGCAACCATGGCCGTCAAAGCCCGTTTCTACGTATCCGAGATCAAGAAGACTCCCACTGACTACCTCGGAGTCGTGCTCCAGCCTGTCATTCGTGCTACTCCACTCCCTGGAGCTGAGAGCAACAAGAGCTGGTCGAAGTACACACCTTCGGGGAGGATCGAGATGAATGTCTCGAATGCAACTGGGGCAGCTCAGTGGTTCGATGATCACCTAGGCAAGGACGTGTCCATTACCTTCGATGAGGTAGAGGACTAACAAGAATTTGGTGGCTTGGCCGAGAGGTTAGGTAGGGGACTGCAAATCTCCGCACCCGGGTTCGAATCCCGGAGTCACCTCCATCCCCTTGTAGCTCAGCGGAAGAGCTGGAGAGTTCTAACCTCCGAGTCGCTGGTTCGAATCCAGTCGAGGGGTCACAGAGTTCCAGAAGCCAGGAGCACGTTCGCCTAGACGTGTGCCAGGTAGACGGAATGGCACTGGGCGAGGTCCGTATGGCCTCTCCTGTGGTTCCGGGTAAGCCCCCCGGGTGCAACGGGCTTACAGTCTCTTAGCTCAGTAGGTAGAGCATCACGCTGATAACGTGGGGGTCCTCGGTTCAAGTCCGAGAGAGGCTACGCTCCTCCCCGCTAGATCACGTTTGAGCCTCATGAACTCAAGCGCCTAGCAAACCCCCGGCAGGAGGCTGGGGAGGAACCATGGGCGTATAACTCAGTCCGGGAGAGTGTCTGCCTTGCAAGCAGAAGGTCGGGGGTTCGAATCCCCCTATGTCCACCACGTTGTCCACTGTGTATGATCACAGATCATCCCTCTGTAGCTCAGCAGGTAGAGCACCCGGCTCATAACCGGAAGGCCATTGGTTCAAGTCCAATTGGAGGGACTGGTATTCGGTAGGGGTATCGAGTGCCTGGGAGAGCAGCCACCATTCGGGTGTGGTCTGCTCTCCCTTTTTTTATGCCCTCCAGCTCCGTATAACGAGACATGAAGCCCATCACCGTCATCAACAACACTCAGTACCGTGCCGTGCAGCTCACTCAGGAGGACCCTGAGGCCGATCACTTCGTCAACGGGTGGTTGCAAGCAGAGCTGGGCCACAAGGTCCCCACGGACCTCTCAGAGGCCAAAGCACAACGATTCTGGGTTGTCCGTCACCCCACGGGACAGACGGCGTTCGTCAGCTCCATCATGTTCGCCACGGACTTCCAGAAGGTGGCTGGGATTGAAGAGCCGCTGGCATCGTTGGAGGATCTGCTCAAGGACTCACCCACGGCAGATGACCCGTTTGGGTTTGGTCCGCAGACAGATGACTTCTGGGATCAGAATTTGAAGGTCACACCAGACCTTGGGGATCTCCCCCCAGAGGTCCTTGAGCAAGGCCAGAAGGCGATCAACGACTGGATGGTACCCCGGGTTGCAGGGTTCCTTGATTGGCTGGAGAACGCCGATGATGAGGAGTCCGCAGCAGCCGAAGAGGCTTTCATGAAGGCCCGTGACAAGTTCATGGAGTTCTTCAACATCACGGAGGACAAGTAATGCTCACTGCCAAATTCCGTGAGGAGACCATCGTCATCACCCGGCACCAGATCGTCGTTGGTACCCCGATCAATCTCACCGACTGGAACAAGGTCGTGGCAGTCGCACTCCAGCGCTGGGAGGCTGAGGGCAACAACCGGGAAGAGGACTTCGCGGACGACATCTTCAACATCGAGGTGGGCGACGATGAGATCACCATCTGGTGGGAAGTAGAAGAAGAGAAGTAGTTGCAATTGCCATCCCACGTGTGCATATAATGTACATATCAGGTCAACAAGCCAGGGAGGCAATCATGGTCAACGCAGCTAAAGATTTCTCACTCAACTTCGCCAAGAGCCTAGAACGGATCTTCAACGAGCAGGAAGCCAAGAGTGGCAAGAAGTTCAGCCACGAGTACCAGTTCGGAGTTCTTCCCGGCAAGACCTACGACAAGATCTCCCAGACCAGCCGTTCCGTCATCCGTGATGAGCAGGGCAACATCGTGGAAGAAGGCAACCTGTTCCACGGTGGTAGTGTCCACGCCTTCGTCGTTCGGGAAACCGGAGATCTCGTGAAGGCAGCCACCTGGGCGGCTCCTCAGAAGTCCAAGACTCATCCCTCGGGTCTCGCTGTCCGGTTCAACCTCGCAAGCCCTGAGAAGGCACTGGAGGCCATCCAGGCAGCAGACAAGAACGGCAGCTATCTCTACGCAAACTAGATCACAGCCCCTCAGGAAACTGGGGGGCTTTTTCTTTGCCCAATGAGTTGCAATTGCAATCCACATAGACATAGAATGTACATATCAGGTCAACACAGGAGGTCATCATGAACATGAGACAACTCAGGAAGCAATGGGCAGAGGAGCTAGAAGCAGCTCAGCTCAAGGTCACCAAGGCTCAGGATGTGGTGCTGGACTTCCAGCAGCGACACAACGCTGGTGAGCCGAACATCGACTACAGCGCATGGAATGACGCACACGATGCAGTGTCCGTAGCCATGGCCAACCTCCAGTGGGCAGAGAACGCTGAGAGAGACCACCGATACGTGCGGGACGTGCCAGCAGCCACCCGTGCCCTCATCGCAGACAACATCGACTAAGGAGACCAGACATGCCTACTTACCTCATCCCCACCGAGTGGTCAGGACCAGAACCGACCACCGTCCCAGGCATCCTCAAGAAGCAGATCGGGATCTCCACCTTCATGGAGCTGGGCGCTACCAAGATGAAGAATTTCACCGCTGGTATCCAGTTCGAGATGAAGACCCACCAGCGCCGTCTTCGCAAGGTCCAGGTCGATCTCACCCCGGCTGACACCTACACCATCAAGCACTGCGACCTCAAGGGATTCGATTTCCAGATCATCGAGGGCATCTACGCAGACAACATCCGTGAGGTCCTTCTGGGCCTCCTTGAGCACAAGGCAGGTAAGCGATGACGTGGGGAATGCACACCATCCGGAACGCCTACTCTGCGGCAGAGCGAGCGGGTGCTAGCCACCTGATCATCTCGCACACCAACGTGGACTTCGATCAGACCTCCACTCTCGTGATGCCTGGTGAGGACCCCCGCAAGGTCTGGGAAGAGTCCAAGGCCAAGGAGCACGGGTATGACGCCATCGATGAGGTCTATCGCCTCTCGTTGGGTTGGGAAGCACAAGCAGCAGAACGTCGTGCGATGCACTGGGAATTCGAGGAGACCAAATGACTGAGAACAAGAATTTGAACGACGGCTACGACCAGCCCCACGAGGTGAGCGACATCACGCTCGCCTTCCCCGCCAACCTCGGAGATCTCCTTCCCTCGATGGAGATCATCCCGGAGGAGTTCACGAGGGACAACAAGTGGGTGGAGTTCCAGCGCCAGTGGTTCTTCTACGGCTGGCCGAAGGGCGGGCTGGTAAAGAACCCGGACGTGGACTCAGAGCTTGCCTACCGGCACCTCAGGGCCATTCAGGAGTCCTATGAGCCGAAGCACGAGCACAAGATGGCAGCGGTCGCTTGGCTCGCCTCACGGTGGTTTGAGGATCTCGACTGATGGCCGGGGTCAACAAAGAGCAGAAGGAGTTCGACCGCCTCACTGCTCAGAAGAACGAGATGAACCTGAACATCGTGCTCAGGGCACAGGAGATCCAGCGAGAACTGGCAGGACTGCAAGGCATGCTGATTCTCAACGGACTCAGCCTCCAGGCAGAGGTCTACCTCAGGAATCAGGTGTGGGTGTGTGAGATGAGACTCCGCAGCACGCTCAACGCAATCCAATAAATGAATTTGATTTAGAGATTGCAATTGCAATCCCCCTTTGCCATAATGGAGATACGGAGGGGGAAACAGCCTCTCCGATGAAAAGGACCTCACGGGGTGAGTAAGCCCCCGTGAGGCTCACCAACTTCCAGGTTGCAATTGAACCTGAGGCACTGCTACGGTGGTCAACTCGCCACCGAGTGAAAGAAGGTCTACTACCCCCGACATAGATAGGAGCCGACCATGTTCACTGATCAGATCCACTACCTCGCATGCTACTTCCGGGTGTTCGTCCCCCGGCACATCATCGGGGAGACCACAGCAGTGTTCGTCTTCGCAATCGACACGTACTACCGCGTCGAATGGTTCGAGCTTCACACGGAGCTTCACAACCAGCTCGCTCCTATCTTCGAAATGTTTGGAGGTCAGTAATGACTATCATCGTCGTCATCCTTGTCATCACCGTGAGCGGCAAGATCGTTCACTACGTGTTCTTCGCCTCACACGAGGTGGAGGACAGTGAGCTGGACCACGAGCACGACATCTACGTGAGCTAAGGCACACGAAAGGCCCCTAGGACTTCATCGTTCTAGGGGCCTTACTCATGTTATCGCTGGTGAGTTCTAAGCTTGCTGAGCAAGCTTAGCATCTCTGAAAAATAGTCTTGATAGAGATTGCAATTGCAACTCTCACCTGTCATACTGAACGTAGGTCAAGAACACAGGAGGCACCAAATGAAGCTCATGAACAAGCAGCAGCGCAGAGATCGTGCACAGGCCAAGGCACTCCGTAGCTATCTAGTGGCCGTGCCCAAAGATGAGTGGGTCTATGGCCTGTTCAACAAAGCAGCAGCGGTAGACGTGCTGGAGGCCAAGGGCATGCTGGACGTGCAGGGCCGACAGTTCCGACTCAACGCAGTTGGTCACGACCTCAAGGTTCGTCTGTGAGCGCAACGAAGCGATACACCCTCACCGGGCCGTGCTCCAACTGTCCGTTCCGCAAGGACGTAATGTTCCACGGTCTCCAGCCAGAGCGCATCGAGGAGATCGCAGAGAGCCTCCTCATGGGCCAAGACTTCATGTGCCACAAGACCATCGATTACACCGACGATGGGGCAGAAGTTGTTTCACGCACGCGCTCATGCGCTGGTGCCGTCGCCACCCTGGAGCGAGAGAACAAGTCCCCACAGCTCAAGCAGATCAGTGAGCGACTGGGATTCAAGGTGGCCACCATCGATCCGGATGCCCCGGTATATGACTCCATCGATGAGTGGGCAGAAGCACTCATCGGTGACTACCTGAACGGGAGATAGCCCATGTGGTTTAGCTTCAAGCGAAAGAAGAATTTGGTACCCGTGTGCCCGCCCGACATCGAGGTGCCACATAGCTGTGAGGTGAGCGAGGGATACGAAGGGGAACCGGGCTACTTCGTCGTGGTCACCGACAAGGGTCCCACGGAATTCCCGTCCAATCGATACGAGGGTGAGGTCAAGCACACCACGTACGGGACCATCAAATTCATCTGGGACGGCACAGTGGCTGGACTCCTCAGTAAGGCCGAAGATGTCAAGCAGATCCACCGAGACAGTATCAATCCCGACAGCAAGAAGGTCTACCCGCTATGAGCGAATTGAAGTTCACACTCACCATCACCGACAAGATGCCTGACAAGCCCGTGCGGCGGCTATTCCCCTACGTCTACAAGTTCCAGGGAAAGCTGAACATCGAGGGCGAGACCTATCCAGCATTGTTCTCAGGACCCACCGAAGCTGACGTGATGAAACAGGCTGAGGCCTACAAGAAGAACTACCTCCTCACGAGGGCAGCAGAGGCCAACAAGACAGTGATCGACCTGTGAACGAATCACGTAACGAGCGTGCACAGATCTACCAGGACGTGAAGTTCATCCAAGAACTCGTGGCCATCCGTAAGAGGAAGAAGCTATTGATTCCAACGATGTCCCGGCGCACTGGACTGAGTGAAGAGAAGATCATCGAGTTCGAAGCAATCGGGTCAGATCCAGAACTCAGTCTGATCAGGCGCTACACACTCGCACTGGACAGCGTGACGACCACGCACACACTGAGAGAGATCCGGGAAGAGATAAGGGACCTAGACCAATGACAGACACAGCAGCAAGCACAGAGTTAGTGAGCACCCGCATCCCGTGCGGGGAGCCTGACTGCAAGAACCAAGCCGCCTATCGCGCCAGCATGTCGTGCTGTCCTGAGGAGAATGAACTCGTGTGCGAAGAGCACGCAGCACAGTCCAAACAGTGGATAGCAGAGAACCCGGATCAGCCCGTCATCTGCAAGACAACAGGGCAGCAGGGATCACTATTCAGCATGCTGGAGTGGACCACTCTCTAACCCAAAAAGTTCTTTTTGCAGACGGAGCTGGTTCTGAATAGCAGAATGTGACGCTGGCTCAGGCTATACAAGAACCTGTAGTGTGCTCATTACATCTGGCACACTCAGGAAGGCCCACACATGCCCGTAATCAGCGTTCTATTGGCCATGGAGAGCCTCAGGGAGCAGTGTGAGGTCGTAATAGACCTAGACGTGCAGAAAAGCCGGGAGATGGCCATCAGGGACAATCTCATCCGAGAGGCACGTGAGGCGAACGTGTCATACCGACAGCTTGTGAAGATCACCGGGCTATCGAGAGACAGGCTGTACACCATTGCAAACAGCCCACGAGTCTCCGTATAACGAATCATGAAGCGCATCGTGAAGACGCCCCGCCCACTACCTGATGACCTAGTGAGTGAGAAGCCTCTCAACCCCCTCCCCATCGTGGAGATCTCTCTCCCACGCCCACTACCCAACGGCACAACGAAAGAGATGATCGAGTAATGGGACTCCTCATCTTCATCCTCTGCCTAGTGGTAGTGCTATTCGTTCTAGGCGTGATCGTCACCATGTGGGGAGCTGTCCTCATGATGAGAGATGTCGAACGCTTTGAGCGCAGGGAGGAGCAGAAGTAATGCTCTCCAAACTCCAGATCAACAATTTCCAATCCCTAGCCCATGTGGAGCTAGAGCTAAAGCCGTTCACTGTGATCGTCGGTAAGTCCTCATCAGGCAAGAGCGCACTAGCGAGGGCAGTGCAGACACTCACTAGCAATAGGCGAGGGCACTCATTCATCACGCATGGTGAGAAGCTCTGCACCATCACAGCAACGATGGACAGAGGCACAGTCACACTCCGTAGAGGCAAGAGCACGGATGACAACGAGTACATCGTCGTGCCCACAGATCCAGCAGATCCTAACTACCCGCAGCGTGCTTACTCGAAGCTCGGGGCCACCACCCCCGAAGAGGTCAGCGAGTTCATCGGCATAGATAGCAAAGACGCGATCAACTATG
>Ga0247742_10002820_pt1 | contig 11264 bp, 5 predicted proteins | sample UWRJL208509C2_FD_180944 | JGI IMG/M metagenome (GOLD analysis project Ga0247742, IMG submission 180944) | Plant litter microbial communities from Arlington Agricultural Research Station in Wisconsin, United States - UWRJ-L208-509C-2 | ecosystem: Environmental > Terrestrial > Plant litter >... | reverse complement strand
TATATTAATGGTTGATAAAACATTAGCTATCAACATAGTTATGATCGTGGATAAGGGTATTCCAACAATGCCTAATTTAAAATGGCTTGCCAAAATGATAGCCAGTGGAATATTAATTATCATGCAAAAAACCGACACATATAATTGCAATCTGATCTTTCCGGTACCATTTAAAAAATTACCAAAAACATTTCCCCAATTTGTAAAAATAAAATAAATGACCATTACCAATGAGAGATTGAATGGAACGGCAACAACATTATGAGTCCAAACATTTATTATTTTTTTAGCGAAAATTAACTGAACTACTCCGGCAAATGATAACAAAATTAGAATAAGAACTAAATTATTAATTGCCTTTTTTATCCATTTCACATCGTCTTCTTCACTTGCCTTAGTTGTCATTGACCAAAAAGGGACCAGTATTATTGAAAAAAAGATATTTACAACACCAAAATATTTGAACGCGATATTATAAATAGTTACATCAGCTGGTTTAAAAAGCTGGGCTATAATAAAGTTATCTGAAGCATATAAGATCAAAGCTGCAACCTGGATTATAAAAAAGTTTAAACCCAGCCTTAGCAGCCTGTTGATGTATTTAACTCTGATAAAGGTAATTGATGGCCGTACAAATGAATATGTTCGGGTAAACAAAATTAAACTTATTATGAAAAATACGACAACTGGCGTTATCGAGTAAACTATTGCGACATCGGAGAGGGAATTTTGATGAAATATCTTCAATAAATAAAGTCCGATAAAAATGCAGATTTGTACAATTGAATTTGTAAAATCAGCGATTGCAGCACGCTGAAAGGCCAATAACACCGTATTGATCAAACGGACAATAAATTGAACAAACAAAAAAGATATGGTAAATAAAACTGCGGCATTGATATCGTCTGCCATTGATATAGGAGCATTAAATATCCTAACCCAATTTACATATGGCCTAATCACTAAAAACATTATGAGCAGACAGCCCATTATAAAGCTTAAGGATGCATACGTTGTTGAAACGTAAATTTTGCCCTCTTTAAAATTATTGTTTGAGATTGCAACAGTCAAGTGATTCCGTAATCCGTTACCGAACCCTAAATCGAACAAGGAAAACCAGCTAAGAATAGCTGTCAGAGTTAACCAAATACCATATTGAGTAGTTGACAAAAAAGTTAGTACTAATGGTACAGTTAAAAAACTGACAACAATATTTATTCCTTTTATAAAAAAAGAATAAAAAATATTACTTAAAACAACTTTGCTTTTATTATCACTTAATTTAAATACCTTATTGAGTCTTTCCAAAATAAGAAACCTGTTTTATATGAATAAATAATAACTAACCAGTTAACTCAATTATTATCTGACATGACTTCTTTTAAGCCCCTTTTAACACATAAGAAAAGTACCGTTAGAAAGCCGAACAATGCCGCACCTGATACTATTCCTCTTAATTTGCCAATTTTTGTTTTCTCTAAAGGTAAAATTGGCCTGTCAACAATCTGAATTAACGGTGTTTCTTTTCTTAAGGAAAGCTTTGAAATCTCCAAATTAGTGACTAATTGGGTTAAAATTGCCTGGTTTGCCTGTACGTCAACTTGTCTGCGCTGAGATGGCACCCTTAATATCTGTAGAGAAGGATTTGCATTCGGATTTACATCGGCCGATTGCGCAACACCGTTTATAGCAGCATTTAACTCCCTTCGTACTGAATCAGTTTGTTTTTGCAGAACATTTACATTGTCGGCTGATTTTTTTGTTTTGGTTTTGATATAAAAATCGGAAACATTTTTCACAAGTATCTCTGTAAAGAGTTTAGAAAACAGTTCATTTTTTGAGGTTACCTTTACTGTGATTATACTTGATTTCTTATCCAGTTTATCTACTATCAAATTAGATTTGGCTATTTGTTTGTAAAAACTCCCCAAAATACTATCCTGCTCTAAGGAAAATGCAGAACGATCCGATTTTGGTAAAAAAGCTACATTCTTTAATTGCGGCTTTTCCTGCCAGCTTTTCCTAACATCATTAAATGATATATAAAGCTCAACAAGGGTTTGCTCTTTATTATTTATTGATACCGGAGTTAGCAGGGTGGTTTCAATCATCATGCGAGATTTCATCAACGCCAAAATGTTATCACCCGAAAACGCGCCCCCTGCGCTGCCGCCTCCTAAATCTATACCAAACTGACTGGCTATACCCATGGCGGCGCCAAGCCCACCGGGCGATTGTGAATCCTCCAATGCAAAACTCAATTCTGCGCTATAATTTGGTTTTTGGTATAGTGCATAAATAAACCCAAGAACGCCTCCTGTACTACCTATAACTACAATAATCAGCCACTTTGACAACAAATATCTTCGTATCGCTCTTAATTTTAAGATCAGATCTTTCAAACTAATTTCACCCGGCGCGGTATTATTAACCTGACTCATTAATATTTTATTAAATTCTATTTATTTAAACTTAAGATACCCAAAATAATCGCACCTAACGATGCTAATCCTGTTGTAAAGCCCAAAATGGTTTGCGCAGTATTATTTGTGCTCACAGGCTTTATCGGCACATAAATTTCACTCCCGGGTTTTACGGTTGGATGATTATTAAAGAAAAGAACTTTCCGGGTGCCTTTTACTGTACCGTTAGGGTAAACTACATAAGCCCCTCTTTTAAAGGCCTTCGGAGAGTATCCGCCAGCATTTAACACATAATCATTAAATGATTTTGATTTGATATAAACCACTGCGCTTGGATAAAGCACTTCGCCGTTAACCCGAACAACTTGCTGCTGCTTAGGTATTCTAACCACATCGCCATCTTCCAGCAAAAGATCAATTTTTGATCCGGGAGATTTTAAGATCTTAGTTAAATCGATGCCAACATAATTATTTCTTGGTTGCGCCTCTTCCTTCATAGAAAGTGAATCCTTACTTGTACTCGCTGTATTTGTTTTATCGTCTCTTTTTAAGCGTCTAACTTGCTCTATCCGTTCTTTTTCAATGGCGGCTGTATCTGCTTTAGTTTTATCTACACCCAAAATAGCAATGTTATCGCGTTTTAATGAGCCACCTTCAATATCTGCCGACGCGGTAAGACCACCAGCACGGGCAACCAGATCAGAAATTTTTTCATCCTTTTTGGAAATGGTGTAAGATCCCGGATAAAGCACTTCGCCTTCTATTTTTACAGTTTTTTGCTTTTGGTATCCAGGCAGGCTATAAACCGATACGATATCATATGGTTGAAGTACAAAATTGATACTATCTAATTTAAGCTTACTGTCTATATCAACGCTGAACACTTCAGCAACCTTACTACTTTTTGAGTGCGGATCAGAGTTATTTATCCTGCGGGCTACTTCAATACGCTTAGGACTGGCCCCTTCCGTAAAACCTCCTGACCGCAAAATCAGGTCTTCCACTTTCATATTTTCTGAAAAAGCGATAGTTCCCGGTTTCCTTACCGAACCATTAACTGTAATCAGATATTTATTGCGCAAATCAAAAATGGAGGCTACATAAACGCTATCTTCCCGTTGCAAGGGTATAGACACACTCTTACTCATTATATCTTTTACATTAAAGGAAATTAATTCCTTTTGGTTATCAGGTTTTAACCTGGTAATCGTTCCCCGGTCCATGAAGGCATCTTCTTTAAGACCCGCTGCATTTTCGATTAGTTTAACCAGCGTAAGCCCTTTTTGCAGTTCATACTCGCCCGGTCTGAAAACAGCACCGGTAATGGTAACCCTATTCTCAAACCTGTTGAGTATGGATTGTATATAGTACTTGTCACCGCGCAGCGGAATATAGTTTTTATAATCCTCCTCTACTACATCGGTTAACTTTCGCTGCTGATCGTTGATTTGGGATACCTTTATCCTGGCAGTGTAAGCGCTATCAGTAAAGCCTCCTGCATATCCCAGTATATCCTGTAGGCTTTCCCCTGGTATAACTTCAAATAAAGCCGGAATTTTTACCTGGCCAGACAGTTCAACTCTTGTTCTGTATGACGGAACGCGTATAATATCCTGATCACGTAATGCGATATTATCTTTCTGGCTTCCTTTAACTAAAAAATCATATACGTCCAAATGGCGGATAATATGGTTATCACGAATTACTTCAATCTGCCGTAAACTACCATTATCAGTGGGCCCGCCTGCTGCATACAAGGCATTAAAAACTGTAGAAAGTGATGACAGGGTATACGTACCTGGCTTGAGGAGTTGCCCCACCATGATTACTTTGATACTGCGGATATTGCCCAAGCTCACCTGAACAGAGGTTCCCCTGCCAATAGCATAATTATTAGCAGCCAATCTACTTTTTATAAGGGATGTTACCGTTTCAATAGTTTTACCACCAACATTCAATATGCCTACTCCTGGAATATTGATGTTCCCTTCCGGCGTTACATCCAGTTTCCAGTTTACAACAGAACTACCATATACACTGATATTCAACTGATCATCGGGACCAACAATGTAGTTTACAGGCGTTGCCACCTTCAAATTAGGCTCAAAACTATTGTTCTTGTTCTTGAATATATCAGCCCCGAATATTTTTGGTTTAAGCCCCTCAAAGAGGTCTTTACGTACTGCGGTAGTATCTAAGGTATCTACGCGATAAGTAGGCTTTCTTGAACTCATAATAATGGTATCCGTTGATTTGCCATTATTTCCCGGCTGCTTGCTACGTATATCCCTTATTCTGGCTTGAAGTTTTTGTACTTGTCCATTTGACATACCCCGGGTTTGAGCCTGTTGCAATAATTGAACATCACTCAAGCCCGCGGTTTGTGCCTGCTGTAATAACTGCGTAATTTGCTGATCAGAAAGATCATCAACGTTGACAGAAGAAATATTTTGAAGATTTGTTTGTGCCGAAGCAGGTTCTATCGCTCCCAAACACAAAAACAGAAAAAACAAGCAGACTAGAAAGTTAAGTTTAATCATAAGCCAAATCTATCAGAGCGTAGTTGGCCCCAATAAGTAATTATATATATTTTGCAAAAGTACTTCAATTTATTATTTATAGGAAACAATAAATATCGTTTTAATTTTAAAAATCCGCGCGGATCATTTCGGATACAGCCAAAGTCTCTCTCCCTGTAGGATTGGACCAGAATTTACAGATCCCTTGCTAATACGATAACAACTACAATAATGTAACAGGGATGAGACGAATTAGGCATTTCAGTAGTTCACATTCCCTTTCAAACTTTGTGGTTTATTCTAACACTAAAGGCCTAATGATAAATTGAAAGTCACATTAAGTTAATACATCTTTGTGTTAAACTCAAAAGATGATCCGAAAAGCACTGTAACTTCATTTCCAAGAACTACTTGTTATGCTTGAAATAACATTAGTTTAAAAATACACACATCGCATTTTAAGTTGATTTATGAAATTGACCTGCATGGAAATGAACTTTCACGTAATCATTGTTAAAAAAAGCCGGGTAATCCTCTTTAAGTTGACACAATAAACACAGCATAATTATCGGCGCCCCTCCCAGATGATGTTTACTATTAGTTTCCGGTATACGTTAGTGAATAAAAGCTAAAAACTCTATCTTCGATATTTTTTACGAATAGGTATAATACCGAAGATCCGAAGCATGGCCAAAAATTACTTTTATAATTTACTCCTTACTGTGGCTAACCTGCTTTTTCCTATACTAAGCTTCCCGTACGTTTCGCGCGTTCTGGGGCCAGAGGGTATCGGCAAAGTGCAATTCGTTTTTTCATTTGCTCAATATTTTTCAATTATAGCCAGTGTTGGGGTACCTATTTACGGCATGAAAGAAATTGCCCGATATAAAGACGATACGCATGGCCGCTCGCAGGTATTTTCGGAATTGATCTCTATACACGCCTTAACAAGCCTTAGCTTTTCGCTCATTTACCTTATTGTTATTTTCACCATCCCATACTTTAATGCCGACCGCAACATTTACCTTGGAGCAACCCTGCTGGTGCTGTTTGGGTTTACGGCTATTGAGTGGTTGTATAGCGGCATGGAAGAGTTCAAATCCATCGCCTTGCGTTCAGTACTTTTCAAAGCCCTTGGCCTTGGCCTGCTGTATACGTTTATTAAAAGTCGCGGCGATTATAACTTATACCTTTATATCATGATGTTTTCTTTTCTAGGGAACAATATTTTGAGCTTGTTTCTAATCAGGAATAAAATAAAATTTAAGTCCAGCAACTTGCAACTGCGCAAGCACTTCATACCGATGATATTTATATTGGGTACAACTCTGGCGGCGAGTATGTATACCGATATGGATACAGTGCTGTTAGGTTTTTTATCGAATGATAAAACAGTAGGCTTATACACTGCAGCGGTTAAGCTTAGTAAAATTGCTATCCCATTTGTAACCTCCATGGGCGTTATCCTGATGCCGAAGATTGCCAAGGATTTTGCCGGTAAAAACCTTTCCGGAGCGCAGGAAACCATTAACCAAACCTTTCGCTTCCTTACATTTTTTGCAGTACCTATAGTTTTCGGACTGGCTTTGCTGGCGCCCGAGTTTATTGCGCTTTTCTCTGGAAAAGAGTTTTTATCAGCAACCTTGAGCATGCGCATCCTTTCATTACTTCCGCTGATCATTGGTTTCGGTCATTTATTTCTTTTTTTGGTACTGGTGCCAGCCGGCAAAAACCGCGAAATGTTTTTTTGTGTGTTAGGTGGCTTGTTGATGAGTTTAATACTCAACGTGCTACTCATCCCGCACTTTCAGGAGGTAGGGTCGTCAATTGCCAATATATGTTCGGAAATGGTAGTAACCGGACTGTACTTTTATTTTATTCAAAAGCACTTTACTTTTACCTACGAATGGTCACTGATTTTAAAGGCAGTACTAAGCGCCTTGATTTTTATCCCCGTAATTGCCATGGTCCGTTATTTGGCCGTGCCTTTAATATATACTATTGTGATTTCTATAATTGGTTGCGCTCTTTTTTATTTAACCATACAGCAGCTATTATTCAGAAACCATTTTATGTACAGCATTCTGGAATTTGTGAAAGCTAAATTTTCAAAGGCCGAATTATGAAAATATCAGTTGTCATGGCCACTTATAATGGTGAACGGTATTTGAAGCAGCAGCTTCAATCCATATTAAACCAAACATTAAAGCCAAAAGAGATTGTTGTTTGCGATGATGCTTCTATTGATGGAACGGTGGCCATTCTTGAAGAATATAAACAACGAGGTGAGCTAACCTATACGGTGAACAATCATCGGCTTGGGCTAATTGATAACTTTAAGAAAGCTGTTTCTCTTGCAACTGAAGGTAACTACGTGGCTTTATGTGATCAGGATGATGAATGGATTGCCGAAAAGCTGGAACAATCAGCTTCACTACTTGAAAAAATAGACGATCAGAAACTGCCATGCATGGTTTACACAGATTTGATGCTTGTGGATGAAAACGAGAAAATACTCAACTCATCTTTCCGCAGCGAGCTCGGGCAAAATAAATATCAGCATAATCTGGAAACCTTACTCTTTGGGAATTTTGTGAACGGATGCACCATGTTGATGAACCCCTCACTCAGAAAGCTATTTGCCGACACACCAAATAATGTTAACCTAAATCACGATGGATGGATGGCCTTAGCTGCTTTCACATTTGGAAAAACAGCAAGTATATCAACCCCCTTGGTTCGGTATCGTAAACATGATAACAATTTGAGCATCGCCGCTGATACCAAACCTCGAAACCGCTTCCGTAGCGTGGCAAATGAATTATCAGATGCCATTAAAGGCAAAAAAGATTTCCTTTCACCACAATTTGAAACAGTAAGCAGGTTTTATGATCTGTACAAAAATGAAATTACTGCCGACAAGCGGCAGATTTTTGAACAGTTTCTTAACCTAAAAAACAAGCCCTATATTTTCAAGAAACTTGCTTTCGCAAAAATCGTCAGGAAATTTAGTTTATAACAACACTTCTATAAACATACTACCGATAAATTAAGTGATCACATACCTTTAAGGAGCGATTTAATTAAATAACCAGATTATATCATTGATACAGAATTACAAAAGGAGAAAAAGATTATTATATTTTTTCTAACTGTTTGGTCCGTGTATTATACACTTCCATTCCACTTATTACTTTTAAACGATCTGCTCCACTTATATAAGTTAAATTGCCTTTTACATCCCTGCTTTCACGCAGTTTTGATAATACGTAGCCACTTTTAGCATCTAACTGTTTAATACCCTGTATTCTGTCTTTTCTTATGAAATATGCATTATTGCCATTGCTGTTTGACCCTATAAAGTAGTAACCTTTTTCTTCAGCCAGATCACATAACGCAGCTAATGAGGCCCCAAAATACAGATTGCTATGATGTGCGGCAGTACGTTCAAAATCCGCTTTGTATGGAACTGTCCAGGCCTTATCAACGCCAAATACACTATTGTACTCTACGATAACGATTATCGGCGATATGTTGTTAATCGCTTTCCAAACCCAATAATCATTCCCGTCAATATCTATATGTAAAAGTCCGATTTCACCTTCAAACCCATTTTTAGCGATAAGAGAATTAATGTTTTCAGCGGTAATGAAAATTGGCACGGCCGTAAGATGATACCGCCAATATATATCATCCTGTTTAACCATATCCATATATCTTTTTGACCCATCCATTATCAGCCCGGTCCAATTATTATTTATTAATAAAAACCGGGTATTAGATTCTGTGTAATCTTGAACACCAAATTCAATAAACGAATCCTGTTTTATATCGAGATAATTAATTAAAAATTGGATAATCCCGTCGTCGCCCCATTGTGAAAATACTTTAAACTCCGCCAATTGAATATTTTCAACAATTTGCTTTTGATTATCCTTATGTTGATTTATTAAAATTTTAGCAAGTAACATTTTAGTTGAATTACTTTCTGGTCCTAAACTGCTGATTTTATTGATACGGGCAATCAAAATTTTCAGGAACGATAGCAGTTGTTGTTTCTTTTTTAAAAACATAGTTAGATTTAGTTATATATTTTTTATCAATTAAGCCCCTTACATTCGCCTATAGCTTTATTAACCCATATACCACCGAACAATATAGTGAAGAGGTGTAGGCACTGTTTTTTTAAGCATTTTCGCGATCAATATAGATAAAGGCGACGGAATCAGCAACCTCCCGGAAACTATTTGATTTTTTACAGCGAGCGATCAAAAAGCTTCAGTCCAATTGTTGTTTTATCCGTATCGATCCCTGAAGGTTGGTATTTGATTATAGATTTTATTGGTTCCAATCAAAATAGTTTCGGCAAATATTTAACAGTAACGTTTATTCAATCCATTGAGCATCTTTTGTTTATACAATAACAACAGTTTCGCCTGTTAGGAAATAAATTCTCCTATATCCTTTAAACCTTTACAAGGATTTGCTCAGAAAACAAATCTTTATATCCTGGATAAATCATATTAATTGAAGATGTAATTTTTTATTAATTACTACTTAACCATTTTATTCATTTAGCGTATAACGGATAACCTATAGAAGACGCGGTTGTTAATTTATTAATAAATAATAGCGTTCGTCTACAAGCATAATTCTATTAACCTCCATCTTATCACTGGCCAGAGCAAATTAGAACAGGTGATGAACAGGTGTTTTTATATAATTATCTTATTTCTTATTCAGTCAAGGCTGTATGGTCAAACCTGTACCCTTGACGTCAATATAAGTTCTTCCGGAACAACTATTTGCGCGGGCAACAGTGTATCACTTACCGCAAATACTTCCGGGGGAATTGGCCCTTACATTTTTGCCTGGAGTACGGGAGAATCAACCCCATCCATTAGCGTCAATAAAGAAGGAACATACACGGTATCTGTAACCGACAAAACACCCGGCTGTCAGCCGGTTACCAAAAGTATTGCTGTAGTGGTTTCGCCTGCACCCAGACCACCGAGCGTGGCATCAAAAACAGTTTGCCAGAATGATATAGCTACGCTTACCGCTACAGGCCCCGGCGGCACTTACCAGTGGTACGATGCTCAGAGTGGCGGAAACTTTCTGGGTACCGGCAACACTTACACTACCGGCCCCATTTCCAGTAATACAGTTTTCTATGTTCAGACAACGCTTTCAGATTGCACCAGTCCGCGAACTGCAGTTGCCGTTTATGTAGCCGGCAAACCTACTGTACAGGGTACTACGGTATGCGCCGGTAGTCCGGCAACACTTTCGGCAAGTGGCGGAGATAACTACGCCTGGTACGATGCAGCTTCCGGCGGCAATCAGGTAGGCACCGGGCCTGACTTTACAGTACCTGCCTTGCTTAAAACCACCACTTTTTATCTGGAAGCTATTGTTAATGGCTGCGCCAGCGGAAGGTTACCGGTTATAGCCAGGATCATAGCCCAGCCGGCACCTCCAAAATCAACAGGTGCTACCATTTGTACCGGTTCTGTTGCCAGTTTGCATGCCGATGCCCCTTCAGGTATTATTAACTGGTTTGATGTTCCAAGCGGCGGAACGCCGCTGATATCCAGCCCGGATTTTACCACTCCTGTGCTCAGTACAACAACTACCTATTATATCCAGACATCAATAAACGATTGCCAAAGTGACCGAATCCCGGTAGTGGTAACTGTTAATCCAATTCCCGCCCCTCCCAATCCGCAAACCGTAACAATTTGTTATAACACAGCTACCCTTCTTCAGGCATCTGCCTCCGCTTCGGGTAGTTATCAGTGGTACGACGCCCCCGAAGACGGCCGCTTACTTACAACCGGTAATAGTTATCAAACACCGGCATTAACCCGTTCTACTACATACTACATACTAAACATGGGGGCGGGTTGTGCGAGCAGCCGCTCTCCGGTTCATGTTGTCGTTAACCCACCACCGCAACCGCCCTCGGCTTCTGGGGCGCTAATTTGTTCGGGCTCTTTTGCTGCATTATTGGCAACAGCGTTACCAGGGGCAAACCTGGAATGGTATGACGCAGCTACTGGTGGCACCAGGCTGGCAACCACGGCTAATTTTACCACTCCTATTCTTACTGCCAGCAAAACCTATTATGTTCAGGCTATTGAATCGGGTTGTATCAGCGCAAGAATAGCAGTGCCGGTGTCTGTGTTGCCGCCACCCGTGGCGCCATCGGCGCAGCCGGTCACCATTTGCACGAATGAGCGGGCAACGCTCAATGCAACCGGCGGAAGCGGTAACTACAGTTGGTATAATAGTGCAAGCGGAGGTACGCTACTTTCCAGCT
>Ga0247742_10002819_pt1 | contig 11265 bp, 13 predicted proteins | sample UWRJL208509C2_FD_180944 | JGI IMG/M metagenome (GOLD analysis project Ga0247742, IMG submission 180944) | Plant litter microbial communities from Arlington Agricultural Research Station in Wisconsin, United States - UWRJ-L208-509C-2 | ecosystem: Environmental > Terrestrial > Plant litter >... | reverse complement strand
TGATGATGGCATTACTACGGTCGACGTTGCTTTGCTGGGTGTGCCAAAGCCTGCGGGTGAGGGTTAGATTAGCGAGATTGAATAAGGGAAGATATCCATACGGTTTGTTCATCTTTTGGCCAGAGTTATCGAAACTGTGGTCGGATGTTAGTACGAAACAGAATGAAGCTGAGGTAGACTGTGTACCCATTCTGGCTACCGGGAACGCCTGGAACTTAGTTAGCATGCAGTACTTGTTTACAGTACGCAATACTTACCATGAAGATCGACAATGACTTTGAGATTATACTGTTGTGCCCACGTAATTGCCCTGTTTAGATAGGGAAGCTGGCCTTGAATATAAGGCTCTCCTCCAGAAACGTCGAAAGCCCAGTAGCCAATAGGAAGGCGGACATGGTTCAGGCTGAAGGTGGCATGATGCTGAGCATAAAGATAGCTGTATCCATCGACTTTACGTACCCTGCAGCAGCAATGTCCCGGAAATCAGACTCTGTTATCCAAGTATCCCAATGGTTCTGCAGCGTGGCCAAAGCCTTTGTATGGTCTTGATATTGACCGAAAGTGTATTCATCGATAATACGGTTGTCACCGGTATTGTCGAAGAGGGATGGCGTAATCCAGGGCTAGAGGATGGTATTTTCAATTTCATAGTTGAAAGTACTAAGTCAAATGAAAGGAGTACCTCCAATACAAGCCAGCCACCAAGGTTTACTCCTCGAACTTTCTGTGATCCATATGGAAAACCAGAGGTGAGAGCGTAGACGGCATTAAGGAGTGACAAGCCGTATACAATGGCAATAAAGACACGAGAAGAAGAAGACATTGCAAACGAGTGTGAGGGTTGTAGCGGGAAGAATACGCTGCCAACTGGTTCTTATATTTCCGCCTAGTCGGTTCCAAGACTTCCTAGGCGTTACAGCTCCAACAAAATGTCGTAAGCACCGTAGAGTCTCAGACTGTTATTCGTTTTATTCTTAACTGGCGCTTGACATGAGGCCGCCACTAGAAGTCTTGAGTCGGCTGGCGTAGATCAAGGAGTTTCGCCTAGTAAAACATCATTTCCCTTGATCGCATCGAGTTATAGGAGACGATAAAGAGCTGTGCAAGTATTTCCATGAACCATCCAGCCATCGCGAAGATGGAAGTAATTGCAAGGTGGAAACGCACAGAAAATGGGATCTTAACCCAGTGTTTGTGTATGTATCCTGGGCGTCTCGCCGCTTGCGCCCGACTAAAAGCACAGGGTTGCTATTTACACAATGTTTGAATGCTATTTGGGTTGAATGAGGAAAAACGTGTACCATCAACCGATGAAAGCCCATCGGCATTTCCTCATCAAAGATGTATAATATTGGGTATCAATAATAACTTGGAATATGTGCGTGTATGCTTCTCAATAATAAGTACTATTAGTCATCATGATCTCGGACACCTAAGGCCATTTTGCGAATTACCGCACGCAGAAAGCGAGTCTTCCTAATAAAACTGCATATTATTATAGGCAAATATACAAATATTTGAGTCTTAAATTTTGATAGAATTTGAACGTCTTTCTGCGCCGCTATGAATATTTTTCTACCAACATTGAAGTGTGACCCTGAAACCAGGAAGTCGGCCACCCCATTCACTACAAATCAGATATCGCTCGCTAAGCAATTAATTAATTGCAATTAGAATATAGATAAGATAACAAGCAAAAATAGCATGGCATAACTACTCGACAACCTGTAGCTCCTGCTCAAGTAATAAATGTCCATAAAAAACTATCTAAAAACATTTCCCTAAGTCTTCCGCATATTATCCCAGCCTTAGAGCCTCCTACACAGCCACAAATATGATAAAGCCCCGACGTACATTATGACTATCCGAAATCGGTACAAACAGAGTCCTTGCAACTTTCAGTGCTGTAAAAAATTATTAAAAATGCGAAGCATGCTTTACAAGCTAACCGAAGATACACTGAATGTACTCCATTAAACTTATCGTCTTTCGTTGCAATTCCCAGTTCTTGAATCGGCCAACACTCGTGTATATCGAAAAATGATCAAATTAAACAAATAACATGTGATATACCGCACAAAATAGTCACCCAACTGGTTTCAGGCAATGTTATAACTTAAATACTTGACTTGGACCCACAACTATTGGATTTAACAAGCGCTCTGTCGAGAATCGCGCAATGGACGAAGCACCAGCAAATTCACGCGGTCGGACAGATTTCCGAATTAGGAAAATCGGCCATCACAGCATCAAACCCACCATACAAGGCTCTTCCAAACGTTATGCCCAGTATTTTCGAAATAAATTTACTACCAGGTTGTAGAGATCCATTATGGCTTTCTATTTCACTAAAAATCTCGCAAAATGAAGTATTTCTCGTTGAGTTATTCGCTAGTGTCCGAGTACCCTGGGTGTCCGAGTACCTGATGACTAATAGTAGGGCTCTTTACATAAGCTCATCCACAAATGCTAGGGTACTGGCGGCTAGTCGGATTCTGAGGAATCCAGCCATTCGCCAATCCAGCCTGGTATGTCCACTCATCTGCAATTTCTGCTTTCCACGTCCACTGAATCCATCCCTGTGCCTTCTCATACGTGATCGTTTGTGCTTCCCAGTACTGCCTCAAGAAGGTCTTGTAGCTAGAGCTGAAACTCGATGCCTTGCCAGTGAGACCGGTGCAGCTGCCTACACGAGTAGAGCCGGGATAGCTTCCGTCATATCGGGAACCGACACCACGTCCGTTCAGGTACTTGGCGCAGTCGTTGGGAGCTGGGGTCCATTCGCCTACGACCGTCCAGAGTGGAGCACTGGTAAGGCTCCCTGCTTTACCACAGGCAGTGGCGATATGATCAGAGTAGCTCATTTGGTTTTCCTGTCGTAATTTCAGAGTTTAGTAGACACGTAACGAATGATCCCATAGCCTCACCTGAACGGAAAACATTTGGTAAATATGCGTATCCAGCAGGACTCCTTGAAAGTTTGGAGGTTGCATAAAGCCATTCCAGTAAGACAAGGGCTGGAATGCGTCATGGATCATGACGACGAGATTGCTTTCTTGTGCGCTGCCATATGGGAAACTTTAATAGATCTGAGCAACTTGAATGTGTGAGATGGTAAATAAGGTACCGAATATTGCCATAACTGTCGAACCAGTACTGTCTTGTCACAGAAAGAATCTGATCACCATAATATCCAGCAGGTCTTCACATAGAATCGTCAGAATCAAGATACACAACCAGAAGGAAGGCCTACTCGTTTAGAGGGGCGATGACCGGCACGACACCGGTATTTCCTGCATACATTGATGCCAGTCTTTTGATGATCGCGTTCGTGCGGTCAATATTGCTTTGCGAGGTTTGCCATTGACTTGAAGAATAGGATTCAGTGAACGACTCCCACAAAGGGGTCATTAACTTACGGGAAGCCCATCTTCTGACCGGAGTTATCGAACCTACGATTTCGCCATTGAGTGCGAGCGCTATCAAGAAAGGCTCTTTGCTCACCCGTTTTGACTCCCAGGGGCGCCTGTACACCAACCGGGTCAGAAGGTTCAACAATGAGGGATTAATCTCGTCTGTACGAACCATGTAAATCAATGATAACCTTCAAACCATGTGCTTGAGCCCAACCAACAGCTTTCGTGAGGTAGGGAAGCTGCCCTTGAATGTAGGGCTCGCCACCAGACACGTCAAAGGCCCAGTAACCAATCGGCAGCCGTACGTGGTTGAGCCTGTGAGAGGGGAATATGAGCCAGGATTGACTGACGTCATAATTTACGACCTACCCAGCAGCCGCGATGGCAGCAAAGTCGGACTCTGTGATCCATGTGTCCCAGTGTCGTTGTAAAACACCTTGGGCCGTTGCGCGATTTTGGTACTGGCCAAATGTGTACTCATCCACGATACGGGAGTCGCCAGTGTTGTCAAACAGCGAAGGAGTGATCCATGGCTGAAAAGACGCGTCATTGGTGCTCAATCACACGCGTAAGAGGCAGTAGAGCTCACCTCTAGCACTAGCCAACCACCAAGGTTGACTCCGCGAACTTTCTGGGATCCGTAAGGGAAACCAGTAGTTATTGCCGTGATTATCGGTAGTAGAGACAATCCTCCACAGAGAGCAGCAAAGGGAGAAGCAAACCGCATTGTGGAGGTGAGGTGTTGGGAGGCTGTCGGGTTGCTCTGATGTTCTTATAGCTGAGGTGAACTAGTCGATCGATTGCGATATACGGCTACCGCTTCTGTAAATAGATTGCTTCCACACGGCAATATGTAAAATAAAAAGACCAGAATGGAATCCATAATCGCCTCGCATGAGAACATAGCGTAGCATTGCGGCAGGTCGGTTTACGTGCCTTGCGGGATGCGAGAGCAAGAGAGAAGCATCGACTTTCATGCTTCACGTGAACAAGCGTCCATGAGGACGATAGCGCAAGAACAAGGAGAAAAGGTTAAAGCAGAGGCTCTCGGCATGAAAGGAGTCGCCAGCCAGTCAAGCAAATGAAGGGTGCGTGAGGCGCAAGACAAGCTCGGGAAGTGCTTGGCTACAAAAGGGGATTGGAACGCCCTTCTTGTCTGACGTTGATGATAGATGGACTGAATGCATATGTGCGTCAGCGGCGACGTCCGAAGACAAGGTTGCCAGGCAGAAGGCCTCTGGAACGTATTTTTAGGATACTGAATCGTTGGTTGTCCTCGCCTATGGATCCAGGAAGCCCAGTTCGCGACAAAACGGAAAAACAGCAATGCCCCCTCAAGCTCCCGGAGAGGATCGCTGTGTTGACCAGCTACAGAGAAGACTAGGCACAAGACCAAAAGAGTACCAGATGCAAGAACATATGACATGAGTCAGTTGCATGTGAACACATATATTCTTGAATACCCGTGGAAAAACCGGTGGAAAAAGGTTGCGCCAGGACGTGCAAGATACAGCCATCCGTCGATGAGCGGAGGACGCATAGGTGGTTTGCGGTCGTGGTCGACGTTGAGGACAACCACAAAGGCTCTGAGCCACTCTCAATGACCTCGTGGCCGCGGCAATATCCGATCCCCTTAATGGCTCAGCAGCGGCCAGTCCGACCATTACTCCCTTCATCGCGATGACCATCGATACCCTCCTCAAACGCTACCAGGCTGCTAGCCAAGACCATCTCCTCAAGTTCTGGTCAAAAATCACTCCCGAGCAGCAGAATGAGCTCAAAAGCCAGCTCGAAGCGCTCAACGTCGAGCGCGTCAATCGCATCTACGCGAAGGCTGTAGCTGCCGAAGCTGAAGCTGCCAAATCTACCGCTGGAGCAGAGTCGATAGAGCCTCTGCCAAAAGGCGCCTCTGAATCTGTTGCCCACTTGGACAAAGCAAAGGAATGGCGAAAGATCGGTTTAGATGCGATTGCACGAGGTGAAGTTGGCGTGTTGCTCATGGCAGGCGGTCAAGGCACGCGTCTGGGAAGCAGCGCCCCGAAAGGCTGTTACGACATCGGGCTGCCCTCACACAAATCGCTTTTCCAATACCAGGCTGAGCGCATCGCTGGCTTGCAGCGCGTTGCAGAAACCGAATGCTCAAAACCAGCAGGATCGGTCATTATTCCGTGGTATGTCATGACAAGCGGCCCGACGCGTCGCGACACAGAGAACTTCTTCAAGAAAAGTTCATACTTTGGTTTAGATCCTAAGAATGTCGTCTTCTTTGAACAGGGTGCGTTGTATAAATTTTGTCCTTGTTTAAACGCTAAGGTGTTTCAATGTGCATGTAGGAACTTTACCATGTCTCACTATGGAAGGCAAAATCTTGCTGGACACTCCATCGAGGGTAGCCGTGGCCCCAGACGGCAATGGTGGGTTATATGCCGCAACTCGCTCCCCTCTTCATCCCGGCAAAAGCGAAACCGTCTTGTTTGACCTCGCCAAACGCAAAATCCTTTACGTTCATGCTTACTGTGTCGACAACTGCCTGGTCCGCGTTGCAGACCCTGTCTTCCTCGGATACGGCATCCAGAAACAAGCCGACTGTGCTGCCAAGGTCGTACCCAAGGCCAGCCCCACCGAGTCTGTTGGTGTCGTCGCTTACCGCGGTCACAAGTACGGTGTTGTCGAATACTCCGAGATCTCATCCGACCAGGCCGAGCGACGCGACCCAGAGACTGGAGAGCTATCTTTCCGCGCAGGAAACATCGCAAACCACTTCTACACCACCACTTTCCTCAACAAAGTTGAATCATTCGAAGAGGAACTCGCCTTCCATATCGCTAGGAAGAAAATTCCCCATGTCAACCTCGAGTCCGGGGAATCCGTGAAGCCCTCCAAGCCGAACGGCATGAAACTCGAGATGTTCGTATTCGATGTGTTCCCCTTCACCGAAAGCTTCGCTGTCTTGGAAGTGGAGCGCAAGGAGGAGTTCAGCCCTCTCAAGAATGCCCCAGGGACTGGCTCCGATGATCCGGAGACGAGTCGCCGCGACCTTCTTGCCCAGCACAAGAGATTCCTCGAGGCTGCGGGAGCCCAAGTCAAAGATGGCATTGAGATCGAGATCTCTCCACTCGTCAGCTACGCCGGAGAAGGTCTCGATAGCCTCAAAGGCAAGGTTTTCACCAAGTCGGGAATCGTCGAGTCGGTCGAGGAGTTGGATGCTTTAGTCTGAGGACATCTCGGTTAGAAACCAAAAGGACTTGTACTGTAGCGCATCTCGGACTTGTAACTCGGCTTGTCTTTCTGTATAATCAGTTTCGACACGGACTCTTCATTTGGTTACCTGGATACCTCCAATACTATAATGCATTTCAATTTCAAATCGGTGGTTTGCGTTTCTTTATCGTGTCATAACCCTGTGCTGGGCTTGGGACACGACGCACAGGGATGGATGTTGTAACATGTCTTCAATTGCAAATTTCCTTTGTCTTGTGTTCAAAACGAGCTACGCATTCACCCAGCAACAGAAACATCCGCCGACTTCTTCACAGCTGTGCGGGGACCTTTCTTCTCCAACTCTTCTCGAAGGGACGCAAACAAGCGCTGCGTGCGCTCTGCATTCGGCTTTTGGATAATCTATGACAGGAAGGAAGGAAGGGGGAGGGGGTTCGTTTCAGTCTGATAAGACCTGACAGCGTAGCCCCGAACCGCACCTCTTTACAACAAGTGATCAATTTGTCAATGAGCATCGTCTGCCCATTCTGAGCGTCCTCGAGGTCTCTCCTGAGCTGCCGGTTCTACGGTTTCGGAGGATACGATTTCAAGTGAGATATGGCAGGTGGATTGATTCATTTAGGGCTGAGGATTATGTAGGGTTATGCAGATGAGCGCCTACCTCATCCTCTTGTTTATTTGAACGGTTTTTCTCCCCTTCCGCCAGCTGTTTCTGCTCTGCAGCACGGGCACGGGACAAGAGGACCTCTAACTCCTTTGAACGTATGACACATTCGAAATGTCGTTCTCGGAGTTCGTACTGACGGAGAACGTCCTTCAGTCGTTCTCGAACACTTTTTTGAGAGATAACTCATGAGTATTTAGTCTCAAAGCGAGAAGCAAAAGACTTACACTGCGTCAAATATTTCTTCAACCGAACGCCTAGCCCTAGAAAAGTCGTTTCAGCGAATGTAAATAGAGCAATAACATTGGGCCTCACTCTTCTGGATCATCTGTCCAATTCTTCCTCAGCTTCTCGCGTCGAGGCTCGACATGTTCCTCCTGAGGTGGTATATCAACCAATGGTGAATATTTCGGAGATGTATATAACTCACCCATTCCTCAGAACCGCCACCACCTTCTGTCAAATCCATTAGTTCGACAGCCACAATTTCATCTCCCTCTTCAATCCCGACGTCCTCAGCTGTCTGCTCAGCTTCAAGCATCCTGCCATTATATGTGAAGATGAACTGCATCCCTGACGTCGAAGGCGAACCCGAGGAAGAGCTGGTGCTGGTAACGTCCGTCTTAGCCGACCCGTTCATGATCCCTGTACCATCCTTTGCCGTTGCCTTTCCCCCATTCTGCTCCATGCGTTCAGTCCACGAGTTGATGAGACGCGAGAGCTTGGTCTTGCGGGATATCTTGAAGAATAGCTCTGCACGGTATCGACAATTAACTTTGACCACAATGTCGCCTGTTTCGCGATACTTGAGGTCTTGTAGCTTGGGTTTATCGGCTCTCTTTGCAAAGTCGTTCTTCATACGCATTAACTGGAGTTTTGGTTAGGGATCAGCTTTCCTGGAATGAGGCATCTCTTGCCTCTTCTTGAGCATCTTCAACGCTATTTGCTAAACGTTTCCCGTCCTCCTAAATTTAAGTGACCTATTAGTGGCCCGCAAGGCTGAAAGCGTGCAGACGTACACGCAAACGTTTGTTGTCCTAGAAGATATGTGTATGGTTGTAAGAAGTTGCATGGGTCAAGAGATGCGGCTATCGCACTTTTTGTAGTTCACGAGCGAGGTTCTCCATCTTGGTCTTGGTCTGATTCGCTTTTGTCAACTGGCCTTTAGCTTTAAGACACGTAGCATAAATTACGGATTCTGAAGGGATGAAGCATGGATAATGTACCTGCATCTTTGTCCTTGACTAGCTTCTGTTTCTCCTTCGCGTGGTCTCGTTCCATCCGCTTATATTCGGCAAACTATGGTTGTAGCCATTAATACGCCTTTCGACATACTTGAGTGACCTATGCTTCACCAGTTCAATGTATTTGCTGTGAATGGCATTGTCTTCAAGGCCCTTGACCGATTTCTGTGCTTCCTCCGCTATTTAACCCAGTGAAGCTGTCAACACAGACTGGAAGTACACCACATAAGGGCACGAACGCACCGTATCTCCTCTCCTCTTCTTCTTCCAAGACTTCCTCTTCTTCCAATGCTGCTATCCTGTTTTTGAGGGACTCGTACATGGTGGCAGGATCGATTGGAGTGTCATTCCGTTTCTTCCCCTTGACCGGTTGTGCAGGTGGGTGGTGCCCGTTGACATCTGGATTGCAGAATTAGAAGGAGAGAATTAAACACTATGACCGCCTAGCAGAGATATATGGCATACTGTTCGTGCCGTTTGGAGGTGCAGGAGGTGCAGTCGCAGGTGCCGGGGGAGCTGGTCCGGCAGGAGGAGGCTTTGCCTGTCTCGCTGGAGGCGCGTTCTGTGAACTTTGTGTGGTAGCCCCCGAAGCGTTCATGGAGAGCGATACTCGACAAACGGCGAGCGACGCGGGTAGGGTAGTCGGGGTGTGTGGTGAAGGCTGGAAAACTGTTGTGGGTGTCACTCACTTAGCGTTGTCGGGCTTTACTCAAAAGGGAAGGAGTCCGACCTCAATGGAATTTGCTTGCCGGTCTTATGAAATTCAGCCTGCCCTACGCATTCACATTACTAGTCGTAAGGTATGTAATTGGAGTCTCTGGCTACTTCATGATCGCTCTCTATAGGTAAGTATTCAATCACTTGCTTACAATTCAATCGAAGGTGCTGCCGCTGCGGTCCGTGGTGTCATGCAATGGACAGCCTAATCGCCTACAATGTCTGTTCTTTCTTTAGCGAGAAAGGCTGAGGTATGAGAGCAAAATTGGGAGAGAAGACCAAGCAGCAGGTATCATGCGCAGCAGAAATGTTCTCTTCAGCGGCTCTGATTGTCGGGGCTGTGAAAACCTCGGGGCAGGTTCTTCCGGGTCGTGGTCTCCATGCATTTTGTCCGCCGGCCTTACACCTGGACTATCATTGGAAAGATAATGCAGCCTGTCAGACAGTACAAAGTATTGGAAGGTAGGACAACAAATATTCAAGGCCAATAGCACAATATGACGGAGGTGTGGGCGAAGCATTAATATTCAAAACCAACAACTTACACTGTACACACAGCCCTACGTGAAAGAGCAGAGTGATTCAATCGAGGTCCAGCTTCGACATCTTGAAGTGTCAATGATGTCTTGCCCACACGACCACAGTGGTTGATAGGTGAAAGTGCCGGCGGGAAAGTCGGCCCGCTGGTACGCGTGTGCTTGGTGCTAGAGCTCGAGTTCATCTCAAAGTTATACTACCATCAACTTTCAAGTAACGGACCAGGACATTCCATGCATATGTCCATCCCTCTGATAATTCTCTTACCAAAAGGTCGCTCTGAACTTCACCATCGGATACAATTCTGACTCGGCGCATGAGTTCCAGCGAAGACTCAGAAGCTTGCCGACATGTCCTGGCATTGTCTCGATGGTGTTGGACCCGACGCAATCCTGAAAAACTGCATAATTTTACGGCTCCTTCCTCTTCGTCCTTTCCAAAATACCATGTCCATTTGCCCTCAAGGAGTGAACAAGAAAGTAAGCCCACAGTGCTCATTACAGGTGCTTTGATAAAGATCTTATGTCTCGATTTTTGTTCTCCCAGCGCACAGTTGAACATCACACGCTGACTTTGTATCCAATCAACAGTGTCCTGAATTTACAACTTATATGGGCGGGGCATATAAATTAACAAGCCAGTATGTTGAACCGAAAAAATATGTTGGTCCTCAACCTTCCCCACATGGTCACACCGCTCATAGCGCCTTGGCACCACTCTTCACGATGGGTCACAGCGACTGGAAAGGGCTGCAAGACACGTGTCTAGTTCACTTTTGCTGTTCCACTCTCTCCTGTCCCGTATGTTCTGTTGTGGTTCGCTGTATTGTCTGGCCGCCTTGCTAAATATCCAAGGCCTCAACGGAGTCAACTGGCTCACCTGCATGGTCACCTTAGTTAATATAAGCCGAATCCCGAATGCCAACCAGCTACTTAACCCTAGCCTCACCGGTTCTGCTGGCCCCTGCATCCTATGAGCACATTTCGACAACGAGTGTGAACAATATGGGACGGCGTTCCTCTTGAACTGGGATTATTGTTCATCCTGGGTTTTTCAACTGGCAATGTGGTTCACAGCGGGTGTTGCCGAGTTTTCAACATTCAATTCTGGCGCATGGAATGGCTAACTTGATTTTCAAGAGAGTCCTTGGACTGCCTTGCAGCCAGTCATGGACTATAAAAGCGCTCGCCGACATAGACCTTCTGCATCTTGTCCCCCATACAACATGGTTTTCAAGACTCTCTTCGCTTCTCTTGTTCTCGCATCGACTGCAGTCTATGCCTTGCCATCCTTGTCTGTCTCCTTGACTGGTATGACCAACATTATGTTTCAAACGACCTTGGCTGACATCCGTTGATACCTCTAGGACCCAGTAATGTCGGTGGAGTGGACAACTTCAAGGTTGAAGCCACTATCACCAACACTGGTAACGAGACAGTGAAGTTGCTGGATGATCCCCGAACGTTGG
>Ga0247742_10002818_pt1 | contig 11267 bp, 10 predicted proteins | sample UWRJL208509C2_FD_180944 | JGI IMG/M metagenome (GOLD analysis project Ga0247742, IMG submission 180944) | Plant litter microbial communities from Arlington Agricultural Research Station in Wisconsin, United States - UWRJ-L208-509C-2 | ecosystem: Environmental > Terrestrial > Plant litter >... | reverse complement strand
CTCGTGCCTCAAATCCATGCAGCTGGCTACGTCTGCTTTTACTCCTAACAATTTCACGACGAGAATAGGATTTCAATATTTAGTATTTGGCCTCTCATCTTTTTCCTTGATTCCTGCGCTTGCAGTGGTACGTTCTAGGAGGTTGGCAAGCGATGAGGAGTTATACGAGGCTCGACGTAGCCAGGAACTCTGCTTGTGAGGGCCGAGAACAATCCGTCTATCAATCCTCTCATTCTAAATATTTACCCTCTTACAGCAGCCGCACCTCCTGTCAAGCTTTGCCGCTCACGACATTTTTCATGAATACCCATATGCATAACTGTCTACCCTCACAACCCCTGACCTTAATCCAACTTCGAGGCTACCCGTCACTGCTTCCAGATGTGTTTTTTTCTTGATGAATGACAATGGAATGCACATTGCTTTTATCCGGTGTGAGAGGGAAATTAACTTGAGAGATAAAGATGAGGATGATGGCTATGTTGAAAGGGGTAAAGATAGCGAAGAAATGCTGAGTGTTGTTCTGGCCGTATTTACTTCAAATACCTACATCCCTTGGTTTCACCGTCTCTGAAAATCAAATAGTATTTTTATCCCCCGAGTATATAATATCTTTGGCCCTTTGGGCTCAAGTGTCGTGAGGAGCGAGCCGCAGGCTCGGCGACAAACGACGCATCCAGTGCGCATGGAGTTTGATATTTTAAAATCGCCATTATTCACCGATAATGTCGCTCTCCTCGAAAAATGCTGGGACCAGGCAAGTGATATTATTGTTGCAAAGTCCGATTTGAGTAGAAAAGGGAGACATACCACTAGGAAATGGAATGATCGCGACAGTTAGTCTGGACCACACAATAAATTCCGAATCTCGATAGGTTCGTCAGAGTAAGTGTCATTGAACTTGATTATGTTTGTATCAAGTCTCAATAATATCCCATATTTTGAGGCGCCGAAGAGAAGCGAGGCGGATATCTTGTAGTATTTGTAATTACAACAACACGGGTATTGATAATGTGAGGGAGTGATACAGCTACGTGGACGTGAATGCGTAGTTTGTCATATGGAATAAATGTGATACAACAAAGCGATTAGTGATCGGACAGCGAGTGATGGTATACAGAGGGCATCTGAGGAATTTGGAGTCGTGAAGAACGATGAACATGGGAAGTGTGAGATAACAAGGACGATCGCCAATGGTCGAGATGGAGACACGATGATAGAGCCAAGGGAGGTATCGAAGCGATATCTGAATGGTGGATGAATGTAGTGGGTATAAGTATTTGGTTGTGCAGTATACAGCGCGGAAGCCCGAGTCCCGATCAGAACGCAGCGAGACAGAACTGCTTCTTGAGCGGCTTAGGTCTTCACGATCATCAAATGGCCGAGGACCAGGAATCAGCGTGACGAGACGAATTCGAAGCAAAGGTATATCATGATGAGGCGTAGGTGCTGCTGCGGTGGACTTGGAGTCGGTAGATGCACTGATGATCATTGGAGATGCAGCGACGGCAGATGCGAACGAACTTCGAAGAACCAAACATCCAATTGATATCAGGCTACAGCGACAGCGGGCGTGGGCCTGGACCAAGGGGTGTCATGATCAGCAGTGGTGTTGGGCGTTATGCGTTTGGTGTTATGGTCGGGCAGTGGACAGGAACGAGAGAGGAGGGGATGGTCAGGGGTCGATCCAACGACGCCGCCAAGGTCATCCACGCGTCTTCGTCGAATAAGGGGACGAGGACGAGGATGGGTACCCTCCCGAGCCTGATGAGCCCGACATCGACGATCCATGGCTATGTCCAGACCCATGCCCGTGCCTCGAGCTCGAGTTCTGTGACTGGCTATGAGCGCGAACGTGAACATGCCTTGAGCTCGCGGTCGACGGTGGCGGCGGGTGATGATAGCCATAACTAGATGTACCACTCCCGCTCCCACTGCTCGACCCACCCGCCCTCTCCCCGTGTCGAGACCGATAACTCGAACTCGATGAGCTGGACTCCACACTTCTACTGCTCCCACCGCTCGTCGACGACGATATGCTCAGTGGGCTCAGCATCTGGGAGAGCATATCTGATGTAGGTTCCGCGGGTCTGTAGTAAGACTGAGACTGCACTCCTCGATCGTCGCTCCGGTGCCGCTGGTGCTGGTGGCTCCTGCTATAGTGGTAGTCCCCATGGTGCGACGACTCCGCCGCGACCTGAAGCAACAAAGGCGTCGAATCCGAATCCAGCCGCGTATCCTCCAACACACGACGCAGGATATCAGCGTCATCGTAGTCGTCTTTCACAGGCGGTAGCGAGATCGTGCGGAATGTGGGTGTGTGGGGTGGTGCGGGCATGGTACTATGAGGCGATCGCTGCAGGTGCCACTCGTCAGTACAAGCGATGGGGAGAAATAAGGGAAGATAGTACGTACCCAAGTGGTTCGTGACATTGTTATCCTATTCTTCGTGTTGTGTTACGTTATTTTTAGTCGATTATTGGTGCTAGACAATTGTCGGCAGTCGGTAGACGTAATACACCGCTCGTCACTCGAGGGTGGTGTGGAAGGTGGTGTGGAAGGTGGTGTGGAGGATAGTTGGTTGGTGGTGAGATAGAAGATAGAGCAGCACCGCACAATTTACACCTGGGCGGCGATGGTGGTGTTGGTGTAAAATCAGAAGAGCAGTTGTGGCTGTGGCTCCAGCACTCTATATATAACCTCGACGCGTTCAACGGAGAGTTTATTTTTGTTGTTGTTTATTAGCCGATGATCGCGTCGACGCGTCGTCGACAATTTGCTGCGCGTTTGTTGAGATGTCTATGTCTTCACCAGCCCAGTATTGCGAACCACCGCAGCGTTCCTTCCTACCCCTCTTCTTCCACCGGCAATCGTGTAAACCTGCCCTTGAAAACCCTTGACAACGACGTAAAACGTGCTGATCAGCGATAAGCCAGAAAAGGATAATCAACCTCCGTTCACGTGGGGCGGAAGTATATATTCCGTTGCCTCGTGTTGGTGACGTCGTTCATTATTTTCAAACCGTCCGCGTCGAGTCTTATAAGAGGTAGGCGATTCATAAAGCGACGCGTTACAGCCTTGACGATAATGATAATGATGATCGCTTTGAATTTTCTTACGACAAAGAGTAGGCTTTGAGATAGTGCAGTGGACTCTGAAGTGGATGATCTTAAATGGTAAATGGTATCTACGTACACCGTATATACTCTACTGCTGTGTATCTACAGTATTCTAGAGATATATACCTTATATGTACGGACTCGTATAAGAATTGAATTAATAAGTAGATAACTAATATGCCGAGTTCGTGTCCAATTATATACGTAATTCCAACAGTAGGTACACCCGCATGTCAAGACTCAACGATAATGATATTGAAAAGATCAGCATGTAAGGGCAGAGGGTAATCAATTTATTCAGTGTCGGGTGGGTAAGACCATGGTCATATTTCTGTGAATAATCTGCCGATACCGGGCTTCCTAGAGCTACGGTGCACTGGCATACAAGGCCTGTGTTGAATATCTGTTGGAAGACTAGATGAGGAAAGGATAGCTAAATCTCGACCCGTCTTCCGCTCTCAAACCACAGAGAGGCTCGAGTTGTAGAGAGAGACAAGGTCATTTCGGAAAACTTGACAAGCCCGACGACTGGCGAATCATGGATCCAAGGATGACATCCTAAATTTGTGTGAAGGGACTCAATTATGAATATTCCTTCAGGTGTCTTCAGCTCTCAGCAGCTATTTACAACTTGAAATGACGCTACATAGGATTTAAAGGCCGGGTTTGACGCTTGTCCTTCAGCATATTGTTCAGAGGATAGGGCAGTCTTTTCTTTGACGACATTTCCGCAAGGACTTTGGTATTTTTTCGTATGCTTGAGGTGCTTGTCGATTATCTCTTGCCTGACAATGGCGTACTGCCAGAAATCCTTTGTAAGATCCACGTCTGTTGAATCTCCTTTAGATAGTGTTTTATGACAGGTAGGCGTGGTAATTGCCTTCAGGTGCATCCATTGGACTGAAAAGCCAAGTTAATCGATGAAAAGCAGAGCAAGAAGCATAATATAAGCACCCTATAATCATGTCTTGATCTTTGCAGATAGCCTGAGCCTGCGAGTCGAAGCTTTAATCGAAGGGTGGCAAAGACAAAGGATGACCCAACCAGACTCACGCTCATGGAGAGTATATCGTGAGCTGATGAGGCTGGGAACTCGCGAATTCTGAGGCTGAAAGACAGTACAAGGTGTAAGTTTTTTTTTGGGGAAATAGGATCGGAGAAGAACTCACTTCTCAGGGGGTGTCCAGTTGTACTCTAAATAGACGATATTTTATGTTAGAATTTAGCAAGGAATTTGAGTACTGTACCAAAAACATGTACCACCTCAGGATGGGGACGATTTAGGGTGTAGCAAACGAACTGGGCAGCGGCTATTACGCTATCTGTAAAATACATCCCTCCACAAATCCCTGGTATACCCCGTCATCAAAGCCAGTATTGATCGGTCCCTGGTGCAAGCATGCTTACCGTCTATCTTTGCATGTAAATGTCCTTCGTGATAAGTCTGCGCCAGGTTGATACCCTTTGCCAAGCTTGCTGCATTCCAATCCGGGGTGCCGTGAAATAGGGTGGTAGCATGCCTTCCAGGTGGATGAAGTAAATTCGTGCGCTTGTATCACTTATGTTTAGGACTCTTCGGCAGAGGCAGAGGCGCTCATATATTATTTTGGGCACTCTTCGCAATAGAACACAGGCTTCGAGGAAACAGACTGTTATTCAGGGTCATGAAGTGCTCATGATGTGCGACAAGCCAAGACAATTCTCGATATAGCCGCTCGTACCACAGGTTTTCAAATGGTCTGCAAGGCTCTGTAGATCAAGGTCTTGGTCAAAGCTCTGCGTTTCAAACAGCATATACTAGTTGAACGTTAACATTTATTTCTGGCTATACCATTCCAGTCTTGTCCGAGCCGGTTGTTTTCGTGGACTCATGATCATGCTTTTCAATTATATAACGTTGTGAATTAGTGGGCTATTTTCGTATTATCGGCAGCCGGACGCTGGCTTATACCAGACCCCATGCGAGATCCAAGAATGAATGGTGGACTCCCTTCACCACGATTAGACTGCCACTCACCGACCCTTATTGGTCTTACAGTGTATATGTCTGCGTACACGCATCGTCTAACTGAGGCAGTGTCGGATAAATAATGTACAAGGATATGGCCAGACTGTATTTTGGAAATTTCAATAAACCTGCTTGAATAGGAATCTGCTTATATATAACACTCGCCGTGGAGCCTCTTCCCCTGGAGTGACAATGCCAAAATCTCCCACGACACAAATCTCAGAAGATAGCTTCCACAATGCGCCGTACGAGGTTGAAGAAAGAGTTGTGAACTTCCTACACAATGATTACAGTGCACTCTGCGCCAGCAGTCTTGTCCATCGTAGATGGATTTCCGCCACCAGATATCACCTTTTCGGTCGGACCGTAATCAGCCAGCTCCGCGATCGTGGCGGGGTTACAGAAAACATATCGACTTTTCTTACCCTCCTGGACTCTCCTCACTGCATGATACTCACGGCCATCAGAAGTATTATTCTTACCATCGTGGCTCAAAACCTCGTTCAAGACGTCGTCGGTGCATTGGCAGGGGCCTCTGCTCTCAAAGCCGTCGTATTCGTTGACAGTCAATACAGTCCAATCAATCCTTCACCATCTGTACCATAGATCTCTCAAGTACTTCCCAATATCCAGCATTTTACCTATGAGTCTCCCGCTCTCCTGAGTGAGGAAGGATTCGGGCTTGTCACATCCTTCCCCCATCTTCAAAGTCTCTCTATCTATACGCGCCGCAATTCTGAGCTCAAACTTCCTACCAACACACTTTTAATGAGACCATCCCCCATCTCCGTAATCTTCACCTAAGGCTGCCAAGCTCTGAACAGCTCCTGCAATGGCTACTCAACAGTTGCCAGAACCTGGCGCTCGAGACGTTCGACCTTCGGATATATTATCCTTGCCATCGCGGGGTGGCCCAAATCACTATTCTCAATTCATTCTTGGTCGCAAAAGCCGATACCTTGACCCACTTCTCCTTTGGAATCGTTTTTTCTATTGAACCTTTGACTCAAAACGAAGGTATGCTACTATCTACGTTGTGCTTGGGGTTGAGTCAAATCAAATTACTCCATCAGGCGCACTGTGGGTAGGCGTGAGAGATTCTGGAAGTTGCCGAAACAGGGGAAGTGAATTCGAGTTCGATCGAAAAAATGACTGAACTGGAAGACCTCTGTACCTTGAATAGGATACTGAATTCGTGAGTATTTTCCCTCGGGGCAAGTCTGACCACTATATGATTATCTATACCACCAAAGAATTCATGTCGTCACATCATATACCATCATATAGCGCACACAGTATCATGGGAGCACGTACCAGAGGGGTGGCGTCGACCAGGGGATATCTCTCGATGCCGTACACTGAGCTCAATAAAGTAGCGGTGCTGTGCTCCGGGATTAGAAATAGGGGTATCGTTTTGTGGAAGATAGAAGCGATGACTTATAGAATCATTGGAGGCGTTCGTCTTAAGTCTGCGAATGTCGAGAGTAAAGCGTTCCATGAGGGCTTATGCTGCGAGGTTGTTAACTGTCTGAGACACCATGTGGCGGCATGGACAGTGGCTGCCATCTGACATTCCAGCATTTCGAAGCTCAGCGCTGATGATAGCCAGTGCAAGTCAAAGCTCCAGCATCCTAGAAGTGCAGATTTTAGCCTGACCACACGATACGCTCACAAAGGTGTATCATAGAATCATTGGCACTCGAGGGTGCTTGCCATGTGCTTACCGCATCGCGGACCGCGACTCAAATACAACTCCATTCATCACGTCGTGCTTCTAGCCTTCAAGAATTCGGTACCTATTACATTGTTTACAGCCATTCAATGTATAAGTACTCACGCATAAGAAACGAAAAGCTTGCTTACGCTTGAGTATTACCAATTTCCATCTCGTGTTCATCAAGCACTTCTTCTTGGGCCGGAATGTTCCATCATTATGTTTTGATGACATTAATGCAATGACACAGCCAGTCCGTTTCTCATTCGCCTTGTGCAATTCCATCTGTTCCTCCTCAGACACTGCCCGAATTTGGGTATTTTTGAATATCTCGGTGGTAATCGAGTGACGTAAAATTTCTGCTAAACCCGCTCATAAGAACCCGAGCTCTGAGTTGACTTCCCAGTTACTGAGTATACAGTAGTACCTGCGGAGAGGTACGTATAATGATCCCTTGTCACTTTACTTTGTTTATATTTTTTCGTGCTCACATAAACCATCCATTCTTATGCTCTATCTTACTCGAGCCTTAGGAGCTGGGTCTCCGAGGTCGAGATTAGACATTGAATGTCGAAAACTTCCATGAACTGCGACGGTCCCACTACCGACAATTCATCAATTAGAAACGGCTCCATTGACGCGACCTCGGGCAGAGATACGTCCATCGACTACCCAGTACTGTAATAATGGCGATGGTTCCATGAGTCTTGGGTGGACTCTTCCATTTACACTAGTGACACAACTTCTCGGTCAGGCATTCCGAGTCCTTTCTGCGTCACCATGTTTATATTTTATAATGACATACACACCCTGCCCACTTTCTCTCTTTGAAGTCGAAGACTCAAATTTTGTAGTTCGACTTTTCCATTCGTCAACGGACTTTGGCGTGACATTGATAAATGTCGATATATTGTGTGTTCCATTCCACGAGCCTGAATTTAGATAGCGTTGGCTGGTATGTGATCTGAGTCAGGCTGTCACATGACCTTCCCAACAACGATGCGGTAACCCTATTGTCTTACTTTGCATCTGGACTCTGTATTAAAGTCTGCCATCGTTTTGACACTACAAATCACACTTGTAGGGCACATACACAGTTCAATGTAATGCAGGATGGACTCTGGGAAGCATATATTGGATGTGTATTTTCCATGTTGTTCCTATTGGATAAACACTAAAAGAATCATATCAGCCGTACTCCAGACTGTATTCTGAGCAAAATAACATTTTCGATCCACATTATAGTGAATCCAAAGGTAAATGGAATCAAATATCATGACATTCGTCTGAGTTAAGTGTCGCGGAATGACAGGAAGGTGAGCCACACGCCACAATTTACATCGATTTAGTCTTGATGATCTACTTCAATACGTTGGATATACAGTGTGTCTATAGGCCATTAAGAATCTATAAAGCAGTCGAAAAAATTAGGGAGTCCTTCGTTCCTCGTTCTTCATTCTTTATATCGATTCAGTGTCAAGCAAAGTAAGTATTTCATACCCATCAATTTAACTCAATAGCACCAAATTTAACTGCACTACAGCATCATCACAATGCCTACCGCCGAAGGTTTTATCAAGTCCAGCTCTGGCAGCCGCTTCGTCGCCACTTTCATCGTCGAGGGCTTGTCGTACAACTTCGTTGGAGCCTCTTCGTCCGGAGGGCCTCCCTTCACCTGCAATGAGGCGACCTTGACCTATACGGCTGTAAAGCAGCTCAGCGCTACCCGGCTTTTCGATGGAAAGTTGGGTCCGACTGGGGTGACGATTACTCTTGCAAATGGACCGATTATTACGGGAACTTTGGACATGCCGATCAACCCAGGGAGCTCGCTTTCTGGTAGTGGTGTATGGAGCCAGAACCTCAACATGATTCTGCCTGCTCATGAGATATAGTATGGAAGAAGGTATGGCATCTATTTATTAATCCTTCATTGGGGTATGCTGAACGGGTATTGTCGAAAGGGGACGCCTGATGTCAAGTGGTCGTAATATAATGGCGAGGCAGGGAGTAGTAGCTAGCCCGTAGTTGTTGATAAAGTATCCAATCGGCTACTAGTGAAAGCCAGAAATTTCGTCCGTTCGTTCTGGTGAATAAGTTCAGGTATTTTAGTCGGCCATTTTAAAAAATTCCCAAGGAGACTGGAGGTACACAAGAGTTCGACGAAATCGAGGTTCAATGGTATTTTACAAAAGTGTAGTATTTGGGCTAGACTACGTCTACAATATAGCCGTCAACTTTCCCTTCGTCGCTTGGTCGATATGACTGGGACCGACGTCGGGGAAAGCTAGCAAAGCAACCTAAACGTAAGAAAATCATTAAGTTGATGTTTCTGCCAACTACATGATTTTCACCTTTAACGCTAGCTTCGCCTCTGGACCCAAGAAGGCACCAGCAATAAATCCTATTACCTGTTTGACATCCGCCAGGCCCTGCATAAGGTGCCCAATCGCTTTAGTAATTGGCGCATTTCCAACCGCTGCGACTGCATCTAGGTACTTGCTCGCAAAGGCATTAGGGTGGTTCACGGTATGCAAACTTGGGTCCAACTTGAGTTAAAACTTGAGGCCCAACTTGGACCAAGTTGCGAAGTGAGTTTCGGAGGCAATTGGCAAGTTGGAACCTTCCAACTTCACACTGCATTTGGCAGACCTGCCTTCCGACTTCCCATTTCTCGATGTACTCTTCTGCAACTATATTCCGAAAATTTGGGAGGAAATTTTATTCGAAGCTATTCTACTCAAGTTTGAAAAATTTGGATCGATTCACTCAAGGGACGAGGCTAGGACGACCAATACACTCAAAAAATGGGACGTAAGTTGGACCTCAAGTTCGGCTGCAAATCGTGCTCCCGAGCACGATTTACACTCCAACTTACTCAAGTTGGGACCCAAGTTGCGCTTCAAGTTGCACCCAAGTTGGCTTACCGTGAACCACCCTATTGATTGCCTTGTTGTCGCATTCGCAGAGTCCATTTATGCAAGACGTCGATTTAACAATTTTAGCACCCGGATGCGTCGGACAGCTGCAGTCCTTGGCTTTTTTGCACTGCTTTCTGGCAAGGTTGGCCTTGCGTGCGTTTTCTACGGCCCCTCCGCCATGGTATAAGGTGACAGGGCGACGTGGGCTTGTGCCCGGTTTATAGAGTGGTGTGGGGGTTCGAGCCTAAATGGGAGATTAATCGTAAATGTAGTAGTGACGAACAGACATCTCCTACAGCCAATTCATTATCCATCGACGCTCTCTCCAAAACTGGATACGCAAAGACGAATGTGACAGAAAGAAAGAACATGAGTCTTGCAAGCTTATTGAACAACATGATGGAATATTGCAGAGTCAGAATGAGGATTTGGGTTTAGGTTTGAACTCGAGGCAGGATACCAGTCCGTGCGATGTCATTCTAACGACCAGCGTTGGGGAGAAATCCATATTTCAATAACATCCTGTATTTATACGACCATCAGAGCAAATCGAAGATGTGCGTGTAATCAGGGCCTAGAAATCGCCTTACCTGTCCAAAATCTACTGGCTTCTATGGATCGTGATGTTGATCCAAGCTGCTACTTGCTTAGTATCAGTGAACTCTGGTGTAGGGCCTGACATTCGATGGCTACTGTATGCCTAGGTCACAGAAGAACAAGTACTCAAGTCGCTACTACGTCTACGGTTCGTGACTCATTGCCGAGCACAAAGATAGCCTGTATCCTTCTAACAAGCGACGTGGTTTTCAAGGCCTTATGAACCATTGCATATGAGGCAGTGGTTCAGAAGAAGGAACCGCTTCAGCGCTATTTGGAAGTCGTGTCCTTTGAGTCGTTTGCTGCGATGACTTGGGCTGGGGTTACATAATTATCACTTATACCGGGTTTGAACTTTGTATCACATTATGATGGTAGAAAGCGGTGAATCGGAGAAGGTTCCTGAGTAAATTTGATATATTGAAACCAGCAACGACATGATATCATGGCACCTTCGATATACCTCGTGCTCACGCGCGCCAACATTTCTTGGTAGGCATCCACGTGCCACCACTCCCACCACTCGAGGGCCGGTACTTCTCAGCTGCATGTGCCTTTCGATGCTTTGCCTGCTCCCACTTTCAATCCGCTTATTCTTTCATCATCTTACACCGCCCCGATAGTGTCTTCCGTTCTGCGCGAACTGGCAAGAATCTGATCCTCTATGCTGGTCTTGGTTCATCAGCTCAGGCACCACGAACTCAGCTTTGCGATTTCTTCTCCCCCATCAGACGCAGGACCAGTTTTCTCGCACTCAACCGCTCAATTTACTGAGCCCAATGCAGCTTCCATTGTATCAACCGCAGCCACCTTGAAGGAGATTGATATATTGTATTGTAGGCCCGCTGGTCTATCCGTGGACAGTGCACCGTTGGCGTTGATAACACATCAGTGGCTACGGAATCTTG
>Ga0247742_10002817_pt1 | contig 11268 bp, 8 predicted proteins | sample UWRJL208509C2_FD_180944 | JGI IMG/M metagenome (GOLD analysis project Ga0247742, IMG submission 180944) | Plant litter microbial communities from Arlington Agricultural Research Station in Wisconsin, United States - UWRJ-L208-509C-2 | ecosystem: Environmental > Terrestrial > Plant litter >... | reverse complement strand
CTCCAAAAAGTAGCTTGCGGCCCGGGACGGTTCTGCTGGCCAGCGGGACCGTCCCGCCACTGAGCATCATCAGGACCACCGCGACCTTGGACGACCATAGATGGGGAAGGCAGAAAACGTGACTGGTTCACCCGCAGCGCAGCACCAATTGGACCTGGTGCCCGATGCTCTGCTGGCCGGCCGGGCCGCAGACGGTGACACCGCAGCCTTCGAGGCACTGGCGCGGCGCCACGGCCCGTTGATGCGGGCCACGGCCCGGCGATTGACCGGCTCACAGGCCGACGCCGACGACGTCGTGCAGGAAACACTCGTCCAAGCCTGGAAGCAACTGGACAACCTTCGCGACCCCGCAGCAGTCAAGGGATGGTTGCTCAGGATTGTCGGCAGCCGCAGCATCGACCACCTCCGGAGACGCCGCAATCATGCAGGCCTCGACGCCGTGGAGAACCAGGTGGAGCACGACGCCAAGCCGCAGGCAGCTGACCCCGAGCACAGCGCAGTTATCACCTCCCGCGTGGAGGCCCTAAAAGCGGCGCTCGCAAAGCTTCCCGAGGAACAACGGCGATGTTGGGTTCTTAAGGAATTCAATGACCAGAGCTACGAGGAGATCGCACTGACGTTGAATATCAGCCAAGCCAGTGTCCGCGGCCGCTTGGCCCGGGCACGGATCACCCTTGCGCGCATGATGGAGGAATGGCGATGAACACCCCCGAAGACTCCTTGGACTGCGGGCACAGCCTTGCCGAACTAAGCACTTATCTGGACACCGGAGAGATTGCAGATCCCGCCCATCTCCACTCATGCCCTGAATGCCAAGCTGGCCTGGCATCGTTGCGCCGGCTATCCCAACTGGGCAGCGAACTGCTGACGTCGGATCTGGCCGATGCAGGCTCGGGCCATGACGACTGGATGCAGTCCATCCTGGACAACCTCCGGCTGGAGCTGCGTCCAGGCAGGAGCATTCCCCTGCAGGCCGGGAACCCGAAGGACACCCTTTGGGAAACCGAGGGTTCAATCTCAGCACTCATCCGATCCGTGGCTGACGCCCTGCCTGGCACGGCCGCCGGCAAGTGCCGGTTGCATGGCGATGTCACCACACCAGGAGCCGGAATTACCGTGGACGTGGAGATAGCCGTGGTGTACGGACACCCCCTGGATGAACGTGCCGAAGAGCTGCGCCGTGAGTTGGCGCAGACGCTCGCCTTCCAAACGGAGCTAAACATCGAGACCATCAACATCACCGTGAGGGACGTTCTGGAACCGCCTTCCGCCGCAGACCAGGTTCCCTCTCCACCCACCAGCCCCGCACCCACCACTCGGGAGGATCAGCCATGACGGAACATCTGGAACCCGGGAGCATCCAATCCGCAGGTGCTTCACCCGCAGTGGCGGAGGAACTGCTCGGTGTCATCCAAGGAGTGGAGGGAGTTTCTGCCGTATATCCGGCCCAGCCCTTATGGCAGTCGATAGCGGGTGCGGCCATGGCTGCCGTGACCGGGGAGATTCTTCCCTTGGTCTCCGTCACCGGCGATGGAGACGCGCTCGCAGTCAAGGCCCGGATTGGCGTAGGCACCCTTCGCCCCGCACCCAGCGTGGCCCGCGAAGTAGCCGGCGCGGTCCGCACGCACCTGCTCCCCCGGGATGCCGCCGTCGAGGTATACGTGGTCAAGGTAGGACCCTGACCGTCTTCTCATCCACCCGGCGCTTAGGTTACCTGTAACTGCTGGACGGTTATGGCCCCTTTGAGTACCAGCCGAAGCGTCCCGCTCGCGGTCCAAGCCGGGAGAACGGAGGGGTCGACGTCGATTCCAACCTCGCCGCTGTAGCCCTCCTTCAGTTGGCACTGGCCAAGATCGAGCCAGGTGTCGGCTGGCCCAGAGGTCTGCACGCTGATGCTGCAGCCACCAAAGCCCTTCCCTGTCCTGGCGGACAAGACCTCACAGTTGACTGCAGTTAGTGGCAGTCCGTCCCACTTGCGGTAAACCGCCCATGCAGGCTCGGAGGGATCCGCTGGAGCGATCGCTGTACCCGAGAGGGGCTGAGCGGGCACCAGGTCAATGTTTGATTTCGTGTCGTAAAGCCGTGCCGGCACCCACGTCCCCGCTATCCGCCGGGAACGCTGTCCGCGGTCCGGAACCTGAATGGCCACGCTCACTGGCAGCCTCTGGGCGGAAGATCCCACCAGGATCCGGTACTCCCCGGGTTCCACCACCATGGCCTCCGCGACGGTACTGAACGTGGCCAACCGTTCCACAGGGATGCGCAGGGCGGCCGTCATGCGAGTGCCTGGAGCGAGTTCCACCCGCTGGTAGGCAACTAAAAGCCGCCGCGGAAAATGGTCCTGATGGGTTGGAGCTGAGGCGTAGGCCTGCACCAACTCGTGGGCCACCCGATCTCCCTGGTTGGTGAGGGTGACGTCCACGCCGATGATCTTGCTGGCTGGGTCGCTGCTGACAACGGCATTCGTGTACTGGACATCTCCATAGCTGAGGCCATGACCCAGCGGATAGAGCGGCTCCGCGCGCGTGTACAGGTACGTAGATTCGGACCCGATGATGTCGTAGTCAAGAATGTCCGGCAGGTCCCGGTCCCGGGCGAACCACGTTTGCGGGAGGCGTCCCGTGGGTTCGGCGTCTCCGCTGAGCACGTCCACCACCCCCGGCCCCAGTTCCTGGCCCCCATGCGATGTCCAGGCGATAGCGGGGAGATCGGCCAAATCACCCAGCGCATAGGGATAAGAGGAGACAACAAGCAGGATGGTTTTGGGATTCGCATCCTGCACGATCCTGACGAGTTCCTGCTCGGACTGCGGCAGGTCCAAGGATTCCCGATCCTGGGTTTCCCTCCCGCCAAGGTGGGGATCGTTGCCTACTACTACCACTGCCACATCTGATGAAGCGGCCGCAGCATGCGCTGCATGGTGCCCGGATTTGATGGTTCTGACCACAAAGCGATCAGCGGCGGCTTCCACCCCGGAGGCCAGCACCAAACTCCCTGTCCCTGACTCGACGCGCACCCATTGGGAGGAGGCAACGTGCTGGATGGCAACGGTTCCGTCGTGGGAATGCACCAGGCGGAAGGTTTCCTGCACCACCCACCCTCCGATTCGATCCGCCGAAGCCCTGAGGTAGTTGTCGGTGCCGGCTGCGACAAAACGCCCGGTCAAACTTGACTGAAGACTGAACTCGCCGCTCCCCCAGTCCTTCAGCGTGAAGTGTTCCCCAACAGCTGGTGAGGTTGTGTCCGCGACCAGGACGCCGCCGTCGTCGTCGGTGGTTTCCGACGGCGACGGCAGCCCCAGGTAGGTGCCTGTACGGACGCTTCGCAGGGTTATAACGTCCAGGCCGTCCTCAGCTATGACGTCCTGGTAACGCCGGGAAAGAGCCTCTGCTATGCCACACTCGTTCTGCAAGGTGCCGCTGTACCAGTCACTCAGGACGCGCTGGCCCAAGGTTCCAATGACGGCAATGGACCCAGGGTTGTTCCCCAGTGGGAGCAGGTGGGGATCCGGCTGATTACGCAGCAAGACCACGGACTTCCGGGCAGCTTCGCGGGCCAGGGCCACGGTTGCAGCCGCATCGCTCTCCCCTGCGCTGGTCGAAGAAGAGCCGTGATGGTCGCCGAATTCTCCCGTCCTGGCGCGGAGCGTGAGGAGCCTGAGCACGCTTCGGTCAAGGTCATCCACCGTCAGCAGGCCCCGTTCCAAGGCGTCCTCAAGGTAAGACACTGACGGGCCCGGGTTGTCGCCGTCGTCAGTGAAGTTATCCACCCCTGCCTTGAGCGCGGCAGCGTAGGCGGACGCGCCGTCGGGAAAGTACTTCTCGGCGCGGAAGAGTGCGGAGGGCGCACCTGCGTCACTCACCACAACCACCGAGCCGCCGTTGGTCCATGTCCGCAGATGCTTGTTGACCAGGTCCGAGACGTGGGCCGGGCGTCCGTTGACCAGGTTATAGGAGAGCATTACCGCTCCAGCTACGCCGTCCTCAATGGGTTGCCGATACGCCGGCAACTCGTATTCGTGCAGGACCCTGTCGCTGAGGTTGCTGGAGGTGAGGCTGCGATCGTGCTCGTTGTTATAGCCAAGGAAATGCTTCAAGGTGGGCACCGTCAACCAGGTCCCGGCATCGGCTCCTTTGAGTCCTGCGCAAAAGGCGCTGGCAAACCGGGCAGTCAGGTGCGGGTCCTCGGAAAAGCCTTCCTCGTTCCTCCCCCATAGCGGGTGTCGCAGCGGGTTGACCACGGGGGCCCACACGTTGAGGCTGACGCTGGGGTCCATTTCCTTTTTTGCCTTGACCTCGCGCCCTATGGCTTCGCCCACCCGGGTGATGAGGTCCTCGTCCCATGTTGCAGCCAACCCTACGGGCTGCGGGAAGACGGTTGCCGGTCCAAGCCACGCCACACCATGGGCAGCTTCGGTGCCTGTCCTGAAAGGTGCCAGGGCAAGCTCGGGAACCGCGGGGGCATGCTGATGGAGCATGGCGATCTTTTGCTCCAGCGTCAGGAGCCGGAGCAGGTGTTGCGCTGCCTGGACATGGCTTTTAGTCACGAAGAGTGTCCTGTCATTGACTGTTGAATCGCTTCTACGAATGGGCGTCGAACTTCAGTGTTCCATCAGCTCACTGTGATGTGCAACACCCAAACCATTGCGTCAAAGTCAGCGAATAGCCTAGGGTGGACGCAATCGAAGCGTTTCGACAGTTCTTGCAATGAATTCATCACAAAGGAGTGTTTCATGCTTGGTTCCAACACGCCGCCGTTTAAGACTTTCCGGGAAAAACGCTCGGAAGCACCACCTCGCGGAACGGGGGCAATCAACGTCAACCGCCGGTCCTTCCTGGGCGTCCTTGGCGGCGCGGTATTTCTGGCAGCTGCACCGTCAGCCCTCACAGCCTGCAGCCCGGGAGCGTCCGCACCCCTTGCCACAACTTCCGGTGGTCTGGCCGAGGCAGTCGCCAAACTGGTCCCGAGCTACATTCCGCTGGATCTGGTGAAGCCGGACATTCCCTCAGTCAAGGGATCCACCCCCGGATTTACCACGCTCCCGGCCACCCTGGTTAAGTCCGTGAAGGACACGCCCGGCAAGGGAGGCACCTATACAGCCATGACACCTGCATGGTGGGCAATCCCGCCGTCCCTGCCGGAGAACAGCTACTACAAAGCCGTGAATGCCGAGCTCGGGACCACCATCAACTTCCAGGTCAACGACGGCAATAGTTATGCAGACAAAATTCAAACCGTCCTCGCCTCGCCCAAAGACGTCCCGGATTGGGTAGTCATACCCTCCTGGAACCTGCCGCCGCGATTCGGTCAGGCGGCCAAGGGCATCTTCACCGACCTGTCAGAGTTCCTGGCCGGTGACAAAGTGAAGAAATACCCCAACCTTGCCAACATCCCCACCGCCTCGTGGAAACTGGGCTGCTTCGATGGCGGCCTCTACGGACTTCCCTACCCCGGCGCCCTGATCTCCGACGCCATCTTCTACCGGGCAGACATCTTCGAGCAGCTGGGAGTGGAACCGCCAAAGTCTGCCGACGACTACCTCAAGGTGGCCAAGCAGCTGACGGATCCAGCCAAGAACCGCTGGGGTTCGGAGGACGTGTGGAACGGCGCCCAGATCATTCACGGAGTGGTTCCCAAATGGAAGCAAGTGGACGGAAAGCTCCAGAACAAATTCGAAACGGACGAATACCGCGCTGCGTTGGAGTGGACTGCCAAGCTCTTCGCGGACGGTTCGGTGCACCCGGACGCCGTGGCCGGCAACGCCCAGCAATCCAAGCAGCGCTTTGAGTCCGGCGCATCGCTCATGGCATCGGACGGCGTAGGTGGCTGGCACGAAGCACTGGCCCGGGTCCTGCCCTCCAACCCGGGTTTCAAAATGCTCCCCATGGACTACTTCGCACCCGACGGCGGGGCGCCCACCCTGTTCCGTGCCCAGCCGGCAGCAATCTTCAGCTTCATCAAGAAAACCGATGACCCCGCCAAGGTGGAGGAGCTGCTCGCATTGGCCAACTTCATTGCTGCCCCCTTTGGAACACAGGAAAACCGGCTGATCACCAGCGGCGTGGAAGGCGTGCACTACACCAAGGACTCCCAGGGCATCCCCAAAATGACTGAAAAGGGAAGCCAGGAAGTTACCAGTACTTACGCCTTCCTTGTGGCGGGCCCGATCGTCAATTCCATGGTCCAGTACCCGGGACTCGTAGAAGCCCAGTCCGGATGGGAGGCCCGCCAGGCACCCCATGTGACGGAGGATGCTTTCTTCGGTATGCAGATTGAGGAACCCACCAAGTTCGCCTCATTGGGTAAGCCCTTCAACGACCTCGCCAAAGACATCGTCCGGGGCCGCAAGAGCATTAAGGACCTGGACAGCGAAGTGGCCTCCTGGCGGAGCAAGGGTGGAGACGAACTGCGCGACTTCTACGCCGGCTTCCTGGCCTAGGACGGCACTCCATGACTATCGAAACCGAAAAACCCTCGCCTTCAGCGGGAGGCGATAAAACGGCAGCCCACAGCAGCGGGTCAGCCAGGGAACCCCAGACCGGCAAGAAATCACAGACCGGAAAGCGCCTGCAGGAGCAGGTGTCCGGACGACCCCGGGCCGGCAGGCTGGCCCGATTCAAGCGCGACCGGTCCTTGGTGTTCATGGCCTTGCCCGCGGTCCTCCTATTGGCCGTATTCGCCTACCTCCCCATGCTCGGTAACGTGGTGGCGTTCCAGGATTACTCCCCCTTCATAGGCTTCGCCGACAGCCCATGGGTTGGCCTGGATAACTTCTCCAGGGTCTTTGGCGATCCCGATTTCTGGATGGCCGTCAAAAACACCCTGGTCATCACTGCCTTTCAGCTGGTCTTCTTCTTTCCCATTCCCATCGCTCTGGCCATTCTGCTGAATTCGCTGATCAACCCCAGGCTGCGCGCAGCCATCCAGGCCGTGGTGTACCTGCCACACTTCTTCTCGTGGGTTTTGGTGGTCTCGGTATTCCAGCAAATCTTCGGCGGCGCCGGCCTGTTGAACCAGTCCCTGCGCGCCAACGGCTGGGAGGCCGTTGACGTCATGACCAACCCGGATACCTTTCTCTTCCTGATCACCTCCCAAGCCATCTGGAAGGACGCCGGGTGGGGCATCATCGTGTTCCTCGCTGCGCTGAGCGCCATTGATCCCGCCCAATACGAGGCGGCTGCGGTGGACGGCGCCGGCCCGTGGAAGCGCATGTGGCACGTCACCCTGCCGGGGCTCCGAAGCGTGATCGTCCTGCTGTTGATCCTGAGGCTGGGAGATTCCCTGTCCGTGGGCTTTGAGCAACTCATCCTTCAGCGGGACGCCGTGGGTGCCGAGGCAGCGGAGGTGCTGGACACGTTCGTCTACTACACCGGCGTGCAGAACGGCGATTGGAGTTATGCAGCCGCGGCCGGCCTCATCAAAGGCGTTATCAGCCTGGCCCTGATCCTTGCGGCGAACAAAGTCGCCCACATATTTGGCGAGAGCGGTGTGTATTCAAAGTGAGCATCCTGGTCAGAAATACCAGAAAACCGGACAGCATCTCCCAACGCGCAGCCTGGGAGGAGGAACCCGGCGTAGTGGCGAAGGCCGGGAAGTTCCTGATTCTCGGCGCTGTGGTCCTGGCCGTGCTGGGGCCGCTGTACACCATTGTGCTGACCAGCGTTTCTTCCCAGGCCACCATCACGCAAGCCGGTGGTTTGGTGTTGATCCCGGGGGAAATCACCTTTGCCGCGTATCAACAGATCCTCAGCGGCGGGGTGGTCACCAGGGCCGTCCTGGTCAGTGTGGGCGTCACAGCGACGGGAACGGCATTGAGCATGGTGGTTTCGGTGCTGTGCGCCTATGGGTTGTCGCGTCCGGGCTCGTTCGCACACACACCCATCCTGTTCACGCTGCTGATCACCATGTTCTTCAGCGCGGGAATCATTCCGGCCTATCTGCTGGTGTCCAGCCTGGGCCTGATCAACACATACTGGGCGCTGATCCTGCCCAGCTGTATCTCAGTTTTCAACATCATCATCCTCCGCGGGTTCTTCATGGGCATTGACCGCGGCATCCTGGACAGCGCGCGCATGGACGGCGCCAGCGACTGGCGGACGCTCACGCAGATTGTGCTGCCCATGTCCAAAGCTGTCACCGCCGTCATTGCCCTCTTCTATGGGGTTGGCTATTGGAACGCTTTCTTCAACGCCGTCCTCTACATCAACGACAGCGCCATGAATCCGCTCCAGGTGGTGCTGCGTTCCTACGTCCTTCAGGGCGTGACGGTGCCTGGGCAGATCGACGTGGGACAGGGCGCAGCTGCTTCGCCGGCACTTCAAATGGCCGTCATTGTGCTGGCCATGGTGCCGATCCTGCTTGTTTATCCGTTTGTTCAGAAGCACTTCACCAAGGGCGTCATGATCGGTGCGGTCAAGGGATGACTGGGGTTCAGGGAGCTTCGGCCGTTGTCTCGCCCGGCGTCAAGGATGGCGCAATAAGCCTCAGTTCTGCGGGCTTGTCACGGCTCAGCCGATCCATCACCATTTCCACTGCGGACCGCCCAATGTCCATGGCCGGAATGGATACCGCGGTCCACGGGCGGGCTGCCGCTTTGGCTACATCTGCCGGCGCAATGACAACCACTGAGATGTCCTTGGGAATGGCCAGGCCCCGGAGTGAAAGCTCTTCCCGGAGCATGGGAAGCAGGGCCTCGTTGTGCACCACCAGCGCAGTGGCCGGATGTTTTCCGGTGAAGATGGCGTCCAGGGACTCTGCCAGCTGCGGGGAATCCGCCTCACATGCCACGGCCCGGCCGGTGGCGCCAAAACTGTTTGCGGCGTCGGTGAACCCCTGCAAGGCGCGGTCTGCATACGTGGCGTGGCGTTTCAGGGAGGCAGGCGGTGAGCCGATGAACGCGATGCTTCGGTGCCCCAGGTCCCAGAGATGGCGGACCGCCAGGCGGGAGGCGCCGGAGAAATCGAAGTCCACACAGCTCAGTCCCCGTGGCTCGTCCGGCATGCCGATCAGTACAGCTGGCTTCTGCAGACGGGCCAGGACGGGAATACGGGGATCGCGGGCTTCGATGTCCATCATCAACAACCCGTCCACCATCGATTGCGAAGTGACTCGTTCGATGCTTCCGGGGTCGTCCTGCGTCAGCAGCAGGACGTCCTGGTTGAAGGTCCGGGCAGTGGTTACCACGGCGGTCACGAACTGCATCACCACGCCAACGTTCACGTCCGGCCGGAGCGGAACCACCAACCCCAAAACGTTGGACCGGCTTGAGGCCAAGGCCCGGGCGCTGGACCGGGGACTGTAGTTCAACCGCGCCATGGCGGCCTCAACGACGTCGCGTGTTTCTTTCGAAATAGTCCGCTTACCACTCATCACATAAGACACCGTGCTGGTGGATACCCCGGCCTCCCGGGCGACATCGGTGATGGTCGCACTTGTTGAAGCCCTTCGATTATACATAGCCACCATTTAACCAAGGAAAACAATGCAACTCCGTAGCCACGGCCTGAAAAACGTGACTGATGGGACCGGCCTGCTCTTCGGCGCGGACTACAACCCCGAACAATGGCCGGAAGAGACCTGGCCGGAAGACATAGCCCTCATGAAGCGGGCAGGCATCAACATAGTGACCGTTGGGGTGTTCAGCTGGGCCCGGCTCCAGCCCGAAGAAGGGCAGTGGAACTTCGGCTGGCTGGACCGTCTCCTGGACTTGCTGGCTGACAACGGAATCCGTGTTTGCCTGGCAACACCCACCGCTTCCCCGCCCCCATGGCTGGGCCACCAACACCCTGATTCGCTCCCCACCGCCGCGGACGGCACCACGCTCTGGTACGGCTCCAGGAACCAGTTTTCGCCGTCATCCTCCGCCTACCGTGCAGCGGCGTTGGCCGTCACCTCCCGGCTCGCCGCGCGCTATGCGGCCCACCCAGCCGTTGCCATGTGGCATGTAGGCAACGAGCTGGGTCAAATCAGTTACGACGACGAAACGGCCGTGGCGTTCAGGTCATGGCTGCTGCGCCGCTACGGATCCCTCGACGCCGTCAACTCGGCGTGGGGGACGGCTTTCTGGAGTCAGGGCTACGGCAGTTGGGAAGAGATCCTTCCGCCGCGTGCCGCGCCGTACATGCATAATCCCACCCAGGTCCTCGACTTCCACCGGTTCACCTCAGAGGCTCTCCTCGAGTTGTTCGTGGCGGAACGTGATGTGATCCGAAACCATGCCGAGCAGCCGGTCACCACCAACCTGATGGGCTTCTTCCGGGGTGCTGACTACTTTCGTTTTGCGCAGGAAACAGACTTCATTGGCAACAACCACTACGTTGATCCGGCAGAGCCGCAATCTTGGGAAACCGCAGCGCTCACCCACGATCTTTGCCGGGGCCTGGCCGGGGGTGCGCCGTGGATGCTGATGGAGTCGGCAACCTCGGCGGTCAGTTGGCGCGGTCACAACGTGCCCAAGGACCCGGGCGCCCTCCGCGTGGACTCACTGGCAGCTGTCGCACGGGGCTCCGATGCCGTGTGCTACTTCCAATTCCGCCAGTCCGCCTTCGGAGCCGAACGCTTCCACTCCGCAATGGTTCCCCTTGCGGGAGCAGACACGAGGGTGTTCCGCGAAGTTTGTACCCTGGGTTCAGACCTTCAAGAGCTTCGCCTTCTGGCAGGCACCCCTGCTCACGCCCGGATTGCAGTCTTGTTCGACTGGGACAGTTGGTGGGCTTCGGAATCACCGGACCGCCCCAGCAACCGGCTGGGTGTCATGGACCAGATGCTCGCGTATTACCGGCCCCTGCTCCGGCGCGGGCACTGCGCGGAAGTCATCCACCCCTCAAGCCGCCTGGGACGTTACGATCTGGTGCTGGCACCGAGCCTGTTCCTACTGACCGAAAAGGACGCTGAAGCACTGGACGCGTGGGTACGCGCGGGGGGCACCGCCGTCGTAGGTCCCTTTAGTGGAGTGGCCGATGCCAACGGCCATCTTCGGAACGGCCGCCACCCGGCAGTGCTCGCGGACCTGCTGGGAGTGACAGGGGAAGAGTGGCGCCCGTTAGCCAGCCCGGTGCGCCTGGCATTCGGCCAGGGCGTCGCGATGGACGCAGAGGCGCTCAGCTGGTCCGAGGACCTCCGCATCCACTCAGGCAGCGCCTCACCCGTGGCGTCCTTCGCCGCCGGCCCATTGTCCGGCCAGCCGGCGGTGGTGCGTAACAACCACGGCAAGGGGTGGAGCTGGTATGCCGGAGCCGACCTGCCCGAGGACGCCGTGGATGTGGTGGT
>Ga0247742_10002816_pt1 | contig 11268 bp, 10 predicted proteins | sample UWRJL208509C2_FD_180944 | JGI IMG/M metagenome (GOLD analysis project Ga0247742, IMG submission 180944) | Plant litter microbial communities from Arlington Agricultural Research Station in Wisconsin, United States - UWRJ-L208-509C-2 | ecosystem: Environmental > Terrestrial > Plant litter >... | reverse complement strand
CCATCATCTCGTAGAGCAGAACGCCCAATGTCCACCAGTCCACCGTTTTAGTGTAGCCTTGACTTTCCAGTAACTCAGGTGCGATATATTCTGGAGTTCCACAGAAGGCTTGAAAAAGAGTCAGGCAGGGTTGCAGTGGACTTCGCAGGAGTTACTTACTGTTGGTCTTCTCTGTCTCAGACATATTCAACTTGCAGAGACCTATGAGGGCGTGAGTCAGAAGGACGACTCGAATCATAAGATGGCGCACCGAAATCACACAACGCAATATGCCCGGTGTAATCCAACAAGATGTTTTCTGGTTTAAGGTCACTGATCAAGCAAGAAAAAGTCAGGCTAAGTAGAATGAGAGAGTAAAATACACACCGGTAGACGACATTAAACCCATGGAGGTGCTCTAATGCACAAAGAAGTTCAGCAGCGTAGAATCGACTCCGGTCCTGATCAAATTTCCCTTCGCGTTGTAAGTGATAGAATAGTTCTCCTCCATTGACTTTCCTAGAATTTAGAATTGTGTTCATTGTGAGTGATAATACACCCACCAAAAGACATCCCCAGATAGAGTTTATCTGGGGTTTGGAAAGAGAATTTCAGTGGTACGATGAAAGGATTGTTCACCAGGGCAAGGACAGTTCGCTCCGCCAAGATGTGGGTAATTTCTCCAGGGCGTTGGGCGATATGTGCTTTACGGATCGTTTTCAAAGCATATATCCGCTGGGTATCCTTCTTTCGCACTTGCATGACTTTCCCAAAGCTGCCTTTCCCAATCACCTTAAGCAAATCAAATGCCTCGATCGTCAGTGGCTCGCCCCGAACGGGTCGGAAGTCAACCTTCAAGTGGAAGGATCCAGAGCCAGCCGATGCGCTATACCATTGGTCAGAGGCATGCTGTGTTCGATGTTATAATCATTCATGGCAGCAACAGAGACGTAGACGTACATGTCCGTCAAGTATTGGTGTGAGGTCTACACGCCCCATAAGAAGATCATTGCCCATATCGTCCTGGCCCTGTACAGGAGCTGCAGTGCGCAGATAAGATGAGACGGAGATATTGGATGTACGCGAGACATCGCTGGGTGAGAGGACAGAGGGTCAGGATGTGAACAATCACTGCTGCTAAGCCAAGGGAACGTACAAATCAGCCCTATAGTTCCACACCGGGTTGGAAAGGTCCCCGCCCATGGCGTCGATGAGAATTTCGTTCTTGTCGAACTCCAAAACGACGTATGGAAGCCACCAATATCGCTTGCGCTGCATGCTCTCTCGATTACTCGTAGACCTCCTGCCATTAGCAGCGGGTGTTGTCTCCAGCGCTCTCTGGATAACTTCGGGAATTTGCACACCTGGGGCAAGTGCTAGCCCTCGCCCTCGAAGGAGATGAGTACGATGTTAACAACATGAGATAAGCACCGACCAGAGAAGATTCGAATGGTGAGCATCCCCGAGCGAAACTGGTCAGATCCATGAGGAGGCTTGGGTGTCGTAGGTCGAGAGGGAATTGGTGTTACTGATCGCGATATCACGCCGTTTTCCCTAGCGTCCTTGGGTTCTGATATGTGTATGTCAGGGAGTGGGCGCCAGCGTTGATTGATGGTCACGACACATACTCTTAGCACTGAGTTTCCAAGACATAGTAATTGAGGGTGGTAGTATAGTATGAGAGATGGTGGATATGGGCCGCCAGCGACTGTACGTTGTTGTGTGGGTGTATTGTTTGCGGTCAAGGGCAAAGGTAGCCTTTGTGAGCGTGAATCCAAAAGTAGAACATTTCCGATCCATCCTCGGCAATCCTTTGTTCGCGGGACGTGGTGGATCAGAGCATTGAGACAACCATCACAGAAAGGTCTCTTATCGCAATAAACTCTAAGTTACAGGCTGTACAAGTGATAATATGAACAATGCAGATAATACAGATGACCTTGATATACAGTCCATGCTCGAGAAAGTGAAGTGGAAGTGTCATATTGTACAGAAAATAATCTCATTTACGTGGGAGGCCGCTCGAAACGGCTCTGTAAGGTCTCAAGCTCTCTCTCTAGTCTGAACAACTATCAGCCCGGATACCAGCACAACAAATAGACTTACTTACCGCAAGACTCGCTGCTTGTAATCAAGCGCTTCACGTTCTGCCCTTCGCTTGGCTGCCTGGAGTTTGTTTTCCTCCGTTTGCTGTTCCCGGACCCTTGAATAAGTTGGGTTAAAAGTATAGTCATAGTGTTACTGACATACCATCACATCCATGGTCTGTCGCATGCCATTAATCTGAGCTTCGTAAGACTCTATCTTCGTCCGATGTCGGTCGTCCTCGGTTGGATGCCCAGATTTCAAGCTTTCCCTTCTGTCCTTGCTGGATTGTTGAAGCTGGTTCGTCAACTCCTCAATGCGGCTGTCGGCACGACGAGCGCTTTGCGTTCCACGAGGTGAATTAACATAAGATTTGGTTTCCAGGTCGACAATGCGAACGTTCAGTTCCTTGAGTTGCTTCTCAAGAGTGGCCTACATGCATAGGATGGCGTCAGCATAGGAAACCCGGGGCTGAGGACTTAATACCTACATTTAGCTTGTCCAACTCGGAGTTCTCCACTCGAACCTTTCCGAGCTCAATTTGGCAATCATTGGCGAACGCTTCAGCCTTCTTAACCCGCTCATTAGCGTGTGCCACCCGATCCTCTTGCTCGTCAAGAGAACGTTCCAAGTCTTGCTTCCTCAGCTGTAGCCTTTGATACTCTCGATCTGAGGATAGCTTGTTCGTGTCGATGTTATCGATCTTGATTGTCTCCAGCTCCGCTTGCAGCGCACGACGAGCTTTCTGAAGGAGCGCCCGGTCTGCTTCAGCGTCATCCAAAACCCCACGAAGTTCCCGGACTTGAGAGTGCAACGCAATTATCTGGGACTGCTGCTCAGCTTGAGCACCACTTGAAGCTTCATAAGCGCGTTCCAGGTCGCCAATCTTCGTCTCCATGCGTTCCTTTTCTTTGCGCCATCCTCCACTATTGTAGACTTCGTCGTCGTATGTCACCTGCAGAGCATTATAATCTGATCGGAGCTTGCGATTCTCTTCTCGGACGCGGCTAAGGGCATCTCGTTGTGCTCGAAGATCTAATAGTTATGTAGATCTAAGCACTGGAACGAGATTAATGATAGATGCGCAACATACCTTCACTTAGTTGGGCCAATTCCGCTGTTTTTGCATACATCAGAATCTGACATCCTATTAAGAAAATCGCGCACCTTGATATTTGTTCCTTGTTTGATCGATTGTGTAGTCACGTTCAGCCAGGTCTCTTTGATGCTGTTCCCTCTCATCCTCTAAATCTTGTGCGAGACGCTGGGTCAGGAGACCAGTTTCTGATGACTCACGCCCTTCCTTGTGAAGCTTTGCCTCGAGGTCTTTGACGCGACGCTCTGCGGATTTGAGGGACTTCTTATAGTCCTCCTTGGCTTTCGTCAAAGAGGTTTCCAGTTCGCCCATTTGGCGAAGAGCTATAAAGATGACAGTTAGACACGATGAATTCAAGGGGAATGTGAACTACCTTGGTGTTCGGCACCCACAGCCTTTACCCTCTCCATCTCCGCTGTTTCATAACGCTTCTGCAAAATTTGCTCATTTGCTTGAAGTGCCTCTACAACGGTGCGCAGTTCTGGATAGAGAGCAGTTAATATAGAAGACTCATATTTGGGCTACATGTCATACCGGATTGCGCGGCAGACGACGATGACATATTGACTTGGTCGTCCTGAATACGCTTTTGTAATTGACGCTTTGCATCTGGGGGCAACTTTGAGGGAGGCGCCAAGGGGTAGAAAGTGTATACATACTCGTCGCTTCTGTCTTGAGAATCTCTTGTTGTTCTTTCAGCTTGTTCACCTCTTGCTGGAGCTGCTTCTTTGAGTGCGTCAAGTCCCGTAGCTGAGCGCGCTGGGTGTCAAGTTCACTCTGAGCAGTGCGCTGTTGTACCAGCTACCGTGCCTTGCGTCAGCGAATGAAGTTTTACAATAAGTGAACCTACCAGAGCTTTCCGGGATTCCTCCAAGCGACCATAGTTTTCGTGTTCCTCGTGAATGGCCTTCTGAAATTTGGTCCACATGGCTTGGACACCATCGACCTGAGAGGCTTCGGCAGTTCGGCGGGCTTCAGTTTCTTCTTGAAGTAACTGAGCGAGCCGGTCGTTTTCCTTGACTAGGCGAGCCTTGTACTTCTCCAAGAATTGTTTTGAGCCGTCACTATTATTGAGTTCAACGGTCAATTCTCGCACCGAGGCCTCTAAGTGCATTCTAACGCGTGTAGAGGCGACCATCTGGACCTCTAAAAGTTGGACCTGTTGTTTGAGTGCTGTGACTTGTTTGTCGGAGCTGCGAGACGGGTCAGAGTGGCCAAGAACGCCGGTGCTTTGCGAGGGGGCCAACGATTTCCGGGGAGAAGAGTGTGTGGAATTAGGCCGGAGCTCGTTTGCGCCGCTGAGGCGAGGGTGCTTTGGCCTTACTGATAGCTCCTTTTTGAGGGAATCTTCGGCACGTTGAAATTCACGCATGAGCTTTGAGTGGAAATCTGTGTCTGCAGGGCTGCTCGCCATGACCAACTTGCGAATTTCTGCATGTTGCCGCTCGATTTGATCTCGTATCCTCGCTGACGTAGCCTTCGCCATCTCGGATTCGTCAAGCTGTGTCTCGAGCTGTTCTATCCGGCTTTCGTACTGTCGTTGCATCTTGGCCAGAGAGTCATCAGCATCAGTTTCTTCCACCAATCTGTCGAGTTCATTTTCGAGGGCGGTTTTCGAGCGCTGAGCGGCGACCAGTTGCTCGGCAAGCTCTTCTGCTTGCTGTTTTGCTTGCTGAAGTTCAGTTCGAACACGATGGATATGCAACTCGGCTTCGTCTTTGGCTTGTCGTTCCTTCTCCAGATTGGCCTGAACTTCTACAGTCCGTTTCTCCTGAGTTTTGATTTCCTGCTCCTTCGCTCTGAGTTCTCGGCCGTACTTCAAAACGAGGTCTTCTGCTTCTCCAGACATCTTGGACTTGGCTACTTGAAGAGATTGGATAAATTTCTGGTTCTTCTGTAGCTCGATTTGTGCCTCAGCCAACTGTCGATCCGTAACGCGTTTTGCCTCCTCTAGAACGTGGACATGTTCAACGATGGTCTTGTCTTGTTTGGATAGTAACTGCTTGACGTCCCACTCCCTGTCTTTGAGATCCTTCAATGCCTTATTCAACTCCTTGTCCTGTTTGACATTTCGGTCTTTGAGCTTGGCGATTTCCGCTTTCTGGCTCGATACGGTTTTTTCCAATTGGGTACGTTTGGCAATCTCGGTTTCCAGCTGCTTCCGAATGGCCTCCAAGTCGCGCGTCCGGCTCTCCTTCTCGTTCTGGAAATCGAGTACGACATCCTCGAAATTGCGGTATTTGTCTTGAGCAGCAGTTAGCAGCCGTTCTAGGCTCTAATGGACACAGTTGCCGGACTGAATAAGGATACAAAAGCCAGCAGCAAAGAGCTTACCTCTTTAGCGCGTAATGCATCAGCGAGCTGTGCCTCAGTTTCATGATGGCGAGATCTGGAAGACAAAAGTTCCGATTCGAGAGTTCGCTTCGCCTTCTCGAGTTCCGAAAACTGAGTTTGCAGTTTCGAGAGCTGAGACTGAGCAGCTCGTTCACGATCCAACAACGAGTTGTGACTGTGCTGGAGAGAGGCATGATCCCTAGTGACATGGTCCAGTTCCAGCTTAGCCCTGTTCTGATTCTCCAGTGATGACTGCTTGAGCTCAGTGAGTTCTTGATGAAGATGGCCAGTCCTGCTACGAAGGTCCGCCAGTTCCAGCTCCTTGCTCTTCTCCACCTCTGACCTACGTGTCTCCTCGGAAGCTTTGGTCGCCAAAAGTCCTCGAAGTTCGTCTCTTTCCTCGCTCAATTTGTTCAATGCTGCGATGTCAACAGAGTGGTCCTCTTTCTCAACCGAAAGCTGCGCGTCCAAGTTATCGATATCAGCCCGGAGTTCCATGATCTCCACTGAGGCTTTCTCATGTTCCGACTTGAGTACATCGAGTTGCTTGTTTAAAGCAGCAATTTGTTCTTCCTTGCGCTGGATCATCTTTGAGTAGTCCGCCGCAGTTCTGGTGAGCTCCGATAGCTGTTCTTTGTTGTGTCGAGCTTCGTTTTCCAAATGATCAGTCCTCTCCTTGAGCAAATTCCTAAGTAACCTGGTTAGTCATATTCGCGGTCGAAGAACAAGATTACGTACTTGTTGTCCGTCTCAACCTTGATTTTGCCTCTCAGCTCCACAATTGACGCTTCCTCCCTCTCCTTCGCCCTCGCCAAGGACTCTTCACGCTGCAAGACCAAACTCTCCAGGTCCTCTGAGGCTTTGCGCATCTGGTTGAGGTCAGAAAGGAGAGCTTCTGCCTCTTCCTGGGTCTTCTTCAGTTGTTCATTAAGTTCGAGCTCCTTAGTATCCCAAAGTTGTTCCTCCTTTTCCAACCGGATAAGGTGCTCAGCTGCTTCGTCGAACGCTTCGCGTAAGGTCTCGTACTTCTCCTCGCTTTCCTTCTGAAGACGCATTGCCCGACTGAGTTGGGAGTCGAGTGTGTTGATGTCTGATTGTAGGGCAGTAATTTCATCCTCCAAATCAGCCTCTCTTTGCTTCGTTCTTTCGAGTAGGGCTTCCTTGTCAACAGCAAGTGCGCGTTCCGCCTCTAGATCGTCTTCCACCTTCCGCTTCTCTGCCTCCAAAGACATCTTGAGTTTCTCAAGTGCTTCTCGTTCCTGCTTATCTCTCTCGGCCCTCTCCTTCACCAGAGTAAGTTCCATCTCCTTCTTGCGCAGCTCTTCGTCATTCCGCGTGGCGGCTAGTAGTGGTCGAACCTTCGTGTACAGTTGCCACCAAGGCCACTCTCTTAATTCTCCATAGACCCTTGCATTCCGTTGAATAGTCCTTACAGCGACAGCGCGATTGAGGATCTTCTTCATCTGCCTCCTGGCCGTCCACATCCTTGCAACAGCCTGAAGCCGGGAAAAGACATCGAAGAGAAGAGCATCCCTACGCTCTTCGAGCTCTGCAAGAACGCCCGCTTTGAAGAATATCTTGGATGTACCCAACTTGAATATTGTGTCGTCGAGCTCAAGAGCGGTGACCATGCGTCGGCAGGCCTCACGACCGTCCATGTATCCACGGGGTAGAATGCCTGGTGTAAGAATTTCGTAGCGTTGCCGGAACTCGACGAAGGGTAATCTGTTTGGATAGCCGAGTCGAGCAATACGTATGCCTTCCAGTACGCCATTACAACGGAGTTGGTCGAGAACTAGGGGTACATCCATTCGACCAGGTTTCTTGAGAGTGTTGGGCACAATACACCGCACAAAGTGAGGTTGCGTGGACTTGAGTTGCATCATCAAACTCGATAACTGTTCCTTGTGCCTCTGTGCGACAGTACGGAATGCGCCCTTCTTCATCGTGCGTTTCTTTCCAACAGTGAAAGCGTTGTGAGCAGCATTGGGTCCTGAAGGCAGCTCGGCGTAATCCGAAAAAAGACTTGCAACGTAGTGTTCAGTAGATGCTGCCAATACTCGTGTAAGATTATCGTTGAGGGGGTCCTTATTCTTCTCCAACCATCCTTCAGTTCGGTATTCGACCTTCGCTGCATAATGGTGGATAACAAAACCCTGTTCAAATCTTGAGGGCTCGTATTTGGTTTTACCCGGGTGGACATCGTCATCGTCCTGGGGTTGCAGAACCCACATAGCATTGAGCTTATTGGTGAAAGTCCTGTCGTCGGCTTTGGGCATGATACACTCTTCGTCTAGGCAGCTGAGGACACCAATGACATTCCCGCTAGATTCAATCAAGTCTATAGTCGGCTGTAAATCCAATCCAAAGTTGACGTAGTCCCAGTGGATATTCTCGCGGGCGTATTCTTCCTGCTCGAGGACAAACATATGGTGGTTGAAAAACTGCTGCAGCTTCTCGTTGGTATAGTTGATCAACAGTTGCTCGTAGCCGTTGACTTCGAATATTTCGAAGCCAGCGATATCGAGGACACCAATGAAAGTCGACTTGGAAGATGGCCTGTCGAGGGCGCGGTTAATCCTCTCTACAAGGGAGCCAAAAGACTTCTCATAAAGTGTTTTACACAACGCAGAGAGCTCGTCTAAGGCTTGTTGCCGGGTACGAGCTTGTGTAACCCATTCGCGGCCAGCGAGTGCACGAGGTCGAAGAACGGCACGAGTGAATTCGGCAATTGGGAGGCCCAAGAGGTGACAAACGCGCTCTGCTTGAGAGGTGTCAGGCATGGAGGCATCGTCCGATCTCGATGCGGTGACAATGATGTTTCCAATATGGAGGATGGCAGCTACAATGCGGAAGAGGTCGAATTGTTCTGAGGGGTCGAAGCCAACTGTATCAAGAGCAGCCTGACGTGAAATGTCAATCGAAGAGCATTATACAAGGCGGCGTGAATCACTTTGAGAATATTCCATTCCTCCTTGTCATCCACGCCATCAACCTCCCGCCTACTCTTGTTGAGATACTCGTAGTCTTCCACTTGACCGTCTAAAAGTAGCTCATCTAGAGACCATAAGTATGACCAGGAAAAAGTCTAGGAGTTACTGCTCACGTTTGAGCTCCCTTCCGCAGGCCATTAGCTGATAGAAAACATGAAAACTGCGTTCAGCCTCGTTCCGATAAACAACTCTGCTCTTCTCCAACAAATACCAATCGATGTTCGCTCCTGCGATACTGCCATCCGGTGAAAACATGATTCGAACAAACTTGCCGAAGCGGCTCGAGTTGTTATTGCGTTGTGTTTGAGCATTTCCGAAAGCCTCCAGAATCGGGTTGGCTTGAAGAATTTGGCGTTCCAGTAAACCAAGCCGACCTTTGGCAGTGAGATGAGACCCGCCCCCTGACGTGCTCTGAGAAAGTCCCCTCCGGATGGATGCTCTTCTTGGGAGACCTGATGCAGGCATGGCAGTGGGGAAAACATTGGAAGATAGTGTGTTCGTTCGAGAATGTCCAGGGGTTGTAGGTGGGTGAACGTCTGTTGCGATAGCTGCAAGGTACTGAATGACCTTCTTAGTGCTTTCAGTCTTGCCTGCTCCGGATTCTCCCCTACGAAGTGTGTGAGTACCAAAACTAAACGGATAGATGAAGGTGCTGCATACGTGATGAGAATACTCTGGTTTTCTCGTTCATCGCCCATGTTCACCCATGCACGTTCGGCGACAGCAAAAATATGAGGAGGATTCTCGTCGCGCCTCTTGCCTCGATATTGTTGAATAATCGAGTCTGAATAGAGTGGTAGACTTTGGTAAGGATTAATGGCGACCAGGAAAAGACCAGAGTATGTCTAGGTAAGGGGCATCAGTCAGATACTCCTGGGTATACTTCAAAGACCTACATATATCGCACCCGAGCCGTACCGCAGCCTTAGGTTGTGAACAACGCTAGCTTCGTTAAGAAAGGTAAGGTCTGCAATATCTTCAACTCGATCAAACTTGGGAGGGTTCATTTTAAACAACTCTTCGTAACGGACCCTCCGAACCTGGTTTGAAATGAGTAGAACTTCACGACGAGGAATTCTGGGGTTTTACCTGTCTTCCAGAGTCCATGATGACCTCTGCTGAATCCTCATCTTCGCTGTTCACATAACCTGCAAGATACCCTTCCTTGATGTCCGGAACCCATACCCACTTCTTTGCATTCCACTCGGCTTGTTCAGCGGCCGATCTAGCCGCCTCAGCACTCTGTGATGTTCGAGGACCGGACATTGACTGCTTGCTGCGAATTATGATTGAAATAGCATACAACGACTATTGGTCGCCACTGTTTCTCCAAGGTTATTTGGGAAACAGAAACTGGAGACAAAAGACGTAAAGATGATGAGAGAGAGCTATGGTTTGCAGCTTGCTGGGTGGTCGGTGAGGCCGATGTTTGTGGAAGGACAACGGAAGGTGAAATGACAGTTGGACAGAAGACCCCTTACAGTTTGGACGCGACGCGCGTGACGCTCTCTAACAACCAACGACGACAAATCGGGTAAACATAAGATTAGATAAGATGGAAATGAAAATGCTCTTGAATTAGAATTACGATTATTTTCAAGTACAGGAAGAATACAGTCTACTGAGGTGAAATTATAATATGCTCGAAAGACTCATGCAAATTTACAATAGATGAGAAAAAACCATAGAATCAGAGTGTCACGCCCCATCCAATACAAATCAATCACTTCGCGTACTGAACGATGAGCGAGTCAGCCCAAGGGGTCACGAAACCTTGCAAATCGATGTAACGAGTTACATTCGTTTCATGGAACTTCTCCACAAACCTGAAGGCAGATATGAGCTATGAATCCAACTGGGCCACGTAATCAGCCTACCGAATGAACTGTCCGGACTTGCCAGGACCTCGGACCAGTCCTTTCAAACCGAGGATGGTACCAAGCGCAGGAGGTAAGGTAGTTTGAAGAAAATCGGGGGTTAAGAGTCTACGGAAAGGGGAATAAGTATCTTGAAGGCTCTGCAAGAAGTACCAACTTACCCATTTGCCCCAAATGCAGTAATGCCGGGCTTGCGAGCAGTATGGCCATAATCGGCAATGGACGGATCGGGACCAAAGGCGTTAGCGGAGGCCTACAATACTATCAGCCAAAAGCAGTTGTTGAAGCAGAAAAAAACAAACATCTTGGTTGGCATTCACGATGCTTGCAAAAACATTGTCACCAGCCTTGATCTCTACTGATCCAAGTACATCATCTTTCGCAGCTGTCCTGTACACTCCTGGGATCTATAAAGCAGTCGGTAGTAAGTCACCTCTATCCAGCCTACATCACAAACAATGAGTCTTACTGCTGGGTCCAATCCTTGAGGCGCGTGTCAGTGTCAACTCTAATATTATAATCAACGGCCACTTACTCAAAGCTTCAGACACGTATTTCATGATATCTGCAGATGCATTCTCGTCTTCAGACTTTGCAAGTTCCACGATCTTATCACGAGCCGCTTTCTTGTCTTCGTCGAGATAGAAGTTGACGATATGGGCAAGTGACAGCGAGTACAGAGCCGAGGTTGGTATAACAGCAGCAAACACCTGCGCGGCAAATTGGGCGGGGGAACACTCCTTGCCTGCCGCCTGCCACAAATTTCTCAGGAATCCATGCGAGTAGTTATCGGTCAATCCAAGGTGGTTAATGCGGTCGCTGGCAGAAAGCTGCGCATATTCGAGTGGGTCAACAGGACAGCATGGACTTAAAGGAAACACGAACAATTGAGTGAATACCATCA
>Ga0247742_10002815_pt1 | contig 11269 bp, 9 predicted proteins | sample UWRJL208509C2_FD_180944 | JGI IMG/M metagenome (GOLD analysis project Ga0247742, IMG submission 180944) | Plant litter microbial communities from Arlington Agricultural Research Station in Wisconsin, United States - UWRJ-L208-509C-2 | ecosystem: Environmental > Terrestrial > Plant litter >... | reverse complement strand
GATCAGGTCGCGGCGTTGCTCGGCGTGACGGCGGTGGCGGACACGGGGCGTCCGGCCGCGCTCGCGCTGAACGTCGCCGCACCAGTGGTGGTGGCGAGCGCTGCGCCGGTCGAGGCGGCTGCGCCTGCTCCCGCCGAGGTTGCCGCTGTGCCTGCGCCGATCACTGCCGCGCCCGATGCGACGCCATCGCTCAACACCGGGGTGCCGGCGGTGCAGTTCGCCGCGCGTCAGGAGATCGTTCAGCCGCTCGCGGCCAGGCCCGAGGCGGCCGCCGAGCGGAAAACTGTCGCCAAGGCAGTTCCGGCCGAGGATGCGCCGCGTGCGCTCGCCGCAGGCAAATTCTATGTCCAGCTTGGTGCGTTCGACAACGCTGGCGTCGCGCGTGACGCTTGGAAGCGGGCTGCGCGGCAGTTTCCGAGCTTCGCGGGGCAGACGCCGCAGGGCGTTACCGTCAAGACGTCGGCGGGGAGTTTCTACCGGCTTTCGCTTGGCGGCTATGCGCGGGGTGACGCGGTTAAGCTGTGCCTGTCGTATCGTGCTGCCGGTGGACGGTGTTTCGTTCGGACGGGTGCGGGCGATCAGCTTGCGGGCTGGGTGAAGCCGGGCGCGGAACTGGCGTCGCGGTGATCCGATCCTCCCCGCTTTGCGGGGAGGATCGTTAGAGCATGATGCCTCTATCCGTTCGTGCTGAGTAGTGATCGAGTAGGCGCTTGCGCCGTATCGAGAGCACGTATCGAAGCACAGGTGTAGCGCGCGGGGCCTATCCTTCGATACACCACCTCGATACGCCCTGCGGGCTACTCGGTGGTTACTCAGGACGAACGGAGCTACTTAAACGTCATCATGCTTTAACGGGGTTTTCCCACCTTCCAAAGCGTGTCGAGCCGTGCTGCCGAGGCGGAGCGTTCGCGGAGCATCAGGCCTTTGAGCTTGAGCTTGTGGCCCCAGATCAGGCCGCCTTCGGTCTGCCACACCAGGTCGTAGATCGCGGTGTCGGTGCGTTTCTGGTCGCCGTCCCAATAGCTTGCGGCGATCAGCACGGGCAGGCGGCCCTCGCGTTTGTCGGGGCCGTCCTTCGTCGCTTCGAGCAACGGCTTGGCGACCCAGTCGGCATCGATATGCGGGCTGAGGATGCTGTTCTGCGGGGGCACGCCGAGCGCCTTGGGGAAGCGGATGTCGACGCTCTGCACGTCATGCTCCGCGTCTTTCAGCGCGAGGCTCGCGCCGTCGTGTTCGGGAGTCGCGGTGAGGCGGACGATCGCGCGGGCGTGCGCTTCGGTGATCTTCTCGACATGCTTTTCCTGCTCTTCGCTGCGCCGGTCGGACCAGCTTAGCCATGCGGTCGTCGCGGAAATCAGCAGGCCGGCGACCGCGACGATTTCCGCGAGCGTGACCCAGCGTTTGCGGATCGCGCGGGCTTCGGCGCGTTCGGTGGCGTTGGGTTCGCTCATCGTCCACCTGCTTCAAGCAGCCGCTCGGGCGCGGCGAGTTCCCAGCTTGCCGCGATCCGGTCCTCGACTTGGTCCCAGTCGGGATCGTCGAGCCGCATCGCCACCCAGCCGAACGTGCCGAGATAGGGCGGCGCGTAATAGAAAGCGGGATCGTTCTCGATCAGCATCTGTTGCTCGTCGTGGCCGGTGGTGCGGACGATCGCAACCGTCTCGCCGTCATTGTGGTGGTTGTTCCAGAAATAGGCGAAGAACTTGCCGCCGGCGATGAGGAAGCCGGGCGAGCCGTGCGACATCTGCTCCTCCGCCTCGGGCAAAGCGAGACAGTAGGAGCGGACGCGGGCGAGGGCGGCTTCGGGATCAGGGCTCATCGGGAACTCACCTCGTTACGAAGTCTGCCAGAACGCGCGGGTACAGGCTATGCTCCGCGATCAGCACGCGCGCGGCAAGGGTGTCGGCGGTGTCGCCGGGTTCGATCGGGATTTCGGCCTGGCCGAGCACAGCGCCGCCATCGAGTTCCTCGGTGACGATATGGACCGAGCAGCCGCCGTGGCTGTCGCCCGCCTCGATCGCGCGGGCGTGGGTGTCGAGGCCCTTGTACTTGGGCAGCAGCGAGGGGTGGATGTTGAGGATGCGGCCACGCCAGCGCGCGACGAAAGCGTCGGAGAGGAGCCGCATGTAGCCGGCGAGTGCGATCGTCTCGACGCCGGCATCGCGGAGCGCGGCGTCGAGTGCGGCTTCGTAGGCGGGTTTACCGATGCCCTTGGGCGAGAGCGCCCAGGTGGCGAGGCCCTGTTCCTTCGCCCAGGCGAGGCCGGGCGCGTCGGGTTTGTCCGAGGCAATGAGGGCGACGTCATAGGCGTCGTGCGACGCCGCGACGAGGCTCATCATGTTCGAGCCGCGGCCCGAGATGAGGATGGCGACCTTGTTCACCGACTTTCCCCGACGGACTGCCCAAAACGCTTCGTCACCCCGGACTCGTTCCGGGGTCCACCGTGCCGCGCCATCAGCGGCCTGCGAGTGGGCGGAACGGTGGATGCCGGAACAAGTCCGGCATGACGAGGAACGCCGGGCTTCGTTTCGCACGACAAGGAGACGTCAGCCATGCAGGTGAGTCGCCGACCAGGCGTCGCGGCCGCCCCACGTCTCGATGCGGCCGTTGACCGTGCAGCCGCGCTCGCCCGCGACGATCTCGCCGATGCGGAGTACGGTTTCGCCCGCGCCCTCCAGCATCGCCGCCACGTCGTCGGCTGCGCCGGCGGCGACGACGACGACCATGCCGATGCCGCAGTTGAAGGTGCGCGCCATCTCGCCCGGCTCGATGCCGCCCTGCGCTTGCAGGAACGCCATCAGCCGGGGCTGTTCCCAGGCGTCGGCGTGGATCATCGCGTGGGTGCCGTCGGGCAGCACGCGCGGGATGTTTTCGAGCAGCCCGCCGCCGGTGATGTGGGCGAGGCCCTTGATGCGGCCGACGCGGAGCGCGGGCAGCAGGCTCTTTACGTAGATGCGGGTCGGCGCCATCAGCGCGTCGATCAGCAAAGTGTCGATGTCGAACGGGGCGGGGCGGTCGAGCTTCCAGCCCTTGTCGGCGGCGAGGCGGCGGACCAGCGAGAAGCCGTTCGAATGCACGCCGGTCGAGGCGAGGCCGAGCACCACGTCGCCGGGTGCGATGTCGCTGCCGGTCAACACGCGGTCGCGCTCGACCGCGCCGACGCAGAAGCCGGCGAGATCGTAGTCGCCGGGGCCGTACATGCCGGGCATCTCGGCGGTCTCGCCGCCGATCAGCGCGCAGCCGGCTTGCAGGCAGCCTTGCGCGATCGAGGCGACGACACGCTCGGCGACGCCGGCCTCGAGTTTGCCGGTCGCGTAATAATCGAGGAAGAACAGCGGCTCTGCGCCCTGCACGATGAGATCGTTGGCGCACATCGCGACGAGATCGATGCCGACGCCGTCATGGTGGTTCGAATCGATCGCGAGCTTGAGCTTGGTGCCGACGCCGTCGTTGGCGGCGACCAGCAAGGGATCGACGAAGCCCGCCGCCTTGAGATCGAAGAAGCCGCCGAAGCCGCCGAGATCGGCATCGGCGCCGGGGCGGCGGGTCGCTTTGGCCAGCGGGGCGATGGCGCGGACGAGCGCATTTCCGGCCGCGATCGAGACGCCGGCTTGCGCATATGTGTAGGGTTTGTCGCTCATCCGATGCCGCCTAAACATATCGCGCTTGGATTTCCACGCCTGCTTCGCCAAAAGGGCGCCGACATGCCCCCGCGCCTTTCCCGTCCGTTCCAGTTCCTCGTCGCAGCGACGCTCGTCGCCAGCGGTGGCTTGCTGCTTGCCCAGGATGCCGCACCGCCGGCGCCTTCCTCTCCCTCGGGCGCGATCGGCGATGGATCGGGCAGCTATGAGGTCGGCGGGATTCGCGTCGATGTGAGTGCCGGCAATGCCGATGCCGCGCGCTACGCCGGCTGGCGGCTGGCGCAGCGCAAGGGCTGGCAGATGCTGGCCGCACGGCTCGGCGTAGGGTCGAGCGGGGTGTCCGACGGGACGCTCGATTCGATGGTGTCGGGCATCATCATCGAGAACGAGCAGATCGGGCCGAACCGCTATATCGCGCGGTTGGGCGTCCTGTTCAGCCGCGCACGGGCGGGCGCGTTGCTCGGCGTGGCGGATCAGGAGCAGCGATCGACCTCGATGCTGACGATCCCGATCGCCTATTCGGGCGGAGCGGCGATCGCGTTCGAGCAGGACAATCCCTGGGTGCAGGCGTGGGGGCGCTTCCGCACCGGCAACAGTGCGATCGATTATGTGCGGCCGAGCGGCACCGGCAACGATTCGCTGCTACTCAACCTCGGCCAGACGACGCGGCCGGGGCGGGCGTGGTGGCGGATCGTGCTCGATCAATATGGATCGAACGACATCCTCGTGCCGATCGTGCGGCTGTCGCGGCAATGGCCGGGCGGGCCGATCATCGGCGCGTTCGAGGCGCGGCACGGGCCGGACAACAAGCTGGTCACGCGCTTCACTTTGCGCGTCGGCAATGCCGATGCGCTGCCGTTGCTGCTCGACGAGGGCGTGAAGCGGATCGACGCGGCGTATCAGGCGGACTTGCGCTCGGGCGGGTTGCAGCCCGATTCGAGCCTGACCTATGTGCCGCCGGTCGCGCCGACGCCGACTCCCACACCGACCCCGACCGATCTGCCGACCGATGCGGTGGCGACGCCGGGCGCGATCACGCTGTCGCCGGGCGATACCGCTACGGTGGCGATCACGGTTCAGGTCGATACCCCCGGCGCGGCCGCCGTCACCGCGACGGAGGCGGCGCTGCGCGGCCTGACCGGCGTGCGCAGTGCGGTCACCACCAGCCTCGCGCTCGGCGGTGTCTCGGTGATGCGAGTCGCCTATGATGCCGATCCGGCGCTGTTCCGCGCGCAACTGGAGGCGAAGGGCTGGGTGGTGAGCGGGACGGGCACGACGATCCGAATCCGCCGCGCGCAGGCGAGCGACGGTAACCCGGGGTGAGCGCGCAACTCGCTTTGCCGCTGGAGTGGCCGGCGGACCCGCATGACGACGAGTTTCTGGTAACCCAATCGAACGAACGCGCCGTCCAGCAGCTCGAACACTGGAGCACCTGGCCGGTCGCGGCCGTGGTGGTGACGGGACCGCGCAAATCGGGGCGCAGCCTGCTCGCGCGGATCTTCGCCGCCAAGGCGGGCGGACAGTTGATCGACGATGCCGAGCAGCAGAAGGAAGCCGACATCTTCCATGCGTGGAACCGCGCACAGGAGACCCGCAAGCCGGTGGTGATCGTCGCCTATGCGGCGCCGCCCGAATGGGCGATCCGGCTGCCCGATCTGCGCTCGCGGCTGGTCGCCAGCCCGACGCTCCGGCTCGGCGACCCCGACGAGGCGCTGATGCGCGCGTTGTTCGAGCGGCAATTCTACCGGCGTGGCCTCGATGCCCGGCCCGATCTGATCGAATGGCTGGTGAGGCGGATCGAACGCACGCACGTCGCGCTGCTGCGCGCGGTCGATGTGCTCGACGAAGCGGTGCTGGGCAGCCGCAAGCGGCTGTCGATCGCGCTTGCACGCGCCACCTTGGCCGAGGCAGGGCTGATCGACGGCACACAAACCGAATCGGCAGGCTCCTGATGACTCGACCCGCGCACATCGCCCGTCTCGACAATGACGAAGACCCGTTCGCGCCTACCGAGGGCAACGACCGCTATTTCAACCGCGAGCTGTCGTGGATGGCGTTCAACCGCCGCGTGCTGGAGGAAGCGCGCAATCCGGCGCATCCGCTGCTGGAGCGGTTGCGCTTTCTGTCGATCTCGGGATCTAACCTCGACGAATTCTTCATGGTGCGTGTTGCCGGCCTCAAGGGCCAGCAATTGCAGGACGTCACGCAGCGCTCGCTCGATGGGCTCAACAGCAGCCAGCAGCTCGCCGCGATCGTCGGCGAGGCTGACGAGCTGATCGAGCGCCAGCGCACCGTCTGGCGCGAGCTGCGCGGGCTGCTCGCCGAAACCGGCATCGTCGTGCTGAGTTCGCGGACGATCGACGAATCGGTGACTGCGGACGAACTGCGTTGGCTGGAGACCCAGTTCCGCGAGCAGATCTTCCCGATCCTGACCCCGCAGGCGCTCGACCCGGCGCATCCGTTTCCGTTCATGCCCAACAAGGGGCTGGCGGTGATGTTCGATCTGGTCCGCGAATCGGACGAGGAGCCGATCCGCGAACTGGTGATGCTGCCTGCGCCGATGCCGCGCTTCCTGCGCATTCCGGGCGATGTGGTGCGTTATGTCGCGGTGGAATCGCTGGTGAAGCGGTTCGCGCCGCTGATCTTTCCGGGCTACCGCGTGCTCGGCGGCGCCGAGTTCCGTGTGCTGCGCGACAGCGATATCGAGATCGAGGAAGAGGCCGAGGATCTCGTCCGCTACTTCGCCAATGCGATCAAGCGGCGGCGGCGCGGGCGCGTGATCCGGCTCGAACTCGAAAGCGGTATGCCCGAGGTGCTTGGCGAAGTGCTGCGCGACGAGCTTGGCGGATCGGACGCGTTCGTCACCGAAAGCGGTGCGTTTCTCGGCGTCGGCGACCTTGATGCGCTGGTCGACGAGGATCGGCCCGACCTCAAATTTCCGCCGTTCTCGCCGCGCTTTCCCGAGCGGATTCGCGAATTCGCCGGAGACTGTTTCGCGGCGATCCGCACCAAGGATATCGTCGTTCACCACCCGTATGAGACGTTCGAGGTGGTGCTCGCGTTTTTGAAGCAGGCGGCAGCCGACCCCGATGTGGTCGCGATCAAGCAGACTTTGTACCGCGCGGGCAAGCAATCCGCCGTCATCAACGCGCTGATCGCCGCCGCCGAGGCGGGCAAATCGGTGACGGCGGTGGTCGAGCTGAAGGCGCGGTTCGACGAGGAACAGAATTTGCTGTGGGCCTCGGCGCTGGAGCGGGCGGGTGTGCAGGTCGTCTATGGCTTCATCGACTGGAAGACTCACGCCAAGGTATCGATGGTGGTGCGCCGCGAGGCCGGGCAGTACCGCACCTATTGCCACTTCGGCACGGGCAATTACCATCCGATCACCGCGCGCATCTATACCGACCTGAGCTTCTTCACCGCCGATCCCGTGATCGGGCGGGATGCCGCGCAGATGTTCAACTATGTCACCGGCTATATCGAGCCGACCGGCATGACCAAGGTGAGCCTCTCGCCGCGCGACCTCCGGCCACGGCTGATGGGGCTGATCGACTCGGAGATCGCCAACGCGCTGGCCGGCAAGCCCGCGGCGATCTGGGCCAAGATGAACTCGGTGGTCGATCTCGCCGTGATCGAAAAACTGTACGAGGCGAGCAACGCCGGGGTCGAGATCGACCTCATCATCCGCGGCATCTGCTGCCTGCGGCCGGGCGTGCCCGGCATGTCCGAGAACATCCGCGTCAAATCGGTGATCGGCCGGTTCCTCGAACACAGCCGGATCTGGTGCTTCGGCAACGGCAAGGCGCTGCCCAATGACGGCGCGAAGATCTTCATCTCCTCGGCCGACTGGATGCAGCGCAATTTCGACCGGCGGGTGGAATATATGCTGCCGATCGAGAACCCGACCGTCCATGACCAAATTCTCGATCAGGTGATGGTCGCCAATCTGATCGACAACGAGCAGAGCTGGGAATTGCAGCCCGACGGCAGCTATGTCCGTGACGATCCCGGCGACCGGCCGTTCAACCTGCACCGCTATTTCATGACCAATCCGTCGCTGTCGGGGCGTGGCGCTGCGCTGACTGCGAGCGATGCGGTGCCCAAGCTCTCGCTGCGGCGCACGCGCTGAGCGTGGCGCTGTTCGGCAAGCCCAAGGGTGATGGTGTGAGCGAGCCGCGGACCGCGATCGTCGATATCGGCTCGAACTCGATCCGGCTGGTCGTGTATCAGGGGCCGGCGCGGTTGCCGGCGATCCTGTTCAACGAGAAGGTGATGGCGGGCCTTGGGCGCGGGCTGGCGACGAGCGGCGCGATCACGGGCGCGTCGCTGCGGATGGCGAAGGACGCGCTCCACCGCTTCGCCGCCGTGGCGCGCGAGATGGAGGTCGATCGGCTGCGCACCGTCGCCACCGCAGCAGTGCGCGATGCCAGCAATGGCGCAAAGCTGCTCGCGATCGCCGAGGCGGCCGGGCTTGAGGTCGAGCTGCTGTCGGGCGAGGAAGAGGCGATCGGCGCGGGCTACGGCGTGCTGTCGGCGATCCCCGAGGCCGACGGCATCGTCGGCGATCTCGGCGGAGGGAGCCTCGAACTGATCCGGGTTTCGGGCGGGGCGGTGCAGGACCGGGTTTCGTTTCCGCTCGGCGTGCTGCGGATTGCCGCGATCCGGGGCAAGGGGCCGGGGGCGCTCCAGCGGCAGGTCGCGCGGCTGATCGAGGCGGCGGGCTGGAGCGGACGCGGCGAGGGGCTGCCGCTGTATCTGGTCGGGGGATCGTGGCGTTCGCTGGCGCGGCTCGACATGCATTTGCGCGGCTATCCGCTGCCGGTGATTCACCAATATGCGATGCCGCGCGGCGCCATCACGCGGATGAGCCGCACGATCGCACAGGTCAACAAGGGCTGGCTGCGCGCGGTGCCCGGGCTGCAATCCGGGCGCGCCGGGACGCTGAGTGACGCGACGGCGGTGCTTGCGGTGTTGCTCAAGCAGCTCAAATGCGAGCGCACGATCGTCTCGGCTTATGGTCTGCGCGAGGGGCTGCTGTATCAGGCGCTCGATCCGGCGACGCGCGCGCTCGACCCGCTGATCGTCGCGGCGCGCGACGAGGGGCGGCGGCACGGGCGCTTCGCCGAGCATGGCGATCTGCTCGACGGCTGGATCGCGCCGCTGTTCGCGCAGGACACGGCGGCGATGGCGCGGCTGCGGCTGGCGGCGTGTCTGCTCGCGGATGTGGGCTGGCGCGCCAACCCCGATTTCCGCGCCGAACGCGGCGTCGAGATCGCGCTGCACGGCAATTGGGTGGGCATCGACGGGCGCGGGCGCGCGCTGATGGCGCAGGCGCTGTTCACGAGCCTGGGCGGCGGGATCGCGGTGCCGGAGCCGGTCGCCGCGCTGGCGCCGCCCGCGGATCTCAAGCGCGCGATCGGCTGGGGGCTGGCGATGCGGCTCGGCCAGCGGCTGAGCGGCGGGCTTGAAGGGCCGCTGCGCCGCACCCGCCTGAGCGACGACGGCGGCGCGGTGGTGCTGAGCGTGCCTGCTGCGGACCGGGCGCTGTACAGCGAGGCGGTCGAGCGGCGGCATACCGCGCTGGCGGTGGCGCTGGGACGGACGGCGATCTTTACGGCTTGAGGGAGGCGTCCCTAACGCCCGTTCGTCCCGAGCGAAGTCGAGGGACCGCTCCGGGGGACGCACGTGTCTCGACTTCGCTCGACATGAACGGTTTGGGTAGAGAGACGCGTCTCTCCCTTTCGGCCTGAGCGACGTCGAAACCAGTGCATGTGGGGCACGCCCTTCGACTTCGCTCAGGACGAACGGTGATAGGAATTACCCCACCCGTACCGGTATCCCCGGCAGCGCCTTGGCGGTGCGGATCGTCAGTGAGGTTTTGACGCTGGCGACGTTGGGGGCGGGGGTGAGGTGGGTCATCAGGATTTCCTGGAAGCCCTTGAGATCGCTCGCGACGATCTTGAGGATGAAGTCGATCTCGCCGTTGAGCATGTGGCATTCGCGCACTTCGGGGATTGTCGCGACATGCGCTTCGAACGCGGCGAGATCCTGCTCGGCCTGGCTGCGCAAGCTCACCATTGCGAACACCGTGATCGGATAGCCGAGCGTTGCCGCGTCGAGATCGGCGTGATAGCCGCGGATCGCACCGGCCTCCTCAAGCGCGCGGACCCGGCGCAGGCACGGCGGCGCGGTGAGGCCGACGCGCTCGGCGAGTTCGACATTGGTCATCCGCCCGTCGCGTTGTAGCAATTCGAGAATCCGCCGGTCGATCTGATCGAACGCCACTACGAGCCGCTCCGCTGAAACATATGTTTTCCAATGCCTGAAGGTCCTTTATCATAAGATAATTACGAGAGAACGCAATTGTCCCACATTGCGACGGGGTGAAATCGGCTATTCCAGCGCCGCCTTTCGCGCGTTAAGGATTCGTTACGGCGCGGGGCCTCCGCGGGCGTCATCTAAAGGTATTCGCGGGTTGCGCTTCGACGACAGTCTCGAAACGGTGCTTTCGGCCGACATGTCGACGCCTTTCGGCGCGCAATCGGCATGGCGGCAACTCGTCGATCTGATCGGCCGCGGTCGTGCCGAGGCGACCCCGGACGCGATTGCGCGGTTGCGCGCGTTGCGAGACGCGGTGCCAGCGGCGGTGCGTGCCGCCAGTGCGCGTGCGCTCGCCGATGCCGAGCCGCCGGTCGACCTGGTGGGGCTGTTCGCCGAGGACGACGCCGCGGTTGCCGCGACGGTGCTTCGCGCCGCGCAGCTTGGCGAGCGCGACTGGATAGCATTGCTGCCCGCACTGTCTTCGGTCGGTCGTTCGGTGCTGCGCCATCGCCGCGATCTGCCCGCTGGCGTGCTGCGCGCGCTGGAGGCGTTCGGCAGCGTCGATTTCGTGCTGCATGCCTCACCCGAGGCGCTGGCTACGGTCGAGACCGCGCGCGAGCCGATGATGGTCGCGCCGGAGCCTGAGCCGGAACCGGCCGCCGAGCCTGTGCCGGTGACCGAATCTTCGTTCGCCTCGATCGCCAGCATCGCGCAGGGCTTGCCGGTCGTCGCCGAGGCGTTTCGCCAGCAGAACACGGCACCGCCCACGCCAGCCGCCGACGGCACGTTCGAGATCGCCGATCTGGTCGCGCGGCTCGACGCGTTCCACCGCGAGCGCGACGAGAGCGGCGCTCCGATCCAACCCGAAATTTCCGAGCTGCCGCCTGTCGAACCACGCGCTTTCCAGTTCGAGACCGACGCCAGCGGCACGATCCGCTGGATCGAGGGGGTGTCGCGCGCGCCGTTGATCGGGCTGTCGCTCGATCAGGTCGGCGAGGGCGCGGCGATCGACGGGGTTGCTTCCGGTGCGTTCCGGCGGCGCTCGGGGTTCGCCAATGCGCGGCTGGTCGTTGCCGGCACGTCGGATGCGGCGGGGCAATGGCGGATCAGCGCGACGCCGGTGTTCGACCGGGCGAGCGGGCGTTTCGCCGGCTATCGCGGATCGGCGCGCCGGCCGCGCGTGGAGGAAAGCGCGGAGCTGTCGCGGGACCGTCGCCGCGCCGGACCCGATGCGCTGCGTCAGCTCGTCCACGAACTGCGCACGCCGGCGAACGCCATTGCCGGTTTCGCCGAGATGATCGAGTCCG
>Ga0247742_10002814_pt1 | contig 11270 bp, 15 predicted proteins | sample UWRJL208509C2_FD_180944 | JGI IMG/M metagenome (GOLD analysis project Ga0247742, IMG submission 180944) | Plant litter microbial communities from Arlington Agricultural Research Station in Wisconsin, United States - UWRJ-L208-509C-2 | ecosystem: Environmental > Terrestrial > Plant litter >... | reverse complement strand
TCATGACCATGACCTGGATGACGTCTGAGTTTGATCTAGGATTGATGATCGATGGGAACGTACAAGGGAGTGTAAAGTCAGGAAGCCGGATTGAACCCAGGGCCAGTTTCTGTGGCATGGTGTTAGGGGAAGAAAGGTGAATGGTGTAAGTGCTTACCTGTTGAATGTCCAGCTGATAGCACCAAAGAGCACGCACATCTGCAGTGTATGTTGTATTACAACGCCTGTCCAATAATATTGTATCCAGCCATTCTTCATGGCCCTGGCAAACGGCACACAGATGAAAGTGCTCCCAACGAGTACTGCGTCACTGATAGCGAGTGTGACAGCGTCTTGGGAGAAGAGGTTGAAGAATTGAAAGTTGAGGGGTACCCCGCTGATCTCGATACTCCGTATGTAGGTCCTGATAGCCCATAGAAAAGCCGATATCCAGAACAGCGAGAAGAAGCCCTGGTGCACCCTCAGCTATCGGGACGAGAAACGAGATAAGGAACACATACTCTAAATTCATTGGATGTTGAATGCTCGTTATTGATATCAAAGACGGATTTTCGAGGTGCGAAGGTAATAAGGGCTCTGAGCTTTTTCGATGTCTTTGAGCGGTATGGCTTTGACACGTAGAGCGTACCAGTGGAGGTCTCGAAGCCTCCGCTGGCCCTGTAAGCTGAGCTGTTGTCGAGCTCTGCCTTAGGGTCAACGCCGGGTGTCGCGCTCATGGCGAGAAGTGTGCTCCTATGGGAAAGATGAAAACAAGGTGGAGATGGAAAAGAGACGAGGTGAGACGGAGAGATGGTGGCTGCGGCAGGACTAATAAGCAAAAGTACGGCGGAGGAAGTGGCCAATTACATCATTAAGCAATTGATCAGCCCGGCATTCCGGCCCCTCTGCTCTTCTTCCCACCACAATCCCGAGGCGCAGGGATCGTCCACAACGATCCTAAAGACCCACCGGCGGACACATAGGTCGCTCCAGACATCGTTACAACATGGAGTGCTCACTCCGCGGACTAGTGGTCTCACATGATATGTGCTGCTCGCCGTCTACACGACACTCCGAGTCGGCTCCGTGCTTACCCGTCGCCTAGTCGGAGTATGCAGGTCGGCCTAGTCCACTGGAAGAAGGCGAAGCTTTGAGCTTTAATCTCAAGCTCCCAAATCTGTTGAGCCACCATGGCTTTGACATATATCTTGGATTGGAATACAGAACGACTCGGACCACTCTTCATTTTGTGGCAACTTATGGAACGAAATCATACGGAAGTGCAGAGTTAGTCGAAGGAAGCGAGGCAGGCACAGCGAACTCTGGCTGTTGAATATATGCGCTTTCCGTTCCCCAATCCCCAACTGGGAGTGCTCAGAACCTCATGAGGCCCCCCAATCAAGGAATCTCTCGGGAACTAGCACAATACTTAATCCTTCTTTCCTACGGTTTCGTCCACCTCTGACAAGTCGATAATTTGCGCTTACATCCCTCGGTGCTCTCCAAGGCTCCTTTATCACATGTGGGTCTCGAACCTTTGCCTCCCTAATTTGTATATCCTCTATTTAAGCCTACCGGGCCCCAGCTTAGGTCGGCCTTTTGATTGTCAAATTTCAGATGTCCATACGACGGTGAGCATTTCCTTCTTGAATATATTTATTCCAGGCGATATACGATATAATGTACTTAATGGCAGCACACAATGTTAAGCCATTTCCCTTGTGATAGCGTCCATGAGTCTATTTACTGGCGATTTTTTGCACCTTTAGAGAGCCATTCGAGAACATAGGTCCAATCGTGTTGTATCAATTTCACGGTCGCCGGTGACAGATATCGCTCTCCTTAGTACACTTACATCCACTTGACAACGTGAACTGAACCGTCAGGCCGAATAGTTCCAGTCGTGGGCCAAGGATGAGGTGAGTTACCTTCTCTAACACAAGACATGCATACGACTTATTTCAAGTTCTTGGCCAGGGCAGATCAAGGACTGGCGCGACGATGAGTCGGATGACTGACCCAAGAATGGCACGTGTGTCGTTGTGCTAGAAAAGGATATCCGATACACAAATGCGGGTCGATCGTTGGGGAACCAAACAAGCTCAATTACCCCTGGCGAGTATAAGAAAGGTTCGCCCTCGTCTCTCTCTCTCCATCGCCTCTTGGCTCCCTTCCACCACCATCCACTATTTCTCAGGCGATCTCGCCTGACCTCCTTCCATTATCCATCATCGGTGCATCATCCGCTGTTGAGCTCGCCTTACATCCTTCGCGTGGCTCAACCTCGCTTACCATAATACTCAACGTAAGTCATCTCGCCCCGACGTAAACCAACATACCAGCTGATATACACCTCGCGTAGTACCAATGACCCATCTTTATTGCCACAAGACCTCACCTGTTCCATACACGACTTAGTAAGTCATCTCGCCTTTTGTTGATGCACCCTATCGACCCATATCACAACTCGCCTAGTACCAATTCACTCCAAAACAAACCTGAACCACCGCAACGGCATCGACCTCTGACTTTCGAGTCTGGTAGCCAGCCAAACGCAACTGTACACATTGACCGCCAGGCTTGTCCTGGTATGGCCGTCTTTCACTGAAGGGCAGTGAGGGGCAGGCCATGGGACAGCAGAGCCATCTACCAGGGCCCCAAGCTACCTGGTGGGTGAATCCTCACTGTTTAAATCCTGGAGTGGCATCCCCGATACCGGGTATGAAGTGGGCCAGAGCGGCTGGTCACTTTGTATGTCTGATCAACGGGCCGTGTGTACTCCCATTGGAGACGGCTGGGGCATGTTGGTTGTGCATTCTGGTCAGCATGAGGTCTGTGACCCGAGGTAAGTCATCAGACTATTCGTTAGCTGGTGATGATATTGACCGTCCATCGAGCAGCGTCCATTCGTTTTGGCATTGGGCGAGCGATATCGTAACCTTTCATTTTTATCTCGTTGCTTGATTGATACTGACATAGTCGGTAGGAGGCAAGGGACTCACCGATGCCTACCTTGTTAATACCGCCAGCACCAGACGTCCTGCCCGAACTCGCTACCGCCTCAACGTCAAACTCTCTTCAAGATGCCATCGTCTTCATGACACCATTACCTCAACTAAATCAAAGCTTATCTCTTTCACTGTCACCTTTTCCTTAAATCATCTCATTACACCCAACACTGTCTTCTAGCACATCACTTTCCCTTCTATACTGCCTTCACATTCAACGATATCTTCTCCACATCCGAATCAATTTCATAACACCCTCGCGCATTCTCCCTTATATTCTCTTCCGTGGCCCTCTTTAAGCTCAATCGACCTCTTGAATCTCACGATACCTTCATGACAACCTATTTCCACTTCCACATCATCCTCTTTACAGTCAAGAAACCTCCTATAAATCCCACCACACCCTCTCTCAAACATACGCTACCCGATATCTCTTGGCCCAGCCCTTTTGCTTGCTTGTTTTGGTACGTGCAGTTTGCTCCGACTTTCAAGTCCGTGGTGTTGACTCTCCGTCTATTTAGTCTTTACCAGATTTTTTCTTTCTTTCTTTCTTTCTTTTTCCCTCTCTCCATTTATCGTATAATTTGCATACGCCCTTCGTCTCAGACCCTGACTTGGACCAGACCACACAGACCAGACACACGGCAGGATGATTAGGTGTGTCTTGCCTATGGATTTAGCATTAGCGCTGTTATACTCACCGTTGGTTTCCATCCTATCAGATCAGCAGAGCACCTCGCCTAGATCTTCTCTCGGTGCATATACTCCATTCCGTTCTCCAGCTTTCTCGCAAAACAGAATTCCAATGCTTGACCCTATGCCTTTATCCCACCTCGCCGACCATCATAGCACCCCCTCTCCTATCAGATATGTCTTGGCGATTGTTTGTCTCGGTATGTGCAGTCCGCTCTGTTTGTCAAAATAGTGTTAACGTCCGTCTATATAGATCTTCACCCCGTTGTATCGGATCATCCTCTGTTTGCATCCACCCATCATCTCGAACCTGTACCCGAATCCGAACACACCGATACATAGGATGGTCAGGTATGTCATTCTTGTATGTAGAATCATATCAACGGCCCTAAATTCACCGTGGCTTTCCAGTTTAACAGCGAAACACGTTACCTCTCGATCTTCTCTCGGTGCATATATCATATTCCGTTCTCTGGCTTGCTCGCAAAACATGATTTTGAGACCTGACTCTACGCACGCACTACCATCTAGCCGTCAGGGTCCTGATCGATATTCAGCGCTTTGTGGCTAGACGCTCTGGTCAGTTTATTTCGAGTTCGTTCTTGTCATTCCATATGTTTACCTCATCTCATACTGATTGTGTTTTACATCTGTAGGCCCATGTTCATTGAAGGTCTTAAGTTTAATATTTGCGTTCTTTTCTTCTGTCTGTACTACATCCGATTCTCCATCCTTTGTGACTCTTTTTATTTTTATTTTTATTTTTTAATTGTAATTTTATTTTTGGACTTGGTTCTTTCTTGTGTCGTTGCTTGACTGAATTGATACACTTAATCTGAATCAATGCTTTCTCCATTCCTGAAATTTGAAAAGTAGACTCGAAAATACTCTTGCACAGGTACGGGCAGAGATGTTAAAGGAAGGTATCGTTTCAGTTCCGCCGTCAACGGATAAAGGCCTTCAACCTGCCTCCGGGAAAGATTTTTCGCCCCGCCGAACAGGCTTCGAACTGCACTTCGAGACTAAGGTAACAATTTTGCTTGTTATTATCCAAGCTGGGTGGTCAATAGTAGACACTGGCATTTGCTTCGATAGATGTCGGTTTTGGCTGAATAAAAGGCTATAATATTATACTACAGTAGTTTTCGCTTCAGAACGATAGGTATCATTATACTACCCCATTCATCATTGTTCAGAATCTTCGGAGGACGAGGAGCTGGCCTTGATCCACGTTTGGAAACGAAGGGAGAGTCGCATTCCACATCTTCAAGATCAACTGGCTTGGTTGAGAAGACAAATTTGAGAAAGCTGACGTCAATATTCTGATTGTCTGGAAGATAGAAGTCGAAAGCATCAGCACCGCCGTTTCCATAGCCAATCTTGAGAGATTCGTCCGAACGCAATGGTGCGTCGACTTTGTAGCCCCCAGATGCCTGAGTACCTCTCCCGTAGTACGATTCTATAACATGACCGATGAGAACAGACTCGACTTGAAACATGATGAGAATACGTACTTATGGCAAGGTCACTGCTGTCAAGGGAAAAGAGGTGTGGATACAAGTCGCGATCTGTTTTGTTGACGATCTCGGCTCCATAGTAGATCTCCTGGCCATCCACTATTTCAAGTGAAACCATTCCTCCTGTTATTAAGTTCGGCCCCGTGGCGATACGGTCACTGTACATAGTTGACTCTTCAACTCGCAAGAATTGGATTTCGACACCTTCATCAATGAATGGGTTGGACTTGGAGGAATGGAGCTGATGAAAGAAGTGTGCGCCGGTGCTGAGGACTTGAACGACATTGTCAAAATTGGCTTCCACCTTGGACGTGAGGTGATGCAAGCCGTGTCGGGTGATTTGTTCATCTAAGATAGTGAATCCGAATTGGCCATTGTTCTCGAACTTGACTTCCAGGTCGGCACCCGTCCTGTCTTCAGCCAAAGTGAAGTTGACTTGATAAGGACTTTGAGTGGTGCGTAGATGGACCAAAGCGTTGGAAATTAGAGGGGGGTGGTCATTTGGAGCCATGAATAGCTTTGGTCCCACCATATCGCCGGTCTCAGTTTGCAGCGCCCAAATGTCCTTGAGGTCCTCTGCAATGATTGTCCCTTGAGTAACAGGTCCCAGTGTTGCCTCAAAATCAACGACAGATTCCACCACCATCTTGCAGATTGGGATCGCTCTGAGGACAGAGGCTAGGTCGGATCCAGAGTAGATGTTGAATTTGGCACCGACTGACAACCCATGAATCAAGCCAGCATGTAGGGTGTACCGTTGAGCGTCCTTATAAACTCTGTAAAGGCGAGGAACGCGAGACGGCGCTTTGCCGTCGAAGAAGCGCCGTTTTCGATTAATGCCTTCGCACTGAGGGTTCTGCCTGCACATGTAATGTGAGTCTCCGTGGTTCTAGTTGGTAAAGGCCAAACTCACCCGACGATTTTGTCCATTAGCGTTGGAGTCTCGTCGTAGGTCAACCGTTGCGGAGGAGTAACTTTGAGGAGCTTTAATAGGGCTGTAGTGAATTGACCTCGTCCCCCCGACTCTAGTGCGAGTTCCTTGTCGCTACAAGCAGCGAGGAGAACGTGGGTTTTGAGAGCCCCAGGAGCAAAGTTTTTGGCAGGCTGCGATGATCGCGCTAATTTTGTGATGCCAGAATCAAGGCCTTCTGGCAGTTTGTACGACGTGTTGACTTCTACAGCACGGACCAGGAATTGTGCGTCGGTGCGGCACCCGCCACCCGAGTGACAACAGTCCAGTATAACGGTCTGAACCCAATCTTAGCAGGGGACTGCGCACAAAGAGAGCTACTCACTATGTTATCGCCCTTTGCCGCATGTATTTGAGCAAGCAAACTGCCAATAGTCCAGTCGGGGATAGGATGGACGTCAATTCCGTCGTGGTTTTGGGGTATGATGGACTGGATCTTTCCTGTCCCTTCAGATATCTCGGCACCGTGCCCAGCGTAGAAGATCAGAATAGGATCCCCTGGCTGAATTTCCTTGTTATCTCTCAAACCCATGAACCCATTGATGATTGCATCCCTCGAAGCGCCTTGATCCAACAAAACGGTGATTCGATTACTGGGAACACTGAGAGCCGTCCTCAAATATTCGTCGACGGCCAAGGCATCAGCCCGTGCGCCACGCAGCTTGGTGCTTTTTGTATAGTCGTTAATTCCAATTATCAGTGCGAAAAGACGTGATTCAACACTAAATTCGACAGTGAGTACAAGATTCGGTGCGCTATGAAGGTGAATGCTCACGGCTTGAAGGAAATGACATTCTTCGATGCTCGATCAGAGTATCTTATTTGACCTCTGGGCGTAAAGTACCTAGGTTGATTCCCATGAATAATGTAGCAAGACTGAGCCAATGAGAAACTACACACCCGCTGGTCTTGATTTCATGGTTCGCAAGAAGCTGGGTTTGGGATGGTATCTTTTGTAAGATTCTATTCAACAGATACCATTAGCCCATTATCATTCAAGTGGCCATACAGGACTCACGGGGACGTTTGCTCCGTTATTGGGTAGATCTCGGTGGGCTCTGGAGTGGTTGACCCATGGGTTTTCAGGGTCTCTTGGGATCGCTTCAAGAGTTGGTTTGATATCTGCTGCACAATGTAAGATACAGCAAGTAATGACAAAAAGTATATCGCACCTGATAATCGTTGGGGAACCTCTCGATGGCATTATCATGCTCTGGAATGCTCATCTTATTTCGCGTGGTAGTTTGCAAGTTGGGGTGTCAGTATGTAGAGAGGAGCGAACGAGGGACTCGGTCTTATAGGATAGGCGCCGTCGATGATCTAGCGCTCGATTGTTTCGCCAAGCGCTGCAACTCATGACCTCATCGCAAGTGCGTGTAGGCCATGAGGTTTTAGCTGATTAGAATCTGTCGCAGAACAAATCCCGACGCCTCGTGTATCCCTCATGTTCAAGTTGGGAATGCCTGCCAAGGGATCGAGTTCCAGTTCTAACGAGTTTCAACGGTAGTTGGTGACATACAGCAATCCAGTCAACCCAGACACGCATGGAGGCGCAAAATCAGCAGATAGTAGTGGCTTATGAGGCCTTGAGGGATACTCAAGCTCAAGTTCTAGTCCTACGATTAGTTGACATACGTACACGTGTGAAAGGCACATGATTGTCCGTTGACAGCGGCGGATGATCGGCTCCGGGATGGACGGAGAGATAATGAGCTTACAGATCTAGATGGACTAAGATAGGTTCCCAATCCCCAACTGCGTCATACAGTTCCCTTACATAATCAATGAATCACTCAAGAATCGATACAATAGTAGCTCTTTCTAGAGTTTTCTATTCACTATGTATGGTTTCGTTCGCCCTCTGACAAGTCGATGATCTGCGGTACAAGTTGGTGCTCGTAGGTCGGTTTTTTGTCTCTTAAATATCAGATGAATCACAATGATGAGCATTTCCTTCTTCATTGCAGACTGGAAATACTCACTAACATGCAGGCGCAGTCCAAAGCTATCTTGTAATGTTTTCAGTTCCCCAGAAAGTGGTACTTATCCTCACATGGAGATGAGAAGATCTAGGAACTGCTAGCCCCAGTCATCACTTCATAAAGACCTTCAACCTGCCTCCTGGAAAGATTCGAACTCCAGAACCGCATGATAGGTTCCCACTCCTCCCTCGAAGCAGGCATACCTGTCGCCTTCGATGCCATTCTAGACTCTGTGATATCTCGGTACGCTTTCTTGAAAGCATTCAGCGCTCCTGCAGTCTCCGCTGGAGGGGTTCGGTGGACAACCAAGATAGGTGTAGAACAACGCGTCGAGAGCGTTGGATAAGAAAGCAGAGGCCCAGACACTGTGATCACCGATGCGAAGGTTGACACAGTCAATACTGGTGAAGATGCCTGTTCTGCAGACTCTGATCCGGATCCTATCGCCTTCCTAACCTGCAGTTGTTGCGCTTTCCATCTTTCGATCACAAATTCTACGGCAACAGAGCCTCCTTGAGAAAACCCAAAGAAGTGGATCCTGTTGATAGGCCACCCACAGTCGTTGACGAGGTGATCGACAACGTGAGTCAAGAATTGGAAGGCAGGTGTAGGATTAGGATGCTCGATCATTTCACCCAGGTCATCGAAGGATGTGTACCATTGGTAGGCCTCCTCGTAGAGAAACGGGACCCTGAGATTATTCGATTTAGCCAAAGTCGATGATTTACGGTCGATCTCACTTACTTACTGCTCTGGTGCCCGAAGAGCCAAGATAGCGGTCTGAGGAAGTTTCAAAGACTTGCCCATCTTTGAGAATGGCAAGTGTGTATCTCCTAGTCAGAGTGAAAGAACTTGAGGAGGATTCAAGAACTCGGCACCAAATCACGCACCTAGGCCATGAAGCAGAATGAGTAAGTTTTCATCGGTTCCATCGTCGCTGGGTGCGTAAAAGAACTGCCCCGGGATCTTTGAAGACTTTGGAGGAGACTTTACCCTAGGCAGCGCGGACGACTGGTCGACGGCCTCTCGTAGGTGGACTTCAGACATGATGGTGGAGGAATAAAGATGATCGGCGAATTCCGACGTCGAATTTTAGTGATGATAGTGACTATCGATATCTATAAGCTACACGTTTCACAGACCAAGATCGACATCCTACTACCCAAACCACTCTCAAGATATCTATCATTTTCGTAACAATATTCCGGAGGAACGAGGCAATGTCCCGATGCCCCGCAGTACAGAGGGAGTTTGGCGAGTGAAGGTGGTTGGCAGAAGTGACACCCAACGGGGTCAGTAGAAGCGATATCCACTCGGGATGTCTGGCCTTCTGTAACCCATATGAGATCCTGATCGCGTTCGGTTTGCATGTCAATTCCTGACGGATTGCCAGAATGCTTTCCTAAGCCATGTCGAGTCTTCTGAGTCCACGATGCCATCGGGTATCCGTTCGGTGAGGCAGAATGGAACAAAGTGAACACTGGCATGCCTTCGAAACCACGTTGCAGAGCTTGAGTAAGGTCAGATATTCTCAACGACCGAGGAGAGGAACCAGTGGTCACGAGCCCGTCCGAATCATCTAGGGATAGAACAAGAAGCAGATCAGAAGGTGTGGTGTCGTAGTTTGCGTCCAGAAATTTGCATAGATTATATGCAGTAGTCCGAATGAATACAGTCATCACATTGGCGAGCTGACCGGCAGTGTTTCCTGCTGGCAACGATGAGCTAAGGGTCAAGAACGGGTTGGTGAGTGGGTAGTCTCTTGCCTTGGACACCACACTCTGCAGAGTATTTTGTGCCTGGGGTTTCCTCTTTCATTTTCCGAACATAGTTTCCTAAGAACTGCATCGATGGTTTTGTCAATTTCCACTGAGCCATGGCAGAGTATATGCTCACGGTACTGGCTGTATCGATGACGGCATTGTAGAAAAACCATCGGTAATTATTGGGGTATTCGCAGGTCTGGTTTTCGGTCATTTTCTGACGAAATGTTGCTGCTAGACGTGTTCGACGGTCACCAGGCGATTCATCTCCTCGGCAGTCTGGTCAAATAACCAAAAGTGAATCGGGCAACTCAACAAGACTGGACTTTGTAACTCACCAGAGGAGCCAATAAAGTCAATTTCTTCTAAAGACTGTAGAGTGGTATGGAGTAGCGCATATATGAATCCATACGCTTTCGCGAGGGTTAGGTGGGCCATATCAATTTTATTGTTAATTGCTTTGCGTGATAGGTCTTCAAAAAGCCAGTCGCGTAGCTCTGCATCTGCAGGCAGCAACCCTGATGAAAACCAATGAGTCGCTAATAGGTCAAGTGAAAGCCAAAAAAATACCAGGAGTTCCCTCGCCTCTGAGGCACATAAGCACGACGACGACGCTCTTGGCTAGTTCGTCGACAGTGCGCGACTTTCTGTTCCTATAGGTACCTGCGAGGGCGGCTTGATTTGAGGATGTGCCCGGTCGATTGAGGCTGTCTTTCATGATCTGGTGCAGAATTTTGGCCCCATCATCTCTCAATTCTCGCGTCCTTGAGTCCATGGTGACTAGCAAGCCTCAGTCGTTGTATTGGCGATTTTAACAAGTTGAACACACCTTTTGCTTGCAACGGAGATTTATGCGTAGTCGTCCAATCCAATCCAAATTCCCAGCTAGATGATTGGTATTGGGATTCCATGGTTTCCAGTAGCGACTGGAAGACGTGGGCAAGTAACCCGATGAGCCCCGCACACACAGAAAGTCCTGGGGAGTCAAGGTCTCACGAGGGTTTCACCGTCGTCGCTTATCAACCTCGACGTCACCCAGGGCCTAGGCACGAGAGCCCGAGGTACTCGCACATGGGATAGACTCTAACTTCTAAGATGTCCATAGGTACTGCGACGTTGAGGGGCTCTGGAGTATGCAATTCAATGGGAATAGTTCCGTTCAGGCGCTAAGTGGATTGAGCAAATGGATTTGGAATGAAGGTCAATCTAGAGTATTGATCCTGGCTAGTACAAGTCTTGAAAGACGAATGGGATTGGTTCGTGGCAATAACACAAAGTAAAGATGTTGAATATATGGCCCTTTCAAAGCGTCAGTCCCGTAAAGTAGAGAAGGCAGACATTCTGCCGGGCCAGAGTAT
>Ga0247742_10002813_pt1 | contig 11271 bp, 12 predicted proteins | sample UWRJL208509C2_FD_180944 | JGI IMG/M metagenome (GOLD analysis project Ga0247742, IMG submission 180944) | Plant litter microbial communities from Arlington Agricultural Research Station in Wisconsin, United States - UWRJ-L208-509C-2 | ecosystem: Environmental > Terrestrial > Plant litter >... | reverse complement strand
CGAATTCGACCTCGGCGCGCTCGCCGTCGCGGCTGATCGCCGCGACGGCTACCAGGCGGTTGCCGTCGAGTGCCCCGTAGAGCCGGCAGTCCTCCCAGAGCGCTCGGATCGCGGGCAGGTCGCGCGCGCGGTGGGGCGACGACGGCGTCTCCGGGTAGTCGGCACTCGTGGCAGTCTCGAGCTCGAACACCGCGACGGCGAACTCGGGTCCGAGTTCCGTGAGGTCGACGTCGGCTCGCGACATCGCCAGCTGCAGCGCGCCGAGCGCGCCGGGGCCGTACCGCAACCGCGCTCCCCATGACTCGCCGAGCAACCGGTATCCGGTCGCTTCCAGCTCCGAAACGCGCGGGCTATCGCTTCGAACCAACTCAACATCGGGCATGCCCCAAGATTACTGCGGCACGGTATATCGGGGCTGCGGCGGACCCTTGTGATGACGGCCCGTCGATCATCTGATATACGGTCGCGCTCCACCGAAACATCGCCGTGACACGGCATCCCTACGATGGGAGGATGACCGAGCCGATCAATCCGCCGCCCCGACTTCTCATGGGGCCCGGCCCGATCAACGCCGACCCCCGGGTGCTGCGAGCCATGTCGGCGCAGCTCGTCGGCCAGTACGACCCGGCGATGACCGGGTACATGAACGAGACGATGGCGCTGTACCGCGAGGTGTTCCGCACCGACAACGACGCCACCCTGCTGATCGACGGCACCAGCCGGGCCGGTATCGAGGCGGCCCTGGTGAGCCTCATCGAACCCGGCGACGTCGTGCTCGTGCCGATCTTCGGCCGCTTCGGGCACCTGCTGCGCGAGATCGCCGAGCGCTGCCAAGCCGACGTGCGCGTGATCGAGCGCGAGTGGGGCACCGTTTTCACCCCTGCCGAGATCGAGGCGGCGGTCGCGGAGCACCGGCCGAAGATCCTCGCCGTCGTGCACGGCGATACCTCGACGACCGTCGCGCAACCGCTCGACGAGCTCGGCGCCATCTGCGAGAAGCACGGGGTGCTGTTCTACAGCGACACGACGGCGTCGCTCGCGGGCAACACCTTCGAGACCGACGCGTGGGGGCTGGATGCCGTCACCTCAGGCCTCCAGAAGTGCCTGGCCGGCCCGTCCGGAAGTGCGCCGATCACCCTGTCCCCGAGGGCGGTGGATGTCATCAACTCCCGCAAATCGATCGAGGCGGGCATCCGGACCGCCGGCGATGCGGTTAGCAAGACTCCGATCAGGAGCAACTACTTCGACCTGAGCCAGATCCTCGACTACTGGGGCCCGAAGCGGCTGAACCACCACACCGAGGCCACGAGCATGCTGTACGGCGCCCGCGAGTGCGCGCGTCTGCTCGTCGAGGAGGGAATGGAGAACGCGGTCGAACGCCACCGGTTGCACGGCACCGCCATGGTCACTGGACTGACGGCGCTCGGCCTCACGCTCTTCGGTGATCAGTCCGTGCGGATGAACAACGTGGTCGGCGTGTACGTGCCCGACGGCATCGACGCCGACGGAGCGCGCACGACCATGCTGCAGGACTTCGGGATCGAGATCGGCACCTCCTTCGGGCCGCTGGCCGGCAAGGTGTGGCGCATCGGGACGATGGGATACAACACCCGCCGCGACGCCGTGCTCACCACCCTCGCCGCGCTCGAGAATGTGCTGAGCCGAGGCGGGGTCACCATGACGGCGGGCAGCGGCGTCGGCGCCGCAATCGACTTCTATGGCTGAGGCGACCGCGCGGGAGGCCCACCTCGTACTCGATCGGTGCGACGAGCTGGCTTCGATCTCGAGCGACCCCGACCACCTCGTGCGCGTGCACCTCTCGCCCGAGCACCGGGCTGCCAACGACCTGGTCGCGGGGTGGATGCGCGAGGCCGGGCTCTCCACGTGGCAGGACGCCGCGGGCAACCAGTGCGGCCGCCTCGAGGGCCGGGAGCCGGGGCTGCCGGCATTGCTACTCGGCTCGCACATCGACACCGTGCCCGACGCGGGTCGGTTCGACGGGATGCTCGGGGTGCTGCTCGCCATCGCCGTGGCCAAGCGGTTCGCCGGCGCCGAGCTGCCGTTCGCGCTCGAGGTCGTGGCCTTCAGCGACGAGGAGGGCACCCGGTTCGGCACGGCGCTGCTCGGCAGCAGGGCGCTCGCCGGCACCTGGCACGATGACTGGTGGAACCTGACCGATGCCGACGGCATCACCCTGTTCGAGGCGTTTCAGGACTTCGGTCTCGACCCCGCACGGTTGCCCAGCGCCTTCCGTCGCCCCGAGCAGCTCGTCGGATACCTCGAGGCGCACATCGAGCAGGGCCCGATCCTCGACGACGCCGACCGGCAGCTCGCCGTCGTGACATCGATCGCCGGCGCTCGCCGGTTCGAGCTGACGATGATCGGCCAGGCCGGGCACGCCGGCGGCACCCCCTTCGACCGGCGCAAGGACGCCCTGGTGGCCGCGAGCGAGGTGATCGTCACGATCGAGCGGCTCTCGCGCGAACTGGGCGTGATCGGCACGGTCGGGCGGGTCGAGGTGCTCCCGGGCGGGGTCAACGTGATCCCCGGCGAAGTGCACTTCAGCCTCGACCTGCGCGCGGAATTCGATGACGACCGGGATGACGCCGTGCGGCGCATCCTCGAATCGGCCGAATCGGTCGCCTCCCGCCGCGGCCTGCACTTCCGGCACCGGGAGATCTACCGTGCCGACGCCGTGGTGTGCGATCTTGATCTCCGGGCAGCCGTCGAGGAGGGCATCCGGTCCACCGGCGACGCCGACCCGATGGCGTTCTGGAGCCGGGCCGGTCACGACGGAATGGCAGTGGTCGCCGTCGCGCCGATCGCCATGCTCTTCCTGCGCTGCAAGGGCGGGATCAGCCACCACCCCGACGAATCAGTGCGGGTGGGCGACGTCGAGGCCGCGCTGGATGCGTACGAGGCAACCGTGCGGGCGCTGGCCTCAGCCTGACCTCAGTCGTTCTGATCTCAGTCGTTCTGGCCTCAGTCGTTCTGATCTCAGTGGTCGCGGTCGACCCCGTGCCACAGGTCGCCGCACTCGATCTCCGTTGCACCGAGCGCGACCAGGTACTCGCGGGCGCCGCGGTCCCCAGCCAAACTCGAGATCACGCCGGGCCAGTGCTCGGCGGCGATGTAGACGGGATGGCCGGGTCGGCCGCCGAACGTGGCCTGCCGCAGTGCACCCTTGCCCTGCGCGACCCGCAGCGCCACGGCGGCGGGCAGGTCTGGCAGGTCGACGAGCGTGACCAGCGCGGCGTCGCCGCTGGCTGCCGTTAGTCCAGTGACCAAGGAGTGAGACATCCCGAGCTCCCACCGCTCCGCGACGACCGTCGAGACGCGCGGGTCGCTCGGCGCGAGCGACGCCGCCGACTCCGCCTGGGCTCCCAGGACGATGATCACCCCGGTGCAGCCGGCGTCGAGGAGGGCATCGGTCGCGAGCCGCAGCCACGGGGTGCCGTCGGGTGCGCGGCGGAGCGCTTTCGGACCGCCCGCCCGGGTTCCGGCCCCGGCGGCGAGCACGATCCCCGCAATGTCGGCCATGGGTACTGTTATACCCACAATGATCGACGCCCCCATCACGGACGAACCAGACAGCCGGCTCCGCGAGCACCTGCTGGCGAGCCTCGCCGTGCCGCGCTGGGTCGAGGATGTCGCGTCCCAGGCCCCGTTCGAGTCGTTGCAGCAGTTGCTGCTGGTGGCCTATGCCGAGGCCACGCCCCTCGCCCCCACCGAGATCGACGAAGCGATCGCCCATCATCCGCGCATCGGCGAGAAGCCCACGGGCGACGGCACGTCGCAGCAGCTCAGCCGCTCGGAGCAGGGCGACAGCACCGAGCTCGCAGAGGAACTCGCCGCGGGCAACGCCGCCTACGAGGCCCGCTTCGGGCGGGTGTTCATCATCCGCGCCGCCGGGCGCACCCGGGCCGAGATCGTCGCAGAACTGCAGCGCCGACTCGAGCTTGACGACACCGAGGAGCTGCTGGTTGTCGGCGAGCAGCTTCGGGATATCGCGCTGCTGCGCCTGGAGAAACTGTTCGGAGACTCATGAGCCACGTCACCACCCACGTCCTGGACACCGCGCTGGGCATCCCGGCCCCGGGCATCGCGGTGGCCCTCAGCGGACCCACGGGTCAGGTCATCGCCATGGGGGAGACCGACGCCGACGGGCGGGTCTCGACGCTCGGCCCGGAGGCCCTTCCCGCCGGCGACTACCGCATCGAGTTCCAGGTGGGGCCGTACTTCGCCGCATCCGGCCGCAGCACGTTCTTCGCTCGGGTGACCGTCGATTTCATCCTGACCGACACCACCGGGCACTACCACGTGCCGCTGCTGCTCAGCCCGTTCGCCTACTCGGTGTACCGGGGAAGCTGACCGCCACCGCGCAGGATCTCGGGGCTCGGGGAATATATCGGCTTCCGGGGTACATGTGAAGCCCCAAACAGGGAATTTGCATTTCTGGCAGGATTCTTTTTCGAGGGGGACCGCAGGATCGGGGGATTCGCGGCTACTCGTCAGACCGGTTCGGACCGTCGGGGGCAGGGATACCGTCGACGGTCCGAACCTACTGACCTCGTAGCGGCTCTAGTAGTCCGTGCGACCGTCGTGGTCAAGCCACGCATCGAACGGGGCGCTCTCGTTGCCCGGGCGCACGCCGTCGACGGGAACCTCCCACGTGCTGCGGTCGCGGGCGAAGAGCTCGTAGAACTCCCGGTCGTCGAATCCACCACGGGCGGCATCGTGTCGGTCGGCCGCGAAGACGACCCGGTCCACCCGCGCCCAGAGCGCCGCGGAGAGGCACAGCGGGCACGGCTCGCACGACGTGTACAGCGTCGCGCCGGGCAGCGCGAAGTCGCCGACAGCCTGGCAGGCCGCTCGGATAGCCACCACTTCGGCGTGAGCTGTCGGGTCGAGCGTCGCGGTGACCCGGTTCTGGCCCTCGGCGATCAGCTGGGCATCGCGCACGATGACCGCGCCGAACGGGCCGCCGCCGGCCGCCACGTTCTGCACCGCGAGTTCGATGGTGCGGGCCAACCAGTCCAGGTCGCTCGGGGAGTTCACGTCGCTCGGAGCGTTCACGCCTGGCCCAGCGAGAATCGCCACGCGTCGTGGGCGGGCGGAGCGTCATCCCGAACCACCTGCGCTTCGATCAGGCCGTAGGGGCGATCGGCGGCGATGAACACCTCGCCGGGGTTCTCGAGCCCGAACGGCGAGAGGTCGACGACGAAGTGATGCTTGTTGGGCGCCGTCAGCCGCATCTCCACGATCTCCGGAAAAGCGTCGAGAACCGCGCGGCCCATGTGCCAGAGCGTCTGCTGCAGGGCGAGCGACTGCAGGGTCGCGAATTCGCGGATCATGATGGCCTTCACCTGCGGGTAGACGGCGTTCCAGTCGACGTCGGTGGTGCTGAAGCGCCATTTGGCGTCGAGCGAGGTGGCCATCACTCGATCGTGCGTCTCCTCCAGGGTGGTGTACTCGTCGCTGAGGAATCCCGCGAACTCCGACCCGGTGGACTTCAGGATGACCAGGTCGGTGAACCCGCCGATGACGTACTCACCGGTGCCGTCGACGGTGATCGCGGCGGTGCGCACCTCGCGGCCGGCGCGGGTCCAGGTGTGGTCGTGCTCGACGCCGTCGATCACGGCGCGCTCCCAGGCGAACTCCGCGATCTCGATGCGTGCGCCCTCGACCGGCTCGACCGTCGTCACGAAGTGGCGGGCGAGCGCCAGGCCGTACTCCTCGATCGACTCGATGCCCACCGACTTCGCGAATGCGAAGGCCGTGTTCTTCTGGGTGTCGGTCGGCAGCACGTTGGACTGGTCACCGGAGAGGTAGGCGCTCTGGAACGGCCCGCGCAGCGCCGTGGTCACGTTGATGTCGCGAATCTCGTGCCGCGCCTCGTCGCGGTAGACCCGCACCACGCGGTTCTCCGCCTTGCCGTACTGGATTTCGCCGATCGTGATTGCCATGCGCTGAATTGTTGCAGGGTGGCATTTCGGCGGTGTTTCCGCGGAGCGGGGGCGACCCCTCGTGCTCCTCCCGAAATGAAGGACCGTCCTTCGATTCGGGAGCGCGCAGGGGGCGACTACCGCGAGAGGAGCTGGCCGGCGCCCGGTTCAGCGCCGCGCACCCAGGCACGCCGCGCCACCCCGCGCAGCTCGCGACCGTCGTACGCGCTCACCGGGTTCTTGTGCAGCAGCGCGTTCTTGTCGACCACGAATGTGGCGTCGGGCGCGAGCACCACCAGGTCGGCATCCGCCCCGACCGCGATGCGACCCTTCTGCGACAGCCCGACGAGATCGGCCGGGCCCCGTGACATCCAGCCCACCACCGTCGACAGCGGGATGCCCCGGCTCGCCGCCTCGGTCCACACCGCCGCGAACCCGAGTTGCAGGCCGGCAATACCTCCCCAGGCCTCGGTGAAGTCACCGCCGCCCTTGGTCTTGAGCTCAACTGTCGCGGGGGAGTGGTCGGTCACCACGATGTCGATGTCGCCGGCGAGCAGGGCCTCCCAGAGCAGGTCGCGGTTGGCGTCGTCCCTGATGGGCGGGCAGCACTTGTACTGGGTTGCGCCGTTGGGGATCCCCTCCTCGGCGATGGTGAGGTAGTGCGGGCAGGTCTCGACGGTGATCGGCAGTCCCTCGGCGCGGGCGGCGCGCAGGGCGGGCAGGGCGGCAGCGCTCGACAGGTGCAGGATGTGCGCTCGTGCGCCGGACCGTCGCACCCCTGCGATGACGAGCTCGATGGCCGTGGTCTCGGCCTCGTGCGGCCGGGACTGCACGAAGCGGTGGTAGTCCGCGCCGCCGTCGTTCTCGTGAGCCGCGAGCACGCCCGGGTCCTCGGCGTGCACGATGAGCATGCTCCCGAGCTCCGCCACCTCGTCGAGGGCGCGCTCCAGTTGCTCCGCGTCCAGATGCCCGAACTCGTCGACACCCGACGGCGCCAGGAACGCCTTGAACCCGAACACTCCCGCGTCGTGCAGGGGCTTCAGCGATCCGAGGTTCTCGGGAACCGCCCCGCCCCAGAACCCGGTGTCGACCCCGACGGTGGCCACGGCCTTCTTCGCGTCGAGCGCGGCCACGGTGGTGGTGGCGGGAATGCTGTTCAGCGGCATGTCGATGATGGTGGTGACTCCGCCGGCCGCGGCGGCGCGGGTAGCGCTCGCGAACCCCTCCCACTCGGTGCGGCCCGGCTCGTTGACGTGCACGTGGGTGTCGACGATGCCGGGGATGAGCACCTCATCGGCGCCGACCTCGACCGTCTCTGCACCCTCCAGCGGAGTCGACGACAGCTCCGCGATCCGGCCTCCGTCGACCCCCACCCAGGCTTCCCGGAAGGCGCCGTCGACCAGCACGGAATGGGCGTGGACGACGAGCTCGAAGGGCATGCCAGCAAGTGAAACACACGGTCGTTTCGCGCCGGTAACGCGGCCGAAACGGGGCAGTGCCACGCTGGGGCATGCCCTCAGGACTGCTGGAATGCCCGAAGCACATGGAGTACGGCCCGTGCGGCGGCGTCGAGTTCGATGGCAGCTGCGAGGTGGCCGACTTCCGCTGCGTGTTTCTGGAGATGCCGACCGTCCGGTGGCACGGCGTCGAGTCATCCGTCGCTCCGGGGAGCTCCGATCCTGTGCCCGAGCCGTCCGCGTCTGCAGGAGCGCTCGGGATGCGGGAGCTGATGTCGACCCGGGCGATCGTGGTCGCCGACTTCCCGGCGCGCGCCCTCGACGCCGCCTCGCTCTCGGAGTGCGCGGGCCTCCTCGCGGGGTCAGTCGACGCCGTGCTCGCCGGTGACGCTGGGTCCGCCCGGGTGCAGTTTCCGCCCGCGTACCGCGCATCGCTGATCCAGGCGGCCGGCGTCGCGGTCTGGTCGGGGTTCACCTGCCGCGACCGCAACCGCGTCGCGATGGAGGGAGAGCTCGCAGCACTCGCGCACGTCGGTGTGGCGGGAGTGCACTGCGTCACCGGCGACCACACCCGCACCGGCCAGCGCCCGGACGCCACCCCGGTGTTCGACCTGGACTCGACCGAGGCGGCGTCGCTCGCGCGCTCGCTCGGTCACCTGGTCAGCGTTGCGGAGGCGCCGGCGACTCCACCGGTGGAGCGTCGCCCGGCGCGGCTCCTGGAGAAGTACCGGGCCGGCGCCGAGGTGTGCTTCGTCAACCACGCCGGCGGCGTCGCCCCGGTGCGCGAGTTCGTCGCGCGAGCGCAGAATCTCGGGGCGACGATGGCCTACATCCCGTGCATCCCGGTCGTGGTCGACCGCGAGAGCGCCGAGCTGCTGCGCACCTTCACGACGCTGGTCCTGCCCGACGGCTACCTCGACCGAATCCTGGGGGCTCGGGATGTCGCGGACGAGGGAATCGCGGCGGCCGTGGAGCTGGGTCGCGGGTTCCTCGAGATCGACGGCGTCGCCGGCGTCAACCTTTCCGGCGGCGCCGGCCCCGGCCGCGAGGCCTGGTTCGCCGAGGCGCTCGCCCGCATCTCCCGCGAACTGCTCGTCAGCTAGCCCGGGAGGTAGGAGCGCCGCCAGTCGTCACCGTCGTGCGTGAACTCGGTACGGCGGGAGGCGGCCTCGGGCACCGACTCCCAGAAGGTGAGCCGGTGTGGACGCACGAGAAACCCGACCCAGGTCTCCGGCGGATGTTTCTGGTGTGGGTCATCGGTGAAGGAGGCCCAGAGCGCCTGCCTCTCGGCGAGGGGCAGCTGGGCGTACTCGGGGCTGTTCTGCCACGCGAGTTGCTTCAGGTAGGGCGAGCGCGCCCGGTACGCGAGGTCCTGTTCGACCGCGGGCGCGAGTTCGGCGGTGCCGACCACCACGAGCTGACGCGTGAAGTCGGGCCACAGCAGGGTCAGGGCGACCCGCGGGTCCCGGCCGAGCTGGGCGACCTTGCGAGAGCGCGAATCGGTGTGGAAGTAGAACCCGTGCTCGTCGAACTCCGAGAGCAGCACCGTGCGGGCATCCGGTTCCGCCGTCGACAGCGTCATGCGCGGGCGGTCGGGATGCTCGTTGCCGGGCAACCACTCGGTGAGCTGCCCCCAGAACTCCGCCGCCGCGAGGCTCACGGCCGGAACCTGCTGATCTCCTCGAGGGCCGCGACTCCGTGCGCGACCGAGTCGGCCACGAGGTGGGCGCCCCACTCGGCGGTGGCGCCGGTCGGGTCGCCGATCACGCCCGCCGGGCCGAAGTCATTCGAGAGCCACCCGAAGGCGACCGAGCCGCCGTTGAACTTCACGTGCTCGAAGTCGGCGATCTGGTCGGGCACCCAGCGCTCGGTCGGAGTCAGGTCGACGAGATCGGGCCGGAGGGCCATCACCATCGACGTTTCTCCGTGCCCGCCGTGGATGCCGAAGCCGCGTTCATCCGGACCGTTCACCCCGTCGCCGGCGGGAATCGATGCGTTCATCAGGAAGGTGCGGAGCCCCGTGGCTCGCCGGATCTCGCGCAGCGCCACCTGCAGCAGCGCGATGTTGCCGCCGTGGCCGTTGTAGAACACCAGGGTCTGCGCGGGGGTTCGGCTCACCGAGCGGCCGATCTCGAGCACCGTCTTCATCAGCGTGTCCCACTCGATGAGCATCGTGCCGGGCGCCCAGTCGTGCTCGTCTGACTTGCTGTAGGCGATGGGTGGCAGAAGCCACACGTCGAGGGGGCTCGCTTCGACGATCCGGCCGGCCAGTTCATCGGCGATCAGCAGGTCGGTGGACAGCGGCAGGTGTGGGCCGTGGTGCTCGATCGACCCGACCGGCAGCACGACGATCGAGTCGACGGTCAGGGTGGTCGCGAGCGACGGCCCGGGCAGGTCGGTGAGGCGCCTCATACCTGGCTCCCGGTGTCGATCGGCGGTTTGGCCTGCAGCTTCCCGGGGTTCAGCAGGTTGCTCGGGTCGGTCGTGGCGGCGGTCGCGGCGGTGCGCGCGGGCTCGTAGTCGACGTACCACTGGTGCGGGTTGTGGTACCCGACACCGAGCGCCTCGAGCTTCGCGAAGCCCGCGTACACGTCGTCGGGAGTGGAATAGCGGCCCGCGAGCATGCCGATCGGCCGGCCCTTCTGCGCTTCGATGTGCAGCATGCCGCCATCGTAAACCTGGTGCACCTCGTCGATCCGGTCGATGAGCGCATCACCCGCCACCTCGACGTGGAAGTACGTGTTCGGGTAAGCCTTCTGCAGCCATTCGATGGGGTGGTTGTAGCTCATCATGCTGATCTTCATCGAGGTCTGCGCGCCTTCGCGGATGTCGTCGACCCGGCCGCCCGCCGCCAGCACGAGAGCGGTCGCCGCCTCCACCGAGGCGACGTCGAGGATGGCGCGCAGCGACGCCCGATCGGCCGGGATGCCCGGGTCGGCGGGCAGCGCGTTGGCGAGCGTCGGCAGGTCGGCCGAGACCAGGCGCGGGGTCGGCTCGAGGTCGGCGAACGGCCGGATCACGCTCAGCGCCTGCTCGAACGTGTCGAAACTCGCGAAGAACCCACGCCAGTCCTGCAGCGGCTCCAGCGCGACGGTGGCCCGGGCGATGATCCCGGCGGTGCCGTAGTTGTGGATGTAGGGCTCCGCGTCCGCGCCCTCGAAGTGCAGGAGCCGGGCATCCGGAACCGCATGCACCACGTCGAGGGCGAGCACGAACCCCTGGTGCAGCATGCCGTGCTTGATCGACCCGGTGCCACCCGAGCCGCCGGAGATGAAGCCCGCGAGGGAGGATTGCGCGGTCGACGGGTACATCAGCACCTGCTGGCCCGCCTTGTTGGCGGCGGTCTCGATCGACACCAGCGTCGCGCCGGCCTCCGCGGTGATGAACCCGTCGCCGACCTCGACGATCGCCCGCGCGCGTGACATGTCGAGCACGAGGCCGCCCGACATCGGGATGGCCTGGCCGTAGTTGCCGGTGCCCTTGCCGCGCGGGGTGATCGGCACCCCGTGTCGCACCGCGGCGCCCACCACGGCCGCGATCTGCTCGGCGTCGGCGGGGTAGGCGACCAGGTCGGCGAGCCCGAGCGGCAGCTGTTCGCTGATTACGGGGGAGAGGCGCGAGCCGTCGACCGACGCCTTCTCGCGCGCGGCGAGCTCGACGCTGACCCCCTTGGGGCCGAGCAGGTCGACGAGTTCGGCGGCCAGGGCTTCGATGTTCATGGGTTCCTTAGTGCATGACCATGCCACCGGTGACGTTGATCGCCTGGCCGGTGAGATAGTCGGAGTCGGGGCTGGCGAGGAAGAGGGCGACGGATGCCACGTCTGACGCCTCCCCGAGCCGGCCGAGCGGGGAGTATCCCGCCCAGGTGT
>Ga0247742_10002812_pt1 | contig 11273 bp, 6 predicted proteins | sample UWRJL208509C2_FD_180944 | JGI IMG/M metagenome (GOLD analysis project Ga0247742, IMG submission 180944) | Plant litter microbial communities from Arlington Agricultural Research Station in Wisconsin, United States - UWRJ-L208-509C-2 | ecosystem: Environmental > Terrestrial > Plant litter >... | reverse complement strand
TACCGTTCCACGGATTTCGTTCAGTACCTATCTCAGACGACCGCTGAGATACTTGCACCGCCCTTCGCACAACACACACCCCGAGAATTACTCATTCGATTCTCAGACCATCAGGTCTTTCTACAACGTCGTGGGTTCGCAGTTACGCGTTAACGGTTTGACCGAAGTCGTATCTGTGGACGAGATAGATGGGCAGGTCGCATCGATGATTTCCTGAGGTTGATGAGTGTTAGGAAATCCAACAGAGGCGGGTGGGTTGCGCGTCATCATCGGAGGATCGGTGCTAAAGTTGCTCAGCTCCGTGGTAATTGTCTGACAGGCTGAAATTTCGAGGCTCGCCAGTGAAAATATGGCGCCTGCCAGATATCGAGCCACAAGATGCTTAGAAGGCAGACCTTCATTTTCGATCACGTAGCCGACTCATAAAAGTGGCCAAGTGGCGAATGTGTCTGACAATCAGCTCAACCCTTTGCGGCAGTCCAATTAACTCCACGAGAAGGCCATATACGCATACATCGAGTTCAATAATACTCAGAGACGATCGAGTCATGGCTGAGGGGATCATGGGTTTGGAGGGTATCGCCGATAGCCGAAAAATGAAACGGCCTACTTCAACAGAGGGCGATAAGCCTCAAAGATTCGGATATCAAAACCAAAGCTTACTCACTTAATAAACCCATCCCAAACTGTCACCAACACTCAGCCTAATAAACCTCGAGTGACGTTGACTTGTCCGCCGGCTCCCGTCGCCGTGTACGTATATATGAGTCGTGATTGAGACTCTTGAAAAACAAAGCGAGGTGACAAAGCGGTACGGAGCATAAACCATCCACATAATGTTGGCGCGGAAGGTCTACATCTGGATTTTTGGCGGTTTGTAAGGTGCCTAGCAGGCTGCGAGAACGCTGGGATCGACCGTGACCAAATCTTGAAAGAATCATGTTAGCAATACGATACGTCGAGAAAGCTGAGGGCAGAAAAACATACAAATGGCCCCAGAAGGGTAGCCTGGTCACGGAAGCTGAACGACGAATCTCGAATTGAATTGAAGCCACCATGAGGGATACGCCTGAGGCCTCAAAGCTGACCACTTCAGCCCGACATCTCCCTCATGCATCTTTCCTTGGAAGTCTGGCTGTATTGGTTGAATACGAGGTTGGGCAGCAGGCTACCTAGAGTCCTTTTGTCAGAGAATCTACCCCGTCGTCTGGTAAGATGAAGAAACAGCGCCTCCGCTGATTTCGTCCGCATACATTCAGGTCTTCATAGACAACGATTCATCCGACCAAAGTAGCTCAAGCTTACCAGTCGAATGCAAGTGATGGTGAAAACCAGGAGCAAATAAAAGGTTGAAAGTACGTGTGGCATGAACGCGAGGCAATAATCTGGAGTAGAAAAATGGCTGTCAGTGCTCGGAACAGGATATGAGAAGTCGATTAGTTGAACTCACCACCTAGTCATCTGGTGGCCCAGCATCTCGAAAAGTCAGCATTCCTACCCGAACAAGGAACTCGCACATTTTTGTGTGGAATAGTACGCCCGAGGACGGCTTGACGTCGGGGCGGGACAGGCTGACATGAAGAGCGCCGCGGCGTTGACCCCGACGTTTGTCCCTGTTTTAGGCTAGCGATCTCCTTTACTTGAAAACTCATATGACATCACAGAAATCCATAAGAAGAATAGGATCGTATTCCGTTTCGGTCTGTCGGTCTGTCAGCCACCCACTACGTCTTTAAATGTCGGAACGCAGTCCTTCGTCAGGTCTCCAACCGCCTGCTTTCCACGACTCGTCCCGCATATATTTAATCCCCCTCGTACGCCACCGTCGCCACGAATGTCGTCTGATACAGATATGGGTATGTACTGTCCACCTCCTTATCACCTTCTCGAAGCTTACAGTATATTCAACAGCGTCACCCGCTAGCAGCATGATCATCTATGACCACGACTCTGGTAGTGATAGAAGGCCTGAGTGCAAGTCCTATTGTTTTACTTGTGCTTCTATCTGGAAATTGAATTTACCTTTTTAGCACCTTTGAGCGTAACATCGAACGACAGGGTATCTACTCTTGAAAACAAGGTGGCCAGCCTCCACAACAGGATGACCAGCCCGACAACAAGGTGGCCAACATCGAGAACACACTTGTTGGCATTTCCAGTAAGCTTTCGGTGTTGTACTTAGTGAATTTGTGCTGACAGGTAACGGCAGATACTCTCAGGGAGATGTCGGCTAGGGGTCGTTAGAGAGGGTCTTCAAGTTGTGGTGCTGAATTCAAGTTTGGTGTTCCCTCTGTAACTTGCCGTACCCGTTCACCATTGACAATGACTTGGATTATATTTACTTGCTTATGCATATCCAAACTGGGTGGCGCACCAAAGATACAACTAGTAGTTGGCCAATTACAAACGGAGATTGGACTCATCTATCATGTCTAACCCTGGCGCAGTGAGCCAAGATTCGTGCGGAGGTGTGCGCTAATGTGCCGCGACCTGGAAGGCAGCGTTCGAGATCAGGCCAAGCAAGAAAATAGCGACACGGCAAGAAAGTAGGGGGCAAGATCATACAGTAAACCGTGTGGCTGAACGTTAATATCTGGTTGGAATGCAATAAACCCTTGAGGCCACTTCAGCCAGCTCAACGTCCGCAGGACGGCAGCATACAGATCGCAGAGACTCTTCCTCCGACACGATCTGACTTCGCCTCGACAGCATGGACATCGCTTCCCTGCAGTTGAGAACCATTAGAAACCAGACCAGCAATAGGGCGGAACAAAATGCCGTCGCAGCTTGAGCATCCAAGACAGCGAATGATGCGAAGACACTTCCCGGCGGGGGATGCGTGCAACATGACGACAGTGGGTGGATTGCGCGGCCCAGTAAAGAGGTCAGGTCAGATCGCGACCTGGGTCGTGTTATGAATCGGCATTTGAATACTGAGGCCTTGAGGTTCCATCCCAACTCATACTGGCCCGGTTGACCGGTTGAAGGTTCGCCAGGGGGATGAATTGACGGATGGATAAATCAGGCAACCAGTACAGAGAAGTTGCTTCTACGAGGATGAAAGCCCGGATTTCCAACGTTTATTCGAAAAGGTTCGCTCAGGCAGATCGATGAGTGGTGGGACAAGGACGAAGATATGGGCTTACACTGGTTAAAACAGAGGATCGAGAAGTTTGACAGCAACAAACATGCGCAACAAAACTGATAACATATTTCCTTATATAGTAGTGAATTTCCACCAAGTGATGGTAGTCTCGCAAAATAATGATGTAACAGCGTCTCGTCCTCACAAAAGCAACTCTTGCCAGCTCTTGCCATGTTCCTGCTACCGTTTGCTCACCTTGCCCATAACGGCACCCAAGCCCTGACCATTCCGTCCGAACATGGATGTCGGAGCGAAGCACTATACACGCGACTCGGCGACCGTTACTTTGACAACCGATCCGTATGGAGCCTAGTCTGGAGTTGCCTCGCCACACTCTTTGCCTGTAGCTGGGTTGCGGTGCATCCCAATGTTCCATCGGCAAAGGATAGTGAAGCTCGGATTCTTGGGAGGCGGTTGGCGATGATGGGATATATGCTTTTCGCTCCCGAGCTGGTCATCTATTGGGCAGCACAACAGCACTTTAGTGCAAAGGATGTCGTAGTAAAATACTAAGGTCAGCAAATGACTTTTTTTACTTGCTCTATTGTGACTGATACATGAAATAGCTAAAGAATGGACAAGGACACACGCATTTTTCCTTATCATGGGTGGATTCGCCTTGTATGATGCCGACAAATCATTCCTCCGCGTTTTGGACGAACATACATTCGAAGAACTTAATCAAACAGGGGAGATAGAGTGGCCAACCATCACAGAGAACGAAATCCAAGATCGAAGCAAGGCTGATATATTCTCCAAGGGCATAGTGCTCTTACAAACGACATGGTTCATTGTCCAATGTATCAGTCGGTTCGCCACCAAACTCGCTGTTACCGAGCTCGAAGTGGTGACCCTCGCATTTGCGGTACTGAATGGGATCACTTACTGGCTTTGGTGGGATAAGCCATCTGATGTTCGGTGCGCCGTGCCTGTCTACCTCAAGTCTACAGGGGAGTCATCAAACTCAAAGGTATCCGAAGCGCGTCGGCAACGAGATACAAGCATTTCTGAGTCCACCAACCCCACCCGGCATGGGGAGAGTTTCCTCGCATCGTTAAGATGCTCATTTAGACGCAAGCGTGATAAACACGGCCTTTTCCTCGCCATCCTCTACACTCTTCTCTGGGTGCCAATAAAGGCGGTCTTCAGCCCTCTCCGGAAATTGTTCAGCCAAGAGATTCCTGGTGGTGGCGTCACCCGATTCCCAAAATTTTACTCCCCTTTCAAGATGGGGGACCTTGGGTTCCCTCTCTCGACCTGGACCATGATTGGTGTGACAACTCTTTTTGGGGCCATTCACTTCATACCCTGGCCATCCACCTTTCCCACTACTGCTGAAAAGTGGCTTTGGAGGGTATCTGTAATTATGATCACAGGTGGACCCTTACTTGCAATGTTTCCAATCATAATAGGTGCTATGGACTGCGTCTCAAACCCTATCTCAGAGAATATCATCCATTTCTCAGCTCGTTTCATGGTCTATACGCTCGCACCAGTGTACATATTCTCACGAATTATCCTGCTGATTCTACCTCTTGTACTCCTACGCAGTTTACATCCCACAGCACTTCTCGAGCTCAAGTGGTCTGAATTTTTTCCTCATTTATAATAGATTTCCATACTAGATATGTTACATATTGACAAGAGCATTTATTCTACCCTTTCGTGATACAGTGCAACCAACGCACACAAAACTACTTGGGGAGCTGGGATAACAGGTGATTTGGTTGTTGGTCCCAATAACAGTAATAGTAGGTGATCCCACACACAATACAAGGCCAACCAAACGTTGTGGTAGTAGGGTAGTAAGCATGGATCTCGCAGCGATTTCAAGAGTACGAACATTCTATCAAATCGACCACAACCTCAGGCTGATTTATCAAGGATATTAGCAATACATTGTGGCGAGAAAATGAAACACACAAGTAGACTACTTGAGACATTTTTCCATTTGACAGTATAGCCAGACGAATCGAGGAGGCACCATAATAGGCTTCACGATCACTTCAGCCAACATCTAGAACATCCAGGTTACTCCCCGACGTGATCCGACTTTATCCAACCCAGCACGCGATGAAGAGTTCAGAATGAAACGGAATACACTCGTAAATGATAATTCGATAACGGCCGATAATATACAGAAGACCGAGAACGTCTTTCCCAGTCCTCTATTTTGACACTGGAGGGTCTGTACTTTCGTATTAGGCTCCGTGGATAAATTTAAATTCGAGGATTTCGTAGCCGAAACTAATGTAGAGGCATAATGCATACCGATAATTTTGGCAAAGTTGAGCGGCGGGGCGATCCAGCATCGTTACCTTTGACAGCGAACTTGTGGTCGTCAAAACCCAAAGCAGACCTCAATCCTCGCCTGACCGTTTTTGTCTTCTCCAAGCATCATCAAGCCCTGCCAACACTCTCATCTTAAAGGCCACCACTGTCAACTGGTCAGTTAACAACAGAGGTCGAAGCGTGTCGTGACTACTCAGCGCCCCAAGACGTTCAATAGAGGGATGTTAACGAAGCTCATATACACCAACGTCCAATTCGTGGTGGTCATTCCAGATAGCGCCTAAGAATGCGAACAGCGTTGCATGAATTCGAGAGTAGCCCGTATGTTTGGGAGGACATTGTCATTGGCGGCGATGTGGGAGGCAGCTAGCGGGCTCCGGGAAGATCTAGTCGATCACGAGTTGACCTGGTAAGGAGCGTGTGGTCAGTGATACACAACAGCAAAAGGTTGAGGGAAGAAGGCCGTACAATGGACCACTGGAAGTAGCTTGATTGATGAATAGTCCGGATAAATGTCGATCTCGAATTTAATCGAGATGGCGAGTTGGAAGGCAGTGACTCAGGCTGCATCAGTCGGCCCAATCTTTACAGCACACAAATCGCATAGACCCTGCTCCCGACACGATCGCTGTCCTACTCAGTGATAAGATCGCCCCATGAAGTCGAGAATCTTGAATCGAGGCCAGTGAAGACCACAATGTCGTCGTAGCTGAAGGGTGTAAAACGGCGAACAACGCGAAGGCAACATTTGACGGTCCTTTGTTTCGGCATTGGTTCTTACAATCGCAGTTGCGCGTCGTGGACCCTGAATGGTTCGCATTTGAGGATTTTGCAGCCGCCGTTGGAGTGGGAGGGCCTATGGCGCGTCGACGATTGACGAAGGTTGAACATTTGGTTATCTGATATTCATTGACTCCAGCTTTGAGCTCAACGTCGTCGAATCTCATTTCCCTCGAATACCCGTCTCCTGACCACTTTCCTCGTATGAAGCACCTTTCCCTTGATTTCTTGACGTGTCCATCGCCCTGCGTCTCTTAGAAAGTCCCAGCGAGACCAAGGTCGTCAGTATGTGATGAGGAGGCCTAACGAGGCCACGGCATTCGTGGATCTTTCGATGAAGCCGGCCTGATAGTCCACCAACGATTGGTAAGACTCGTATAACTGAGGCCTGCGACGACAGTAACCATGAAGTGCAGAAGCACTGGAACTCGTACGTATTCGCAAAGCCGCAAAGTGCTGACCCAAAGTAAAAGAGTTGGAAAGTCAGCACTTCAGATACAATGAGAGAGGGGGGTATATCTCACCTCCTGAAGGGATTTAATACCATATGGATGAACGGCATCGCAAACCACCACCCTTCCACTAGAAATAGGGCCCTCAAACAAAGATTGAGGCAGATTTCACAGATGATACGCGCTTGAAGACGACTTGTTGCGACAATGCACGAAGGCGCCCACAATAGGCATAAAAAGAGGCAGTAGCATATGGCAATGAAGAGACGGAGGGATGTTGTCGCGGTGTGAGCGTCCAGAGTGCCTAGGACTCGAATAGTGATTGAGACTATAACAGAGTCACTGAAGGAAATTCGAGATTCGGCCGTTATTTCGCGATGACAGAGGCAGGTGGATTGCGGGTGCACCAGTCGGAGTCGGGCGAGAATATGGTGTAGATGACCCAAATGGGGTGGCAACGGGGTGGGGTGTTCATGAGGAAGGGTGGCTTCATGGATCGGCGAATGGCTCTCAACGTTCAAGATCGTGGCAGTCTGACGGCGCAGCGGACCGGATTCATACTCTCACGGTTGAGTCATTCTGGTTTGGCATCTCGTTGCTGAAATTCTTGCACATCCATAGCCACCAATTTTACCACTGTCCAAAGTTTTTTGAATGAAATAACGACGAGAATCAGCTGGGATTGTTGGGAAACCTTCGCTGTTGTGCTTGCCAATTACTATACAATGTTCTCTATTTTACATGCTCGATGCAGGTGCACTGTTGCCAGAGGCTATGAGGTTCCGCAGATTGTGATGTGAGAATCCAAGTCCTCGGTGACTATATGACACCTGATATGATAATCTCGGACGGAGAGTGGCGATTTGATCTCGGCTTGTTCAAAAAAGACAAGCAAGTTAGCCAAGATTAGGCGCCCTTCGGCTGTGTAGCACAGCTTCTCCCGTCCTCGCTAAGCTGAGTTAGCAAGAGTCCCTAAATTGAAAAAAAGCGCCGAAAGGCTTCCATTCCTTCGAAGGTGAAACAGTCCTCGTCAGATCCTACTGAGGTTCCAACATGTATATGTGTAGATCCTTACAATGCCATCATTGCTATCATTAACTGAAACATAGCGGCCATGTTCCTGTAGCAATATTAGCCAGCAAGCCAACGTATACAGTTCTCCTCATCAAAGATGCTGTTTCTCATACTCCTCATATACTTCTCCAACAGTATCACACATGGTCTCGCCCTCCCATCTGGTAGGTCGGGCAACTCTCCATCCACCCAGCTCCAGCTCGACGAGAAATACTTTGATGATCGCACCCTATGGAGTATCGTCTGGAGCTGCTTCGTCACACTCTTTACCTGCAGCTGGGTTGCAGTGCATCCCAATGTTCCATCAGCGAAGGATAGTGACGCTCGTATTCTGGGGAGGAGGTTGGCCACAATGGGATACATGCTTCTTGCTCCAGAGTTGGTCATTGCATGGGCCGCGAATCAATATTTTAGCGCAAAGGAGACTACCACCAAGTACAGAGGTATGAAATCTACAGATTTTTATTAGGTTCACGACTGACTTGTTACGACAGGCAGAGAATGGACGACGATTCATGGATTTTTCATTATCATGGGTGGATTTGCTTTGCATGATGCCGATAAATCATTTCTTTGTGTTCTAGATGAAAGAACATTCGAAGAACTGGATATCGCAAAGGAGATAGAGTGGCCAAACATCACAGAAAATGAAATACAAGATCGGAGCAAGGCGGATATCTTCTCTAAAGGCATAGTGCTTTTGCAGACGACATGGTTCATCATCCAGTGTGTCAGCCGTTTCACCGCCAAACTCGCCGTTACCGAGCTCGAGGTGGTGACACTCGCATTTGCATTGCTCAACGCAATCACCTATTGGCTTTGGTGGGATAAGCCATCCGATGTTCGGCGCTCTGTTCCCGTTTACCTCAAGACGTTAGGCGTGTCGTCTAACTCAAAGGTATCCAAGGCACGTCAACAACGTGATACTGGCAGGTCCTCTCCTTCCAGTGTCGTTGCATCTCATAAAGATTCCTTCAGCCGTAGGCGAGACAAACACGGCCACATCCTTGCTATACTCTACACCGTTCTCTGGGTGCCAATAAAACTAGTTTTCGGCCCGCTCTACACCATGATTGACCAAGAGGAGATTCCTGATGATGATCTCACTCGAGTACCCACTTTCTACTCCCCTATCGAGAAGAAGCAGCTCCCTATGTTTATTCCTTCGACCTGGACCATGATTTGCGTGATAGCTCTTTTTGGTGCGATACACTTCATACCCTGGTCTTCCCCTTTTCCAACCGCTGCTGAAAAGTGGCTGTGGAGGGTATCCACAATTTTGATTGCAGGCGGACCCTTACTTTTGTTACTACTGATCGCATTAGCTGACTGTTTCTCGAACTCATTCTTGGCTGTCATCTTCCAGAACCCAGTCTTTTCAATAATCTTCATAATATTACTCATAGCAACGTACATATTCTCACGAATTATCTTGCTGGTTCTACCTCTCATACTCCTACGTAGTTTACCTCCTTCAGCCCTTCTTAAGCTCAAGTGGTCAGAATTCTTCCCCCACCTATGACTGGTCTCCACATATAGACTGCCTTTTCTCGTTTTGTACAAATATACTTTGTATGATTATTAGATGAAGCTAGCGTGATACACATTTGATTGGAGTATTCACTTTACCTGGGTCTCTCACCAGACCTGGCCCTCATGGTTTGCACAAACATTCAGATATCTCTGGTCTCAAAATGCAGGCGACCTATGAAGTGGACGTGGAATTCGTGCTCAGAGACATCAACGTCTTATAAGCTATCAGCTACTATAAGAATTCGTCACGCTGGTTTTGCTTCGTTGTGGCCATGAATTTCGCTGGAGGACGGGTGCTACGTCATAAGTTGACTTCAGATGGGAGGCTTTTTTTAATAGGACCTGGAAGCCAAGTGTACGCCGATTATTCTTAGCTCCTCGATAAAGAAAGATTAGCTGGTCAATGACTCGACCACGATATGATTCCGAGTTTTCCAAGGCGCTTTATCACTACTTCGAGTCCCAGATTTGTGAGCACTGGGCGTGATACAGAGGTGTTAAGCGCCGTACCCATATTTAGCCGCCGAACGCGTCCGAGTCGCACCATTTTGCAGGTGTCTTGAACAAGATACAAAAGTGACAAGTAATGTCTGATCTAAACTGCAGCTAATCTCCAATCCAAAAGCTGAACTCTTTTCAAGACTAGTAATTAGTGATCTAATTAATAGAGTCATAATGTAAACATCGCGGTTTGCTTCAATCCAATTACACGGAGTATACAAGGAGGATTGCAGAGTACTTCCGAGACAATTTCATCAAATTTAATTCGCCTGTGCAATGGCCTCGGGTATGGCCTCCTCTGACGGCTACGGCATCGTCAAAGTTGTGGCTTCTTCGCCATCTTCTGTATGGAAGTTCCACCTTCGGCTTGTACATCCATAGCTATCACCCTTCGCACATCTAAGCCCCACGGTCAGTATGAAACTCGTGTTTTGCGTCACCTCAACTCCTAGCATCTCATCCGGGGGTTTCGCGTTCTCAACGGTGCAGATGCCTATTATTTTTTGTCTTCAGTCCGACCATAAAATCCCTTCAGCTTTTCTCGCTTCTCTGGCAGAGGGAAGAAGATCCTCCTGTGTGGTTTGTAGCAAGAGTGAAATTATTAGTAATGGTTTATTAGACAGCGTCTTTCATACTCCATTTCATATTTGCAGACCTACAGACAAAGGATGACCGCACTTGACGCCGCGAGAATGAAAATTCCCAGACGCCATATACCTGGCATTGCCGTGTATATGGTCAGTCTTTTTACTCTATAGGATCTCTCCGGACGAACACTCTCATTTTTACACACTTGCTAGAAATTTGGACCAAGAATTGTCATCTCAATTTGCAATAATATCTGGAAACCTCAAGTGATCGCCATAAAGGCACTCAAATGATCGATAGAGGAAAATATGCCAGCGTCGGTCAGCTTCCTGGAGTAAATGTGTTGGTTGCCATCTGCTTCATGAGTTGCATCTGAAGCCGTCCTTCCTCATACTACAAAGCCAAAGTCCGTGGATACATCTTTTACGTTGAACTCGAGATGGGCGAGAATTAGAAAGCCAAGAATGATGCGTTCACCAAAAGAGCAGTGACGAGTTGGTACTAGTTAGATAGTAGACATCATTTAGAGGGCATGTGAACAGCATGATCTCCGATGTGATTGCTTCGTGAAATAGTGAATATCATAAGCTTATACTTGAGCAGTCGAGGCTCTTTACTTTGCGCAGTGATCAAGACAATCGGTTCATCACAGCTTGTGCCCGTGTATGACGTCAACGAGCGCTTTGATCTACCTATATTAGGCGCCCGTCGCACAGTGGCATGCGTGTCAAACTCAGACCAATATACACTTCTCTTCATGCAAGCAAAGGTATCAGACAACTCCATACGTCTCCTCTTAAGTAAATCTGAACAGACCGTACAGAAGTTTTAACTGTGCGAAATGTTCTGCCAATGGCGGTGTCTCTCAAATGAATGCACTGACAGTGCCTTGTTCACACTGTTTACAC
>Ga0247742_10002810_pt1 | contig 11276 bp, 17 predicted proteins | sample UWRJL208509C2_FD_180944 | JGI IMG/M metagenome (GOLD analysis project Ga0247742, IMG submission 180944) | Plant litter microbial communities from Arlington Agricultural Research Station in Wisconsin, United States - UWRJ-L208-509C-2 | ecosystem: Environmental > Terrestrial > Plant litter >... | reverse complement strand
AGTGCGGGAACCCCATGAACGGCTGGGTCGTTGCGTCGTGCTTATGCGCGGGGTGATCCTTTGGCAGGTTGTGCATATCCGGGTTGAACTCACGAACGATGCGCCCAGTCACAGTGCCATGGGACCGACTCGAGACCACCCGTTCTTCCAGCTTCGAGAAGTCTTGAAATACCATGCTTCGAGAATCGTCTTGGATGAAGTCGTTGAAGCGATCTGCCTTGACTTGCTTGACCACCAGGTCCAGGGTGGACTGGTTCATGCATTCAACCGAGGCTTCTCGGCTGTTATGGACGGTGAGTGTGAAGTGGACGTTAGCGCGTACCAACATGGTAGCGATTGCCACCCCAACCGGGGGAGGACATGTGTGCATGGCCATTTGCGGGCTCCTGATAATGCAGGCCGGATGCCTGCGCTATAGGAATATTACCCTTAAGCCCCCAAGACGTAAAGCCAAAGAAAAGGCCCCCAAGATCGGGAGCCAGTTTAAAGCACGTCAGTCGGATGAGGCCGTCAGAGATTTAGAACCACTGGCCCAAATATATACAAGAGGATGTTACTTGTCCATGATCTCAAAACAGGATCATCAAAGCCCCAGTAATCAACTCTTCTCCCCGACGTACTAAAACCACACTTCCATGTTGTGAGCAACCGAGTGCCAAACGCACCGCCCGATAACTGCCCCGCTTGTAGAACTCCTTAACCGCAGTCATCTCGTCAGGATAGCTCCGAGCAATGCGAGTCCATGCAAGATCGATGTCAGATATAAGCTGATCTTGATAGACAGCAGGAGTACCCTTAACAATCCCGCCTTCCAACATGATCCGGTACTCAATCCCATATGGCCTGATCCCGCACTCTTTGTTAACCGCACTGTCATTCACCCTATGAATGTTCTTAACCCAGTACTCCAACCATTGTGCAATCATTCTGGCTCGACCTCATGGCTATTAACGCGAAAGGTCATACCATCAGTACGCTCAGGATGCGATACAAGGAATACATCGCTGTACGGCATTTCACGAATAACCAGGATTTCACCCTTAGATGCACAGCGTGAACTGCCATGCGCATCCGTCCACTCATCCAGGTTGATCAAGGCTCTAACTCTGTCGTTTACGTTCATACCCACCAACCTTCGTTAAGTTGTGCCCCACGGTCAAATGCGAATTGAATCATCTCGGTGATGCCATCCAGGGTCTTGTCAAATCTACCCAGGTACTGAGAACAGTAGTAGAGTTCGAAATGATCAGACATCGCGACTACTTTCATGTTCCTTCTCCAGAATGGGCGGCTGTTCGCATGACATCTTCTGCATTACACGTGGAGTCACGCAATTGCGAACCTGGATGATCACGGACTCCAGTTGGCTGATATGCAACTTTTGAATGATGTCCGCCTGGCGATACTGTTCAAGCTTTAGTTCTGATCGCTCAAGCGCTTTCGACATGTCCTCGAGTTTCTTCTCGAGTCGATTGATATGAGTAGAGGCGGTAGTCATTCAAACATCTCCTGTGCATCCGAGTTTGCCCAGGCTTCATCCACACTCTTCCAAACGTGGATGACTTCCACGAATGCCTGTTCACCCTCCCAGTAGCAATGTATGCCTTCATGGTCACATGCCATTGTGTGACCCTCAATGAACGCATCCTTAACCATTCTTTCCACACCAAGCAATTTCAACAGCTCAGTGCGAATGGCTATTTTGAGTAATTCAACCGCGATTGCTAATTTAGTAAGTGCCTTATTCATGTCAATTTCCGTCGAGGTGAAAAACAGGAGGGCGAAGCCCGTATGTTTTGAAACCGTTCGCAGCTCTAGCTATAACGCTACCCCTTCGGGGTAGCTAATAGCAGCAAGACGACCCGCGCGGGCGCGATAGGTGTATAAGACGCTATATAACAAGGGAGGGGGTAGGGGGTTGTGTGGACATGTCCCAGAGGAATTCCTCGGATTTGGTTACCTTCTTTTCGCCGTGCGCTTGATCCCAGATGCGCTTGGCAAATGCCAGGGACGTTTTCGAGGCTTTGGCCAGTTCCGCCGATGACATGTGTGGAGTTTTGATCAGGGCAGTGAGCGCACGTTTATGTGCGGTGTAAGTGATTGTCTCTACCTGGACGATAGAAAAGCCCGTCAGTGACTGCAATTCCGCATCAGTGATGCCCGGTTGCTGAGCTTGGTACTCTTCGATACGACGACGCATGTTCGGCCAGGTGGGGCGATTGCGTTTGTACTCCTGGCGGATCGGTTCCCAGTTGATATCACCCGAGCGATCCAGCATCGCTTGGATAAGTGTGGTCATTGGCAAACGTTCCACTTCCGACAGGCGTGACAGTTCTGCGTGCAACTCGACAGACATGCCCACCAGTTTCCTTTCTGCTTTGCTCATTTCTCAGCCCCAAACAATCGGATAACCAAACGCCATGGCCAGGAGGATAAATCCCGCCCCTACGGTCAACGCTACAAACAGGCACACTAGTAAGTCATTCATTGTTGATTTCCCTCATTGCCCTTTCCACTTGGGGAAGGGTCCAGCGTGAGTGGAGTGAGATTTCGTCCGGGGTACTGAACTCTTTCATGAGCTCCCGTACCGATACAACGACGATGTCCCAACGCTTACGATTACCATCTGCGAAGTTAGGGCATTCTTCGCGCAACCTGTCCCAATCGATATCGATGATGCCCAGGTCATCTCGCTTGCGATCCGCCATGAGGATAAGCATCGACACCAGACCCTGGCGGGACACCTTCTTACGACGGGCGAGGGATTTCAAAACCTTCATACTTTCGGGACGGATGCCAATGCTATCGGCCAATGTACACCTCGTATTCTTTAGCTAGCCAGGGTCCCCAGAGAAGTCCCGAGCGATCCTTTACATAACGCTGCATAAGTTCCTTGCGGTTAACCGCAAACCACTCGGACTTGGCAACTACCAACTTGCGGGGTTTGCGCATATTTCTACTACTCTTAAGTGGTTAATACCTATACATTTAAGCATGCGACTTAAAGCCTTAGCTACTAGTTTCAATGTTTGAAAGTATCCGATACAGTAGGCATCCTGAAATACCGGCAAAACCCCGCAACACCCCGGATTACAAGACCTCTGGAGCATTTATGGAAAAACTAATTTCGATTGGCGAGGTGGCCGAGAAGATGGGTTGGAGCTACCACACCACCCGCAATCGCCTCGCCAAGAATAAGGATACGAAAGACCTTGGTATAAAGGTTGGGCACGCCGTCTGCTATAAAGTTGAAGTCCTGGAGGTCCTCCGTGGGGCTACCTCAATCTCCGGTTGATTTCCTCTACAAGGCCTGGTCTGAGGTCTGTGTAGAAGGTGATCACGTATTCCTCTGTACACGTAAAAAAGGCGAAGACAAGAAGAAGGGCTGGGATGACTTTTCGTTCCCCTTCAGCACTTCGGTTAAGCCCCGCCTTCGTGACTGGTTGCGCCAGCACAACCCGAAGGAGATGGACATCTATTGGTGCCCGTTGCCGTTCAGTTCCCCCGAGCGCAAGGCCAAGTATGTAAAGCCAGTCAACATGTTGTGGTCTGACATAGACGATGGCGACGTTAAGAAACTTCGTCCAACCGTGTTGTGGGAATCCTCCCCTGGTCGGCATCATGCTCTCTGGTTCCTTAAAGAGAAGCTTCACGCGGAAGATGCAGCCGCTCTCAATAAGAGTATGACCTATCACCTCGGGGCGGATAAGGGTGGCTGGGACCTCAGCCAGGTATTGCGCATCCCCGGCACTTACAACCATAAGTACGACAGTAAGCCTCAGGTAAAACTGCTGCACTGGGACGATAAGAAGCTCGACCACAAAATCGTTGCCAGGAAGGTAAAGCACGCCATTGTAGATCCAGCTCAGCACGACGAGAAGGATTGGGGTGACGCCAATGCCATCCTGAAGAACTACCGTCTGCCTCAGAAACTTCTGACCCTGTTGCACGGTGAAGCCGAACAGGGCAAGCGTTCTGAGATGCTGTGGTATCTCGAGAACAAGCTTTCCGAGGCAGGCATGTCCCCAGAGGAAGTTATCACGGTTATCCGTGAGTCGGACTGGAACAAGTTCAAGGGTAGGAAAGACGGTGACGAGCAGTTACGCGTCGAGATGATGAAGATCATTGAGAAACAGATTACTGCTGATCCGCCCAGGCGTAATAAGGCCCAGACTCAACCGGGTGACTTCAAGATCCAGAGTTTCCACGAAGTCATGTCCAGTCTGCAAACTACTCCGGGATGGCTGATACCGGGTTTCTGGATGAAGCAGTCGCATGGCATCGTGGCCGGTGAACCGAAGTCTATGAAGACCACACTGTTCATGGATGCGATGATCAGTATTGCTACGGGTGCCCCGTTCCTGGGCAAGTACCCGGTCGATGAAACTGGGACCGTGCTCTACGTACAGAACGAGAACGCCGAGTGGATCATGCGGGATCGTTTCGAAAAGATGCTCATGAGCAAGGGGCTGATAGGCAAGGTCTCGAATATCTCGGGGTCTAACCTCCGCGTCAAGTTTCAACCGGAGGTCCCGCTGTACATGGTAAACCAACAGGGTTTTACGCTGACTGACCCCGACCAACAAGAATGGCTCGAGGAGACCATCCGGGAAACCAAGCCAATCCATGTAGTCCTCGATCCCCTCTACCTGATGTTTGACGGGGATATAGCCAGCGCCCAGGAACTGTTCCCAATCCTTCAATGGCTCCTTTACCTGAAGAACGAGTACAAGTGTGGAATCACGTTGATTCACCACTGGAATAAGGGCGGCGAATCGAAACGGGGTGGCCAGCGGATGCTTGGTTCTACCACACTGCACGGCTGGATTGAATCGGCTTGGTACCTGAAGTCTAACCCGTCCGATGGAGACGAGGCGGAGATTGTAATGGAACGCGAGTTCCGTGGTGCTGGGCTCCACAACCGTCTGGACATCCGGGTGAAGATGGGGGACATGGGTGATCCAACCTACGAGGTAAACGTTGAGGATTACTACTCAGCCGACGATGAAGATAAGCCCGCCAGGGGCGGAGTTAAAAGGGCAAGCCCAGAACAGATGATGGACGACATCGTCAGTGTGGTTTCGAGTCGTAAAGGGGTGACGGAGTCGTATATAATCCAGGGGACGGGTTACAACGCCAAGCAGGTCCGAGAATCCTTGGACACCATGATAAGCAAAAACACTTGCTACCGAGAATCCGGTAAAGTCTACTTAAGGACCAATTAAGATGATCATCATTGAAGGATGCGATAATTCCGGCAAATCCATGTTGGCTGCGCAACTCAGCAAGGCCCTGGACATCCCGGCCAGGCACTCGAGCCGACCCGACCCTAAGTGGACATCGGTTCAGGCGCTTGAGCACTCCTCGCGCCAGCTCAGGCCCCAGCGGGCTATCCTGGATCGGGTCTACTCGATCAGCGAGCCTATCTACGGTCCTATCGTCCGAGGCAAGAACGCCCTGGGTGATTGCGCTCGTCAGGCGATCTTGGACCTCTACCAGCGTCCGTACCTGATCATCTACTGCCGACCACACGTGGACACCATCCTGCGCAATGCGGGACGTGAACAGATGGAGGGAGTAATCGAGAATCATCGGCAACTTGTTCAAAGGTACGATGATTTCATGTTGGACATCATCCGTTTTTCGAAGTGCACCGTCATCCAGTACGATTGGGAAAGCAAGACCGAGATGCCGGGTCTTCTGGCACGTTGCGAAGAACACCTGCTGCGTTTTGACCAAGCCAACTGGTCCGCCAACTTCCGCGCCTGAAGGAATAACTGAGATGAAGAACGAAATGGTAAAGGCATTTAACCAAGTGGTGATCGGTATCGATCCGCGCCCGATTGGCCTGATGGATCCGGCTGAGATGTCCTTCAGCCTCAAGGCTCTGCGCGAGGAGATCGACGAGATGTCCCTGGCGTATGACCGGGGCGACTTGGTAGGCGTTGTTGACGCCCTGGCTGACTTGGACTACTTCCGTCGCGGTATCCTGTACAAGCACGGCATCACCCCGGGCCTCTACGACAGGGTCTTTGCTGTGGTCCACGAGTGCAACATGTCCAAGCGTCTGGGCGTTCCCAAACCCGAGCGTTCAGAGTTGCCTGAGGATGCTGTCAAGCCCGAGGGCTGGGTTGGCCCAGAGGAACGCATCCGGCAACTGCTCGAAGAGCACATGGACTCAGGCGAATGACCGCTCTCGTTCAAGCTTGGTCCGATTTCCTGGTGCGACTGTGCACTACACCTCCAGCGGCGTATGTACAGATTCGCAAGATGTTCAACGGCGAAGTGTGGGAAGTTCCCTATGAGACTTTTAATACCGGCATCGACCTCAGCGCCTCGACTGTTGCGTACGCTTCTTGGGTGTCCAAGTTCGGTCAACTTGACCGTAACTATCTTAACCTCGAAGAATTTCAAAAACTGCGCGAGAAATTCCGGGGGCGCATGGCGAAAGAACAGACCTGTCTTACTGCTCGCTTTGGAAATCAGGAGAAGAAAAAAGAATCGATGGGTTTCTGCATGCAGACGCTTTCGCTCAACTATCTTCGGAAACCCACTGAAGGAACTCCAAAGTTCGTCATCGAAATCTACTACAGGTCCACTGAGACCGGGCAGAAGTTCCTTGCTGACCTCAAGTACCTTCAAGAACGCATCCTCCCGATTGTCCTCGAGGGCATTCCGGTAAAGCCGGACCTGATCCGTTTCCGTTTCTGCACGCTGTACATGTCTTCTATGTTTCTGCCCATCCTGTTCCAGGTGCGCGATCCGGTTGAGATCGTTAAGGCAGTTCAGGAGCATGACCCACACTGGTATGATCGCACCGTTAGCCAAGCGCTAGGGCGCTGGCTGCAAGACGACAACCCGTACAACTGGCAGACCCAGGCTAAGCAGTGGGTCAACTTCGACAAGAACGTCAGGCCAAACCTGACTCCCCAGCAACTTCGCACACTCAGACGGCTATCGAGGACTAACAAATGACTGGTGTATCCAGGGCTATCAAAGGGGTATTCGAAAATTTCAGGTGGTTTTCTGAGCTGGTACGTCCAACCCGCTGGCAAGGGCAAGATGTCAGCAAGATGAACGCGGCCCTGATGAAGGAAGACTTACACGTCACGATGCAGTTCGATATGGCGGGCGAAGCGTTGAACTTCTACCAGATGGCCATTGCTCCGAACCTGCCCTGGGCCGATAACCATTTCCTCGAGCGCGTCTGCGGGTATCCGATCAACCCCGGCATCGAGTGGGCCAATTGGTCGCACGGCGTCAACGCCGAGAAGTCGCTCGATCATCACGGGCAGTTCAACCACAACTACATGGAGCGCTACTGGCCCAGGAAGGCCGGATACCTATTCGCCATGAAGGACTTCATGTCATTTAAGCTGGCCGAGAACTACGTTCCAGAGGGTTCAATGCCAGTACGCCGTGGATTGAAGCACGAGTACGGCGATCTGGCGGGCCTGGTGCGCGATCTGGCGGGCGAACCGGATACCCGGCAAGCATACCTGCCGGTGTGGTTCCCCGAGGATACCGGTGACGCGCATAAGGGCCGCAAGCCATGCACGCTCGGGTATCACTTCATCATGCGTCGGGGCCAGCTTGACGTGACGTACTACCTGCGTTCTTGCGACTTAGCCAACCACTTCCGCGATGACGTTTACCTCACGGTGCGGTTGCTCCTGTGGGTCCTGGACGAATCCCGCAAGTTGAACCCGGAAGTCTGGAACGGCGTAGTACCCGGGAAGTTCACCATGCACATCACCTCACTGCACATGTTCATCAACGACTACCGCCAGCAGTACGGGGAAGACGAGTGATCCACTATGAATCGATCAGGGAAGTCCATACTGAAATGGTTGGCGGCTACGTCTCAAAACGATTCCCCCACCACACGTTCTCTTTCGGCTGGGATGCAGATCTGGCTAGACGAGTGCTCGTCAATCCAAAACGGGCCACCAAGCGAGTTGCGTCCTATGTCGACTATACCGACCTTGCCAGAGCTAGCAGCCGCGCAGTTAACGACAAAGACTTTTCTATCCGATTCGGAGTGGAGAAGACCGGATCTGGCAACTTCGGGGAACGGGGGGATTTCTGCCTCCTGGGAGCGAGCTATACAACGCGAGGAAGAACGCTTACCCTTCATTATCGAAGCCTTGAATTATTCGGCGGGCTTGTCTATGACCAAGCCATACTTCTTGAAGTTATTGGAGTCCTTGGCATCGTCGTCAAGCGCATCGTCGTCATGTGCGGTTCCTGTCACTCGTTTGCTCTCCGAGGCAACTCCAATGAAAAACTCTACGCCAAACTCCTTGAAATCTACGGTATCAAACGCAAGCCAAGAAAGGTTAACGCGGGATGAGATGTTTATCGAGATGGCCCACACGGCTGCAAAGAGGGGGACGTGCAACCGACTGAAGGTGGGTGCGGTTATCGCTCTTGACTCGAGACCGATAAGCATGGGGTATAATGGAACTCCCCCAGGTGCTGCGCATTGCGGCCCGGAGTGTACAGCGAATAATCCCTGCACGAAGACTCTTCACGCCGAGGCCAACGCCATTCGATGGGCCACCAGAGGTTCCCCGGATGGCTATGGTGTGGGTACGGAGGATCAAGTGCCTGGGGGTTGCACCATATACGTCACCGATTCACCCTGCATCGTTTGCGCATCACTGATTCACCAAGCTGGAATCTCCCGAGTCGTTTATGACCGGGCTTACCGAATTCGAGACGGTATAGAATATCTCGAGAACCAAGGTATTGAGGTAGTCCAATGTCATGTAAAGCCTGTGATAGATGCGAACTGAGCCGATACGCCGACAACACCTGCATCCAAGGTGTGGGTCCTAGTAATGCTCGTATTGTAGTTGTTGGAGATAACCCTAACTTTGCCGAGGATGCCAAAGGGGAATACGGTCACGGTAATTCCGACAAACTCCTCAGTGATCTGCTATACGCGGCTGGTATTGACCGTGACGAGGTTTACTACACGCCTGCGGTTAAATGCCGTAAGGGGGAGAAGGGTAAGGTGTCAGCCACCCAGCTAAAGGCCTGTAAGGATTACTTGCTGGAAGAGTTAAACACCATCAAGCCGGAACTGGTAATTACCCTGGGGGCCACCGCTCTCAAAGCTCTAACCAACAAGGCGAAGATTACGGACCTTCACGGCAAGACGCATGAACACAAGATGGGGTTCAAGCTTTTGCCAACTTTCCACCCAGCTATGTCTCTGCGTGATCCACGCTTCTGGGATCGTATCCACACTGACTTTCGGAGGTTCGGCAAACTGGCGAACGGTGAGGAACTGCGTAAGCATACCCTCAACGCTAAGAGCATTCGTTCGCGGGCGGGACTGGAAGAAGTCCTGAGCGCCGTACGTCGTTCCCGCGTCGTTGCGTTCGACTTGGAAACTAACGGCCTTCAGATGCGTCTTAACACATCTGAGATCGGGCAGACGGTAATCGCCACGCTAACCCAGCAATTTGTCATTGAGCACTCCAGCTTCTCCTATGCGACTATGCGTCGATTCCACGAGAAACTAGACGCAGCAATGCGCAAGGGTACAAAGGCTATCCTGGCCCAGAACGGCAAGTTCGACAACCTGTGGTTACACTACATGTTCGGCGTCCGTTTCCCCCTCACTTTCGATACCATGCTGGCTTCCCATCTCCTGGACGAGAACTCACCAAACGACCTCAAGCAGAATGCTAGATCGGAGCTGGAAATGGAGGACTGGGATGTCCCCCTGTGGATCAAGAACGGTAAGGGAGCGGAAGGTAAGGGTCTGTCCCCCGACGAGGAAAGGCAGAGGACTGAGTACGCTGCCTGGGACGGGTATGCCACCGTGGGGCTCTGGCGCATATTCAAAAATAGACTCGAGCAGGACGAGGACCTTAATCGACTATTCCATGAGTTGGTTATGCCTATGGCCAGAACCTACGAAGTGGTAGAAATCAACGGTATCCACATTGACCAGGAGCGGATGTCCGAGGCTCAGCAGATCCTCAAAACCAAGATTCGTAAGTTGAGACGAGTACTGGATCGCCATATCAACCCGTGGCGTCGTGCGGCAAACGATAAGGTGTACGACGAGGATAACAACGTCATAGACATCAACTGGAACTCGGGGGCATTCGTCAACCGAGTTTTGTTTGACTGGCTCGGACTGGAGCCCATGGGTCTGACGGACGGAGGAGCACCCTCGACGGCTGAAGACAATCTCATGAAAATGAAAGACCAACATGAGATCATCCAGGTTCTACTGGACTACCGGGGCGCATTCAAACAGATTAGCTCTTTCATAGACGGCTGGTACAAGCGCATGATCGATGGCTACATCTACCCGGGGTACAAGGTAAACGGCACGGTGACTGGCAGGCCATCCTGCAGCAATCCCAATCTTCAACAAGTGCCGCGTGACCCGTTTATTCGTTCCCTGATCGGTGCTCCGCCGGGATGGGCATTCTTCGAAATCGACCAGAGCCAGGTGGAACTGCGTTTAGCCGCTGTAGCCGCCAATGAGCCAACGATGCTGGCGGTATTCCGAAGCGGCGGCGACATTCACGAATCGACTTACCAACGAACGTTCGGCCTATCCACAGAGGAAGCTGTCGCACACATCGAGGATCCGGGAAAACGCAAGGCTCAGCTGAAGGAGGAGCGGAAGAAAGCCAAGGCAATTAATTTCGGCTTTATCTACGGTATGGGTTGGAAGCTCTTCATGGAATATGCCGCTACCAAGTTTGGCCTTGTGGTATCCCAGGCTGAGGCCAAGAAAATTCGTAAACGCTTCTTTGAGATTTATTCCGGTCTCGAGAAGTGGCACGAACGCCAACGCCGGATCGTTCGGGCAATGGGGCAGGTTCGTACATTGACTGGTCGGATTCGCCACCTTCCACAGATTAACTCACCGGACCGAGGGTTGGCATCCGAGGCGGAACGAAATGCCATCAACGCTCCCATCCAGGGTTTCGGTGCCGAGATAGTTCTGATGGCAACCATCGAAGTGAACAAGTTCTTTAACAACAAGCTAGTAAAAGTCCAGGGAACCATCCACGACGCCATGGTAGGACTGGTACGAGAAGACGTCGCTCTCGAGTGCTGTGCTCGTATTAAGGCCATTATGGAAAACCCGCAAATCATGAGGGATTTTGGTATAGAATTACCATTACCTCTGGTAGCTGATGTTACTATCGGAAACTGGGGCAACGGGAAGGAGTACAAAGCCTCAGACCTACCGGCCCCAATCGAACTGGATGAGAACTATGAACCACTCGCGGCGTAAG
>Ga0247742_10002809_pt1 | contig 11278 bp, 9 predicted proteins | sample UWRJL208509C2_FD_180944 | JGI IMG/M metagenome (GOLD analysis project Ga0247742, IMG submission 180944) | Plant litter microbial communities from Arlington Agricultural Research Station in Wisconsin, United States - UWRJ-L208-509C-2 | ecosystem: Environmental > Terrestrial > Plant litter >... | reverse complement strand
TGCTTCTAAATTGCTGCGCCTGAAAATAACCTGAGTTCAATTTTTTTGATAACCGGTACGAGCCCCCTCCTATGCCAAAATCGGCATTGATACCCATAGCGCTTTTTGATGACAGTTTATATTTGAGTTTTTCAGAAACAGGTATAATGCCCGACAGGCTCCATTTATCATTAATATTCCAGTCAATACCAAACACTGGAATTAGTACCGATCCGAAAAACTGTTTAGAGTAGGCCGCCCCTACCGAGTACGAAAATTTAGCTGATGACCTGATCCTTAGCATAGCGACTCCTGAATAAGTCATATCCTCGCCCGAAACATCCTTCAGATCAGACGAAAGCGTGGGTACGAACGAAACCAGTAAGGCATATTTGGGTGATAATGCTTTTTGAAAAGTAAGCGGCACAGAAAAAGAATGAAAGTTTGATCCGCCAAATTCAGAGCCTATTCCTGAAAGAAACAAGCCGCTGTATCCAACCCCCGCAAGCAAAAAATCAACTTTTCCGTTCTGCATTCTGCTGTATAAGGGCAAGGTCAGTGTGCCATTAACCTGCTGTATATTCATATCCTTTCCATTAACTTTAAATGGAGAGTAGGTATAATTGGTTTCAAATGAACCTAAATTAGGGACCGGCGTTATGGGTGCTGATACGCTTTGTTCAACCGGGGTGTTTTGTTGTGCCTGTGCAGATAATTTAAATAAGCCTAAAATTATAGCAATTAACGACCAGATTTTTGTTTTCATGAGTACTGTGGGGTGTTTTTATTTATTACTGTTTGTTACCGAACCAAACCTTGAGTGGATCCTCCTCAATGTGTAGCCCTGCATTTACTTTTGTTAATTTTCATTTGAAACACGTTAGGTTCCGTTTACCCTTACTCGTTCATGAAAATTATTTATGCATATTGTCAGGCTACAGCCAACAAACCCTTAGCTCTCTTTGAAATTATTATTGGAGATGACATTGCGATGATAAGCCGCCATGAAAAAAGAATGGCCTGCCCCATAAAGGGCAGGCCATTTTAAATTGAATATAGCTATTTAGAAACCTGAATATTAGTCCTTATCAACCAATTTATTCAAATCCTCATTATATCTTGGGCCGGTGTTAGGATATTTGGCTAACAGCTCATCTATAGCCTGCATATCCGATGCGGTTAATTCCAGATCAACTGCGGCGGCATTTTGCTCCAGGTACTTTCTTTTTTTAGTTCCTGGAATAGGTATAATATGCTCACCCTTAGCCAGTACCCAGGCAAGTGCCAACTGTGCCGCAGTGCCATTTTTACCTTCGGCTATCTCAGCAAAGCCTTGTGCCAGCTTGGTATTATTGTCCTGATATTCCTGCTGGTAGCGGGGCAATGCTTTACGAAAATCGTTATCAGCCAAAGTACTTACATCTAAGGTATTGGTCATTAAACCTCTTGCAAGCGGGCTAAATGGTACAAATGATATACCCAATTCTTTAGTAAGCGGTAAAATAGTTTCTTCCACTTCGCGGGTTAAAACAGAGTATTCACTTTGCAAAGCGCTAATAGGATGAACTGCGTGTGCTTTTTTAATAGATGCTGCCGAGGCTTCTGAAAGACCTAAATACCGTACCTTTCCCTCTTTCACCAGTTCGGCCATAGCGCCAACAGTTTCTTCAACAGGTACATTAGGATCTACGCGGTGTGCATAATACAGATCAATTACATCTACGCCTAAACGTTTTAAGCTTTTCTCCACAGCAATTTTCATATACGCCGGTGACGCATCAAACTGAATACCTTTTTCGCCAGGATTAGATTTGAAACCAAATTTAGTAGCTATGAATATTTTATCGCGATGGGCTTTTAGCATAGGAGCTAAAAACTCTTCGTTTACGCCATTTCCATAAACATCGGCAGTATCCCAAAAATTGATACCCAAATCAATGGCAAGCTCCAAAGCTGCAATAGATTCCTTATCATCCGGGGTTCCATACGCGGAACTCATGGTCATGCAGCCTAATCCAACTGCAGAGAGTTTTTCATTTGTATTTCCTAATAATCTGTATTTCATTCTCTTATATATTAATATCTATCCAAAAGATATATTCAAAACCCAATATGGTTTTTCAGTCTTAAATTTCTGAAGCTACCAGTAAGCTCAACTGCTCAAAGGCAGTTTCATTTCTTTTGTAATAAGTCCACTGGCCTTTACGAATGGAGGTTACCAGCCCTGCCCTTTGCATAACCGACAGATTTTCAGATATGGTAGATTGAGTCATACCGCTTTTCTTTTGAATCTGCCCCACGCAAACCCCTGTAGAAAACGGTTCCTGCTGTTCGGGAAAGTAAGCTTCGGGCGTTTTTAGCCATGTTAAAATTTGCAATCTTGTTGGATTTGATAACGCTTTAAAAACATCTAATTGATTCATGACACAAATGTATATCGCTTTTTCCCGATGTTCCAATCAATTATTTTTAATTGCAATCAATTGACATCTTCTCCCTGTATTCCACTATATTCTAATCATTATAGCTCAATTTCAACATAAAATCAGTTCAAAAACCAATAGTTTCAAGGCTCATTTTATCAAAATCAGGCTAATTATTGATCTTTTTAACATATAATTCATCAACCAATATCATTACTATAGCCAATAATGGAACCGCGAGTACCACACCCAACACCCCCGACAAAGTCCCCATTAAAACCTGGGCTAATATGGTAAGGGCCGGTGGCAGGTCGATCATTTTTTTCTGGATAAGCGGAGTTACAATATAACTTACTATAGTTTGAGTAACCACGTATATCAGGGCAACTATAATAGCGGTATTGGTACTTATGGTGAGCGCCAGTAATACTCCTGGAACCATAGCCGCTGCTGAGCCAAAGTTAGGAATGAGTTTAAGTAAACCGGTGAACAGCGCCAGTACCAATGCTACTGGGATGCTCATAATACCTAACCCAATAGTGAGTAAAATAAATACCAGTACCATTGATAACATCATGCCTTTTAGCCAGCCTTTAAGCGCCAGGCTGATCCGGTCAATTACACAATGCCCCAGCTCTTTTTTGTCTTCGGGCAATAGCTTGATAATACCATCTTTATATAAATTAGGGCTTGTAGTAAAGAAAATAGCCAGGAACAGGATAATGTACAGATCGCCCAGAACACCAAAGCTGGTACTGAAAAACTGCTTCGCGGTAGCAAACATCTGGTCGGAGTTATCATCAGACAGGTATGACAGTAGTTTATTACCCAGTGTGGTTTCAGACAATTTATGCTTGGCTGTACTTACGGTTTGGGGCAGTGAATCACTTAATACGGCTATCTGTTTTGATATTTTAGCTCCCATAAACCAAAACAGCAACGCCAGTATAATAAATGAGCCGCCAACCGAAATGATCATACAAATACGTCGCTTCCATTTGGTTTTACGTTCTATCATATCACCAAGGCCATGAAAGTAAACGGATATAAGCACTCCAGCAAGCACCATCAGCAATACGTTAAAGGCAACACGTGCAATTAAAATAACAACTACCAGCAAGGCTACTATGGCTACGGTATGCCATACTTTTTGAATATAGGTTAGTTCTTTTTCGGTTTCGCTTTCAGTGGAATGTTTGTGATTTGCAGGCATATGATGTAGTTACGTTCAAATAAAGTACAATAATTAAACATAAAAGTTTTAGTAACTATCCATCAACCTCTCAGTATAGTATCAGTACGGAAAGATCTTATTTGTTTTTTATGTTATCATTATTCGTCAGCAATGCCAGTACATCATTTTTAACAGCATCGGGAATAAGCATAATGCTCTGGGAAACCTGCCCCTTAAACTGTTGCCCAGTTATGGGAGGGCAATACCCTTTCAAAATAAAACAGCCTTTATTATCCTCATATTGCACCTGTATACGCAGTTGGGTAAGCATCTGCATATCATTGTAAACAGTCCGTGTGCTGATGTGGAATTTTTCTTTTAAATAGTCAACCGTTACAACTTTTTGTGTTTGTAAAACAGTAAGCATCTCCAAAAGCCTGTCAACCCTGTTCATTTCATTTGTACCGGTTTTAATACAAAATTGCCAGGGCCTTGTGACAGCTGTATGTCAACTATTAAAAAAAATGAAAACAAGCTTTACGATAAAATAAAGCTGCCACTGCTAAGTATAAATTTCATGGCTCAAAAAGTCGTTCCTGAATTTTCCATGCGGATCATATTCAGCGACCAGCTTTTTAAAGTCATTCAGTTTTTCGTAGCGCGATTCCAGCACTTTAGGAGCCAGGGTAAATATTTTGCCCCAGTGCGGCCGGGCGTTAAAGGGCGAAAGCTCCTTTTCAATAAGCGGCAATAATTTCATTACGGCCTCAGTTTCCTGTTTCCAGGTAAAGTGAATAGTAACCGATGTTTGATTGTGGCAGGGGCTCATCCATAAATTATCGGCGGCAATGGTGCGGATCTCGGTGATAAATAAATGCGGACCGATCTGCTTACCTAAACGGGCTATGGCTTGTATGGCCTCTACTGCATGATGTATCGGCACAAAATACTCTGATTGCAGCTCTTTACCGCTGCTGGGGGTAAAACCCATTTTAAAGTGTGGTAAACGCTCGTACCACGGCCCCGGAACTCCCATTTGTTCTGTACAGTTTTCGGCAGAGAGCGCTATAATTGGATGTAAGTTTTTGGTGGCCGCCTTGGCTCCGTAAAACTCTGCCCCGTTTTGTTCTTTATCTGTTCCTATGCGGCTTTTTATCCAAACCTCGTTAATGCTGTCGTGCTGCCAATCGGTAAATAAGCTAACACTGTAGCCAGCTGAAACTATTTTTTCAAAATGTTCTTTTACCTGTGCTATAGGCATATTAGTAAAAACACGCTGCTGCATCATAAAAGTTGGCTCAACCTTTAAAGTAACTTTTGTTATTACACCTAGAGCACCTAAGCCCACTACGGCAGCGTTCAGCTTTTCGGCATCGGCTGTTTTTGAAAGGTGCACTATACTGCCATCGGCTATTACGAGTTCTAAAGCTGTAACCGCACTTGAAAGGTTGCCGTTTTTAACACCCGAACCGTGCGTGGCCGTTGTGATAGAACCTGCCACGGAAATATGCGGCAACGAGGCCAGGTTATTAAGTGCGAAACCTTGTTTGTGTAAATACGGCGCGAGTTCTCCATATTTAATACCTCCCTCTACGGTAACGGTATGCTTTTTTTTATCAAGGTTTATTACTTTGTTTAGTTCTTTGGTTGATAGCAGGTTGTCCTTACTATCGGCAATGGTGTTAAAACAGTGCCTTGTGCCCAGAGCTTTAAGTTTACTGTGCTTTTTTACCAGCTGCTGTACTTCTTCAACCGATTTGGGATAAAATACATTATCTGTGCTATAGGTAAGGTTTCCGGCCCAATTTTTCAACCGTTCGGGCAGGGCCCAGCCCTCAAGTGATGACAATAAAGGAGTAGCCATTAAGGTAGTGCTTAACTTAATAAATGTTTTTCTTCTCATAATGCTTCAGGTTGATACAATGTAGCACTAAAAATTCAAAAATAGCAAAAGAACAATTTGTTTTAGGGGGTTATGGCTATTGTTAGTCATCAACATATCGCACGTCATTACACTACAAAGCTATCTCTGAGCTTTACAGGTAATTTCTGCTGTAACTTTATTCAGCACTTACGAAGTTTTGAAAACTTTGTAAGCGTTCTATTCACTTTGTAATGTTCCACATTGACCGCACTGCACCGGCACAATGTATTTTTAATCCCCGCCTTTGGAGAAAGCGAAGACCTGTGTGAATAAAGATTCAACTTAACTTAAAAACACCCAAAACTTAATACCAAACAGCTAAAACATTTGTGACTTCTGATGCTTTTATACATATCAATTTAAACCAATAATTTATATCGTTATGAAACACGCATTCATTTTTGGGACAAGTATATTTTTAAGCAGCCGAAACACGCTGACCGTTAACGATGGGGAAAAAAACACCGAATTTTTACGGGTGCTTTCCTTTTATAACCATCAAAAGGGCTCAGCAGATCATTTCCTTAGTATCAATGTCAATATCACTGATACATCCGGAGCAGTGATCAGGATTAGTGCTAATCGTTTAGAAGAAGGCCCGGCAGACATTCATGTAGAAGCTGAACCTAACCGCGTTTGGGTATTTCAAAAGGGGCACCATGAACCCCTGTTAGATGTTTATCAGCTTAATGAGCATGAGTTTCATGGATTGTCAAGCCACATCATTAACGAGATAGGTGTACAGCATCCTGATGCAGTGGTACTCATTAAAGGTAATTTTAAAGCAAGCGGTGTTCACTTTTTAATTGAGAACGAGAAAATGTTTGTGAACAACAATGGCTTTGCCAACGGAGTAGAAAACGCTCATGACGGCATAATCTTAACACCCGGCGAAGCCGCAGATTACTAAAAGGGAGTGATAATTTAGTTTAACACTTAAAAGTCGCTATCTTTTATTATCCCCCTTGCCCATAAGGGGGATAATTTTTTATTTGGCAACCGTTATTGTTAAAGAATAGCAGGAGAATCCCTAATCTTGACTTAGACTTAGGTCAGATTTTTATCCCTGAACCAAACCTCATCAGGACTGGCGTGGAAATTATCCATCAGGTTAACAAGCTCTATAGGATCGCTTGATGTGATCACGAGGTTACGATTTACCGGTTTTAACAATTGCTGTTCAACCATTACGTCAAGCTGTTTAAGTAAAAAATCGTAAAACCCATTAACATTCAACAAACCTACCGGGTGAGTGTGCAAACCCAGCTGCAGCCAGGTTAATACCTCAAAAAACTCCTCAAGCGTGCCTAACCCTCCGGGTAGCGTAACGATACCGTCGCACAGGTCGCTCATGAGTTGTTTGCGTTGGTGCATGTTATCTACAATGTGCAGTTCGGTTAGGCCAGTGTGGCCAACTTCCTTATCCATTAAAAACTGAGGTATCACCCCTATAGCTTTGCCGCCATTATGTAAAACTGCATCGGCCAACAGGCCCATTAAACCTACTTTACCTCCGCCATAAACCAGGGTCATGTTTCGGCTCACCATAACCTCGGCCAATTGAATAACAGCTTGCTTTAATACAGGATTGCCATTAAAGTTGGCACCACAGAATACGCAGATAGATTTCATAAACAAATATGTATACTTTAGTTATTAAAACAAATGGCCCGGAAATATTTCCGGGCCATTTGTTTTATATTTTCTTTAACTGCGGGTTTACGGTAATGCTTCCGTTACCCGACAATGATTTGCGGGTGAGCCCTGCTACTGCACCCTTTGCATCACGGTTAATATAAACACGTGAAACGTTGGGGCCTACATAGCTGTTGAGGCCGGTTATTACCAGCACATCGGGCTTAACTTCTTTCATTACATAACTTTCAACCGGCTTGCCAGGTTCAGCCCGGTTCCAAAGTAAATCGCCCTTGGCGTAAGTAACCGTGATATTATTGCTGTACTTACCAATAATTGAACCGTATTTGCTTTTCATATTTACAGCAGCATTGCTGGCAATTTTGCTATCGTCAACCAGCCATTGTGCTATTTCTTTCTGGGTAGAGTCGGCAGAGTTCTTTAGCATATCCTCCAAAATGAGCTTACGGGTTGCTATGAGGGCATCGTCTTTACCAAGCTCAACATCGGGTATTACACCGGTTCCCTCCCAGCCCACATTACTGTTGGGCCCCACAACCATTTTAAATGGGGTAAATACAATAAGATTATTTTTAAGTGCTACAAAGGTACCCGCTATACCTGCACCGGCAGTTGTATCACCAACAATAGTAGCACGCTTTAATTTTTGCATGGCATAGGCAAAGCCCTCCGAAGCTGATCCTGTACCCCTGCCAACCAAAATATACACTTTAGCATCGGGCATGTGTTTACCCGGGGTATAAGCGTAGGTCCACTCTTGCTCGTCCTGCTTGCGGTCTTTATAAAAGCCGTTCAGGTAATATTGCTCATTTCCGGGATCGTAAAAATATGAAGCCAGAAACCGGCCCATTTGCCCGGTACCGCCGGGATTGTGGCGTACATCGATAATAATGTATTTACTGTAAGCAGCCATATTCATGCTTGCTGCTGCCATTTCAAATGCCTCCTGTGAGCCATAAAACGGACCAGGAACATCTATATACGCTGTTGAGGTAGTTCCATCTATCTCCACCCTTTTAAAGCCATAGTTAGCCTTTTTTTCGGAGTCATCATTGGCATTACCCTTACTTTCATTAGGCGGGGTAGTCAGCCTTTTATAAGTTGCTACGTTACGCATCACATGTAAGTGAACATCTTTATGGGTTTTACGCAGGTCGTCGGTAATTTTTGCTGCGAGTGCCTCTTCTGTTAAGCCATTATAGCTTCCATTCGCGTCGTTTTTCAGTAACACTTCTTTGTATTGCGCACTGATCTCAGGGAATGGGTAAACTTCAACCAGCTTATCGGCAAGTTTGGTTACTATTTCATGGCTATCGGCATTGCTTACCGTTTGTGCCTGCGTGGTTAAACAGCTGGTAAATAAAATGCCTACCGCCATCAATGTACGGTAAACAAATGTTGAGGGGATTGTTCTCATGATGCGAGTGGCTTTGGGTAGTTCTGAAAAAAGGAGCTCATTGAGCTCCTTTTGTTCTATTTATGTTTGTTTTATTAAAAAAGCTTATCTGGTATAGTTAGGTGCTTCCTTAGTGATAGTAATATCATGCGGGTGGCTTTCACGCATACCGGCAGCGGTAATACGTACAAATTTGGCTCTTTGCAGATCCTCGATATTAGCGGCACCACAATAGTGCATACCTGCACGTAAACCACCTATATACTGGAATATCACTTCGGCCATGTTACCTTTAAATGGTACCCGACCAACAATACCTTCCGGTACTAATTTGGTAACCACGTCGGTCTCGTCCTGGAAATAACGGTCTTTTGAACCTTTGGCCATTGCCTCTACCGAACCCATGCCACGGTATGATTTGAATTTACGGCCTTCATATATAATGGTTTCGCCCGGCGATTCTTCAACCCCGGCAAATAACGAACCTGCCATAATTGAGCTTGCACCCGCTGCAATTGCCTTAACAATATCGCCTGTTTGTTTGATACCACCATCGGCAATAACCGGGATACCACGACCTTCCAATGCTTTGGCACACTCGTAAACGGCATACAACTGCGGAACACCAACACCTGCTATGATACGGGTTGTACAGATAGACCCCGGACCAATACCCACCTTAACCGCATCGGCACCTGCATCAGCAAGCGCAATGGCAGCATCGGCAGTAGCAATGTTACCGGCAATAACCTGCAAATCGGGATATAATTTTTTAACCGCCTTCACCATCTCTATAACTCCTTTTGAATGGCCGTGTGCAGTATCAACAGTAACTACGTCTACACCGGCATTAACCAGGGCAGTAACGCGGTCAATATTATCAGCAGCAACCCCAACGGCGGCACCCACACGCAGGCGGCCAAATTCGTCTTTACAGGCGTTAGGGAAGTTTTTAACTTTTTGTATGTCTTTGTAAGTGATAAGCCCGGTTAGTTTACCTTCTTTGCTTACAACCGGCAATTTTTCAATTTTATTGCTTTGCAATATGGCAGCAGCTTCAATAAGGTTAGTACCTTCCGGGGCGGTAACCAAACCTGTTTTGGTCATTACCTGGCTTACCGGCACGCTCATATCTTTTTGAAAGCGCAGATCCCGGTTTGTGATGATACCCTTAAGCCTGTGCTCGGCATCAATTACCGGGATACCACCAATGCTGTACTCCTTCATGATCTGTTGCGCATCGGCAAGCAGGGCATCTTCCAATAGTGTTATAGGGTCCTGGATCATGCCGCTTTCTGAGCGTTTAACCTTGCGCACCTCATCGGCCTGAGCCTGGATGGTCATATTTTTGTGGAGCATACCTATACCGCCTGCCTGGGCAATGGCAATAGCCAGGCCTGCTTCGGTAACGGTATCCATAGCGGCAGATATGATGGGAATGTTTAACCTGATCTTTTTAGTTAAAAAAGTACTGGTGTTAACTTCGCGCGGTAAAACTTCTGAATAAGCCGGGAGTAGTAAAACGTCGTCGTAGGTTAATCCTTCGGCAACAAACTTTGATGGGTCTAACTGCATAGCAAATAATTATTTTGGAGTTATTATTTGCCGGGCAAAGGTAATAAATATTTCGGATTTAGAAATTGAGTTTCCCTATTTATTTAATAAAGATTGGAAAATTGCCTTTCTGTGATAATTGCATTTGAAAGGGTTTGGAATATCGGATGCTCGATTTAAAATTTATCACCTATTTGCTTATTAAGCACAATCAAAAGACTAATTTAAAACCAAAGAGAAGACTTACGAAGTTTTTAAAACTTCGTAAGTCTTAAGTAAAAATTCTAATACTTCCCTACAATCACCTTATAAAACTGATCAAAGTTGAGGTATTGATTGGCCAGTTCTTTCAAACGGTCGGCGGTCATGGTTTTTATTGTCGAAGCATACTTGTCGTAATAATCATAACCGAGCCCGGCAAAGTGGATGCTTTTGAACTTATCGGCATGCGAAAAAACATTCTCCAGGCTGCCTAACAGCGAACCCAGCATAAAGTTACGCACCAATGATAGCTCCTCTTCGGGTACCAGTTCTGTTTTTAGCAGGTTGATCTCTTTTTCAATTTCTGTAAGCGTTGCTTTGCAAACATCAGCACCAACTTCGGTGGCTATAAAAAACGCACCGCCCTGTTTAAATGAACCCAGGCCCGAGCCAATGCCATAGGTATAGCCTTTATCCTCGCGAATGTTGGCCATTAACCTTGAACCAAAATACCCTCCTAAAACAGTATTTAGCACCTGCATAGGCTGAAAATCAGGATGGTTACGATTCACGAATGGCAAACCCATCCTGATGGCAGATTGCAGCGCATCTGGCTTTTCGGTAAAATAAAAAAGGTCTTTAGCCGGCTCAAGATCAGGCTGTGCAGTATCAGCCGCTACCGGGCCATTTTGCCAATTCTGGTCAAACGTATCGCTGATGAGTGTTAAAGTATCCGGCTCAATTTTACCCGCTATAATCAGAGTACAGTTTGATGGCTGGTACATTTTTTTGTAATGAGCCAACAAATCATCACGCTGCAAACTTTTATAGTTATCAAAGCTTGCACCCAGTCCGTATATGGTATTGCCGTAAATGGCTTTATTAAAATCACGACGAGCAACCACATCATTTTTTTGCAGGCTCACCTGCAGCTTTTGTTGTTGGTTGCGTTTAAACGTTTCCAATTCCTT
>Ga0247742_10002808_pt1 | contig 11280 bp, 16 predicted proteins | sample UWRJL208509C2_FD_180944 | JGI IMG/M metagenome (GOLD analysis project Ga0247742, IMG submission 180944) | Plant litter microbial communities from Arlington Agricultural Research Station in Wisconsin, United States - UWRJ-L208-509C-2 | ecosystem: Environmental > Terrestrial > Plant litter >... | reverse complement strand
CCATAATGATGAACGGCCGTTTATAAACGACTGAACTCCCAGGAGGGGACCCTGTGAATCTCGTTGTCGTTTCAAACCGCGTATCCCGCGCCTCGGCCAACGAGCCGATGACCGGCGGATTGGCAGCGGCCTTGCTGCCGGTGGTGGAAAAATCGGGGGCGATTTGGGTAGGTTCCAGCGGTCGCGTGCGCGACGGCGCGCAGAAGGAACCCTTCGCCGAAATTGAAGCGCTGGGTGCCGGCGCGCTGGCGATGTTGGATCTGCCCGCCGCGCATTACGCCGGCTATTACGAAGGCTTTGCCAATTCGGCGCTGTGGCCCGCTTTGCATTCCCGCACCGACCTGATCCGGTCCTCCCACGACGATTACCAGTCCTACCGTGAAGTGAATTCCTTTATGGCGCGGGCACTGCTGCGCTTCCGCAAGCCGGAGACGGTGTTCTGGATCCAGGATTACCATTTTCTCGCGCTCGGCGCGGAATTGCGCGACCTCGGCGTCACCCATCCGATCGGTTTCTTTCTGCATACGCCGTGGCCGACCCGCGCCATTTTCGGCGGCGTGCCGCATCACCGCGAACTGGTCGAGGCGATGCTGGCCTATGACCTGATCGGCTTCCAGACCGATGACGATCGCGACAATTTCCTGTCCTATGTCGAATCCGATCTCGGCCTCGACATCGCGGGCGGTGTCGTGGCATCGCGCTTCGGCCTCTCGCGCTGTGCCGTGTTTCCGATCGGCATCGATCCCGCCAAATTCGCAGCGCATGCCGCCAAGGCGGCGTCGCATCCCGACGTGTCGCGGCTGCGTCGCAGCCTGAACGGCGAGAAGCTGGCGATCGGCGTCGACCGCGTCGATTATTCCAAGGGCCTGGTCAACCGCATCGAGGCGTTCGACCGCATGCTGACGCTGCAGCCGCAGCTCAAGCGCTCGGTGTCGCTGCTGCAGATCGCGACCCTGTCGCGCGGCACCATCGAAGCTTACGGCGACCTGCAGAACCAGCTGGCCAAGCTGGTCAGCGACGTCAACGGCCGCCATGGTGAAGTCGACTGGACGCCGATCCGCTATCTCAACAAGGGCTTTAGCCAGACCGTGCTGGCCGGCCTCTACCGCACCGCGCAGGTCGGCCTCGTGACGCCGCTGCATGACGGCATGAATCTGGTCGCCAAGGAATATGTCGCGGCCCAGAACCCGGTCGACCCGGGTGTGCTGGTGCTGTCTAAATTCGCCGGCGCGGCGCAGGAGCTCGACACCGCGCTGCTGGTCAATCCGCACGATATCGACGGCATGGCCCGCACCATCGCCATGGCGTTCTCGATGCCGCTGCTGGAGCGCCGGATGCGCTGGGAGGCGATGATGGCCAAGCTGCGCGCCGGCACCATCCAGGACTGGTTCTCGGATTTTGTCGATGCGCTGCAGGAGGCCCACGGCGTCAACGACAAGTCGGGCGGACTCGCGGTGCCGGCCGAAGCGCCGGTGGTCTGGCCGGTGCAGTCGTTCGGCACGCCCGGCAGCCGCTTCCACTAGGGTTCAGTGGCAGTACGACACGCCGTCGAGGATGTCGCAGCGCGTCTTGTTGGGCGCGTTGGGGTCGTCCAGCGGCACCGATCCACTGCCTTTGCCGACCAGCACGCCGGGGCCGACCCGCACCGAAGCGCGGTTGCCGATGATCACGCTGGGATGCGGCGCGGCGCTGGAGCGGATCCCGTCCGGCCAGACGATGGCATCCCCCGACAAGATCCCGCGCCGCCCGTCATCGCACGACACCACCGGCCCCTGATGGCGGCAATTCTGGGCCGTCGCGGTCGTGCTGGCGGACACGATCGCCGCGCAAACTGCCAAGCCTCGCCAGCAAGCCCGGATCTCGCAACGCCGTTTCATGTGGGCCTCTCGTCCGAATAGGTCTCTTTCGGCCGTCGGCAGCGGCCGGCCTCCGGTTCATTGTCACCGGCGGAGCCATGGCCGGCATTCGATCGGGCTAAATAGGCCATATCCCTCAATTGCTTGAGAAAAACGCCCGCGCCATGCCCGCGGTCCCTTGCAAAATCGCTCCCGCCCCGTCATGAGAAGGCGCGCGGGAGAGATGGCCGAGTGGCTTAAGGCGCACGCTTGGAAAGCGTGTGTGCGGGAAACCGTACCGTGGGTTCGAATCCCACTCTCTCCGCCATTTTATTAAACGAAGCTACTGATTTATATAAGAAATATTGAGTAGAAAAATTTCTGGTCCCCAATCTGGTCCCCAGCCACGGTTCGGCGCGCCGGCACAACTGCTATTGATTGAGCCTGCCGTATTAGCATTTCGAATCTCTCTTGCTCCGCCACTGCCGATGCGCTTCCAATGCACCTCAAATGGTCAAAGCCGTATGGCGTTCGGTAGCGCTCTGCGGCTCCTGACCGGTAAGGTGTCGGCCAAAAAGACTCCCCCAAGCCACTCGATATAGCCAACCTCGGCATTTCGTCGGATTGGGTATGCCTCTGGTCTCAGTTTTGTTTGAGCGTGATGTTTGCTTCGGAGCGGCGGGAGGGGGCCGAAGATTCGGAACGCAGGTCGGCGCTTGCGGAAAGGCACAATCATGACCACGCCAACGATTGAACCCATTTCGCCTAATTCGCCTTGGATCCAATCGCTGGCTTTCAGTCAGTTTGAAAACTGGGGTGTGTTGACCGGCTACGGTTCCGTGGAAGCTTACTGCGCATTCGTGGAGCAGGCCGCGAAAAGCGCCTCGCTACCGCGGATCTTGGCTGCAAGTGAGGGCGAAAGTTTTCTTGGTTCAGTCAATCTTCTTCCAAGCGAGATGACGATCCGGCAGCATCTGAGCCCCTGGTTGGGACAGCTTTTTGTCGTGCCGGCATGCCGATCGCGTGGCGTGGCTGCAGCGCTGCTGGAGGCTGCGGCTTCATACGTTGCGCAACTTGGCCACGATCGGCTCTTCCTGTTCACATCAGGGTCGTTGCCGGGCTACTATCGGCGCCTAGGCTGGCAGGACATGGAGGACGTGGTTTATCTTGGCAAGGTGCGGACTATCATGAAGCTTGAGATCGACGCCGCAGCGCCCTCATCGCCCTTTCGGCTTATCCGACCGAGCTAAATCCGTTTTACGTCCCCTGGATAAGTCCATCCGTGGCCCGTCTGGTTTTTCTACCCAATCGATTGAACACGTTCCTTCAGGAAAGATCGTGCAGGTCCTTCCCCATCGGATGCTGAACGCGAAAGCCGGAGAACTTGACTTCTAGACCGGCCCTTTCCGGTGTGCAGCATAGTGGTCCCACGGCATAAGAAGACGCTTTTGGAAATGGTGACAATCTCACCAGCGGCCATGTGGCGCCATCCGACGACACTTGGATTCGCAAGACACCCGCCGCGACCGTTGCACGAATCCAAAAATCTGCCGGATCATGTGCATAAGACCCCGTCGCCCAGTCTGACTGGCCGAGGGTGAGCACACTACTCAAGAGTGCTTTTCCATCAGACTTTTCAATACCGGCTTTGATCCAATGTGATTCGTCTAACCGGACCATGATGCCAGCCTGGTCGTATAATTCATCGTACCGAGCCTGCACGCGAACTTCCGCCGTGAAGTCGCCGTCAGTTTCACAATAAAAGAAGTGTCCACTATGTCGGGTGAAGCCGTAGTGTGTTTCTCGCCAAAAGTCGGTCTTCAAATCGGTGAGGACCGTCAGGGTGTCGCTTTGCAACTGCCACTCTTTCGGTTCGTTTAGCCATCGACAGTGCTCGAACATATTTTTGCTTTGCTTCATTGGTGAGGTGCGCTCGCTGAGCGTAGTGCTGACCTTATCTCAATCTACCTGAATTGGCGGTCGATATTCAGATTTTGTATTGCACCGCCGTTGCCCTCAATTTTGTGCGGTTCACCCGCACCAATCCGCGGACGGAAGCGACCTGGCGTGCCTCCGACCGGCCATCTGTTCGGTGGCGTCATAAGGAGCGCTTTCTCAAACCACGGATTTTGCTAGCCGGGGTGGAAACACAACGGAGCGCAAGCAAATGAAAAAGTTGATTTTGGCAGCGGCGACCATCGCGTTGACTAGTTCCTCGATAGCGTTTGCGCAATCGGGGGCGAGCCCTAGTGCTCCCCAAGCCAACTCGACCGGGACCGGAGTGACGCAACCGGGCGTGACGTCGACGGGATCTGCGGTCGACCGCACTACCGGTACCGCCGGTTCTGCGCCGGTCGCCACCGGTTCCGAGCGTGGCAACAACGCCAGTTCGCTTTCCGGCGGCAACAGTGCCGCCGGAGCCAATTCGATGAGAGGGGCGCACATCCGGCGGCGGAGGAGGCGGGAGCGGTCACTAAGGTGAGAAGACAAAGGGCCCCGAAATTCGGGGCCTTTCTACTCGGCAACAGCTATTATAGGTCAGGTAGGCCAATTCGCCATTTGCTCGGCGTTCATGCTTGGCGCGGGCGCCATCGGTAGCGGTTCTTCTTTTCCAGATTCAGCGACTTCATCTGAGTCATGCTCTGTTCGTTTTTTGATAGCTGCGCGTAGAGAGGCGCCCACTAAGGCGGCTTACGTATGCGCGTTAGAACACCGGTCCTTGCCGGCACCTTTCTGTGCCCTCCAACTCTTCTTGACGTCTGAAAAATAAAGAGCCCGCAGATGCAAAAATTTCTGCGGACTCCGTTTCAAGGAAAGGAACGTTTGTTACTTCCCGGGGGTCTGCCGTGCAGGCTGGCCGCTCTTGCCGCCCGGCAATCCCTTGACCTTCGATGCGTCCTGTTGCTGGACCGTTGAATTCTGTTGGTTCGTGCCCACGGTGTCGCCGGGCCTGCCGCCAGGGCCGTTCTTACTACCCTGATCGCCGGTTATACCGGCGCCGGAATTCTGCGCGCTCGGCGCGGCGGCTGGGGGCGTTGTGCTCTGCGCCTGGGCCGCGACGGTAGCGGCTGCGAAGGCAACCGATGCTAGCAATGCTGTTCTCATGACGTTCCCTCCTTGTTGGTTGCGAAAGCGTCCGACGGCTTTCACGCGAGGAACGCCTGCCGCCGGATCAAGTTCCTGGCCAGAGGCTTTGTACGATGTTCATTTCCAAGGTTTCGATCATCACCCATGCCTGGCGGGTTTTGACACTTCGGTATGTCCGCACCGGAGACACTTAAATTCACAGTGCTCGAAGCCGCCGCCGTCGTCTATCTGGGCGGTGGTGATCATGCTCATTCGACACACCGGGCAAGATGGACGAGTAGGGCAATCGGTAATCCTTGCAGCTTGCGCCATGGCAGCCTCCCGCAGTCAGGAGGCAAGATTTCCGGTAGGTTAACGTTCCGTCCCCAGCGCCGAATGCTGCCAAAACCGCTTAGGGTCGTGTTGGCCGATGCTGCGAACAGCTGGACCGATGCCAGCCGGCCTTGGCGACAACTTCGGAACGACAACCGGAAGGCCGCGTTGGAACCTAGTCCAGGTTGAACCGAAGGCAGTAACCATGAAGAAGATCCTCTCAGCAACGGCAGCCGCGCTGCTCATAGCGGGCCTTTCCGCTGTGCCGGCATCGGCCAAGAAGCATCACCGACATATGCAGACGCATAGCCAGTCCACTACCGGATCGGCCCCTTTTGCGCGCGGCAACAACGCTGAGCTGATGGGCAATAACGGTAATTCCGGACAGGGCAGCAATTCGCTCGGGCACATCCAGGGCGGCAATATCGGCGGAGGCAAGTAACAGCATGTCAAAAGAAACACCGAAGGACGATCCTCGCCAGCAAACAGACTGGTCAAGCCCGAAACAGACCGAGAAGCCCTGGGAAGGCGTACCTGAGAAAGAGCAGGGCCCGCCGAAATCCAAGCCGGATCTGGAAAAGTGGAACGAGACAAACACTCACTAGGGGCACGGCAAATGGGACTCGCGACTTATTCGATTGTCGCCACCGGTAAAACCTGGGGCGTTGTTCACGACGGAAATTTGGAAGGCGATTTCATCACCAAGGAGTCGGCGTTCGAGGCGGCGGTTGCCGCCGCGTCGCTTGCCATCCGGGAGGGGCACGAGGTCAACGTCTCCGCGCCGGGCAGGGGTGAGGGCAACGGAACTGCGCTGGGCGGGACGACAAACTGACGATATGGCTTTCTACTCACTCGACGGCCCGCGATCACGAAGGTCGTCTTAATCTCGCGAGATAACTCCAACCCTACAACCGTGGACCAATTTCTGCCTGACCAGCTCGTGGCCAGGCTGTTCCGATCAGGCTTTCGTAGTTTTCACGTACCGTCTGATGGCATTCGCAGGAAAGACTGCCGAGGATCGAGGGATCGGCGACATGCAACCGTCCGCGCGCATAACTGATGGCGCCAGCCGCCTGCATGGACGTCGCGATGTCGGTCACGCTGGATCGACGGACACCGATCATGGATGCCAGATAATCTTGCGTGAGAGGGAGATCGTCACCTACAAGATCCCGCATGCGCATGATCCATCTTGCCATCCGTGCTTCGACCGAATGCCTCGCATTGCAAGCCGCGGTCTGCTGGATATCGGCAACGAGAAATTGCTCGTGCGCAGCAAGAACGTCCCGAATTGCCGGATGCTGATCTATCAGCTTTCGCCATGGATCGCGGTCGATGACCGAAGCCGTGCCGGTGACTTGAACAAGTATCTTGTTGATGGAGGTCTTGGAATCGAGCGCTTGTGCCGCTCCGACGGCTCCGTCCTTTCCCACCATGAAGGTCTGCACCATGGCGCCATCGTCGAGGCCCACCAGGAATGAAACGATCCCGCAATGCGGGAAGTAGACGTTCCTGATTTCGCCACCGGGCTCGGCGAGAACGGTGCCTTGCATCGAATTGATCGAACGGAAGCTGCGGTTCAGTGCAGCGCGGTCGTTCTCGTGAAGCAGTTGCAGTAATCGGTTGCCGTTCATGGTCTAGGTCTCCTTTGGCAAGGGGTATCGATATCGGCCTCATGTTCTCCAGAGCAACTGACGAGTTGAGCAGACGCGCCGAGGGCTCGCTGCGTTTGGCACGGCTGGCGTAAGTGCAGCCGTGAGTGTTCGGAGCTTATTTTATGCGCGTGCGCTCAATGAGAAAACACCAGCGGGTGTTGGAACACGATCGATTTTAGTTGGTTGGCGCGGGCATTCAGAAGGAATACAGATATGCGCGCGCTTTGCTGGCACGGAAAAGGTGACGTTCGGGTCGATACGGTTCCAGATCCAAAGATCGAACATCCCCGTGACGCGATCATCAAGATCACGGCATGCGCGATTTGTGGCTCCGATTTGCATTTGCTCGACGGCTATCAGCCGACGATGAAAGAGGGCGACATCCTGGGCCATGAAAACATGGGCGAGGTGATCGAGTTGGGCTCGGAAGTCAGCAACCTCCAGATTGGCGACCGCGTCGTTGTGCCTTTTACGATCAGCTGCGGGCAGTGTTGGTTTTGCCAAAAGGGCCTGTTCTCTTGCTGCGATCGCACCAATCCCAATCACGAACTCGCCGCGAAGGCGATGGGACAGTCGCCTGCGGGCCTGTTCGGCTTCAGCCACATGCTCGGAGGCTATTCGGGTGGCCAAGCGGAATTTTTGCGCGTGCCGATGGCTGACGTTGGGCCGATCAAGGTACCCGACAACGTGACCGATGAGCAGGCATTGTTCCTGTCGGACATCTTTCCCACCGGCTATATGGCTGCGGTCAACGCACAGATCGACGACGGAGACACAGTTGCGATTTGGGGCTGCGGTCCGGTAGGCCAATTCGCAATTCGATCGGCGTTCATGCTTGGCGCAGCCAGGGTAATCGCAATCGATGAAGTGCCGGAGCGCCTCGCCATGGCGCAGGCTGGTGGCGCCGAAACCATCAATTTTTCGCAGCTCGACGTCCACGATGAATTGATGCACCGCACAGACAACCGCGGTCCTGATAGCTGCATCGATGCCGTCGGCGCCGAAGCAGCCGGGCATGGTGCCATTGATGCCGTCATTGACAAGGTCAAGGCTGCTACCTTTCTGGCGACCGATCGCGTCCACGTGCTGCGTCAGGCAATCATGGCCTGCCGCAAGGCGGGGACAGTCTCAATTCCGGGCGTTTATGTGGGCATGGGTGACAAGATCCCGATTGGTGCCGCCATGAACAAGGGCCTGACCATCAAGACCGGCCAGACCCATGTGCAGGCATACACCAAGCCGTTGCTAGAGCGGATCATCAAGGGCGACATCGATCCTAGCTTCGTGGTCACCGATCAGGCCAGCCTAGAGGACGCGCCCGAAATGTATCGCAAGTTCAGGGACAAGAAGGATGGCGTGATCAAAGTAGTGATGCGGCCTGATCTTTGATCACCCGCGCCAGCGGGACATTTGGGTGCTCGCGCGAGAGATTCTTCAGTCGCCTCTGCGGTTACTACATGTCGCATCAGCTACTGCGAAATGCCTAAGTAAGTCAGGAACCGGGCATAGCCGATGAAACTCAGGTAGGGCGCTGCAACCCCACAGAGTTCGCCCACTGTGCAGCTGTTAGAGAAACCGCTTTCACGACCTCTTCAACGACATGCTCGCACTTCACGCACTCGAACATGCGCATTTCCATGCCCGAGGGGCGGGAAGATATCCGCATCAGTCCCATACGGGCATTGCATTTGGGGCAGTCCGGGGCTTTGGGTGTCATCATGGTCTTGCCCACCCAGAAAGCTTGGTGATTGCCGCGGACTACTTAGAGGCCTAATCGACACCATCTACAACGGCTTTGTTCGCTCCCGGACATATATTTCTCGTCAGGTGGAACGGCGGTGATCGCTTTCACTTGGTCCACCATTAGATGGGGGAGACAATGAGAAAGCCGCAGAACAACTCGTGGAAAGCAGCAGACGTTGAAAGGTTGACGCAACTTGTCAGCGAAAGCGCTTCCGTTGCGCGATGTGCTGCGGCACTTCGCAGGCCCATGACCTCAGTGAAACTGAAGGCGAGTTCGCTCGGCCTCCATCTTCCCGGACTCAGAGAAACGCGCGCGAAGCAGAAAGAGCAGCTTACCAACGCTGAACGACACCGTTCGCCGGGCGCTATGAAATTCGACGGCACCCGAGTTTGAACTCCCCCCGAACTTAGCCGCCCTGGCCCCCAGCCAAGGCGGCTATTTTTTAGGTCGCCAAGACGACAGCGGAAAGCGCCAGCAGTACGGCGATACCGACGAGTATCATGCCCAGAAAGAGATTCTCCATTCAGCTTCAATACGAAGTTCGGTGTTAGGTTGCTTGACTTGTCGTTCCCTTTTCGTTCTCATGACCCGAAATTGGGATACGGCCATGGGCATCGACGCAATTCGCCTGGAAATCGAACACATGCGGCGGCAGATCCTTCGCCAGCGCAAAGACATAACCTCATTACAGAAGGCCGGAATCAGCTCGGCCTCGGCCGAGGCGATGCTCGCCCGGATGCAGGACAAGGTGGACGCTCTGTGCGCTGAGCGGCAGCGCCTGCTCGGGGAAGCCCGTCTGGAAGCCCGCAAATATCCGGGCACCAACAAGGTGATCAATGGCACCCCTGCCGCCCGCCGTGCTTGATATCCCCGAGCAATGGATATCGCCCAAAGGCGGCAGCAACTACGTCGCCGTTTCTCTCCCGCTATATGAGAAGCGATCGGCGGAGGTGGAAGGTTTCTTCGGCCGGCGCCTGGCGAAGTGGTCGTATCACTTGACCCGTGTTGATGACCGGAAGTCGTTCGTCATCTTCAGCTTCGCGGACAAGGCCGAAGCCAACAAGTTCATGGACGCGTTTGATGGCGAGCGGTTTGACCTCCGTGACAAGGGCGGCGGGCAGAACTGGATGAAGTGGTTCAAGGGCAGGGGCGCGAAACGGGACAAAAGCGGGCGGTGATTTCAGGCGCCTTCCATACTAGCGCTTTCCATCTCCCGGGCCTTTTTCTCGTATTGATCCGCCAGCACAAGCATCCGTCGCTGGATAGTCGGGGTGGTGCACTCTCGGGCCAGTGCGGCACAACGCTGAGCCATCTCCCGAAAATAATCCTTAGAGGGCATGGTCCTCTCCCTAGAAAGAATTTGCGGGTACCATAGCGCGACGTTTCTGCTGCTGCTGTTCTGAACTGAACAGTGCCGCTATTTTCAGGCGTCCGCCTTATTAACTTCTATCGGGACGCGATGAATCTCTTTGCCGTTGGCATCCTCAGCGACGACGTGGCGCGGCTTCGTGGTCGGCATCTGGCGTGCGATCGACTCGGCATGCTGCTTGGCGTGGTCCGCGTCTTTCAAATCAATGCCGACTGGGTCTTCGAGCCGGGTACCGTCGATAATCGGGAAGTGGAATCTGGGCATGTCATTCTCCTACCCGCGCAACTCCTCAAACGAGAAGATGTTCCTAGGTGGGGTAAGTGCCCGAGTTCAACGCCGAGCATTGGCCTTCTCGGACTCATCGGAGAAAAAACGGTCGCCGAGCAGACCGTAGGCTGGTTCCATGCGAGTTGAAAAAGCTAATCGGCTAGTACGTTCTCGCGGATGCCCAAACCATCCTCCAGGCGATCGACGGCTTCAACGATGGCATCCTGGTCGAGGATGTCGTGCAAGGCGTGGACCGTTGCAACGGCATCGCGCTCGCTGGCATGACGTATTTTGCCAAGATCAACTGCGCGTCCCGGATCGCCTCAACGGCCAAAACCTAGTCCTCGGTCATCGGTCGCTCACAAGCTTCCGGGTGTTGCACCACTTCGTATCGGTGCCATGCGGTCTGTAAACCGGCTCGCCCTTGGGATTCAGGGCCTGTCGCATCGCGATATCCGCGAAGTCGATGGGGCCGCCATTGTCGGCAACCAGTAACAGGCAGTCCATGGCGGTCTGCCACGGCTTCGCGTCGTGCTGGTCCTTGGGCAACCGGGTGATGTAGATGCCGGCGTCGCGCAGCCATACCAGCGGCGCCCCCTTCGGAACGGGTATAGGTGCTGCGAACTTCCGGTCCCAGGACATCAGACCAGCCTCAGCGCCAGTTGCCGTTCCCGGCCGGTATGCCGGGTGACAAACTCCTCGATGGTCGAGGACAGGTCTTCATAGGCCATGTCCGCGCGGCGCCGGATCTCGCGGGCGATATCTTCGCTCACGTCGTTTGACCACTGCTCTGCGGTGTTGAACGCGACGACTCGCGCCGGGTCTTCGTACTGGCCTGCCATCAGATCGGTGATGACGGACTCCAGATCGGTCCGGTCGAGGTTGACCTCCCGGAAGGACATACCCGCCCGGCCGAAGTCATCCACAACGACGTAAATCGTCTGATCGTACTCGTGCGGAACGATGGAGGGCGTCCAGCTACGCATCGGCCGAGACCCGATGTAACGCCTT
>Ga0247742_10002805_pt1 | contig 11286 bp, 13 predicted proteins | sample UWRJL208509C2_FD_180944 | JGI IMG/M metagenome (GOLD analysis project Ga0247742, IMG submission 180944) | Plant litter microbial communities from Arlington Agricultural Research Station in Wisconsin, United States - UWRJ-L208-509C-2 | ecosystem: Environmental > Terrestrial > Plant litter >... | reverse complement strand
TCATGAAAGAGAACTTTACACTAAAGACAATCACAAATTAGTTGATGGAAAACTTGTTATAACGGCCAAAAAAGAAGGTGACAAGTATACATCAACAAGGATTACTACTAAAGGCAAAAAAGAATTCCAATACGGCCGGTTTGAGGCCAGGGCGAAACTTCCTGTTGGGCAGGGCATTTGGCCGGCTTTCTGGATGCTTGGTAAGAATATTGATAATGTAGGCTGGCCTAAAGCTGGTGAAATTGATATACTGGAATATATCGGACGTGAACCTGATATGGTCTTTACATCCTTGCATACTCAGGACAGCCATGGAAATACAATCAATACGAAGAAAACAAAATTCGAGGACATTGAAGAGGGTTTTCATGTATATGCAGCCGAATGGGACAAAGACAAAATAACCTTTTTTGTAGATGACAAGCCTGTTTATACATTTGTGCCAGAAAATAAAACGGAAGATACCTGGCCCTTTAAACAACCCTTTTACATCATTTTAAATATGGCAATAGGAGGAGATTTTGGAGGTCCTGAAGTTGATGATAAAATATTGCCACAGGAATTCATAATTGATTACGTAAGAGTATACCAATAAAGTTAGTGTTGATTTAGTATTGAAGCGGGGCTGTCTAATTAGGCAGCCCTTTTTATATATAAAATTTAAATTCCTTGCTATATTGATTGGAAGAAACAGCACTTTTGTTTGGGGTGAGTCCGTAGTGAGTCCGTAATGAGTCCGTAGTGACTCCGTGAAAAAGACTGTTTTCACGGAGTCACTACGGACTCATTACGGATTTACTATTGATTCATATAGAAGAAATATCAAACTTAACTTTAATTAGAATGCACAAACTGTATAAGTAGTACTGTCTGCTATTCGATAAAAACAGAAAAGAGGCTATTTCACAAGTTGTAAAATAGCCTCTTTTCTGTTTTTTATCAGGAGCCTATGGAGAGATCACTCTATTCAATTCTTAAGGACTTATTTTAGTTATAAGATTCTGGCTATAATACATAAACGAGGTATTAATGGGGTAATTTATTCTTAAGCAGGCCATATATAAATGTTCCTATCAGTGCTCCCGCCAAAATCAATATAACCGGAAAGAAACCAGCACCTATTAGTATAAAAATCGGACCTGGACATGCTCCTACTAAAGCCCATCCCAATCCGAATAATAACCCGCCTATCCAATATCTGTAATTTCCTTTCTCCTTATCCGGGATTACAATCGGATTCCCTTTGATATCTTTTATATTTTTTCTCTTGATGATTTGTATACCGATAAGTCCTGTCAATATCGCAACTGATATAATCCCAAACATATGGAAGGATTCAAAACGAAACATCTCGTAAATCCTGTACCAGGAAACAGCTTCCGATTTGGTCAATACAATTCCGAATATAAAACCGGCGAATATATATTTTAAAACTTTCATAACTTAAAAAATTAAAGGGTATAATAAATGAACCATAATTAGGCCTCCGACAAAGAAGCCGATAACTGCCTTCAGTGATGGAAGCTGCAGGTTACTCATTCCCTGTATTGCATGACCGGAAGTACATCCGCCTGCATAACGGGATCCAAACCCGATCAATATTCCTCCTATTAAAAGAATGGCAATCATTTTTGGGGATTGGAAAGCTTCATTGCCAAACATCACGTTTGGTGCCAGCTTTCCTTCCGGAGCATCAAACCCAAGTGTTGCCAACTGTTCGATTGTTTTAGGGTTTATAGCTACATTAGACGAATCGCTCATATAATGTACTGCGACAAAACCACCCAACATAGCTCCTAACACAACAGCAAGATTCCAGCGTTGTGCTTTCCAGTCAAAATTAAAAAAATCAGTAAATTTGCCAGCTCCACCAATAGTACAAAGCGTACGAAGATTAGATGACATTCCGAAAGTCTTCCCGAAATAGATCAATAAAAGCATTATTATCCCTATCATAAATCCTGAAAAATACCAGGTCCAGGTTTGGTTTATCAAGTCCATACAACTATTATTTTTGGCAAAAATACTAAATAAGAGTTTTGGTAGCAGAAGAATTAATAACAAATAATGTTTAGTTTTTATTGATTCTGCGCCAGCTTAATTATATCCTTACCTTCTATGATATTTTTATCATATCCATTCTTTACAGCATGTATCATTGCACGTCCAAGCTCTTCCAATTTACAGAAGCCATTTGGATATAAGCTACGCCCTATTGGGAATACCCAATTGATGAATTTGTAAAATGAATGGGTTTGTTGTAATCCGTCGATCGGTTTGAGAAAACCAGGCCGAAAAACAAATACTTTATGGAAAGGCAACTTCATAAGGTCATTTTCTGTTTTCCCTTTGACTCTTGCCCAATGAGAAGGCCCTTTTTCGGTACTATCTGTCCCTGCTCCCGAGATATAACAAAAAGTCATATCCGAATTAAGTCGGCTTAAGGTCGATGCGACATGCATCGTAAGTGTGTATGTAAATTTATAGTATTCATCATTTTTCACACCTATTGATGAAATACCGAGACAGAAATAAGCAGCGTTATAGCCTTGTAACTGTGCCTCTATAGCAGAAAAACTAAAGAAATCCTGATGCAGTATTTCTTTTAGCTTAGGATGAACAATACCACATGGTTTTCTATTAATCACAAGCACTACCTCAATATCTTCGCTTAATAGGCATTCGTGTAATACCCCTTCCCCAACCATACCGGTACTACCAGTAATTATTGCTCTTATTTTAGATTCCATTACCAATTTATTTTATTAATACTACTTAATTGAACTTTCTCTCGTAATTAGTTCATTCTCCAAAAGTCGAAATAAAATTTGTTTCTTATTTTGTTGTAAAGTTCAAATTTGTTTGTTGTAAAGTATAATTGCGGCATACATTAGTTCTAAAATTTCAAAATAAAGAAAATAATAGTTTTCATAGAATTATTGAACCTCAAATAAAATATTCTATTAATTTTGATCCATCTAATGTAACTATAAACAATGAAAAAAATTGGCTTCGAAATAAAATGGGGAATACGGTATATTTTTATTTATCTGGCCTGGACCTTTCTTGAGAAATATACGGGAGCTTACGACCAGAATATTGACTATTATTTTCTATTGTCAATACTTTTTTATGTACTTGCATTCTTCGTTTACCTGATTGCGCTGAGGGATAAAAAAGAAAATTATTATCACAATATCCTGGAATGGAAACAAGGATGTGCATCTGGTATTTACCTTACCATCATAATTGCTATTTTAATGCCGATTGCCCAGATCATCACTCATAAAGCAATTGCTCCCGAATTCTTCCCTAATATGATAAAACATTCGTTGGCCTCAAAAAACAGCAATCCTGATGCTATAAACTCGTATTTTAACCTAAGCGGTTATATATGGCAGAGTATCTTTATGGCTTTATCAATAGGAATCGTTTATTCTGCGATCGTGGCTCGTTTTTTGCAAACAAAACCCTTAAAAAAATAAAGATGAAAATACGGTTATTTCTTATTGCTCTAATTATAAGTACGATATCCTGCGTCAGTACGCGTAACACTATCAGAAACATTGATGATACGGCTCCAGATCTTACATTAACGAAAGACGGTACTTTTGTTATAACAGAATACAGCAAGGATCCGAAGTATGGATATAATAAAGATTACCCTATAAATATATTTTACAAAACTGTCAAAAACGACAGTATTAACCAGCCCCGATTCCTAAAGGCTCTTGCAGGTCCTAAAGGTGAAAAAATAACCTATAAAAAGCTGGAAAACTGTTGTCCTTTCCCTACAAAAAAGAATGAAATGGGTGTGGGTATGCTTGATGTCTACGAACTTACATGGGAAGGGCAGACTAAACCTGTAAAACTGTATCTAAATATTTACGAAAAAGGTTATGTGAGAGTTCCTGTGGGGCTTACGTTAAAGAAGTAAGCAAAACATAATAAATCCTAAATATTCATCTAAAATTAATAATTCGTAATTATCTTTGCACTCTTAAAACAACAAAATGAATTTACTGAATATTCCTAAAATCAAACATTTAGACAGTGGTAATTTCTTTCTTCTTGCCGGTCCCTGTGCTATCGAAGGCGAAGAGATGGCATTAAGAATTGCTGAAAAGCTTATAGGAATCACTGACAAACTACAAATACCATACGTTTTTAAAGGATCGTTTAAGAAAGCTAACCGTTCCAGAATCGACAGCTTTAGTGGTATAGGGGATGAAAAAGCATTGAAAATCCTTAGAAAAGTTTCGGAAACATTTGATGTCCCTACAGTTACTGATATACATACCAACGAAGATGCTGCTATGGCTGCAGAATATGTGGATGTATTGCAGATTCCTGCATTTTTGGTACGCCAGACTGATTTGGTCATGGCTGCTGCTAATACAGGTAAAGTGGTAAACCTGAAAAAAGGACAGTTTATGAGTCCTGAGAGTATGAAACATGCTGTCCAGAAAGTTTTGGACTGCCATAATGAAAATGTGATGGTCACTGATCGCGGAACTATGTTTGGCTATCAGGATATGATAGTAGACTACCGTGGTATACCTACCCTACAACAATATGCAACTACTGTACTTGATGTAACACATTCGCTTCAGCAACCAAACCAGACAGCTGGTGTAACCGGAGGAAGACCGGATATGATAGAAACTGTAGCAAAAGCAGGTATTGCAGTTGGTGTTGACGGTATTTTCATTGAAACTCATTTTGATCCGGCAAATGCTAAGAGTGATGGAGCTAACATGCTACACCTGGATTACTTTGAAGGCTTAATGACTAAACTTGTTGCCATCCGAAAAACAATTAATTCTTTCTAATTTATTCATATCAAAAAAACTACTACTTGAAACATCCATTATTGGCTGTACTCACTTTTTGTGTTTTTTCACAGTACACTTTTGCTCAGCAGACAGCAGAAACACCAGAAAAATACACAGCACATAACAAAGGGAAATTTTTTATATCATGGGGAGGAAACCGTGACAGTTATACGAAATCAGATGTACGATTTTGGGGTAATGGTTATGATTTCACTGTAAACAATATGGTGGCTCATGATAAACCTAAAGGATATAGTATTGATTATGTTAATCCTGGCAGGATGACAATACCCCAGACCAATTTCAGAATGGGTTATTTTATTAATGATCACTATAGTATTTCTATTGGATGGGACCACATGAAATATGTAATGACAAAAAACCAGACTGCAAATATTGATGGTTATATTAATCTCCCGGAAACAGATAAAGGCTCGGCTTTCAATGGTGTATATAATAATACGCCAACAGTAATGAGTCCTGAATTCCTGAAATATGAACATACTGACGGCCTGAACTATATCAACAGTGAATTTTCCAGAACCGATGACGTTTCAAAAGTTATCAATCTTCCAAATACTGATAAATTCCAACTTAATGTTACAGAGGGCGTTGGAGGCGGGCTATTATTCCCTAAAACAAATACTACACTTTTAGGCAAAGAAAGACACGATGATTTTCATGTCTCCGGTTATGGAGTTTCGCTAAAAGCAGGTCTTAACTTTACATTTTTTAAATATTTCTATTTACAGGGTGAGCTTAAAGGTGGTTATATCAATATGCAGGATATTAAAACTACCCAGAGCAGTTCTGATCATGCTTCACAGGATTTCTTCTTTTTCCAAAGAATAGTCGCTGTGGGAGGAATATTCCATATTTAGAATTACTATACTAAAAATATTGATTATATAAATAAAAAGACCGTCTAAAATTATTTTAGACGGTCTTTCTATATTTATGATAATTAGTTGATTTCTCTTACTGTAATATGACTTTCAGAATCTGTTTTCCAAAAATCCCCTGTTACTTTTAGGATTTCTCCTACTTTCACGCTTTTGTACTGTTCATGATTTGTAAGATTGGAATGGCTTATTGTTACAAAATAAGCTTCTTTATCCTTTGTTTCAATTTTAGCGGTGTAACCATCTTTACCGTTATTGATTTCCTTAACGGTACCTTCTACTGTTTTCGTTTCAGCTTTAGGAGCTTCCTGTTCTGCAACAGTATCTTTTACTGGCTCAACCTGTACCTGTTCTGTTTTTACTTCAGTTTCAGTTTCTGTAGCTGTAGCTTTTTTTTGCCCACATGATGCAAATGCTATTACGGCAGACATCATAGCAAGACTTTGAATTGTGTTTCTCATAGTTTGTATTTTTATCCCAAACTTATGGATTTTATTATTAAGCTTAACAGGAATTAACATTTAGAAATAAAAAAGAAAATTTTATTTGGTTCTAAGATTAATTATCATTTACTTTGTGCTTCAAAGTACTTTAAAATGGAAGCGAAAGATTATTTAAAAGACATATCCGAAATTAAGGATCTGATGAACAAATCATCATTATTCATTTCATTAAGCGGGTTGGCAGGTATAATGGCAGGCATATATGCACTTATCGGAGCTTATATATCACATTTATTAATTAGCCAATATGAAAGCCGGTACATTACCCTTGAGAGTAATATTTTTAAACTGATTGTGCTTATAGCATTTCTTGTATTTACATTTTCTGTAGGTACTGCTGCGATACTGACGTATTTTAAGGCAAAAAAACAGGGCGAAAAAGTATGGAACAGTGCTTCTAAAAGACTTTTGGTAAATTTCCTTATTCCTTTATTAACCGGTGGTATTTTTGCTTTGCTCTTATTACGTAACCAGGATTATGGCCTTATTGCTCCTGTTACACTTATATTTTACGGATTATCATGTGTAAATGCAAGCAAATATACTTTTAGGGATGTACGTTATTTGGGCATAACAATTACTATACTTGGCTTGATTGCTACAGCATTTTCAGGATACGCATTGCAATTCTGGGCACTTGGATTTGGTGTCTGTCATATTGTTTACGGCACAATTATGCATTTTAAATACGACAGTAAATAATTTTGAAAAACATAATACAAAATATCAACAAGGCTTTTGATCATCGTATCAGACTCGGTATCATGTCTATACTGATGGTGAACGAGTATACCGACTTTTCTACGTTTAAGGAACTCCTTGGCGTTACGGATGGTAATCTGGCGAGCCATGCAAAGGCTCTTGAAGCTGAGGAATATATTACTGTACAGAAACAATTTATAGGAAAAAAGCCCAATACAACTTATACTGCCACTAAAAAGGGAAGGCAAGCATTTAAGGAGCATATTGAAGCACTTGAAAAATTAATCAGGAAAAATTAGCGACTTTTTTTATAGTTTAACTTTGAAAAACAAAGTACTTTAAATTAACATTAAAACTAACAATATGAAAGCATTATTGATCGAAAAACTTCATCATCTGACAATCCGACCATTTCAAAACTGGAGAAATAGTTCTGTTAGGTGGAATGATATATCTGTTTCATCTCTTTTGCAATATCCAGAAGGAACTCTTGGTTTTAATCTGGGCTGTTTTCTTCTTCGGAATAATTTTGAACTGCAGCCTAAGTTTGAAGACCATGATGTGATGCATGTACTTACCGGGATTGGTATTACAGCACAGGATGAGATTGGCATGCACTACTATATGCTTGGAAATGGAAAACGAAGCTTTTATTCTCTATTTTATATAGTGATAGGCACATTGTTCTATCCGTTACATATCAGATCTTTTCTTGACTACTATAAAAAAGGTGGGGAAGCATTGCATTTTCATCAGCTGGAGTTTATAAAATTATTGCCGCAACCTGTTCAGAAAATTCAGGAGGCATTTAAAATTAATTAGTATGAAATTACTACTCACACTCTTTAACAACGATAAGAAAAACAATTCTGTTTTATTGTTTTGTGTAATATACTGTTGCTTTTTATTATTGGTACGAGCTAAAATCACCAATTCCATATATCTATTCTTTTTAGTCAGGAACCTCATTCTGGCAGCAATACCGTATCTCCTTATTATATATCTCAAAAATTATCTGGTACGACAACAGAATAAGATTTATACCATTATCCTTTTATCAGGCTGGCTACTTTTCCTGCCTAACTCTTTTTATATTATTACTGACCTTATACATATTACGAAATCAGCAGAAACGATGAGATGGCTGGATCTGATCATTGTGAGTTCCTTTGCTATAATTGGTTTTATAATGGGATTGCTGTCACTATTAAAATTTGAAAACCTCATTGGCAGGCTTTTAAGTCCTGATAAAATCCAGATACTGATACCTCTAATCAGTTTTTTATGTGGAATAGGAATCTATCTGGGAAGGGTACAGCGATATAATAGCTGGGATATCATCAGTAATCCTATAAAACTGACTATGGGTGTTCTAGCAATAGTAACCTCTTCTGAATTATTGCTATTTTCCTTCAACTTTGGGCTATTTATCTATATTTTTCATCAAATATGTAAATATCTATTCGTTAATAAACATTTATAAATCATTAAATATTAATCAACTAAATTCTAAATTATGGAAAGCACACAAAAAGAACCAGAACAAAGTTTCTTTCAATCCAACACCGCTAAAATGATACTTGTAGCAGTACTGACACTGTTCTTATTAATTCCTTTACAACTGGTAAGAAACCTGATTGAAGAACGAAGTCAACGGCAAAAAGAAGTCATAGTTGAAACCTCTGCTAAATGGGGTGAAAGTATTTATTTTTATGGACCTATATTAAAGATCCCTTATAAGACCTACTCCGAGAAAGTATCTGTTAATGAGAAAACAAAAGAAGTTATAAAAGAACGTAAAACTGCCATTGAATATGCTTATTTCTTTCCTGAAGAGCTGACTAACAATACAATTGTTAAAACAGCCGAACCTTTAAAGAGAAGTATCTATATGTCGAATGTATTTAAAGCAAAAATGGATTTTAAAGGTAGTTATACCAAGCCTAATTTTGCCATAAATGATATAGCAGATGAGGATGTAATCTGGGACAAGGTAACTGTATTGATACGCACAACAGATATGAAAAGCATCAAGAGTCAGGTGAATATGAAGTTTGGACAAAACAACTATAGATTCGAGCCGATTCAGAGTGCTGAGAATGACAGCGTCACTTCACTTGAAACCCGAATAGTTGATGTACAGGCACTCAGAAGTGGACAGAAACTGGATTTTAGCTTTGGGATTTCTTATAATGGAGCCCAGCAAATTAAAATTGCCCCTATAGGGAAAACTACAACGGCCAAAATGGTATCTGACTGGCACTCTCCATCGTTTATTGGAAATTATCTACCTGACGAAAAAAATAAAAAAATCAGCCATGACGGATTTGTTGCTGAATGGCAGGTACTTCATTTGAACAGACCATTTCCACAACAAGCTTTCAAAGTATTACCTGACCTTACCAAATATTCTTTTGGCGTGAATTTCATTACTCCCGTAGACCAATACCAACAGAATGAAAGAGCTTCTAAATATGGATTCCTGGTTATAGGACTTACTTTTCTGATTTTTTTCCTGATCCAGTCGGTAAGTAAAATTAGCATCCATATTTTTCAATATTGTATGATAGGTCTTGCATTGATAATGTTCTATACACTTTTGATTTCGATAACAGAACACAGTAGTTTTAGTCTGGCTTATATGATTGCAGGCGGCTCTGTAGTTGTATTAATAGCTTTATACTCTGTTGCCATACTTAAAAACAAAAAGTTTCCGGCCTTTATTGGGTTGTCATTAGCCGTACTGTACACTTTTATTTATGTTATTATACAACTTGAGGATTATGCGCTGTTGGTTGGATCGATAGGTTTATTCCTGATTCTGGCAGCTGTGATGTATTTCTCCAGAAAGATTGACTGGGGTAATAATTAATAACTATAAGTTAATTAGCTTAAATTCAATAATTTAGTTATTTATTGATTGAGTGATATCACTGTATTAAGTTTAGCAAATATTAGGAACTATGGATCATCAACGATTTAAACATAGTTTAAATACGGCTTTGATACGGCTTTGATACGGCTTTGATACGGCTTTGACCTGGGAATGACTAGGCTTACCATTACCTACGAAATATCCGGAACATCCTTTTTTAAATCCCTGGAAGCCCCAGGGATTTTTTTGTTATTATTGGTTTCTCCCTTTTTGTCCCTTCGTTTAGTCATTAAGAAAAATAGGCTGAAGTGGTGTTACTTTGATAACATAATTGTTACAAAAAAATATATAATTTACTTTTTTGTGATTTGGACCTATAAGTTAATAAAAAGTTAATTCGGAATTATTATTTAAAGGTTACATAATACTATATTTATCAACAGATTAACTCCAAATATTAACTCTATGAAAAAAATTACTTTCTTTTTATTCACCAGTGTAATGGGAATGAATGCCCAATGTATTAACGAAAATCAATATCCTGAAAACATCATTCTTTCCAATAATCTTGGGACTGTACAGGTGATTTCTAATGCGAATTTCACTTCTGACTATGCCGAAATTCATGAAATTATTCCTGGTGAAGATTATATATTTAGCTGTAAATGGATAGATCCTGATGCGGGGAGTAATTTGCAGAATCGTTACATAACTGTTACTAACCTTTCGAATGAAGTTATTGCTTTTGGGCCTTCACCTTTGACAGTAACTGCGATTACTGCTGACAAAATCAGGGTACATTTCTCAGACAATGCTGCCTGTGGGAGTACTTATGAAGACCATATAACCACATTACAAATAGTCACTAACTGCCCTTCCCCTCTAAACATTTTAGTATCTGATATTACTACTGAAAGTGCTAATTTCACATGGAGTGCAGGTGGAAGCGAAACCTCATGGCAGGTAATTATACAGGCAGCAGATATTGCTCCTCCAATGCCTACTACTGCGGGCCTTACTGTCAACAGCACTAATTATAGCTATTCATCATTATCAGCAGCTTCCAATTATAGATTTTATGTAAGAGCCAATTGCGGTTCTGAATTTAGTCCATGGACTTATGTACCCTTTGCAAGTGCCTGTATTCCTATTGCTTCATTTAACGAATCATTTGATTTAGTGGCGTCCGATTTTCCCAACTGTTGGAGTTCTATCCTAAGAGGCGAAACACTATCAGAATATGCCCATGTCTCAATAATAAATGAATCTATCAATTCGGCACCAAATTCCGTTGAGCTTTTCAATGACGGATCGGACACTTCAGGAGGAGATGATGTGATATTAGTTTCACCGAATCTGTCTACTTTAGTAAATGGCACCTACCGCCTAAAGTTTTATGCAAAAAATGAGGGTAGTCTACAGATCGGTACATTGGATACTAATTCCAGCACTGCCACGTTTCATTTAAT
>Ga0247742_10002803_pt1 | contig 11289 bp, 12 predicted proteins | sample UWRJL208509C2_FD_180944 | JGI IMG/M metagenome (GOLD analysis project Ga0247742, IMG submission 180944) | Plant litter microbial communities from Arlington Agricultural Research Station in Wisconsin, United States - UWRJ-L208-509C-2 | ecosystem: Environmental > Terrestrial > Plant litter >... | reverse complement strand
TTGAACGTCAGAAATCGAGCGACTGAACCCCCTCGAAAGTACCGCAAAGGGCCATAATCCGCATTACCACAACTCGAAATTTCGCCTGAAAGTTTGGCAGAAGTACCCCCCGAAACGCTCTATTCAACGCCTCAGACTCTCAGATGGATGGATGAGTCTGTACCCCAATTCTCGTCTGGAACTACAGGCGGCCACCACACCAATGAATAGACCAACTCGCACCCAGCAACAACGCCTTTTACCACCTCGCCAATTCAAGGTCGAGAAGTCACCCAAGCCGACCTGGCTCGCGCGTTTCAATTTCGAAGAATCCATGAGCTGGCATGGGAGTGGGTGCGCACGGACTGCATAGAAACGCCTCGCGTAAGTTGTAACTCCTTCACACAGAAATCTCTCATGTCCTTGATTTTTCTAGCCGTTCGTTCCTGTTCCGTGCGTTGCAACCTACAATGGAGAGACTACCTATTCCCCAATCTTGACTCACACCGTCCTGACTGAAACTACGTTCACGCCTTTTCGCCAGACGCAAGACTTAGGAGGGCCACCTAGACTAAACAACATCATAATCTCTTGCACCAACTGTGCCAGTTGATTCAGGTTTGGGCTAAAGAAGCAGGTAGCAGCCTCGCTACCATCACGCCGCCAAATGACAAGAAAACTAGTGCCGCGTATGCAGCGTACCCTCCGAGTATTCTATGCTCTATCGAGAAGGAAAGGAGGCTACACGCTATCACAGGTACAAATATCAGCCCAATAGACACGAGTGTCAGGGCAAACCCATTTACCGCTCCCAATGAGCGCTTGTTCGGTGCAGAAGCTGTAACAAATAGGTATGAACAACCTGTGGGTAGATGTGATGAATATTATAATCTTTTCAGATGTCAAAAAGTGCGTTTACCGTATCCCAGCTCCATGACGAACGAACAAAGTAACTGTGAGCCCAAAAGGACCCAAACAATTCCATCGAACCCCCATTGCTTCACGTAGTTGTTCATGACAGGGGGCAATGCGAATATTGGCACAAACGCTGTCATAGCGCAAATGAAAACTCTCTTGGGCCCGAATCTTCGCACCACTCGACCCAGGACGAGAGCCTGGAACAGGGAGTTTACAAGGCCATATACTCCGAGGATATAGCCCACATAGAGGGGTTTGAGCCCCAGACCACCGATCGCTACTGGCATCGCTAGGAAGAGCAGTTGGATGGTGGTGGAGGACACATGGAGTGCGTTCAGGATGGTATAATTGACTGCTGGGATTACAATCTGGGGAGTGAGAAGCTCTCTCAGAGGGATCGGTGCCTCCCCAGTTGAGAGTTCCGCGTCATCAATCGAAGGAGAGAGGAGAGGATGCGTTGTCTCATCGATATCTTCAGAGGTTTTCCGGTACATAAGTCCCTCTTTGACAGTCTAGAATGTAGATCTTGAGAAACAAAGCCGAATGAACGCAAGGAGATACTAACCTCCTTGAGAAAGAGTTGGATAATTACGCAGGCCAGGAGCGACAGACAAGTCATTGCGAAACAAGGAAGGAAGTACGGGTGTTCAATCCAAAGTCGACCATTGAACATATGAGGAAAACGATCGTGTGGTCTGGCAAGCCAGCCACCAGCCAAGGCTCTGAAGTCAAATTAGTACGAGACCCCGTCAATGTGAGAACATGCTCCCTCACCCAAAGGAAGATCCAACCGCCCACGGTATATGGTACAGCGCAAACGCATCTGCGCTATTTGTTTGGTCCGTAATTTCGCCAATGGCGCTTTTAACAGCACCTGCAGTGCGACAGATCAGTCTTGAGCACGATATCCCACTCGGAAACTACTAGCCCTAACCTGCGTTGCTGTTGAAACCAGTAAAAATACACCGACTAAATGTGGAGGGTCAGCACATGCGCACGCAGACTCTAGGAATGCAGCGTCCTACCTAACGACGAGACCCCAGAATACGGGGGACAGGCCAAAGCAGGTCATGGACACCGCAAGTGCAAATGTCCCCAGGAGTAGTATCGGTTTTCGACCGATGTGGTCCGAGAGTCGACTCCAGAACATGACGGCAAGTAGGGACACCAGCTGGCGAGAGAAGTCCTGAGGAAATAATAGAAGCCAGTTCATGGGGTGACCAGGGTTTGAACAAAAGTTTAAGCGCACCATGATTCCTAGGTAGTACCCGACCTTCTTCTCATCTCCACCCGTAATAGATGCTATCAGCTAGGTAAAAAGAAACCAGGTTATCATGTTAATTTGATAACGCAGAGACTATGCCCACCTCCTCGAGGAAAGGGAATATAACGGACGTGGATGCCGATTCGCAGAACCTTAAGAGCAGAAGCACAGACAACTGGACCACCGGAAGAGGCGTGCGCTCAACCCGATTCCTGTCTTCCGTGTCCCTGGTCATTGAAGAGTCCGCTGGACAGGCTCAGTAATCGCTAACTTGAAGTCGAAGACTCGAAGGCCAAGGCCCAAGGGTTGAGCGATGAGTCCAATTTCGTTTGTTTTAAAGAGTACCAGAGATAGAGAAACTCCCGATACTCTGCAAAGAAGTGTCCTCAATGCCAATGAAGAACAGCTGTGAATACAGTGTTGGCAGTGGACACGGTGTGGATTGGGTTGAAGACGCCCAGGGCGGGCCGGGCATAATTATCTGATAAGATCGAGCCCAGAGTCAGACGACTGCCAAACACCTCCTCTAACTGCAACATTCATTAAGGTTTGTAGGCTCAGAAATTAGTCATTCAACTGATTTCAGTACTGATCACCGATCTCTTTCCAGATCATCTACGATGCCACCAAAGGGAGGAAACGCAAAGAAGGAGAGCGGCAGGGCGAAGAAAGCAGAGAACGAGTCGAAGAAACAAGAGACTGTTGCTGCTGACAAGGTAAGTGGCTGCACAGATCTATCTCATTGGTTAAATTACTCATATATACCTAGGAGCGTAAGGAGGCGGACAAGTGGGCGGATAAGGACGTCAAAGGTGGAAAATCCAAAGTTGAATTAGCTGAGGAGAAACGGAAAGCCGATCTTGCTCGGAAAGCGGAAAACGCTCGCCTTCTCGCAGAGGAGGAGGCGGCTGTCAGCGCCGTTAAACCCAAGGCTGCTGGAACAAAGAAGAAACCTACCCCGAAGCCCGCTGGGCCTGGTGCGATCGCAGCTGGAGGTGGACTCGACGATGGACCATCGGATCCCAAGGCGGATGAGCCCAAGGAGGTAGAGAGCTACGCAGCCACGGGTATCGATAACGCACTGGATCTGTTGGATGTCGTCACAGCAAAGATGGACAAAGCAAGTGTTGGGCAACAAGCTGCTGGGATCGAGCGGCATCCGGAGGTTTGGATCTTGATTTCGAGGATATTAGAAGCGCTCATGAGGTTGGCTTGATTCTCTATAGCGTCGCTTCAAAGCTGTATATGAAGCATATCAAGAACGAGAGCTGCCGAATATTCGGAAGGAGCATCCTGGTCTACGACTCCAGCAATACAAGGTAGGGTCGTAGAGGTGTAATTCTGGGTTAGGCGCTCATCCATCCTTTCCTTCTAGGATCTACTCTACAAGCAGTTCCAAAAGTCCCCCGAGAATCCGTAAGTATATCATGAAATACCCGAATTTACCTGTGGTAATCTCTCTACTAATCCGAAATTTACTAGGTTTAATCAAACGGTCGTGTCATATGATGCGACCAAGGAGGAGAAAGTCGACGCTTTGAAAAGCAAGAACGCAGAAGTCGAGCAACGTCTGCGCGAGAAACAGTAGGAAAGCGTAGAGTCAAAATCTTGCGCTCAAGATCTGGGCACACATAATTTTGGAGAATGAAAGTGTGCCACCAATATTGGATGTGCTCATAAGTATTAGGGATATTTACCTCTGTCGCTGTTGCCCAACACGGTTTTTTTACCTTCCTCACCTTCAGCCCTATGCTCCCCGAGCTAACACGCAGTGGCATTGTTTCATATATAAAATTTCTTTTCACGGCTTGATAAATACTGTAAGTACTACACTGCATAGCCGGAATCTGCAAGCTGGAACCTCCTGTATACGGCCCCTAAGTTTTAACTTCCAAAGCCCGCGTGTGGGAACTTCGTCTAAAAGTGGTGTTGTGAGCCTCATTTCGGAAGACCACATCGCCAGGGGCGAAGTTGCTTCGTCCATACCACTCCCGGAATTTCAGAAAGAATCTCGAGAAAATTTACCGAACATGTTAGATATATCTGAGGACGCACTTCATGGTGATGAACGTGCCATCCAAGTCTTGGGTGAGCCGCACGATATCTCAAATGGCACAATACTCACGCCATTGAGCAGGAATAGGTTCCAGCACTCAGCGTTCCGAGAGTGTGACTGTCGGATCTTCGTGTCAAATTCCCTCTGACCCGATCGCCATAGTGCCGATTCCGTCAGCCAGTCCAACAGATGCTAAACTTGAAGTCGATAGGGGCTGGATCGAACAGTCAGTGAAAACGGAGGCGACGAGTTTGTACGCTATTTTTTCAAACTTGGGGAAGAAGACAAGGGCCGAGGATTTTGAGAAGCTGGAGAAGCTAGCGGATCGGATAAATATTTTGGCGAAGGAATGGAAAGAGGAAACAGATGCGTTGGTGAAGGAAAGGCAGAAGATAAAGGAAGAATGGGAGAAGAACACGCAGAACGAAAAGGACAAGTGGGAGAAAGAAATGAAGAATGAGAGGGACGAGTGGGAGAAAGATATGCAGAATGAGAGGGATGAGTGGGCGAAGGAGAGGCAGAAGGAGAGGGAGCAAGATAGGGAGGAGTGGGAGAAGGAAATGCAGGACGAGAGAGAGGAGCGGGCGATGGAAAGGCAAAAGGAGAGGGAGGAGTGGGCAAGGTACCAGGATGAGGTGGATGCGTCGATCTCGTCGTTGAAGGAGGGAGTGCTGGACGTTCAAAAGAAGATTAAGGGTCTCCGCAACCAGATGGGGCACGTTCATGAGGATCTCGGTTACAAAGGTGTGTGACCGCGTCTGATTTTATCAAATGCTAATATATGATATTCTCTCTAGGACAACAAGTCTCTTCGAGCAATCGAAAGTCTGCTTGACGAGCACCACTCGAACTTTGCAAATATGACTTGGAAACGAGTGTCCTATACAATCAACATATATAGTGAATTCCAAAGACGTGTGCATGAGAGTACCAGGGACAGTTTGGTTCATATTTCAACTTAGCGAATTGTGATCCGCATTCTTTACTTTTCTGTGTCTGGTTGGCTCATGACACAAGGGAATGACGTAGTTACTTACCCGCATTGGGAAAGTCAGTAACTTTTTTTAGAATGTGCGTTATCGATCCCACTCGGCTTGTCCGTCTCACCCTCGTCTGATCTCGCAGCATTACAATTTGCTAGTATAATGCTAGAGCTACAATTGCAGTCATTGGTCTCCAGATTTGAGTATCATACGGTTTCCAGCGATCCCAACTTCAAGTTCAACTTGACGAATGGCGTGCATAATTTCGGCTTCGTTCGCTTCCCGATTTCAGAGAGGTTGGATTCACTCTGGAACGGGTGGGACCTCCATGACACCATCTTTGGTCTGCTTTGATTCAATCTTCAATTGTGAAAAGACGTCCTGGTTTCGGTCTTGAAGTTTGCGCATCTGGCGAGGATTTAGCGAGTGACTTGCAATGAAGTAAGCGATGAGGAAATCTACGTACCTTGTCTGTATAGTTTCGAAAATCGTCGCTGATTTTCTCCCACTTTTCTACAACTTTCTTATTCCTCTCGCCCGAATACACCCTTGAAAGCTCTTCAATGCTCCCCTCCTGCTGAGACAGAGACATATTCACCCGCGTCCACCAGTTGACGTATCCTGAGATGCTGTTCTTGAAGGATTCTAAAACGTTTACACTATTTTCGAGTTGTTTTAAGAGCTCGACTATGAAAAGTCATCATAATATTAGTGTTGAATTGGGTATTCAGATAATTACGGAATGAAGACATACGTTCAGTCCTCGTAGAGGTGTCTCTGGAACTAGTGACTTGGCCGCGGAGCTAATCAATCCTCTAACAGGTTAGTGTTAATTCTCAAACCATTAGTATCAATGTACTTGCCGAAATGATATCTGCACGAACATTCTTGAAAACTTCAAGCGTTTTCTTGATTTCCTCGAGACCTCCCTGTGCTAAGTTAGACATGCCAATGAGATATTCCTTAATCTCATCTTGCGTGGCGCCATCCTTGAGCACTTTGAAGAGCGACTTGGCATCCTCGGCGATGGTGAACATGACCTGGGCGGAATCGATACTCAGCACGATTGCCCCGCCATACTTTTTCATACGTTCTTCAAGTATGGAAGTGGAACTATCCAATCTACTGAATATAAGCGTTTGAAGTCGAATTGAAATCAGGTACTCACTCTTGAAGCGTCTCGCACCACAATTGGACGAGTTTGAATGCCTGCTCCGTTGATTCGATGAGTGCATCAACGTTCAGACCATCGGGGGCCTGTAATATTAGCAGATTTCCTTGGTCGACCTTCACGAATGGCTATGCAACAGTTGCTCTGGACGGTCATAACCTGAATCTTACCTTCCTCAAGAAAATCGATGATAGTGTTTCTTGTCGCTTTATAAACGTCAACCATTCGAGGTCCTGCAGGCGAATTTGAGGGAACGAAATCTTCCGCCAGAATCCGGTCTTAAGCTCCGATATTTGTTCGAATGTTTTGTAGAAATCTGCCTGGATGCGCTCCAACTCAGCGTGAAGCTCAGTCTCTAGCATCGGGTCGTTCCTTCCTTTGACTTGCGTCTGAAGCGCCTGGATCATTTCCTTCTGCAGAGAGAGGGCCGTCTGAAGCTGCGAGTACAGCGCCTTTCCCGCCTGCGTTTCATTCAAGTGGCGGCCCTGGTCGACCAGCTCCTCCTGCAGTAGAACTGCCTGTTTAGTGGGTTTCACAGCGAGGAGCCCAGAAACGATGTTTAGTGCACTCTGTTTCGTGTTTTCGAAACGCTGTGTCCTTGCCCCATGGCGAATCATGTTGACCCAGTATTGACTCTTGAGCTCTTCGCACCTCTTCGCTGATTCACTGCTCGTCCGGTCCCACATTGTGGTCACCAAAATGACCTTCGATGCAGCCTCATCCCCGCACAGCGCTTCGAACATGTGAAGATTTCGACGAGGCACCCCAGACATCCTCATATCGGTGATACGATGGAAATAGAGGATTCCTGTTAAAGTGTTTCCCTTCGAATACCTAGATAACATGTTTTTAGTAAAAACGACCAACCAGTGGGAGTACTCACATATTTTTCAACCAGTCGCTGATCGTTCGCAATATTTCTAGGTCTGTCCCCATTGTATCGTCGAAGCCAGGAGTGTCTACCAGAACGAGCGAATTGTCGCCTCTTGCTGGGTTGTGCACTCTGACTGATTGAATTTCTGGAGCGACGCATCTGAGCTGGGACCCAGACCAAAATGTGCCAGTGATTGTGTCAATAAACTATAATTCAAGACATTTGGAATCAGCATGAACCAATGCCAATCATCAAGGTAGTCCATTACATTGCTTTTGCCAGAGCCCGGTGGACCCATGCATCTACATATATCCCTCGATTAAAACTGGATTCAGATCAAGAGTCAACAGAAACACTTACGCGATGATCTGGTCGTGGCCTGTGATTTTGAGCATTGGTCAAAGTGTGGATGCGATGAGTGTTTCGTCGAACAGGAAAAGGAGTTGAACACTGGTCAGGAGGAAGATTTTCTGAAGCCTGTTCGAAGGCATGCCTATATGCTTTCGATCAGTACACTCTGTCAAACACGAGGTTTCAGACCATTTAGACAAGCCTTGCGGCGATGTGTGAAGGGAATGGGCTCTTGACCAGTATCACACAGCCCTCTTGATAGTGATGAAACGTGTACCCGATATGCCAGAACTCAAAGGAAAGAAGTCTGAAATCGGAAAGCGAACGAAGCCGCTAGCACGCCATCATGGCCATTCGTCAAGTCGAATTTAAAGTTGGAATCATAAGTATTGGCAGCCGTACAAAGATCTCCGAGTCAATGGCATCGTACTCGACTTGGAACCTGTAGAAAATGCTAGTGAGTGGTATTGCCAATGTTTTGTAGAGTTAGATTGCATCAGGAGTGGCAACGTGACGTGTCACGCACTGCCTCGAGTGCACACTTTTCGGTTGCGCGTGACAGTCTCTCTCCATCCCTTCGACCACTTCGCGTCGCGCGATTGTCGCCTTGCAGCAAAATGCTGCACCGGTGTCAAGACCGATCGGGCGGCAAGCCTACGGAGTCAACGTTCAAACGTTCAACGCGTCCTTGGCCAACTCCTTTCTCCGAAATTCACGAATGCATTCCCTTGTCTCTCCATTTCGTAGCATCGGACACTCAGCACAACTCAGTCAAAATTTCATCCTCGCGCTATGGAAGATCATCCATTCTTCAGCTGGTGGCGTCGATGTCCTATTTCAACGTCCCGCGTGTGTGCACTCTGACGGACGTGATGGATTATGGTGTCTCTTCGTTCACATCTCCCTCCGTGCAAGCTCTGTTTATCCAAGTACTCGACCTACGGTGACTGCTATAACCGCGACCACGATCTCAGCAGTATCTAGCATCCGAATGAATGAACGTCTGCCTCTCTGACATCTGTTACAACTACCCCCCTCAAATATCGATTCTGGCACACCGCAGCAACCTCGATCTCCAACTTTCTTCCTGCTTTCCATATGACCACCATTTCTTCTTTCACCACAGGACCAAGATCGAAAGTGATGCCTCGCAGACCCTCACCTACGCCATCGTCGCGAGACATGGAACTACGATCACAGATGACAAGTACACAGAATGCCTTTGGGAACAGGACGGAACATCTATCTTTTTTTACGCCGCCCCATTCGTACGACGAGCCGTATAAGACCGATCCTCTTACACGATTGCGGCATCTAACATGGGCTGGGAGCTCAAGCTCAAGCTCCAACTTCCGTCCTAGGCTTGTCTCCGCGCCTGTTGTTCCTCCGTTCATTCTTCCACGATGAAACCAAGAGCACTATTACCTTCCATCAAGGGGAGTATCGCAGATTCGTTTCCCCTTCCTCTAATGGCTAAGGACGGACCTCCCAGACACTATCTCTTCGCCGTGGCTCGTCAGTCGAGTCCACCTCGCGCCAGTGTCAGACCTCCCAGTAACCCATTGCGTTATCACTGTCAATTTCGTCCACGAATCGGTGTTTTGGGCCTGGGTGGGAACTGAGAGGAGAGATATATCCTTTTCTGGGTTTTCGGTGGGTGCTTACCAAATAAGACGTGCTCGTATGCACAGTATAGCTCGAGCATGGCAAGTTCCTCGTCCTCAATAACCCTCGGCAAAGAAAGGAAAATTATCGTCGTCGACGACAGACGCAGACGCCACTTGCGAGAGATTGGATTCAGATGATGAGATGGAAAAGGTTCTCGACAGATTCGCCAACGATTCGTGTACTCTGATATAAGAGTGCTCAGTCTGGGGTGCTGAAGAAGTGGAGTTCAGACAGCTGTAAAGCTCATGCCCTAGCCTAGGTACGTGTGTCCAGCCGTCTTCGAGGTTTTTATTGAATCTAATCTACTACACAGGAGGTCCTTCGGGTACAAGAGGACGGACATGTGCGATGCATCAAGCTTCAAGGATAGCCCGTGCCTAAAACTTTCCTTTTAAGAAGGGCGGGGCTGCCTCTCCAGCCCCACAGAGCCTTCACATCCACCATCACCGCCGGACATCGTCATCCACAATGGCTAGATTTCTTCTCTCATAGCGCTCGGGATCATCCTCACCAACGCTGTCACTCCTCCAGCCTTCCAACGAACACTCTTGCGGTGACCTCACTACCCAAGTCGTTCTTCAACCTCCCTCATTCTTTCGATGTTGCGAGACCATTTTGCGGATATAAATCAACGGGACCCCTGCTGGCAGAGTCATCATCGTGTACAAGTCAGCAACTGACGAGGAACTGGCAAAGCAAAGCTTTACAACCACCGGTCTCCAAATTCGAGTACAATGCAAACGACTGAAGACCTTTGGACGGCTGCGGGACCTGTATGACACCATCTCAGTTCTCCTTTGATTCGATCTTCGGTTGTGCAAAAATGTCGTGGTTTCGGTCTTGAAGTTGGTGCATCTGGCCATGAGTGATCGGCGAGGATGTAGCAAGTGACTGATTCGAAATTAAAGAAGCAATGAGGAGATCTACTTACCCTGTCTGTATACTTTCGGAAATCGTCGCTGATTTGCTCCCACTTATCTACTACTTTTTTATTCCTCTCATTCGAATACATCCTTGAAAGCTGTTCGATGCTCTCTGCCTGCTGATTCATAGACATATTCATCCGCGTCCACCAGTTGACGTATCCCGAGATGCTGTTCTTGAAGGACTCCAGAATGTCTACATCATTTTCGAGTTTTTGCAGGAACACTACGAAAAGTGATCATAATATCAGTGTTGGATTGGGTGTTGAAATATTGACTGGAATGGAGACATACGTTCCGTCTCCGTAGAGGTATCTCCAGAACTGGCAACTCGGCCACGGAGCTAATCAATCCTCTCATAGGTTAGCGATAATTCTTGAACCATTACTAATGTACTTGCCGAAATGACGTCCGCACGAACATTCTTGAAAACCTCGAGCGTTTTCTTGATTTCCTCAAGACCTCCCTGTGCCAAATTGGACATGCCGGTGAGATATTTCTTGATCTCATCTTGCGTAACACCGTCCCTGAGCGCGTCGAAGAGCGACTTGGCCTCGTCGGCAATGTTGAACATCACTTGAGCGGATGAGATACTCAGCACGATTGCTCCGCCATACTTTCTCATAGGTTCTTCGAATATGGAACTGGATCCATCCAATCTATTGGATATAAGCGTTTGAAGTCGAACTGAAATCAAGTGCTCACTCATTAAGCATCTTGGACCATGAATTGACGAGTGTGAATGCCTGCTCCGTTGATTTGATGAGTGCGTCAATGTTCAGACCATCGAGGGGTAATATTCTGAGATTTTCTTGGTCGACCTTCAAGCATGACTATGTAACAGTCGCTCTGTACGACCAAAACCTGAATCTTACCTTCTTCAAGAAAAGAGAGGATAATTTTGTCCACCGTTCAGTTTTAAGCGTCAACTTCTGTCTGAGGCTTTTCTTCTCCATTCCCTGTTGCAGATGTAAGGAGAGACTAAAGGCACACCTGAATTGACCGCAGTAATACAATATTATCTACCGCTGTACACGAAGCCTAATGCAAGAATCACTGTAATTGTAGACGCACGCAAAATATCGTATGTGGCCCAGTCTTA
>Ga0247742_10002801_pt1 | contig 11291 bp, 10 predicted proteins | sample UWRJL208509C2_FD_180944 | JGI IMG/M metagenome (GOLD analysis project Ga0247742, IMG submission 180944) | Plant litter microbial communities from Arlington Agricultural Research Station in Wisconsin, United States - UWRJ-L208-509C-2 | ecosystem: Environmental > Terrestrial > Plant litter >... | reverse complement strand
GTGTGGTTGGCGCAGAATCGGAATTTTATCAACAGGCCAACTGACATTAGTGTTGACCTTGAGTACCATATCCGATGAGAGGAACGTCCGATGAACGGCCAACTCGAACTCGAACTCGATTGGGCACCTGGGCTGAGTGTGTGAATGTGCTGTGGGATTAATGACGCGGATGCGGATGTGGTAAAACGTCGAGTCAGAGGATGAAGATGTGGAGCTGGATCCTAGTAACGAGATGCCGAGCGAGGTCTCTTGCCAGCGCCAGCGGAAGAGGACACAGCTTGAAGCTTGAAGCTTGCAGATGCAAACCGCGAGTTGAAAACGAACGATTATGAACCGATCACTGTCCATTGTCCTGTTCAAACGATCACTGCTCGCAGTCCGTTGTTCGAACGTTAGCGTCCAAGTACTGAGTACTGGAGGTCGAGGGTGTGCAAGGGTGGACAGTGGCAGTGGAGGCCGAGGGAAATTGGTCGTGGACGCGACAAGGATAGTGACGGGATTGTGGTAACGGAGGGATGAAATAGGAGAGGTGGATATACGGACAGTCGCAATGGATGGCAATGAACTGCCACAACGATCGCCATGTTGGGTCCAGGGTGGAATACTGGCGAACGGTTTGGAGGATGTACGCCGAATACGTCGATGAATTAGACGAGCGACGATGTCCGGAGAGCAGAAGGCCGAGGATGAGGAACGTTGGGATATGGGCTGGCAAAGGTTTGGCCGGTACTGCAATGTGTCGGCTTCTCGGATGAGAACTTGTGGCCGTCGACGAGTTGGTGAAAAAGCATGAGTAGGTTTGCGAATAGGTCGTGTCCAGAGACACTGGAAGGCGCAGACGCCAGGATCTACGCCTCCTCCCCCTCAGTCTTCAATTTCGAACCTCAAGGCCCTATGGAAGCCGACATATCAGCGCGGCCAACGAGGCCAAGGAGAGGCGAGAACATGGAAAATCCGGCGGGACACCGAAAGGGGAAAGTTTACATAACTATTACGGCGGAATCCGACCCATACACATTGACGACCATTTCGCCAACTGATAGTATTTCGACCTTCTCTTAATACCTCAATCCTCCAAAAAAAATTGCCACTGAAACCAAAATTGTCCTAGACTCTTGAAAGACTAGTACATCCGGCCATAACACCGTCACAAAATTCGCCCCAGGCTTCTCTTCCTCATCTTTCAGTCGAATAGTACTCATCATAAGCACCGGTTGGCATGGCACAGTCGGTAAAAATACCAACGCCAGCCTCGAAAACCGAGGAAATCTTTCACTCTTAACTTAACCGCCTACTCGAGGTCACATTTTTCCATGACCGCCAGAATGGATGAGCTTCAAGATTGAGGCTAAGGTTCGAGATTTCTGGCTAAATCCAGAACGGCGGTGTGGGCCATGGAAATTGGTTTCAAACTCGCAATTCAGGCCTACTTGGCATCAAATCTTCTGTGCCTCACTCCAATCTCCTCCTGATCTCTCATCCAATGTTTGTCGACCTTTCCACAAATTTAAACCTTCAGGCTTCATTAGTGGTTGGGAGCTGTGAATCTCTGACTAAATTCGACTGGCGACATTTTGGGATGTGTGATATAATGTATAACTGAGGAAGAACATCGGCGACGAAGGACAGCACCCGGCCGAGGAAAGTAGCCAGCTTATAGTACGTTTTTAAGCCTAGTCTTTCCAAAAACCCATTGCAATTTACTGAATTTCCAATCCTTAATCAGGACCGACTCTCCAATATTTATTGATTGCCTTGTACCCAACCCGCATTAGAACCTCTCTTCCCACTTCCTTCGATCGTCCCCTTCATGAACAACCATTCCATGGAGTCCACATTGAGCCCCATCCATATCGGCCCAAGAGACAACCGGGCTTGCTTGATCGTAGAATGAATCGGCACCCGAAGCTCTACTACTCGTTTCCAAAATGCAGGGGGGGAGATATTTGACAATCTGAGGCCAAAACATGGGGGAAACGTCGACCCAGAGTAGTCGCTTAGTCTTCTCTGCGTCGTTAGACCTGCTGTACGCTTGCGATTTAGGATTCGGGAGCCGGGACTCGGAAGTTGATCATCCCCGTCCATCTATTCAACGTTACACCGTTATGCGACCTGTTTTGAATTCGAACTTGCAGGCCGCTCAACATTCAGCATCCAACGCCTGCCTCCCGTCTTGTCATCCTATTTTCTTCAAACGATGTTCTTAATGTTTCTTCTACTGCCCGTTTTTGTCCCTCTTAAGTGAGGCTTTGCTGTTGGCCCTACCTCTTTACTGAAGCCTATTTGATCTTTGGTGTCGGTTTCAGATGTAGTCTTGACGCCATCCTGCGCCCTCACTCATCAGCCAACCGCCGACCAGCAATTTCCTATCTCGAATGACAAGGACAATAGATTGGATGGTGAATATGGACACCCAAACCCCGAGCATTCGAATCTCAAAGTCACTCCGAAACTCGAAATTCGAAACTCGCAACTCGAGTCTCAGCCAATATGATCCTTACGATTTGACATATTTTCTGAGTTAGTAGAATTCCAAACCCTATCTCCGATTATTAGCTCCTAGCATCTCTCATACCCCGAATCGATATAGCGCATTGTCAATGTTTGAAGTCAGAAACCAAATTTGGACAAGGCCTGGACCGTAAGCTACCAACGTTGCGAATCGGAGTGCACTGCTGTGCTTACCCAGGTGTCAGAGGTTTGACATGCATGCTCAAGCTTTAACCATAAACTGATATCGCGGAGACGGTGAAAACGAAGATGCTTATCGCGGCGCTGCACATATGAGGCTATTCATCACACCGACATCCTGTATTCGGCTTCAACGATTTTCTTCGACCGATTCATGCCCCGGTCCTTTTCTACTGGCTAGAAAATTCTGCCGAATGTTCAGATGCTCTGAGGGTGCAGAATTGAAGCATATGAGTGTTTTTAGTTATAATTTCCAACCTAGAGCGATCAATGAAGACTTGGTGTACTGAGTGTGTTTAGAAAGATGAATTTGGTTCGCCAAGCTGTCTACAAATGTGAAACTGCTTGTTTCCATCTCGATTCTAAGCCATTTTTCTGAGCCCACACGAGGTTTGGTACATTCCAAAGAGCTATCCTAAGTTGCAACCAAAATGGAACTCAATGAGATTGCCAAGCCAGCGCCGGCGTTGTCTTTGGCGTCGGCGAAGAAACTGAGTTGATACAAAGCTGCCAAATGTGATTGAGCGCTCGCGGGCCCGAGCGGTGCAGCATTACGGACTCAGGTTAATTTTCATCCTGAGCCAGAAGTTAGTACGAAGGAGTGTCTTTAACAATATAAATACGACCTACGATGGTAATGCAATCTTCAGGCTGGTCCTAAAATTTCTCCATCTGCACTCCTTCGTCAACTTGACTAAATCCTCATATTTTTGCTCCAATGCACTGGTCCACAATTTTCAACTTTGTTACTCTCATCCTTGCCTCCTCCCTTCTCGAAAATGTTACAGCGGCTCCTGGAAAAACCAACAATATTAATGCTGGTACATTCAAAAAAAGCTCTTCGACGTACCGCAATGCAGCTGCAAAGAACACGATAGAGTACAAGGCGGCAGGACCGGCGCTTGGAGTTAATGCCGTGCCAATGAAGACTACAAAGGCAAAGGCACAGCATAAAGGAAAGGACGCAGGCGAGTGGAGAAATACTGCAGTTATCTGATCTTCAAACTAATTTTGTATCTGAAGATCACATCTTCGAGTCTCAAACACTGTCAACTGCGGTAAAGAAGGGTGGTTATACCCAGAAAAGGTCAGTGTTTTACTATCGTAGCCATCTTGTATTTTTGCTCAAAGCTCATTTTATTGGATACACAGTGATTTCAGCGCAGCAGCCATGAAAGACATCAAGAATGTTCTTAATAGCCCCAAAAATATGGTCTTCGTTGATCCCGACGTGAACAGAAAGGTTTCCCAGTCATCATTTTAGCTAAGAAATTATTTCTAATAGTCATCTAAATCACACAGAAAGGCCAACTTCAACGATCTGCGCTGTCGGGTAAGACGCCACAGGTCGATCCTGTAGTTCACGATTACATTTCAAAAACCAAGCCCATCGCAAAGCAGACTGCAAAGGAACTCGACGCAGTCCTGAAGAAGGTCAGCTAATACGTTTCACTCTCGTATTGTGTTGTCAAAATAACGCTGACGACGCTCAATACCTCCTTAGCACAATATACTTGGAGTTGATGTCGCCAAAGAGCAGAAGCAAGTAATGAAAAAGTTGAACATTAGGAGAAGGCTTCAGGATGAAGATTGGTACTGAGTAGATAAAGATGGCGTTATTGTCGACAGGATTGTAATTTTCAACCGCTCTTAGACTTACTGTTCGCGATTTTCGTTAGGGTTTGTAGACTTCTTGGGGGTTCTTGCATATCAAGGAATAAACTGTCGTTTTAGTATAAGCCACTAATAACAACTCAGGATATGAAGATGCTTGCTTAATGATGCCATATTTGATTATGTACCAACGTCTGCGTTATCCTGCAGGTGTGGGCTACGGTGGTATTGTTGGAATTTCAAATTGACCATACTTACTCATTTCGTATTTGCGCACTATTTTCACCCGATTAGGTATATAAACTCAGGTAGTTTACCTTGTACGCCATGCAATTGCAGGCCTGTTACCAATTGCAATACATTTCGGTGATGAACAATTTTTAAATCTCACAGGTATTGAGTAGGAACGAGGGTGACATAGGATGCTGGCCCAATTCACTGCAGCTGGCATTGACTCGGACGTCGTTGTTGATGTGGCTACTACCATAAACCGAGTCGAGCTAAGGATGGAAGATGTAGAAGTGCTAGAGTGCATGGTGCGAGATGGTGGTAAAGTGTCAGGTGGTAAAAAGAGGACAGGAAAGAAATTCAATGACCAGATATAGACGATTTGCGCAATGATAGTGTCACGCCTTCTGCCCGACAGGTCCTTCTCACATCTTTGTGGTGCGTTAAATAGGCTTAAGCACGTACATAGGCTCCAGGCGCCTGCTGACGTTCGAATCGAAGGCAAAAGCCGAGGAAACATACATGAAGTCTAGCATCTATATACTCTAGCGGCAAGATATCTAGAGCCTTTTTATATGACACAGTAAAGAGCAAATCTCAAGTTTCAAGCCTCAAGATACATGGCGGACTCGCATGGCATGCAGCCTAACCATATTCTCTCACATCTCGTGGCCAGCACTACCTCAACGTGTCGCAAAGTTGATGGCTCTTTCCACCACGGAACAGACCCGGTGCGTACACTTTTCCTACTCATTTCTATTCAGCCATGTCTACAAATTTAGACCCCCTTTCTTCTCAGGATATCACTGGGTTATTGTATGCGTTTGGCAAGGAAGAGTGATCGTCCCAATCCTAAGCAATCTTTTCGAGCATAAGGGTTTGTGTACCCCAGTAAATGTTCCGCATCTGGACGTCTGTACAAATGGGTGGCTGGGGAGGACGGTGTACAACGCGTGGAGAACAGCGTACGTGAGGGAGAGATATGTGGGTGTATGGTGGAAGGAAGGAGAGATTTAGGGAGGGATAGGAAGGGGGAAGATGAACGGAGACGCGGTGGAATGCAATGCAGTGTCCATGCATGAAACTCGCAAAGGTCGGTATGTACACGATCGCATGTACGTCTTGTTCACTCTCATCTCTGTTTTACTATCCCTTCCAAAGTAATGTTACTATATGACCAAGCCTTTCATTCCAGCAGCCCTTCGCCAATACTCGTATAGATACCTTGACAAACGAATATAAGCACACCGTGCTTCAAGGGTTACATATAAAATCTACCATGCCCTAACCACTTTTCATTTTCGACTGGCGAGGGACGATTATTTTTTCGCTTGCATTACAATTGCCAACGGGTCCTGACTCTTGAATAGTTGCTGAATCTATCAAATTTTCTGTCTTCTACATCAGAATCCTTAAACTGAGGCTTTTATAGACATTGGTATACCTTGATTGAGATATCATCACCATCACATATTAAAACCGGCAAAAGGTCTGTACGGAGTTAGGAGGCCCTTATTTCGCTTGGCAGATGAACCATCACTAAGGGCGCTTATCATGGTAGCAATGATTAGCGACTCACCTCCTGAAATTGGCTCTTTTACCATTTCTATCTTGGTAGTCAATAAGGGATTATCCATGTAAAACTTTATGAATTCCAAAGCCACTCAAAGCTGCCAATAAATAGTGGGCTCACTAATGACCCGGACGTAGTGCTGCCGCAAAGTGCAGTAAAGTGACAGTGAAGTGATTTTTACGTCACTGTGGCAGACTTCACAGCGATCGAAGTGCGCTGTGAAGGACTGTGAAGGCTATGCTCGTGACCAGCCAAATGGACGGTTTCCTCAAACAAACTGGTTCTAGTCTATATAAAGCATGATTTTGCTGAGGTAATCACATGACACAAGCTCCGACGAAATAGTCAACATCTATTTTGCAAAACTGAAGTAGATAACACATTATCAGGCATCCCAGTATTAAGTATATCAATCAGTTGGTCAATATGACCAGTCGTGAGCAATTCCCGTACCTCCTCTGTTGAGACGGAAGGAATGTCGGCCTTCAACATATCTTTCTCCGAAGACACGAAGCCCTCCATTAAATCCAGGCGTTCCTGTCGATACGTATACTTGAGGAATTGAAGAATTTCCATAAGCACGGGTGAGAGACAGCTGCGACGCATAGTTATCGTCTCTTTTGAAGACGAAAATACACGCTCGCAAGCAACTGATGATGCAGAGGAGTGGGAGCTGAGGACGAGACATGCGGAGGAGAATATGCACAATTGTGACCCATATAACCTTTATATCCTGAAGACAACTCAAATGAATATCGATTACACTCCTCCTAAGCTAAGAACATTGTAGAAACTGCGAGAATAACCATTGATGGCGAAGCCGAATAACTATTGCTGAGGGAAAGCGACGGAGCACGAGAGGGACGACGGAGCACAAGAGGGGCGACGGCGACGACGGAGGGGACTGCCAAAGTGGGGAAAGCATGCGACGGGTGCAGTGCTTCACGGTGACTCACAGTGACTTTGACACGCTGTGCAGTGTGGCGGAGTTCCAAATCTTAAAGTGCAGCACAGTGACCTCACAGTGACTGCACTTTAGCGACAGCACTACCCGGACGCATGGACATTAGATGCAGGCCGCAACACACGTAAGATATTCACACGATTCTACTGGTCATTAATTATAATTTCATAGCTGTTGGATACACGTGTTCGGCATCTGCCTTGAAAACACTGGCCGTTACCATCCTGATCATTTGAACAAGCAATGCAGTCCAAGTGACAAACTCACGCGCCTTGAACGAGGTGTGACTCGGCCAATTCCCCAACAAAACCTGTCTTCCACCGCCTACTCCTCAGGAAACTGGTGTTCGCTGGAGTTCTCCCTCCTGACTCCCCTACCTCAATGGCGACTACTCAGACTTCAAGACAAGCCCCAGTACAATCTCCAGAGGCCGATCCCTTTTACCGTGAAGAACCTCTGGCCAGACTGGCTGCTCGTTTCATAACCCATCTCTTCGCGTGCCCAGGTCTCCCTCCATCGTCAGGTCATGCTCATGCGAAGCTCCCATACTTTATCGCATACGCCCTACATCGAACAAAGCTACCTCCAGCAATGGGCTCATCAGAACCCAATCCTCTCGAACTTCAACGTAATGAACGTTTGAACAATGTAAGAGCTGTTTCTTTTCATTGTCATTGAAAATATTTAGCCTTCCTGATAGGTGGAAATGTTCACCGGCGCTCAGAACGTATCGTTACAGGATACAGTGATTAACGCCCCTGTTATCAACAACTATAACACGTATATCTCGAGCCCAGAGTCGGTAAGTACTTTCCCGTGGTTCACGGGACGTCCTGTACTGAAATTTATGCAACCCATCACAGCCTTGGTCTTGCTCTGACGCTGTTTCTCAATGGTCAAATCTATTTTCAGTCAGTGTTGCGTCTCCACGACTTGTGTAAATTTAAAGTGAATATATCTCTGCAAAAGAGTACCAAAGGACATATTGTGAGTTGTTTTGTTCAACTATTTATTCCTTTTGGACGCTGATGACCATTTCATCAGTTTCATGCTGCCGAATTACTCAAGAACCTGCTACCACGTGGATTTATGTCGTCGGTGAGGGGAATAGCGCTAATGTACCCATGCGGCGCTGATACAACTGCTCTATTACCATGATACTGTAGGCTGAAATAGACCTCGAAGTGTGCTATCTTTGTCCTGGATAAGACCTTGAATCTGTAATCATGTTTTCATAGGAGAAGGTGGCCGACGATGCTCTAAAGTTTCCACCATTAAATGCGACAATCCTCCTGAGTAAAACGTCTATGTGCATACCAGGACTCGTTTCTCAGACGCTGTAAGCCCTTTTTCTCCGTCTTCAGGTCGAATATCGAAACCCCATTTCTAGATCCAGTGTCCGATATTCTTTCTTCCGAGTTTAAAGCGACGCTCAGGTGCAGGGACATGTGAATTTATGTCAGGTCTTGCACAGCTCAAAGTACTCGCACGGCAGCGCCAAAAGCAGAAATACCTCAAAAGAAACAAAAAACTCGAAATCAAAAACCCCACAAAAAAGAAAATCAAAAAGACAGATACTGAAAATGACAAAAAAAAAAGGTGGGTATAGCTCTGGTTTTCTGGTGGCTTGTTTCAAATTTGCTTTGTGTGAAGGAGTACAAGACGCCTTCTGAATCTTATACCAAGAGTCCAGAGATAGGTGGAACATTTACATGATTTACTATTGCAACGTATATACACAAATTCTGCTGCGTCTGCATCACCTCTCGTAGAAATTAGAGGCAAATGTATATGATCGGAGAGTTGTAAAACTGTAAGGGGCTGAACACGACTGCAAGGTGGTTTCTCACAGCCCTCATACAGCGACTTCGATCGGAGGTAGATCATATCCATTACTAGTCAAAGACTCTTTGAAGGACCCCACAAATCTCAGTGCTTGGACCCTTAAAGGCAAACCTTATAACCCCCCTACTCCTTTGAAAGGTTTACCTTATTGTACTTGATGTTGTGGGACTGGCCATGAAGCTCCAAACATACGGATTTCTCGAGTAAAAATGTCTCAGAGCTAGCGAAACATTTTTTTTGTTCATTGAACATAAAAATACGAGAAGAAATATCTTTGATGAGGGGATGTAGCAGCAGTCCGAGTGACCATATACATGAACACATCATTTACACTAAGGATGGTATACAAAAGAGAGTATCAGCAGCCAAAATGAACATACGGAACCCAAGTAAGAAGAGCTTTTTCCGTATCACCAAGTGTCATTCGTATACCTTGAATGGCATGGTGAAGAGCGCGTGCAGTATGCCTGCTATTGATTCCTGGCTGTCCCGAGATCTGTCCCCTCTCCATAAGATCCTCGTAAAAAGTTTCCGCTACAACGGGCCCAAATTGGTCTTTGATAGACCACATAGTTGCCACCACGCTCCGATATCCAGCCGCTAGCATTCCAGCTGCCAGATGGACCGCCTCTTCTGAAAGCTTCTCGTCGCCAGTGCTCGTCTGGCACGCTGACAAAAATGCCAATTCGCGAACGGCGAACTTCTGCTTCATGATATCCAACAGCTCCAGTCGTCCGTCGTGGAGGTAGAAGCCGCTTTTGAGTGGGTTTTCGAGAGACTGGTTGGCATGGCATGCGAAGTGAATCGAACCATGCGACTCCATCTCAAGTTTCACCTGGCTGACCGATGCGGATTCTCCTTCAATTTGATGACATTCGCCGTTGTATCTAGCAATTGTTTTCCAAATACGATTCATTTCCTTCGTGGTTTCAGGGATGGGAGGGCAGCCTGGGGTGTTTGGTTGGCTGATGATAAGGATTTTTGATGATGCAAGCTGTTGTGCATTTTCAGATACTTTGAGCTTCTGGAGCAACGAGCTGACAGTGGGTGTATACGAAGAGATCGCAAATTCGGAAATGCAGGAGCCTGGTTGAGATCCCTGACCATAAATTCCCGCGGCATGAAGTGGAAGAAATGCAAGGGATCCGGTTGGACACCACCAGATTCGAGTTAGGTCTGAGGGTGGGGTAGACTTGAAAAATATATATCAAGAAATGTTAAATAATGAACAGAGAAATACCCACGGAGAACCCAAGACGATCCAGGATTGGCCTCACGACATGCAGCCAAAGCACCCCGAGAACAAAATGCAATTCGCTCTGGGTTTCGGGACCTTCATCCAGTACTGGGCGGGGGCCACGGTCCGCTTCTCGCATGCGAACCTTGCGGGATAAAAGGAAGCGCCGTAGACGCTCTCTGAGCTCAGATGCCTCCTTGTGAGTAAAATCATCAAGAACGATGTGGATGGGGATGTCGGAGCTGGAAACGAGAGCCAGAGCATCACAACGAACCTCGTGAACGTTGACCAGAATTATGGTGCCGTCCCGTGGGAGGTACTTCAGAATGTCTGACGTCTGAGGAGGTCTAAGAAAGTCGCGAAATTGGGGAATGCTGCGAATTTCGTCGAGGAACTCGCTCCATTGACGTGAGAGCAAGATGTGATGGTGGGCCTCGTCTTGTAAGCTGATTTTCTGCGACAGAGAAGCATCTGAGCTAAGAAGTCCAGAGCCACTACGAGACCCAGACGCCTCCAATGCGCCTGAGATATTCGAGAAGCGTTGAGCTAAGTGTTTGTCATGTGCGCGAAGATGATCGAGGGGTGTACGCAGTTGGTTAAGTTGGTTCCAGACAAGACAACGACCTTGTTCAAGCCATTCCAGAGCTTTCCTTGCGTCACCCTGAGCGAATGCAGCTGAGACGGCGGATGTGGTTAGAGCCGAGATGTCGATGAGATGTGTATGACGTTGCTTTATGGTGCTGTCCATACCCGCGATTTCTGAAATGAGATCGATTGCAATCCCATAAGCCGTCAAGGTATGCGGAAGACCGTGAGTAATTGAGAGTTCCGCCCATTTTTGAGCAGATTTGAACCGAACTGATGGTGGTCCAAAGGTGGTCGCAGACTTTTGAAAAGTCGACGCAGCGGTACGAATGTCTGCGAGATTGTGTGTGTGGTCAAAGCGAGACTGAAATGAATATCCAAGGTTGTAAAGCCATGCTGGCATGTTAGGGTGACTATCGGGGGTGAGTTGGACTGCCTGCTGTTTTGTCGAGATGGCTTCTGAGAGGTCAGAAACATTTCCCGTACATTTAAAGTGACTGTGAAGCGAATTTCCAAAGTTATTCAACTGCGTCGGCATGCTAGGGTGGCCATCG
>Ga0247742_10002800_pt1 | contig 11292 bp, 10 predicted proteins | sample UWRJL208509C2_FD_180944 | JGI IMG/M metagenome (GOLD analysis project Ga0247742, IMG submission 180944) | Plant litter microbial communities from Arlington Agricultural Research Station in Wisconsin, United States - UWRJ-L208-509C-2 | ecosystem: Environmental > Terrestrial > Plant litter >... | reverse complement strand
CCATTGATGCGCGGATGGATGAAGTGTATTGGGGCTGCTACCGCGAGACCGCCGGTGAGATGCGTCTGGTCGGTGCCGAAGCGGTGCTGCCGCCGGAAGTCGCGGCGCTGCCGGCCGATGCCAGCGGCGAATGGTTCGGTGCCGGTACCGGTTGGGGTTACGGTGAGCGGATCGCGGTCAAACCGAGCGGTTCCGATGCCGGCATGCTGCCTCACGCCGAAGACCTGCTGACCCTGGCGCGGTTTGCCTGGGAACGCGGCGAGTCGATCCCGGCGGATGATGCGCAACCGGTTTACCTGCGCGACAAAGTCGCCACCCCGAAGGCTCGCTGATTCACCACAAAACCTGTGGGAGCGGGCTTGCTCGCGAAGAGGTCATGTCAGCCTCTATCCAAGTGCCTGACACACCGCTTTCGCGAGCAAGCCCGCTCCCACAGGTTCGGTGTTCACTTAAAGTCACTGCCAATCGTCAGTTTCCAACTCCCGTTTTAAACCTTTTGCGCTTTATGTGTTCTAGTTATCACTCGGCGGTTTGCTAAGTCGGTCAGGTGCCGCTAAATTGCCATCATCGATACCGAGCATGAAATTATGCGTATAGACGGCCTTTCCTCTCAGTCCTACCCCATCAAGCGCAAGCCTCGCAAAGGCAATGTGGCGCTGGATGAATCCGTCGACGATATCGACGGCGAGCTGGAATTCCCGACTGAAGAGCAACTGGCCGCCCGCGCTGCCAAAGCCTCCGCACAACGCCTGGCCAATCTGCCTGCCCGTCAGCAAGACATGATTTATCACCGCGCCATGAGCAAAAGCGTAGCGATGGCCTTGGCCAGCTACCTGAGCACCGCCGGTTTTGTCGATTGGGATGCGGATGTGCTGGGCCTCGACCTGTACATCTGATGGATCTGCCTTACTACCTCGGTTGTCCGTCCTGGAGCGAAAACGCCTGGCGCGATTATCTGTACCCCGAAGACGCCAAGACCTCCGACTTCCTCGCTCTCTACTCCCAAGTGTTCAACGCCGTCGAAGGCAACACGACCTTCTACGCCAGCCCCTCGCCGGCCACCGTGCAGCGTTGGGCCGAGACCATGCCCGAACACTTTCGCTTCACCGCCAAGTTTCCCGGCGACATCAGCCACAGCGGTGACCTGCGCGATCAACTGACTGCCGCTGAAACTTTCGTAAATCTTCTCGGCCCACTCGGTGAGCGTGTCTCGCCGCTGTGGCTGCAACTGTCGAAAAGCTTCACCCCGCATCGACTGCCGGAGCTGACCGCGTTCATCGACGCGCTGGACCGGCCACTGGCGGTGGAAGTGCGTCACGAGCAGTTCTTCGCCAAGGGCGAGAGCGAACGCCTGCTCAATCGCCTGCTGCTCGACCGTGGCGTGGAGCGCATCTGCCTCGATCCACGGGCGCTGTTCAGTTGCCTGTCGACCGAGTCTTCGGTGATCCACGCGCAATCGAAAAAGCCCCGGGTGCCAACCCGCCCGGCGGCGTTCACCCAGTTCCCGCAGGTGCGCTTCATCGGCCACCCGGAGCTGGAAGCCAACGATCCGTTTTTGGTGCCGTGGGTGGCGAAAATCGCCGAGTGGATCGAAGAGGGCCGCACGCCGTACATCTTTCTGCACACCGCCGACAACGTCATGGCGGCGAAGTTGGCGCAACGTTTTCACGCACAATTGATGCAACGTTTGCCTGGCCTGCCATCCTTGCCTGAGCTATACAGAGAACCCGCCGCCGAGCAACTTGGTCTGCTCTGAGGCGGTTTTTCATGCCTGCCCAGGAGCCTGCCGATGGACGCCCACGCCCTTAACGAACAAGCCCGCAAAGCCCAAGCCTTCAAGGCCCTGCACGAGCGTCCGGGGATTTTCGTGATTGCCAATCCGTGGGATGCCGGCTCGGCGAAGATGCTCGCCAGTCTGGGCTATCAGGCATTGGCGACCACTAGTGCTGGTTATGCGTTTTCCCAAGGCAAGGCTGACGGCGCCCTGAGTCTCGATGACACCCTGGCCAACGTCCGGGCGATTGTCGCGGTCACGGATTTGCCGGTAGCGGTGGATCTGGAAAACGGTTTCGCCGATGACCCCGCCGAATGCGCGAAAAGCCTGTTGCGTGCCGCCGAGGCCGGCGCGGTGGGTGGTTCGATCGAGGACGCCACGGGCCGTGCCGACGCGCCGATCTATTGCTTTGAACACGCCGTGGCACGCATCGAAGCCGCCGTCGCTGCGGTGCGCACGCTGCCATTTCCCTTCACCCTGACTGCCCGCGCGGAAAACTATCTGCACGGCAATCCCGATCTCAACGACACCATCCGGCGCCTGCAAGCCTTTGCCGAGGCGGGCGCCGACGTGTTGTATGCGCCGGGTTTGCGCAGCGCCGAAGAGGTGCTGGCGGTGGTGCGCGCGGTGGCACCCAAACCGGTCAATGTGCTGATGTCCGGCGGTTTGAAACTGACCGTGCAGGAGTTGGAAGAAATGGGTGTGCGGCGAATCAGTACCGGGTCGGCATTGGCGCTGGCGGCATTTGGCGAGTTCTTCCGCGCGGCTGAAGAGATCCAGCAGCGCGGGACGTTCGGCTTTACGTCGCAGTCGATGCCGTACGCCAAGGCCAATCAGTTTTTCAAAGGCTGAGCATGAGTCGCTGGATCGCGCTGTCGTTACTGCTGATCATCGCGGGTGCCGTGGTCGGCGTCTGGCGCGGCGGGCTCGATGTGGCGGCCGAGTGGAGCCCGTGGGCGCCGCTGGACGTGAAGGCTGCGCCGAACTGGCTGACCGGTTTCAAGCTGATGCGCCTGCGCGGCAATCCCGAATTATGCGCACAAGTCCTGAGCAACTCGGGTCTGCGCGTCACCGCGCAATCCGACAGCCCTGACGCCAAGTGCCCGCTGATTGACGCCGTGCGCGTGCAGGGCGCAGAGGTGGCGCTGAGCAGCAGCTTCCTCGCCAGTTGCCCGCTGGCGGTGGCTTACGCGATGTTTGAACGGCATAGCCTGCAACCCGCCGCGCAATCTGTTTACGGGCAGAGGGTGGCGCGGCTTGATCACCTCGGCAGCTTTGCCTGTCGCAATGTCTATAACCGCGAGAGCGGGGCGCTCAGTCGGCATGCCAGTGCCGATGCGCTGGACATCAGCGGTTTTCGGCTGGCCGACGGGCGCAGCATCAGCGTGCTCAGGGACTGGCCGAAGCAAAATCAGGACGCGCAGTTTCTACGTCAGGTACGCGATGGCGCCTGCGAGGCGTTCAGTGTGGTGTTGAGTCCGGATTACAACGCCGCCCACCGCAATCACTTTCATGTCGATGTCGGACGCTGGAGCGTGTGTCGCTGAGGGATCAGGCGGCGAGGCGCAGGTTCTGCAAGACGATCGGGCGCGCCCAGCCGTTATCGAAGTCCAGCGCCTTCTGCTGCTCGACGATTTCTTCCGGCGGGAACGGCGGATAAGGTTTTTGCAGCAGATCGAGATCGAATTCGGCAATCGGCAGGTACAGCGGCTTCTTCTGCGGCGCCGGGCCAGGCTCTGGCACCGGCTGACCATTGTTGATCACGATCGGACGAACCCAGCTGCTGTCGAAATCCTGCTGCTCTTGCTGAGCCTTGAGTTCTTCTGGCGGGAACGGTGGGAACGGCTTGTCCAGCAGATCGGTTTCGAACTCGGCGATCGGCAGGAACAGCGGCTCCGGCGGACGCACTTCGGTCTCGACCACATCGCACTGACGCTGCTCGACGATGTGCGCGTGCAACTCGCTGCCCAGGGTCGGTTCTTCCGGGCTGTTCAAGTCAACCGGTGGAAAGGTGCCACAGGCCGGCACCACATCACTCGTTTGTTCGGCCATCGCCTGGGCAAAGAAATCCTGCCACAGGTGACTGACGCCGCCCAATGCTTGAGTGTTATGACGGCTGAAGTCGCCCTTGGGCGAAATGTAGCCAATCGATGTGGGAAGAATGCCTGACATTTTTTTCGGTTGACGCTCAGCTCTGGCAAAATGCGCGTTGATTGGTTTATCGGCCACTTTTTGCCGATCCTTAACTTTTTTGAGCGTGTTTTCATGATTGAGCAACCCGCGGCCTGCCGCATCCATGTCCAGGCCCTCGGCCCGACGTTTGAAGCGCAAGCCGAGCAGTGGGCCGAGCGTCTGGACCTGCCGCTGCAGGTGGACGACGGCGAGTTCGCCTTGCAGGTCGGCGAGCAGGGGTTGCAGTTGCAGCAGCTCGGCCCGGATGCGCCGGGGCCGGTGCGGGTGGACTTTGTCGAGGGGGGCGCGGCGCATAGGCGTCTGTACGGCGGCGGCAGCGGGCAGATGATCGCCAAGGCAGTTGGCATCGCCCAAGGTGTGCGCCCACGGGTACTGGACGCCACGGCGGGGCTGGGCAAGGACGCGTTCGTGCTGGCCAGTCTGGGCTGCGAGATGAGCCTGATCGAGCGCCAGCCGTTGATCGGGGCGTTGCTGGAGGATGGTCTGGCGCGGGCGGCGGAAGATTTCGACGTGGCGCCGATTGTCGCGCGGATGAAGTTGCTCAAGGGCAACTCGATCGAGGTCATGCGCAACTGGGAAGGCGAGCCGCCGCAGGTGATCTACCTCGACCCGATGTTCCCGCACCGCGAGAAAACCGCGCTGGTGAAGAAGGAAATGCGCCTGTTCCGGCCGCTGGTCGGGGATGATCCGGATGCGCCGGCACTGCTCGAAGCGGCGCTGGCCCTGGCGACACACCGGGTGGTGGTCAAGCGCCCGCGCAAGGCGCCGTGTATTGAAGGGCCGAAACCGAGTCATGCGCTGGATGGCAAATCGAGCCGGTATGACATCTATCCGAAGAAAGCGTTAAAACCTTAAGACCGAGTTACGCCCATTCGCGAGCAAGCTCGCTCCCACATTTGGAATGCATTTCAAATGTGGGAGCGAGCTTGCTCGCGAAGGCGTCCGCAAAAACTCCGCAAAATCAGGGCCGATACGCCCGCATGAACAACCCCACCACTTCCTGCACATGACTCTCTGCAGCTTCTTCGCTCAGCGGCTCACCGCAGCAATACAACAAGCGAAAATTCCCCGCGCCCTTGATCAGGCAGAAGAAATGCTCGGCCGCATTACGCGGCAGGTCGATGCTCAGCGCGCCGGTCTCGTCGATGCGTTTCAGCAGCCGCTCCATGCCTTGCACCATGCGCTCGGGGCCGGCCTCGAAGAAGATCTGCGACAGCTTCGGATCCTGTGTGCCCAGCGCCATCATCAAGCGGTGCAGATTCACCGACTCGTCGCTGTTGATCAGCTGATGAAAGCCTCGGGCAATGTTCAGCAACACATTTTCCACGGGAATTCCGGCTGGCAATTCGAAGAACAGCGGCGGTAGTTGCTCCTCGCATTTGGCCATCACCGCCGAGGAGAACAGCGTCTCCTTGTCGTTGAAGTGGCTGTAAACCGTCAGTTTCGACACGCCAGCCTCGGCGGCGACCGCGTCCATGCTGGTGTTGGCGTAGCCGTGACTCAGAAACAGGGTTTTCGCCGCGTCGAGGATCGCCCGGCGCTTGGCCGGATCCTTCGGACGGCCCGGGCCGTTTGGAGCTGCAAGATTGTTCGACATTCTTCGCTTTTAATACTGGACTGGTGAGTTTGCTATTAATACCATACCGACCAGTATAAATATTCCAAGCACCATTAGCGAAAGGTCCGTCACCATGTTCCGCCATGCGTTGTCGTTTGCCGTGCCAGTCAGCCTGGCTGTTTTATTGTCCGCATGCGGTCAGGAAGAGGCGACGCAAGTCAGCGTTCGACCGGCCATGGTGGTGCAGCCAGAGCCTTCAGCGCAGGCGATGGAAAGTTATCCGGGCGAGGTGCGCGCCCGTTACGAACCGGATCTGGCATTCCGCATTGGCGGCAAAGTCAGCCGACGACTGGTCGAGGAAGGCCAGCGCGTGAAGGCCGATCAGCCGCTGGCCGAGCTCGATCCGCAGGACGTGCGCCTGCAACTGGAAGCCACCCGCGCACAGGTCGCCGCCGCCGAAGCCAACCTGAATCTGGTGCGCGCCGAGCGTGACCGTTACAAGACCTTGATGGAGCGGCAGATGGTCAGCCGTTCCGCCTATGACAACGCGGAAAACCTCTACCGCTCCGGCGAAGCGCGCCTCAAGCAGATCAAGGCCGAATTCAACGTTTCGACTAACCAGGCCAGTTACGCCGTACTGCGCGCGCCGCAGGACGGCGTGGTGGCCAAGCGTTCGGTGGAAGTCGGACAAGTGGTTGCCGCCGGGCAAACCGTGTTCACCCTCGCCACTGATGGCGAGCGCGAAGTGTCGATCAGCCTGCCGGAGCAGAGCTTCGGGCGGTTCAAGGTCGGCCAGCCAGTGACCGTTGAACTGTGGACCCAGCAGAACCAGCGCTTCGCCGGGCAGATTCGTGAGCTGTCGCCGGCAGCCGATCCGAAATCCCGTACCTTCGCTGCGCGCATCTCGTTCACCAGCGGCAAAGTCCCAGCGGAACTCGGCCAGAGCGCCCGGGTGTTTGTGCAATCGGCCGATGCCGTGCCGCTGTCGGTGCCGCTTTCGGCTCTGACTGCCGAGAACGGCGCGACCTACGTCTGGGTCGTCAACGCCAACAACATCTTGAAAAAGACTCCAGTGCGTATCGGCCCGTTTGGCGAGAAAAGCGTGCCGGTGCTCGAAGGCCTGAATGCCAGCGACTGGGTGGTGGCCGCCGGTGTTCACGTATTGCTCGAAGGCCAGCAGGTGCGTCCAGTGGATCGCTCCAACCGTGTGGTCAATCTGGCGGACAAGGAGTAAGTCCCGATGCGCTTCAACCTTTCCGAATGGGCGCTGCGTAATCGCCAGATCGTACTGTTTCTGATGCTTTTGCTGGCCATCGTCGGCGCCTTGTCCTACACCAAACTCGGCCAGAGCGAAGACCCGCCGTTCACCTTCAAGGCCATGGTCATCCAGACCCGTTGGCCGGGGGCGACCGCGCAGGAAGTCTCGCGCCAGGTCACCGAACGCATCGAAAAGAAACTGATGGAAACCGGCGAGTACGAACGCATCGTGTCGTTCTCCCGCCCGGGCGAGTCGCAGGTCACCTTCATTGCCCGCGACTCGATGCACTCCAAGGAAATTCCCGACCTGTGGTATCAGGTGCGCAAGAAGGTCAGCGACATTCGCCAGACCTTGCCGCCGGGGATTCAGGGGCCATTTTTCAACGATGAATTCGGTACTACCTTCGGCAATATCTACGCGCTGACCGGCGACGGTTTCGACTACGCGGTGCTCAAGGATTACGCCGACCGTATCCAGATCCAGCTGCAACGGGTCAAAGATGTCGGCAAGGTCGATCTGCTCGGTTTGCAGGACGAGAAGATCTGGGTCGAGCTGTCCAACGTCAAACTCGCCACCCTTGGCTTGCCACTGGCGGCGGTGCAGCAGGCACTGGAAGAGCAGAACGCAGTGTCCACCGCCGGCTTCTTCGAGACCGGCAGCGAGCGTGTGCAATTGCGGGTTTCAGGGAATTTCCAGACGGTCGAGGAGATCAAGAACTTCCCGATCCGCGTCGGTGATCGGACGTTCCGCATCTCCGATGTCGCCGATGTGCATCGTGGTTTCAACGATCCACCGGCGCCGCGCATGCGTTTTATGGGTGAGGACGCCATCGGACTAGCGGTGGCGATGAAGGACGGCGGCGATATTCTGGTGCTGGGCAAAGCGCTGGAAGGCGAGTTCTCGCGTTTGCAGAAAAACCTCCCGGCCGGCATGCAACTGCGCAAGGTGTCCGACCAACCGGCGGCGGTGAAAACCGGGGTCGGCGAGTTCGTCCAGGTGCTGGTCGAGGCGCTGGCGATCGTGTTGCTGGTGAGCTTCTTCTCCCTCGGCGTGCGCACCGGCATGGTCGTTGCGCTGACCATTCCGCTGGTGCTGGCGATGACCTTCGCCTGCATGTATTACCTCGGCATCGGTCTGCACAAGATCTCGCTCGGCGCGCTGGTGCTGGCGCTGGGCTTGCTGGTGGACGACGCGATCATCGCCGTGGAAATGATGGCGATCAAAATGGAGCAGGGCTTCGACCGGATCAAGGCTGCGAGCTACGCCTGGACCAGCACCGCGTTCCCGATGCTCACCGGTACGCTGATCACCGCCGCCGGCTTCCTGCCGATTGCCACCGCGCAGTCCGGCACCGGCGAATACACCCGTTCGATCTTTCAGGTGGTGACCATCGCGTTGCTCGCCTCATGGGTGGCAGCGGTGATGTTCGTGCCGTATCTGGGGGAAAAACTCCTGCCGGATCTGGCAAAAATTCATGCGGCCAAACACGGTACGACCGACGGCCAGGCCGACCCTTATGGCACGCCGTTCTATCAACGGGTGCGACGTCTGGTGGAGTGGTGCGTGGCGCATCGCAAGACCGTGATCGTGCTGACAGTGGGGCTGTTTATTGCGTCGGTGATGCTGTTCCGTTTCGTGCCGCAGCAGTTCTTCCCGGCCTCCAATCGACTGGAATTGATGGTCGATCTGAAACTCGCTGAAGGGGCGTCGCTGGCCAACACCACGGCCGAGGTCAAACGCCTGGAAGCGCTGCTCAAGGATCACGCCGGCATCGACAATTATGTGGCGTATGTCGGCACCGGCTCGCCGCGTTTTTACCTGCCGCTGGATCAACAACTGCCGGCGGCGAGCTTCGCCCAGTTTGTGGTATTGGCGAAAAACATCGAAGAGCGCGAGACCCTGCGCACCTGGTTGATCGAGACCCTTAACGAGCAATTCCCGTCCATGCGCTCGCGGGTCACGCGTCTGGAAAACGGTCCGCCGGTTGGCTATCCGGTGCAATTCCGCGTCACCGGTGAACACATCGAGGAAGTCCGCGCGCTGGCGCGCAAAGTGGCGGCCAAGGCGCGCGAGAACCCGCACGTGGTCAACGTGCATCTGGATTGGGAAGAGCCGAGCAAAGTGGTTTACCTGAACATCGACCAGGACCGTGCCCGGGCGCTCGGTGTGAGCACGGCCAATCTGGCGAAATTCCTCCAGAGTTCGCTGACCGGCTCGAGTGTCAGCCAGTATCGCGAGGACAACGAGTTGATCGAGATTCTGCTGCGCGGCACGGTGCATGAGCGTACCGAGTTGTCGTTGCTGCCGAGTCTGGCGGTGCCGACCGATAACGGTCGCAGTGTGGCGTTGTCGCAGATTGCCACGCTGGAATACGGGTTTGAGGAAGGGGTCATCTGGCACCGTAATCGTCTGCCAACCGTGACGGTGCGTGCGGACATTTATGGCAAGGAGCAACCGGCGACCTTGGTCAGGCAGATCGAGCCGACGCTGGATCCGATCCGTGCCGAACTGCCTGACGGGTATCTGCTGGATGTTGGCGGGACGGTGGAGGATTCGGAGCGTGGGCAGAAGTCGGTGAATGCCGGGGTGCCGATGTTCATCGTGGTGGTGCTGACGTTGCTGATGGTGCAACTGCGCAGTTTTTCGCGTACGGCGATGGTGTTTCTGACGGCGCCGCTGGGGTTGATCGGGGTGGTGTTGTTTCTGATGGTGTTCCGTCAGCCGTTCGGGTTTGTGGCGATGCTGGGGACGATTGCGCTGTCGGGGATGATCATGCGCAACTCGGTGATTCTGGTGGATCAGATCGAGCAGGATATTGCCTCTGGTCTCAAGCCTTGGCAGGCGATTATCGAGGCGACGGTGCGGCGGTTTCGGCCTATTGTCTTGACGGCTTTGGCGGCGGTTTTGGCGATGATTCCTTTGTCGCGCAGTGTGTTTTTCGGGCCGATGGCGGTGGCGATCATGGGGGGGTTGATTGTGGCTACGGCTTTGACGCTTTTGTTTTTGCCTGCTTTGTATGCGGCCTGGTTCAGGGTTCGTCGGGAGGGGTGAGGCTTTTGGACTTGGCGGCCTTTGGGCCGACCATGTTCTTGGGTTTTGGGTGAATATCCGTTCCTTTGGGTGTTGCGGCTGGCGGTTTCGCCCTTACGGCGACTCCCTTTGGCAAACGCCCCAAAGGAAGCAAAGGTCTTGGCCCCGGCGTACGGCCCTCGCCTAGGCTCGGGTTCCTTCGTTGCGGGGTTCATCCGGGGGCATCGCCTCCGGTTTGCTTCGCTGCACCTCCTCTCGATGTATGCGGCTTCGCCGCATGGCGCTGCGCGCCTACCCCCGGATAAACCCCTCCACTCAGCCTGCCGATGGGGCCGGCACGGCAAGATCAAGAGCTTTCGGCGAGCTGACACTCGGCCATTTGAGTGGTGAAGATCATGCGGTCTGTCTGGACTGCTTTGCTTTTCTGTAGGAGTGAGCCTGCTCGCGATGGCGGCCTGACAGCCGACCTGGCTCTAACTGACTGACCCAATCCCACTGTGGGAGCTGGCTTGCCAGCGAAGGCGGCCTGACAGCCGACCTGGCTCTAACTGATTCACCCCAATCCCCCTGTGGGAGCGGGCTTGCTCGCGAAAGCGGTGTGTCAGTCACCGAAAGTGTTGGATGTGCTGACGCCTTCGCGAGCAAGCCCGCTCCCACAATGGCTCAGCTGTGTGCTGCAGATTGGCTCACTTCCACATTATTCAGCACCCGATTCACCGCCAGCTCGGCCAACCTGTCAGATGGCGAGATCACAAATGAAACTTACCAGCTCAGTCGGAAGCGTTGGACTCGCTGAAAAGTTTTTCGAGGCAGTAACCGTTTGTGTGCGTCAGACCTTTGATTTTTATGTTTCCTACCGCTTGGTGCCCTGTCGATTGGTCGCCGATGATGGTGTAGTTGAAGGTGGCTTCCAGTGTTCCGGCGTCGGGATCGAAATCAAAAATGATATGACCAACGTCGTCTTTGGCCGGGTGTGGACGATGCAGGGAGCCGCCATCGGCTGTTCGGCAACTTTCGACGAACAAAGGAGGTTCTACCCCGCTATTTACTTGAAACTCATACCGTCTGTTTTCAACCAAATAGGGGAAGGTTACGGTAATGGAGTTCCATTGGTTTTCTGTTATTTGGTGTCGTGTAGATATGACTACGACCTTCTCATTAGTGACGAAAAACTGTGGAATACCTTTGAAATCCGGGAACTTAAAGTTGTTATGGATGGTGGCGTGGAGTTCGCCTTCTGCGGTGACGAGGTGGTTTTCGGGGGGGGAGTAAAAAAAATTCATGGCTTTTCTTCCATGGAGTAAACGAGACGTGCCCCAAGATGTTTCGCCGAAAGAACCTGCCTGTCCACTGTCATATCTGACAGGTGATATTTAAGTGGGGAGTATTCAAAATGCAGGGTTTGGCATTCCTTTGCCGCCCCCCTAAATAACGTCAATTTGCCACTCTTGCCCCAGCCAGGCTGCCGCTTAGCTCGTA
>Ga0247742_10002799_pt1 | contig 11292 bp, 10 predicted proteins | sample UWRJL208509C2_FD_180944 | JGI IMG/M metagenome (GOLD analysis project Ga0247742, IMG submission 180944) | Plant litter microbial communities from Arlington Agricultural Research Station in Wisconsin, United States - UWRJ-L208-509C-2 | ecosystem: Environmental > Terrestrial > Plant litter >... | reverse complement strand
GCAGATCACCATACCGGCCAGCGGTCTTTCGAAATGCCGCAATCGAAGGCCTGACAGAAGACCGCACTCGATCACACGTTCAGTCAATCAAAAACCTCTTGCATAACGGGCGGCAACCACAGAAGTGCTAGGTGGTCCCAAGTAAATTGCCATTGAACCAGTAGATGGCAACAAGCGAGCGATATTGGCAAAATTGCCCCTTCGCCTCTCCATGCAATGCAAACAAGATGCTCTCAACGAGAAGCTTGGCGTCGGTCGCGATGTCGTGAGCCGTGCCGCTCTGTTCCTGTATCAAGGCGCCTTCAGCCGCTTCGCCTCGGACACCTCCATGCCCCCGTATTTGGCTTTCCAAATATAAAACGTGGCTTCTGAAATCCCGTGCTTACGGCACAGGTCCGCCGCCTTCGCACCAGCCTTCTGCTCCTTCAGCACGCAATAATCTGCTCTTCCATAAATCTCTGCTTCTTCATGCGTCCGTCCTTCAATGGGCCGGACTCTAATCAACTCTGGATGAAATTCCCAGTGGCAGGCCATCGCGTATCGCGTCTTTGTCTAGGAGTCGTTGAAGACTGGCATCCATTGTCTACCCCCAATAATGTTGGTGATTGGACCACAACCCCACTCGTTTCGGGCATCTGAAACTTTAGCAACCATACGCGATGCGGGTTCGAATTACTATAATTGGTTTGACTTTGTCCTTCGTGCTTAAAGTGCGCGGGATCACGTGCCTATATGTTGAGACGGAAGATAAATCTCCAATACACCACGGTTCCCTCGCCGGCGGCCGACTTGTACAACAAGATCAATCGTCTTCTTTGCGTAATTTATGATTTCGCTATGCGACATCTGCACGCCCGACCGCATTACCATGAGTGCAAGTCGATCAAATGCCAGCTCAGGACTGTCAGCATGGATGGTTGTTATCGCACCCGGATGTCCGGTATTGATTGCCTCCAGAAAATCATAGGCTTCCACCCCTCTGATTTCGCCGAGAATGATTCGGTCTGGACGCATCCGCAGGCAGCTTTCAAGCAGCCGCGACGGGCTGCGCGCTGACTTCTCCTTCCGATCCGAGATCAGACCGACTTGGTTTTTATGTGGCGGATGGAGTTCTTGAGCGTCCTCAATGGTGATTATTCGCTCGTTCGGATCGGACATCGAGAGCAATGCACGAGCGACTGTGGTCTTGCCGGAGGACGTACCACCTGAGATCAATATATTGAACTTTTCATCAATCGCTTGGCGAAACAAACCCTGAAGGTCGCCCGCTTCCGCCATAGTGCCAATACGCTTGTGACGTTCGCGTCGGTCCGCATCGACCTTGACTTGTCCCCCTTCGACGAACCGGATATCTGTACTCTCGAGGACTCGTGTCAGATACTTGCGAATAGATAAGGATACGCCTTCCTCGATTGCAGGTTCGACTACGACTTGGACGCGCTGCGGGCTTCCCCACACCATGACGCGCCCAGAAACGATCGGATGAAGCGCTCCGAGCGTGTTTCGTGTTTCGCCGGCTAGCTGCGCTCCCAGTCGCTTGATGGCATGAGGGGGCAATGTCACATCGATTTCGTGCATGTGCAGGGCGCCAGACTCCTCCACGAAAATGGAACCGTCGGGGTTGATCGACAATTCATTGATTTTGTCATCAACAAGATAGCTCTTTAGTGGATCGAGATACTGCTCCACGTAAGACAGGTCGCGGCTAAACTGTGCTTCGCTCATCGTATTACGAGATCCTGGTTGACGAAGACACGAATCTCTTCACCCTGCGGCACTCGCAGAGTCGGTGGCAGATCTAGATATTTATCCAAAATGCCTTTGCCTTGATTGCTGATAGCTCCCGCAATATTCGAGGCGGCTTGCGTGCCGGGATTGCCGTCGCCTGCGCCCGAGGCGCCAATATTGATCATTGTGCCACCACGAGAGGATGATCGACCACTTCCTGTCAAACTCGGCACCAGTGAAGGCAGAGCTGAAATCGTGCTCAAGAGGACCGCTGCCCCGATCTTCTTGCCATAGTGATTGTCGACATTTCCGGCGGTCCCAGCTCTCCCGAGCAGATCGGTACCGGTCGATCCGAGCGACACTGATTTTCCATCTGGTGTGATCGCACGGTTCCAAGCGATCAGAACTCTTTTTTGCTCAAGATCAACTTTGTCATTGAACTTACCGACTAGTGTTGTTCCTGCCGCGAACAAGATACGTTTGCCGTTAAACGAAAATACAGGTTCGATGACTTGGGCGCGGATGTTGCCTGGCAACTCCGTATTGATCGCTGTTTCCAATACGGCGGAAATAATAGTTCCTTGAACAATGGTTCGCGAGGGATCTGGGAGAGATCGCGACAGTGAGGTCTTCACTTCTGAGTCGGCCGCCGCAGCAAGAAACCGGTCATTTCCGCTCATGCTGTCTGAGGGTTGAAGAGCATCGCCGGACCCAACCGCTTCAGCGTTCGATCCATCGATGACTACGCCGTTTGATTCGCGTTGTCGGTCGTCGATCTTTTCTTGCTCCTTTCGCGTGGCAGCGTCTAGCTTCTCCGCCTCGTTGGCCCTTTTCTGCTCATCTGCCAATCGAAGTGCCTCGGCACGAAGTCTTTTATTCTCTTCTTCGCCCTTTTGGCGCTCCTGCTCCAGCTTCTCCGACATCTGGGCGTTATAGCGGTCAAGCAGCTTTTGCACGTCGTCAAGCGAAACGTCTGGGCCTTTGTTCGCTTTCGCGACTTCATTCAACTGCTTGCGCAAGTCTTCCACCTGCCGCTTGAGCTCCGCATTTGGATCGACTTTGCTGTCCGCTAGCGGCGGTGGTTCAGGTACCGAGAAGTCAAGCTGACGAGTGTTTGTCGAATGACGATCCACGTCAAGGTCGATCTGCGAAGTCTCTTGAGATGTATCCTCACGAAGCCCGAACAGCTTTAGCGCTTTGGAGGGACCCACCGAGGCTATGATCACAATTGCACCACATGCAAATGCGGCTCCTGCAAACAGCGACCTGCGACCGTTGGCATGGCTCGATCCTGCCATCTGCCGGGCCCGTCGTTTTTCTAACAGGCGCTCCCGCTCCGCGGCGTCTTTTGCTTCCGTCGCCAGATTATCTTGATTTGCTTCTAAGGTCTGTTCTTCACCGTGAACATTATCGGACATGTTTGGCCCCTTTCCGGCTTGATGCGATCACTGCGGCTTTAGCGACACAGACCGTTTCGTTACCGATCCTCATCACCCAATAATCGCTGGTCCCATCGACGACGATACGGTCACCGTCGGTGCGGGAATTGACGAGCTTCTCCTCCCGGTCGCTTCCGACCTTGAATATCGCGGGACGGGGCGCACCCTTTGGCAAGATGAAGCTCGTCTGCAGCATATTATCTCCCACTGCCAACGGTCGAAATTTTGCATGGCCTGAAACCATATAATCATGGTTGACGGGACCGTTTCCGAACAGGTCTGTGTCGAGATCCTTAAAATCCGCTGGATATGTGAAAACGGTCCGAAAAGCTTGTCCGGCTTCTGAATCAACCTCCGACGTGAAGTCGCCCACCGACTTAAGTTCAAATGTATAAACCCGTTGATCGGTATAGACGGTCATGTCGGTCAGTGCGTTATCTATGGTCGGCTTGAGGCTGATCACATTTCCCATTTTGAGTTTCACGACCTCCCATGATGCGCTGTCGCCAATGAGGATCGACTCGATATTCTCTCCGTCTGCAAATTGGATCGCTGTGACGGATTTTAGGGATACATTTAGTTTGTAAACGTTGTTTTCGTCGTAGACGTAGCGCTTAATTCGAGAATCGGATCCAATAGTGACTGGTACTTGCTCTGCATAAGTAGAGGTTGCAAACGCCAGTACTGCGGCAAATGTGATTATGTTCCTATACATCCTAAAAATCCCTTCGAGCTTCCTCTGAGGTTCAGTCTGCTGTCTCCGCATCGATGCGATAGGAGAGAACGTTGAAGCCCAGCGGGTTCTTCCACACGGTTTCAAGTGCTGCATTTTCCTGCGGTTTGAACTGATATCCGATTGTAGCGATGAAGCTGCGTTGCACCGTATCGCGGCCTTTCTCCTCGCGAAATTTCGTCAGGCGTATTCGAGCAAGATCCGGCGTCTTTCGATTTGACGGCGTGAGCGAGATGGACTTTACTACGATCCGGATGCGCACATCGCTTCCATATACGGTCAGCGGATATTGAGGCGAATCTGATCGCCAGAGTTGAGCAAGCGTTTCAGCGGCGCCATCCGATGATCGCAACATAACGTCGGGGATACGAGTTCGATTGTCAGCCTGGTCGTATGTTTCTCGGTCGACGACGTAGCGTACAAGCTCGGCTTGGAGGACTGCATCCTGTTGTTGAAGGGTGGCAGGACGGACTTGTACGATTTTTTCGGCTTCCCCCGTCGTCTTGTCGACCATGATTACGTACGGTCGCGTTTCTTTAAGTGGCAGGATAGCGACAACGCTCACAGCTGAGAGCAAACTTATGATGACGCATCCAGTTGCGATGCGCGCCCAGTTGTTTCTCTGCTCGCGAAGGCTATAAAAAACCTCATCCTCGAAACTATGCTGGATGGTTTCGTCACTCATCGTGATCTCCACGCAAAATGGCTTTGTTACTGTTTTAATTAACGGTAGAGGTTGTTTTGTTCCGCGGAGAGGGGGCTGTTACTGCTCCTGCGCGGGCCGCTACTCTCAGGCGCCGAGTCACCGGCTCGACCGTCTGCTTTACTTGGGGCTTGGCCGATCATCCGGCGCGCAAGGCGCTCATCGCGTCTTTGCTGGCGTATGTGAGCGCTTTGCCGCATGGAGCTGATCGCGGACCAAGCGGCCGCCGCCGGAGATGCACCCGCAGAACGCGCCTTGCTCGCGGCGCTTGCGCCATCCCGCAAACGCTCACCCCCGGAATATACACTTGAGGCGGTCCCCTTGACCATCGAGGCCGCGGCGAAGCTTGCGCCCGCCCCCACCGCCGCGACCGAGGAGGACGCCAAGGTGCTTGCCATTGTCGGTATCATAAATAGAAGAACGAGGGCCGAAATCATGACAAAGACAAAACCAAAATAGCTTGCTTTATCGAACTCGTTCGCATGTGATTGGGCTAGTGCCGAAGCAGCGATGAAGAGAACGATTGACATCAAAGCCGCGGTCAAGAGAGGAATGACGACAAACCCCACCGTAAACCTCGTCCAGCTCTCAAAATATTGTTTTGTCTGTTCAAGCATGAGCATGACCATGGCAAGTGGAGCAAGTCCAATTCCAATTGCAAATCCGATTTTTCCGATCATGACGATAATTGCAGACGCGGCGACAAATATGCCTCCAATGCTCAGGATAAGCACGCCGGTGAACACGTCCCGAAGAGATCGACCTAGATGAAGGATGGAAAAACCTTTGAAGAAGATTCCGGCGATATAAACTATCGCATGTCCAAATTCGTCCATGGCAGAATAGGTGTCGTGGATGCGTCCAGGATCCAGGACGCGGGGGTCTATTGTCTCGATCCTGAGGGCGACCGCCTTGATCATCAAGGCGGCATAGTCTCCGGGCACCGTTACGAGGATAGTGTAGATACCTTCGAAATTTGTCCACATGGTCGCGAATGTATATATAAGTATATATCGCAGTCCCCATTGAAGATATGTAGAATAATTAATGGTCCGAAATTGAATTAGGTGATTAATGGCGATAAACATGAGAGCGAGCAGCGCGAGTGCGCCAAGGAGATCTCTGATTGGCTCGGCCACAGCGTTGAAAATCGTTTGCGCGTAGTCAACAAGAGTCGTATCGATTGCATTCGAAAGATCAGATATTATGGCCATGATTAGTCCCTATTAAAATCGGTGAGGTCAAATCCGTCTTTGGATGCCGCATCTGAGGAAAGTGCCATAAAGTACGTTCCCGCGACGGAAGCGAGTGCTGCCTGGGCTCGCAGTTGCTCATTAATCTGTTGGGCAACTTCAATCATTACCCGTGTGTTTATATCAATGCTGGTTTTAAGATCGGGGCTGTCCTGGAGGGCGGTAATGTAGCCGTTCAAGTGATCCATGCTCATGTTGGCGCGCTTGTAGGAGTCTTCGGCGGTTGAGGCCGCGATTGCGCCCTGTGCTCCAAGTTGGGCAATGATCTTATTCTCGTCCAGTTTGTCGTCCTTAAGCGCGAATACGTCACCAAGATGATATCTTTGACGAAATTCGTTGAGCGCGGCCTGTACCCCGTCAGGCAGGCTCATCGCTCCTGACAACGCGGCATTGGCCATTTCCCATAGACCAGGCCCGCCTCGCCGAGCTGCGATTTCTTGCGGTCCGTTAAATACCGGGAACGATTTCGGGCCGGATAGAGCCGAAAGCGTCTGAAGGATTCCTCCTCCAAACTTGCGCGATAGTTCGACTAGATAGAACAGCAGTTCACCGGCATGCGGATCAGATGTGATTTGCGTACCGTCGGGAACGGCAAGGGGGATTTCCGGCGGAGGTAGAGGAATTGGAGTAACTTGGCTGACCTGGGCGTCGGCGCCTCTTACGAATAGGCCTACACCTCCAAATAGCAGACTTGAGGCGAGTAAGCAACATTGCAACCGTCTCATACGACCGCTCCTTCCTGGGATAGAGTTTCCCAGTTACAGACGCAATTGTTGGTGCGAACCGCTGGGATAGATTGGCAACCGGCTAGAACAATTAGCAACAAGGCTAGAACGGCGTGCTTCAACTTCATTGCAACATCTCCATTTGAAAATTCGGCAGGTTTCTCCATCCAGGGCGCATCTTGTCGCCACGCCCGCCGCCAAGGACGTCAATGCCCTTGCCGAGTGCGCTGAGTGCAAAATCGAGCACGACGCTGTCCGTCCCCGATTTTAAAAGCACTAAGTGGTTATCTACATTGCTTGTCTGGAGAAATGCGCTCTCCGTAGGCGTCAGATTTAGCGGCGCAAGTTCGGCTTCTGTATTGTACGAGCTCGGATAAACCAATCTGGTTACGGCGCTTTCGAGAATTGCATCGCCTGCGGCGCTGTTTTTGATATGCGACACTCGCTGCGTAAGAAGAACAACAGCGACGTTCTTTTTACGCATCGTGAGCATCCAGTCTTTCAGGCGCATTTCGAAGTAGGGATCGTCGAGAAGTTTCCACGCCTCGTCGAGGACAAGCAGTGTCGGTGTTTCATCCTCGACAAGTCGCTCAATCCGCCGGAATACGTAGCTCAGCCACGCAGTTCGAACCGTATCGTTGTCGAAGATTTCGGTAAGATCAAATGCCGTAATCTGTCCGTTGAACGCGAGTGGGTCGAGGTCTTTGCCGCCAAACAACCAACCAAACTGCCCGGTTTCGTCCCATCGTCCTAGTCGGTTATATAAATCTCCGTCATCGTCCGTTGCCCGCAGCTGGCTACGAAACTGCTCAAAATTCTGCAGGCGTGGATCGGCGTTGGTATTGGCTTGCACAGCGTCGCTTAGAGCCTGGATCTGAAGTGGATTTAGTCTTGCACCTTCGTTGTTAGCAAGGGCAGTCAACCAATCAGTCAACCAGGCAGCGCCTCGACTATCTGCTTCGGCCTGCATCGGATTGAGGCCCATCTCCTCCCCCATTCGGACAGAGGAATAGCTTCCCCCCATCGCTCGGATCGCCATTTCAAAGCCGTTGTCCTTGTCAAAGACGATTATGCGCGCGCCAAGGCGCTGAGCTTGGCTGAGGAGAAACGCCGTGCCGAGGGTTTTGCCCGATCCGGTTTGGCCAAGGACGAGGGAATGTCCAACTGTGCGTTGGCCTGGTTTCCCTGGTAGATGAAAGTTAAATCGAAATGTCTCACCGCGCGCCGTGGGGAAAATGGTTACGCAATCACCCCAAGGGCATTTCTCCGGTGGGTTACCTTTGGACAGCCCATGCATGGCGCACAGGTCGGCAAAGTTTTGCGAGGAGATCATCGCGGCTCGAGTTCGATAGGAAAAATTGCCTGGGTGTTGAGCAAAATAGACCGACCGAGCCGAAAAATTCTCTCTGACAATGGCTGCGCCCGCATCTTGCATCGCGCGGGTCACGAAGGCCATAGCCTCCTCTAGCTCTGGAAGACTTTCGCAAAACATGGCTATGCTGCAGTGGTGGTTGCCAAACACAACACGTCCAGATGCGACATCATCCTCTGCTTCCTCGAGCTGAGCCAGCAACGACTTCGCCGCATCCTCGGCTGCCTTCATCTGTTTGCGGACGCGCGCTATTTTTCCCTGCGCGGTAATGTTGTCGATTGGTGTAAAGCTTTGGGAAATTACAGTGTCGTAAGGAAGGTTGAGCCGATCGAGCAGCCCGGGATAAGTTTCCGTGGGATAGTCTTTAATTGAAATTACGGTTCCGTAGCGCTTGAATTTGGGGTTCGGGTTGTCGCATTCGAAGTACCGACCGCGAAACGTGATCATGGAGTTTGCCAGTAGGTCCGCTACCGGACGAAACTTCTTGCCTGGCTTGAGAGAGCCGCTTGAGCCGTCAACGAGGGTACGCAGAAGGCTGAGCCACTCACCGTCGGACGCCGTAAGCCGACGCGGTTTTGCCTCGCTTACGCTCACCATGCACGTCGAGATCATCTGATCGAGACGGACGGCGCGCGCCTTCACCTCTTCGCGGCTATAATTCCCCTGACCGCCAAACAAGCCAGCCAATTTGGCAAGTCTCTTGGGGGGCCTAACGATGACCGTGATGACCGTTACACGGTCACGCAAACCAATCGTTTGCAAGTATCGCTGCCAACGTCGATCGATTTCCTCATTGAAAGGGTGCCCCTCGATCGGTGGCATAGTAGGGCGAGTCTCTACTGATATACGATGGACGTAGTAGGCAACTTCTCCGCGCTGCTGCGCTATGAAGCGAGAGAACGCTTCGCTCAGTTCCATGGTCTGCCTGTTATCGATCGTATCGGCATTCACGCCTTCCACAGCGAAGGCGCCCAACAGATCGCCATCTCTCAACATCAGCGTCACGTCGTCGACGATGCTTAGGTACGGGAGGCCGCTAACAAGAAGTTCAGTCCCTTTTGTAGGGCGCCGCATTGCGCGATTGGCTGGGGCCTCAAGCACGGTACACCAGCCCTTCTCCACGGAGGAGAGCGAGATTCATCCTCGTGCTCTTTACCGTTGCAATAAACACATCAATGATTTTTGGGTCGTAGGCAGCCAGTCCACGTAGCGCGCAATAGCCTGAAATGCCGGCTCCAAGAAGGTATAAAAACGACCCTGTGATTATAAAACCCACGATCACCACGCAGATAAGGACCACCAGATACATGATGGGCAGCCCTGCGAAGGTCACTTCACGGGTTAGTCCGATGAATAGCGTTGTCCGCTGCATATTCGAATCCTTTTGAAGGATATTTTCCTAAAGCTGTCTCGGGTCCACTGCCCGATAGTTGTCAGTTTGCCGTGAGCCCCTGAACAAAGCTCGCTCCACCGAAAACAATGGCAATGCCCATGATGATGGAGACCGCGAATGTCCAGTCCATCCGCCCTGTCATAAACGAAAAGCCAACGGCCATGACTGCGAGAGCGGAAACCGCGACGCCGATTGGTCCGGTGATCGCCTGAACGATCGCGTCGAGGAATGTTGTCACGCCGCTAAAATCCTGCGCGGCACTTGGAGATGCGCAAACCAGCGTGATGAAAGCAGCCGCGCCAAGAACGCTAAAGATATTTTGCGACTTAAGCTTCGAGTAAATTTGCTTCATTATTTTCTCCTGAAAGTAAAATATGCATTAGAATCCGACGTTAATAATCTCCGCAGTGCGTGGATGAACTGAAAGCTGAACGCGCAGTTCGGGAAGAGTTGTCCACGCGCGAAAGCCCTTGTGCTCGTGTTCTGGCCTTCAATATCCGCCGGTTAGATTTTGCCTTTGAGCGCGTGTTCTTTACGGAGTAACCTTTTTTCCTTGTACGATTTTCCCCCAAGTCTTTGGGTCTGTCCGGCGAGTTCGGCGTGACTGCAGCGTCACTAACCTGTTCGAAAACCTCTTTGCCGGCCGGTTCGGCCTCGGCAAGATCGCCGGGGTCGGCCGCGTAGCTGAGTAGATTAGTCGGAGCGTCGGCCTTCGCGGTCTGATCTGCGATGTTGTGCGGTTCAACACTGACGGCGTGAAGAATGTCGGAGACGTATTGTCGGGTCTCCCGATACGGGGGAATTCCACCGTATTTTCGAACCGATCCTGGCCCCGCATTATAGGCCGCGAGCGCTAGTTCGGGGGTACCGAATTGGTCAAGCATCTCAGCAAGATACCTCGCGGATCCTTCGAGGTTTTCGTCGGGCGAGAATGGATTATCAACACCAAGGTCACTCGCCGTCGCAGGCATGAGTTGGCCCAGACCCTTCGCGCCCACCGAGGATACAGCACGAGTATTGAAATTGCTCTCGCGCTGTATCATGGCTGTGAACATATCGATGAACGAGGCCGGGCTGAGACTCGATTTTTGTACCCCCGGGGCAGTTGCGAACCGACGAGCGTAACCTGCTGAAAGCCAATACATTTGGCGCTGGTCTGGAGACAGCGCCTTGTCCATGCCACGTGCTCGTGGAAGGGCCAGTGGAGCGATCCTTGCGATCGTTATCTGCAGCGGGGTGGAGGTCGCACCGGCCGACCCGATGGGCGGGGAGGAGGGAGGCGGAGACTCCGCAGCCTCATCGTTGCCGGCCGGTGCGTCTGCAGAACTTGGATCCGAATTCGGAATGTTAACTATGGCCGTTGCGGTTGGGTTCTCGCTCAATGCCGCGCGACTTGCTTGGGCCGCAGCTCCACGGTCAAACATAAACTGTTCGGAGCGTTGCTCGCTTCGGTGCTCCTGGGAAGAACCACTACCAACTGTTACGATCGTGCCGTCGCTGTTTTGCTCAAAAACGGCAGATTCCGCTAAGTCGATCTGTCCTACAATGAAAGCGGCCGCGGTCGATGCCGCGACCACCTTCATTGCTGCACTTGCATTCATCAAATGACGTTTCTGAAAAATGGGCATTCCACCACTCGTTCAAGAATAAGTTGAGTTATTCATCGTATATAAAACAGATATTCGTAGGTGTATTTCAAACCGTCGTTCTTGCTTAATGATCATGTTTTGCCATTATTATACGGGGAAGTCGATTCATATGAAGTTTCCATTGCAATATTTGCCTGTTTCATCTGTAGTTGTGTCCACAAGAGGATATATTTTCTTGATTACTTGACGAGTTCGAAATTGAAAATTGATTACACTCTTTGGCTCAATTCCGCCGCGGCGTAGGTTGGGATACGTTCAGTCCCATGATAAGATCAGCGCCTGTTTCGAGGGTCTCGA
>Ga0247742_10002797_pt1 | contig 11295 bp, 10 predicted proteins | sample UWRJL208509C2_FD_180944 | JGI IMG/M metagenome (GOLD analysis project Ga0247742, IMG submission 180944) | Plant litter microbial communities from Arlington Agricultural Research Station in Wisconsin, United States - UWRJ-L208-509C-2 | ecosystem: Environmental > Terrestrial > Plant litter >... | reverse complement strand
GGAGAGCGCTTTTCACGCCACTGGCACGATATCGTTCGTCTTGACGATATAGGCATCGCCGACAGCGCAATCGCTGATCGCGACCTGGCCAAGTCGGTGGCACAACACAAATCGATGTTTTTTGCCAAAAAACGGCCGACAGAACGCCGATCGACTACGAAGCAGCCGTGGGCGGAGGACTGCAGCTGACACCTTCCGGCGAAGGAAGGGCGGCTCTCGAACAGGACTACGCCCGGATGCTGGAAGACGGTCTTCTTCTCGATAAGGCCGAGACCTTCGAAGAACTCCTCGCTCGATGCGCGAAAATCCAAGACAAGGCCAATGCCGTCGGCTGAGAAAAGCGTCCATGATCGCGGGAAGCCAAATGAGATGACAATTCACGCGATGGCCGACCCGTGATTTTCAATCGCTACACCACCTATCGGCCCGGCCTTTTCGCCCGTCTGCTTCCTTCCGGCAGGTGGAAGCTCCGGCTACCCACGGCGACCGCGGGCTCCATCGAGCTCAACACCGGAACGTGGGCCGAGCTGCGATGTCTCGATATTATCGCTATCGGGATCAAAAAGGCCCTGCTTTGGCACACGGTCGAAGCTCGCACGCGCAGCCATGTCGAAACTCTGTCGTGCCTCGGCGAGGAGGCTGCGAGCCGGCTGGCTAACGACCTCCACAGATTCATCAATCGCTACCTGCTCGAACTGATCGGGTCGGATCAGGAGGCTTTAAAAGAGGTCGATGCGAAACTTGAGCCCTTGATCGAGAGAAAGCGGCAATACCTGGCACAGGCGGATCTGGCGCAAGCCGTCGCGAGTGTTTCAGGCCCGGCTGCCGCCGCACTCTCCCATCCCTTGTTTGACGCCGATGGCATAACCGAGGCCATGGAAGCCAATCTTCCAAGGTCCCTTTCTTTCCTGACCGACCCCGACCGGCGCCGTCGGTACAACAATGAATTTGTTGCGACCGAGCTCACCAGGTACGCCCCTTTCTTCGACGATCTCGATAACCGATCGTTGTCGGACCAACAGAGGGAATCCTGTATTCGGCTGGAGGACAGCAATCTGCTGATCGCGTCAGCAGGGTCAGGCAAGTCGGCGACGATGGTCGGCAAGGTTGCCTATGTGCTGGACAAGGGACTGTATCAGCCAGAGGAAATCCTGGTTCTCGCCTACAACAGGACCGCCGCTGATGAGCTGAAGGAGCGAATTGCACATCAGCTCGGCGTTCAGCCGGCGGATCTTCAGTGCAAGGTCATGACGTTCCACGCTCTCGGACGGGGCATCATCGAACTGGTGGAGGCCAGGCCACCGCAATTGGCAAATTGGGTAGAGCATCCTGCCGGCGAAGCACGGGTCATCGCCAAGATCATCGAAGACCTGATGCAATCGGACGCAGGCTTTGCAAAGATCTGGATCGAGCTTCTGGTGCTCTATCCGAAAGCCGATATTCCCGCGTCCGTCTTCTACAGTGATGCGGACTATAACCGCTACATCGCGGCGCGCCGGCGTGGTGGTGAAGCGTCAATCGGCGCATTTGGCGGGGTCTATGTCAGATCTTTGCAAGAGCAGACGATAGCGAACTGGCTGTGGCTCAACACGGTCGAGTTCGAATATGAGCGCCAAATCGCCACACAAGACGAAGACGGGACGATCAGGCATGTGCATCCTGACTTTTATTATCCGGCAAGCAAAACCATCCATGAGCACCTTGCCATCGATAGCGACGGAACCTCGCCATTCGCCAACTATGTGGAACATGCCAATAGCAAGCTGGCGGCCTATAACCGTGCAGAACTGGACGCATTCACGACGAAATCGGCCGAGGCCAACGACGGAACGCTTCTCCTTCGGCTCGAGGCCGAGCTTTCCAAACGAGAAATTCAGCTCCAGCAACGAAGCCTAGAGGAAATCCTGAAGGCGGTCGAACCGGTCGTCATCAAACACTTCCAGAAGGTGATCGCCATCTGCATCAAGCATATCCGTGCTGGCGATCTGACTTTGGAAATGCTCCTTGAGCGCGCAAATACCCTTCACGACAAGAAGCGTGCCAGAACGTTCGCACAGGCAATCTGGAAAATTACCGCAGCTTACGCGAAGAAGGTCGAAGATGACAAACGCATCGACTTTGATGCCATGATCGCCAACGCCACCCGTTTGGTGGAGGAGGCCCGGTACAAGAGCCCCTACTCCCTCATCCTCGTCGACGAATTCCAGGATATCTCGGATTCCCGCGCCAATCTGATCAAGGCACTGAAGCACCAGAAACCATTTTCAAAGATCTTTGCAGTCGGAGACGATTGGCAATCGATTTATCGTTTTGCCGGCTCCGACATCAGCATTTTCACGCAATTCGAGGCGAATTTCGGCGCGAGCTGGCAGGGCCGGCTCGAGACGACATACCGATGCAATCAGGTGATCGCCGATGCTGCCGCTGACTTCATTCAGCGGAATCCCGCTCAGCTGCGAAAGGCCGTGCGCTCGGTCAGACCGGCGATAGCACGATCCATCAGGGCCATTCCGATAACCGGCGAGCAAAGTAAGCCCGACTTCGGCCAGGCCTGCCTGCGGCTCCTGGACCGGCTTGACCGGTTTCTGGGTGGGATCGCAAACCAATGGCGCACGAGCGGCGCGAGCAAGCTGAAGGTCATGGTGCTTTGGCGATATAACCTGCTTGATCCGTTTTCCGGCGGCCTCCCCCGGTTTGAAAACATAGAGGTGTCGGGATTGTCATTCCACCGCGCCAAGGGGCTGGAGGCAGACTATACAATCCTGCTGGATGTTAGCGAGGGTGAATATGGCGTCCCCAGCCGAATCGAAGATGACGAGCTTCTAAACCTCGTCATGCCGCAGCCAGAGACCTTCGAATACGCTGAGGAGCGGCGTTTATTCTACGTCGCCCTGACGCGGGCAAGCCGAGGTGTCTTCCTGCTGATGAACGACCGGCAGCCATCGCGTTACATTCACGAGTTGGCAAACATTGCAGGTAGCAACTTCAGACTGGAGACGATCGATGGCGAGGCGCTGCCTCAATGTCCGACATGTCACGTCGGGCACCTCGTCGAGAAAAAGAGCAAGACCGGAGATCGCTTTATGGCCTGCAATCAATATCCAGATTGTAGCCACTCGGCTCAGCTGGCTCGACGATGATAGGTAAGATCTTGAGAGGATACGGGCCTAAGACCCGTAGTCTCGGCATCATTGAAATGATGTATCCATATGATTTTGTTGGAGACAACCGGTCTTGCGCCTCTCACGCCGGAGTTGATGAAGCCTACCATCAATTACACTATTTTCGCGTAGGGCGAGCCACTCCATCAACGAGTTGCTTACCCTCAGCGACTCGTTCGCCCGCGTCTGTGATCGCGACGATCACATACTCCTCGACCTTGTCTGTGCGTACCAAGCCGGATCGCTCAAGAAAACTTATGACCGCCCGAATTTCTTCTCGGGTTCCGTACATACCACATTTGTCCAAGCATACGCCCAAAATGCTGTCATTGGAGCGACCACATGCGACAGGGAGCACTAGCACCTGCAAAATCTGCAGAGCTTGAAATTCCGCCTTAACTTTGCGAAAGACGCCTTCTTCATTCCCGGCCATTCAAATTTCCTATCTAAGCGGGAGCTGGACCGCCCATATCCAGTACTATCGAGGACTGACGCTTTCCAATTACCCGCCCCTGGATACTTCTGATACATCTCTTCGCTGATCGGCAATCTGGCTGCTTTCGACGCGCCCCTCCTTCGCCAGATTCCCCTTGCCAGATCCAGAAGACAAAGTTGTGCTTCGTTTAGAGTGTAATGCAACGGTAGAAACTTTCTGATTGCTATTAAAGCCTACAATCTCGCCCATGGACATGCACCCGTTCCATCGTGTCGAAACCGTGGCGGGGGTGGCGTCGCCTTAACGGTTGGAACGCTTGGTGATGACTGTGTCGGCTGTCTCAGGCGGCGATCGAGCCGCCGATGTCACGCCAGATCGAGATGGCGTGATTCCGAAGCTGGCGATGGTCAGTTGCGGTGAGATGTTTGCGGTGGAGAAGGAAAAGATTGGCGATCTGGCCATGAGTTGAGACAAAACGCTGACATTGTCGCGCTGACTTGAAGCGCATCATTCGCCGTTCGCGTCTTCGCACAGCAAGATGAAAATTCTCGGCTCGATTGTTCAATCCCTTGTGCGAGCGGTGCTCGACGCCCGGCATCACCTCCGACTTTGCAGCCGAATAGGAACGAAGCTTGTCGGTCACCATCACGCGCGGGGCGATACCTTGGTCCTTGAGAAGCTTGCGCATGAGACGCGTGGCGGCTGCCTTGTTTCTTCGGCTTTGCAGCAGGGCATCGAGGACGTAGCCGTTGGCATCGACAGCGCGCCACAGCCAGTATTTCTTCCCTTTGATCGTCACCACCATCTCATCGAGGTGCCATTTGTCGGAAAAAATGACCTCGTGAGCGGCGTCGGAGCTGATCAGCAAATTTCAAGCCGAATTTCGCCGCCCATTCCGAGACAGTCTGGAACGAGACGATGATGCCTCTCTCCGCCAACAGATCTTCGACGTCGTGTAAGCTGAGCGGAAATCGGTAGTAGAGCCATACCGCATGGGCGATGATCTCAGCGGGAAAGCGGTGGCGTTTGAAGTGGGCGAGCGGGGCTGCAGTCATGCAAGCCCGGTATCAACTCAATGCAAACAGGCGGTTAAGGCGACGCCACCGTTCACACCAATCTTCCAGAACTCTGATCAATCGGCCATCTGCCACATACTGCTCGACTTGATTTTCAAACGTGTAGGCAAGCGCCAATCCATCCAAGGCAGCGGATTCCAGCATTAGGCCATCGTTCATGATCAGTGGCCCATTCATGCGCACTTGTATTTCTTCGCCATTACGCTCGAATTCCAAAGCGTATAAACCGCCTCCCGTCGTCTGCCGGTAAATGACATTTCTAAATGCGAATAAGCATCGAGAGGGAAAGCGCGACGACAGCGTGTGCAGTCAATCGTAAAGCGTCGTTGCACTCGAGAGTGACTAGCCGCCGGTCGCGGGCCTTGCTTGACGCAGAAAATGCTACAACCGAAACGGAGCACAGGAGCATCTGTGATCCGTTTCGAAAAAATCCTGCGACCAAGTCGCGGCAATCGGCGAAGTCTCTCGGACAAGATTGAAATGGTCGCTTGAAATCAAATCAACCGCCAACTTGTGGGCTTTGCACGAGATCGGAAGATCAACCGGAGTGATATCCTCCATCGACTGGCAAAGTCACACCAGTTACAAAAGCGGCGGCGGGTGAGCAGAGAAAGAGAACAGGGCCCACTAAGTCGTCTGTCGTGCCCCAGCGCTTCAGCGCTGAGCGCTCCGCGATCTTTTGCTCACTGTGCTCATCTGACCAAAGTGGCTTCGTCATCTCCGTCCTGTGGTAGCCGGGCGCGACGGCGTTTACTCGCACACCATCGCGACCATATCTCTGCGCAAGAGCACGAGTTAGTCCAATAATTCCCGTCTTACTCGCCGTGTAGGACGGCACGCTTTCGTCGGCTAGGTAGCTCAGCATCGACGCGAAATTCACGATGCATCCGCCGCTCGCCTTTAGCAGGGGGAAAGCGGCTCGAGAGAGGCGCATCGCACCATTGAGATTTACGTCCATGACGTCCAGAAAAACATCCTCCTCCCACTCGGCATCAGGCCGTGCGATCCCCTGGCAATTTACCAGCACATCGACCTCGTCGAGCCCTTTGAAGAAGCGCGACACCGCATTACTGTCACGGACATCGAGACGCTCGAAGCGAAGGCCCGTGGGGACGTCTCCCGACGTTGCCGCCTGCAGTCTGTTCTGAGAGCTGCCAGTGGCGATGACCTTTGCTCCGGCTTTTGCGAATCCTTCGGCAACACTGAGCCCGATCCCGCTCGTCCCGCCAGAAACAACCACGGCCTTGCCTTGCAAAAATGGTCGAAACGCTGAAATCTCTTGCATAATCTTCCTCACGTCACGCGTTCAGATAAGTGCCTTCAAGGCAGCTACAACCATTCCCTCAGTGACCGGAATGGGTTCGTTATGAATGATTTCGCCGGGCCGGCAGGCTCGTTTTGCGACAATTGCCAACTTCTCCTCGGACGCATCGACAATGCCGATATCGGCGAGCCGTGTTGGCAGGCGCACCAATTGGCAGAATTCGCGAACTCTCCGGAATTCCTCATCTTGCCCGTGAAGTTTCAGACCTGCCAGCACGCCGATCGCGACTTTTTCACCGTGCAGATGATGGTGGACTTCCTCAAGCTCGCAAAGCCCGTGATGGATAGCATGCGCAGCCGCCACCCCGCCGGATTCAAAGCCGATACCAGAGAGGAGAATATTCGCCTCGACAACCCGCTCTAGTGCGGAGGACACCTCTCCGGCATCGCAGGCAGCGATCGCCGCTGGGCCGAACTCAAAGATCGTTTCCCGGCAGGTCCCAGCGACTTCAAAGGCAAGGCTCACGCCAGGCATTTTCATACAGTTGGAGGCGCCGCTGCGGCGGCATGAATCCGCTTCGTAGAATGTTGCCAGGGCGTCGCCTATTCCGGCAGCGAGAAACCGGGCGGGCGCTTTGGCGATGAGGGCCGTGTCGACCAGGACAAGATCGGGATTCCTTGGCAGGAACGTGTCGTAGGCGACGGTTCCGTCATCGTTATAGACCACGGCAAGCGCGCTGCAGGGTGCATCCGATGCCGCGATCGTGGGAAAGATGATGACTGGCAAACCGAGATCGCGAGCTGCGGCCTTTGCCGTGTCCAGTGCCTTGCCACCGCCGACGCCTATGATGACATCACCAGCGCCGGCACGCGCCGAGGCCGATAGCGCCGCAATCTCGCTCTCGGAGCATTCGCCACCGTGGCGTATCAGCTGTGCTTCGACATTTCCTTGAAGCGCCATAGAGAGCGCGCCTTCCAGCATGTCGTAGATGCCGCGATCGACGAGCACCGCGGCCCGGCGGCCGAAAACGGCCGCTTCCTTACCCAGCATTTCGATTGCGCCGGCAGCCTGAATATAGCGCCCCGGAAAACGTGCGCCGCGCGCGATACCCAAAGATGATTTCACCAGCATACATATCCTCCATCAGCAAGCACGATCGAGCCGGTCATAAGACTGGACGCTTCGGTGGCGAGGAAGAGGATAACGGATGCAACCTCGTCAGTGCGGCCGAGCCTGTTCATCGGCGTGCCGCCCACCCAGTGCCGGTACATTTCCGGGTCGTCGTAAACATACTGGTTCATTTCAGTGTCGATATAGGTCGGTGCTACCGAGTTGACGCGCACACCCCGCGAACCCCATTCCGCCGCAAGAGACTTCGTCAGGTGATGAACGGCCGCCTTGGAGGCGTTGTAATTCGCCTGTTCCTGCGGGCGGTTGACGATGAACCCGGACATGGATCCGACATTGACGATGCTGCCCGCACCCTGCTCGAGCATGGTCTTCCCGAAGGCGCGGCAGCACCAGAACACGCCGTTTAGGTTGACGTCGATCACCTTATTCCAAACCTCGTTCGCCATGGATTCGGCCGGATGATTGCTGATTGCAATACCGGCATTGTTGACGAGAACATCGACGCGGCCATGGCGAGCCAGAATTGCGTCATGGACGGCGTTCACCCCCTCGACATCAGTGACGTCGAGCAGTTCGCCCTCGACCTTAAAGCCCTTGGCGCTGAGTTCGCTCACGGCCTTTTCCAGCAGTTCGGCATTCATGTCGGTCAGCACAACTGTCGCGCCGGCCTCGCACAGAGCCTCAACGGCGGCGTAGCCAATTCCTCTCGCTGCTCCCGTCACGACGGCGATTTTGTCGGTCAGCTTGAATCTATCGAGATACATTGGCGATTTCCTTTGAGGGTGTATTCGGCGCCGCGGCGAGGCAGGCGCTCAATGTCGGCATCAGGTCGTGCGGGTCGGCGAGGATTGTGCTGGGTGGAAAGATAAGATCGTCGCGGCCTGGCTCGGGCCAGGCAATCACGGTCATGCCAGCGGCAAGTCCTGCAACGGCGCCGGGAACGCTGTCTTCCACGACAATGCACGCTGCGGGGTCAAAGCCGAGCAGATAGGCGGCGCGCAGATAGGACTCTGCGTGCGGCTTCCCATTGCGAACGTCGTTGCGTGTGACAGAGATCAGGCCGGGCCGCTGCAAACCGATGGCGCGCAGGTTGGCATCGACCAGAATACGGTCCGAGTTCGACACGATCGCATGGGGAATGGCGTCGCACTTCAGGGTATCGATCACTGGCTCCGCTGACGGCCGCCATGAGAGCGAGGCGGCCATTTCCAGATAGGCGGCATATTTGGCGACGGCATAGTCGCTGAATGAAAGCGCGAGCCCCAGCCTATCGCGCAGCAGCGCATGGCAAGCCTCGCCGGCCATGCCGGTGAGCTCTTCCGAAAGCCCGTCCGGCACTTTATGGCCGTGGTTTCGAAGCACCGCCACCATGGCGGCAAAATGGGTCGGCTCGCTGTCGACAAGCGTCCCGTCCATATCAAAGAGTACGGCGCGCATCGTCATTTCGGCAGCCTGTCGAGGTCGTCATAAAGCGCCTGGCTGTGCTGGTAGAGCTTTTCGAAGAAGTGCTGCATCGGACGATAGATATCCGCCCAAGCCGGATCGGGCCGGATCTCTTCGTCATAGGCTACATAGGCAGCGGCCGCTGCCTGCAGATCCGAAAACTGCCCCGTGGCCGTCGCGGCCAAGATGCCACAACCGACCAGACCGCACTCCGCCTCCCTCGGCACCAAGATCGGGATGTCGTAGACGCTCGCCTTGATCTTCAGCCAGAGTTTTGTCTTGGCGCCGCCGCCTGAAGCGATTACCCGCTCCAGCGGTGCACCGGAAATGCTGTCGAGGATGTTGATATGCCGCTTCACTGCAAAGGCGACGCCTTCAAGGATAGACCGGTGCATATGCGCAAGGCCATGGCCGGCACCTATCCCGAAATATTGCGCCCGTGCATTACGGTGGTCGCCTAGCCTTTCTCCCGCAAGATAGGGCATGAAGAACAGCCGTTCGGACCCGGCCGGCGCTTCAGCGGCCTTTGCGACGATGTCCTCGTAGGAAAACTGCTTTTCATGGAAGGCGCGGCGTGCCCAGCGCATGGCATCGCCGCCGGATTCTAACAGCATGAACGCCCCCCAATTGCCTTCTACCGTGCCAACATTACAGACGGAGGGATCAAGCAGAGGCTGGCTGGCGATCGCGGTGATGATGGCAGACGTGCCCATCACTTCCGACCCGACGCCCGGCCGGCATACCCCGGAGCCTAAGAGCGCGACTGGATAATCGGCACCGCCGACAAGAACCGGGGTGCCTTGCAAAAGGCCGGTCTCCAAGGCAGCCTGGGTGGTGACAGAGCCCAGGATCTCTACCGGATTGCGAAGCGGGGCGAGTTTTGCCTGCTCAAGACCAAGCAGGCCGACCATCTTCAGTGACCAATCGCCGGTGCGCGGGTCCATGAGAAAACTCGCACCGCCATCACCCCGATCCATCGCGATCTGGCCGGTCAGGCGCAAATTGATATAGTCCTTTGGCATCAGCACGGCGGCCGTGCTGCGATAGGCAGAAGGATCATTATCGCGGAGCCATTGGAGCTTGAAGCCCGGCCAGGCCGGGGTCGGCGGATTGGCGCAGTCGGCAAGGTAGCTGTGGGGGCGGTTCGCCGCTTCGAAGGTGGTCACATAATCGACCGTGCGCTTGTCGTTCCAGAGTGGTGCCGTCTCGCGCACCAGCTCACCGCGATCGTCGACCAGAACCGTTCCGTGCATCTGGCCGCAGGCAGAGACCACAGCAATCCGGGTTGCTGCATCCGGGATTTCGGCAAGCACCGAACGCGTCGCGGCGGCAACGCCCGCCCACCAATCACGCGGCCGCTGTTCCGACCATCCGAACTGGGGGACTATCTGGTCGTGTTCGCGGCTGGCGACGGCAAGGATCTTGCCGCGCGTATCGAGCAGCGCTGCCCGGACGCTGCCCGTCCCGACATCTATAGCGAGAAAGAGGTCTTTTGACATGTCTTTGCTTTGAATTGGCTGCTTACTTGCGGAACCAGTTTGAGGCGTATTGCAGCAGCATGGCACCGATGATGATGCATCCCATGAACACCTGCTGATGGTAACCGGGCACGCGTGCGAGGTTCATCATATTGGCAATGATGCTCAGCACAAGCACGCCGATGAAGGTGTTGACCACACCGCCACGGCCGCCCATTAGGCTGGCGCCGCCGATCACCACAGCCGCAATCGCATCAAGCTCGGCGCCTACGCCGATATTGGCTGAACCGATCCCCGTGCGGCTGGTGGAGACTATGCCCGCCGCTGCCGCAAGGACGCCCGAGATGACGTAGACCGAGGTCGTATAGAAGGCGACCGGAATGCCGGAGAGACGCACGGCTTCGACATTGGAGCCGATCGCCTTCACCAGCCGGCCGAAGCGGGTCAGGGACAGGACGATGCCTGCAGTGACGAAGACCGCTGCCATCAGCCAGACCGGATAGGGCAGGCCCGCCAGCGATTGCGATCCGAAAGCGACGATGATTCCGCCCGCATCGCCCATCTGTATGGGCTGGCCGGAAGAGACGATCAGCGACAGGCCGCGCGCCACTGTCATCATCGCCAAGGTCGTGACGAAGGGCGGAAGCTTTAGGAATGCCACGAGAATGCCCGAGACCAGGCCGCAGGCGCCGCCGGCCAGAAGTGCCGCGCCGATCGACATCCCCGCGCCGAATTGCTGGATGAGGATGGCGCAGATCACGCTGCCCAGCGCCGCGATCGAGCCGACCGAAAGGTCGATGCCACGCGTCAGAATGACGAAGAGCAGACCCATGGCCATCAGGCTAGTGCCAGAACTCTGGCGCAGCACGTTGAGAAGGTTTCGCTGGGTCAGGAAGACATCGGACATCACCGTTGCAACGATGAGGAGCGCGATCAGGATCGCCACCGTGCCGTAGCGGTGTAACAAGTTGCCGATGTTCAGCGAATGCGTGCGGGGTGCGGTTTCTACGATATCTGTCACGGCGTTACCCAATCATGGTGTCGGAGCTGTCTCGGCCTTGGTCATAGAATTGACCATCGCGAGCCGCAGCAAGTTTTCTTCGGTATAGTCGGCCGGCAGAAGCGATCCGGTCAGTTGTCCCTCGCGCATGACAAGAATGCGGTCGCACAATCCGAACAGCTCTAGATGTTCGGAGGAGATGACCAGGATTGCGCGTCCCTCGGCGGCAAGCGACTTGATGAGCGAATAGATCTCCGTCTTAGCGCCGACATCGACACCGCGCGTCGGTTCGTCGAAAATCAGGAT
>Ga0247742_10002795_pt1 | contig 11296 bp, 8 predicted proteins | sample UWRJL208509C2_FD_180944 | JGI IMG/M metagenome (GOLD analysis project Ga0247742, IMG submission 180944) | Plant litter microbial communities from Arlington Agricultural Research Station in Wisconsin, United States - UWRJ-L208-509C-2 | ecosystem: Environmental > Terrestrial > Plant litter >... | reverse complement strand
CGGTCATGAGCCGCCGGCCGAGCTCCGCGAAGTCCTGCCGCACGGTGGTGAGCGGGGGTGAATAGTGTGCGGCCTCGGGGATGTCGTCGAAACCGACCAGGCTGACGTCCTCGGGCACCCGGATGCCCCGGATCGCAAAGGCGTGCAGCAGACCGAGCGCCATCTGGTCGTTGGCCACGAAGATGGCGCTGTACTGGCTCGGGGCGGGCAGCTCGAGCCCGATGGCGAGCCCGCTCTCGGCGGTCCAGTCGCCGTGGGTGGGCGGCAGCGCGGCGAGGCCGCGGGCCTCCAGCTCGACGCGCCACCCTCGAACGCGCTCGCGGGCATCCAGCGAATGGTCGGGGCCGGCCACGTGCAGGATCGTCGTATGGCCGAGGTCCGCGAGGTATGCCGCCGCCAACCGGGCGCCCGCTGCCTGATCGATAGATACACTCGGAAACCGCTCGCGTCCACTGCTGTCGGCGGTGATGAGTGGTATGTCGATGTGGAGGTCGTGCACGGCGACGAGCGACGCGACATCGGTGGCGATCAGCACGATCGCCTCGACCTGCTGTCGCACGAGCACGTCGATCGCATCGCGGATGAGCTCCATCGGCGCCATGGACATGCTGGCCGTGATTACGTGGTAGCCGGCTTCGCGCGCCGCCTCGTTGAACCCCAGCGCGATGCTCGACGGCCCATAGAGCGGGTTGCCCGTGCTGATCAGCCCGATGGTGTGGGTCTTGCTGCTCTTCAGCGCACGCGCCACAGAACTCGGTCGATAGTTGAGCTCCTCGATGGCCGAGAGAACCCGCGCCCGGGTGGCGGGACGTACCGCATCGACGTTGTTGACGACGCGCGACACCGTCTGGTGCGAGACTCCGGCGAGCCGCGCGACGTCCGTGATGTTCGCCACGATTGCGAGAGTAATCGATCGCCGACTCAGTCGGCGATCGTCTCCATGGTCACGGCGTTACCAGCTTTCCGGTCGAGCGCCGAGCGGCACGACGTCGGGCCGCGACACCGTGGAGGTCAGCGTCACCACCTCATGCGAGCGCCCGGCCGCGATCACCGACTCCATGATCTCCAGCACGTGGAAAGCCAATTCGCCCGAGGCACGATGCGGGCGATCGGTCTCGATCGCCCGGGCCATGTCGGCGAGTCCGACACCGCGACCGGCCTCTGCATAGCCCGCGCTCACGGGTTGGTCGCGCCAGGTGCGATCCTCGGAGGTCGCTATCGCCACCGAGTCGGAGAAGCGATTGGGGTCCGGCACCGCAATCGTGCCCTGGGTGCCATAGACCTCGAACAGCGGCACGCGCGTCTCCCACACCTCGAACGACACGGTGACGGTCGAGATCACGCCGCTCACGTGCTCGAGGATGGCGGTGACGTGAGTGTCGACATCCACCGGTATGTCGGTGCCGGCGTGCAGTCCCGTGGCGACGGTGCGCGCGCGATCAGAGCGGGTGACGGCGGCCGAGACCCGCAGCACGGGGCCGAAGAAGGTCACCAGGCTGGTGAGGTAGTAGGGACCCATGTCGAACAGCGGGCCGCCGCCGGGCTGGTAATAGAAGCCGGGTGCCGGATGCCACAGCTCATGCCCGGGCGCGCTCCAGGCCACCGCGGCCGCCACGGGCGCGCCGATCGTTCCGGCATCGAGGAGCTCGCGTGCCGTCTGGATTCCGGTGCCGAGCACGGTGTCCGGCGCGCTGCCGACCCGCAACCCGAGTTCCGCTGCGCGGGCGAGCACCGGCGCCGCATCCGCGGTCGTCAACGCCAACGGCTTCTCGCCGTAGACGTGCTTGCCGGCGTCGAGGGCGCGGAGGGCGACCTCGGAGTGTGCGGCGGGGATGGTGAGGTTGAGGACCACGTCGATGTCGGGGTCGGCGAGCAGGGCATCCACCGTCAGCGACTCGACGCCCTGTTCCCGCGCGACGGCGGCCGCTCGCTCGACGTCCAGGTCGGCGACGGCTACGAGGGTCAGGTTCGGGAGGGTCGGGAACTCGGCGAAGTACTGCTGGCTGATGTTGCCGACGCCGATGACGCCGACCCGCAGTCGACCGTTGTTCAGCGTGCCGCCCACAGCAGCCCCCTCTCAATGATTGTGCGCACGGTCGGATCTTCGACGATCTCGAGTCTGTGCCCGGGCGCGGAGACGAAGATGCGGCCCTTGCCCCACTGACGCGTCCAGATGGCGGGCGCGGTCACCGGGCGGTTCCAGGCATCCCACTGGCGCACCTCTTGCGTCGTCGTGGCGAGAACATCGTTGTACTCGTCGCTCAGCACCCAGTACTGCTCGGTGACGAGATCGAAGTCGGCGATGCCCTCGGTGATCGGATGCGTGCGACCGAGGTCGGTGATGTGCACCGTGTACGGGATGTAGTTGTCCGACTGCTCACCGGTCCGCTCGGCCGGATCCTTGCCCGCGTGATGAGCGAACTGGCCGCCGATCATGTGCAGGTAGTCGGCATTGTCGCGGTACGAGTCGGCGATCCCGCCGTGCCAGCCCGCCATGCCGGCGCCGTTCAGCACGGCGCGCTGCAGCCCGGCGAACTCGTCCTTCTCGATGGTGGTCATGGTGTTGACCTGCACGATGAGGTCGACCGTGTCCATGTATGCAGCATCGGCGTAGACGGCGGGAGATTCGTCCACCCGCACCTCGAATCCGTTGCGCTGAAGGAAGGGGATGAAGAGCTCGGTGGTCTCGACGGGTTGATGCCCGTCCCAACCGCCGCGCACGACGAGAGCAGACTTTGTCATGACATTTATCCTTGCAGTTGACCGCGCCCGCCACCACATCACGCCGGAGAGTCGGGCGGATGCGGTGGCGGGCGATGCGGACTAACGACCGCCGCTGCGGCGCTTGTTGTAGACGTCGAAGGCGACAGCTGCGAGCAGAACGAGGCCCTTGATCAGCTGCTGGAACTCGGTGCCGACGCCGAGGATCGACATGCCGTTGTTGAGCACCGCGATGATCAGACCACCGATGATGGCGCCGGTGACGGTACCGATACCACCCGTGACCGCGGCCCCACCGATGAAGACGGCGGCGATGGCGTCGAGCTCGAAGCCGTCACCCGCCTTCGGGTTGGCGAGGTTGAGCTGCGCGGTGAACACGAGTCCAGCGAGGGCCGCCAGCACGCCCATGTTGACGAACAGCAGGAAGGTGACCCGCTTCGTCTTCACACCGGACAGCTCGGCCGCATTGAGGTTGCCACCGATCGCGTAGATGTGGCGACCGAACACGCTGCGATTCATCACCGCCGAGTACACGACGACGAGCACGCCGAGTACGACGAGCACGATCGGGGTTCCGCGGTAGCTCGCGAGCAGGTAGGTGACGAACAGGATCAGCACGACCGTGAACACCAGCTTGGCGAGGAACCACGGCAGCGGCTCGTCCTCCACCTCGAACTTGCGGCGTGCGGCGCGCTGGCGGATGCCCTGGATCACCAGGAGGACGGAAGCGAGCAGACCGAGGATGACGGTGAGCGGCTCGAGGAACGACTGTCCGCCGCCGAGATCGGGCAGGAAGCCCGAGCCGAGCGCACGGAACTGGTCGGGGAACGGAGAGATCTGCTCGTTCTGGAGCGCGATCTGGGTGAGGCCGCGGAACGTGAGCATGCCGGCCAGGGTCACGATGAACGCCGGTATCTTGAAATACGCGATCCAGAAGCCCTGCCACATGCCGATCAGCGCACCGATCACGAGACCCAGGATGATGGCGCCCCACCACGGGATGTGCCATTCGGTGATCATCACCCCCGCCATCGCGCCGACGAAGGCCACCACCGAGCCGACCGAGAGGTCGATATGCCCGGCGATGATGACCATCACCATGCCGATCGCGAGAATCAGGATGTAGCTGTTCTGAACGATGATGTTGGAGACGTTGATCGGCTTCAGCGTGATGCCGCCGGTCGTGATCTCGAAGAAGATGACGATGACGATCAGGGCGATGAACAGCCCGACCTGGCGAAGCTGGCCGCCCAGGTAGTTGAGGGCGGAGCCGACGAGGTTCTTCGGCTTAGGGGCGGTGTCGAGGGCGCTCACGCGTGGTCCTTCTCTCTTTCCTGAGTCATGAGTTTCATTACGCGTTCCGCCGTCGCTTCAGCGCGCGGCAGGTCGGCGGTGATCCGTCCCTCCGAGAGGGCGTAGATGCGGTCGCAGATCCCGAGGAGTTCGGGCAGTTCGGAGGAGATGACGATGACGCCCTTCCCCTCGTCGGCGAGCTTGTTGATGATGCCGTAGATCTCGTACTTCGCCCCGACATCGATGCCGCGGGTGGGCTCGTCGAGGATCAGCACGTCGGGGTTCGAGAACATCCACTTCGACAGCACGACCTTCTGCTGGTTGCCGCCGGAGAGTTTTCCGGTGATGGCCTCCACGTTCGGCGTCTTGATGTTCATGCTGAGCCGGTAGCCCTCGGCCACCTTGATCTCACGGTTCTCATCGACCCAACCGGAGCGCGCGAGCATCCCGAGCGCTGCCGCCGAGATGTTGCGCTTGATGTCGTCGATGAGGTTGAGGCCGAAGATCTTGCGGTCTTCTGTGGCGTAGGCGATGCCGTTCTCGATCGCCGCGGAGACCGTCTTGGTGTTGATCTCCTTGCCGCTCTTGTAGACCGTGCCCGAGATGTTGTAGCCGTAGCTGTGGCCGAAGACGCTCATCGCGAGCTCGGTGCGGCCGGCGCCCATGAGCCCGGCGATTCCCACGATCTCCCCCGCGCGCACGTAAAGGTTGGCGTCTTTGACGACGGCCCGCGAGTGGTCGAGCGGGTGATGGACCGTCCAGTTCTCGATGCGCAGCAGTTCTTCGCCGAGGGTCGGCGTGTGCTCGGGGAAGCGGCTTTCGAGGTCGCGACCGACCATGCCCTTGATGATGCGCTCTTCGCTCACCTCGTCGGCGTGCATGTCCAGCGTCTCGATGGTCTTGCCGTCGCGGATGATGGTCACCTCGTCGGCGATCGCTTTGATCTCGTTGAGCTTGTGGCTGATGATGATCGACGTGATGCCCTCATCGCGCAGGCTGGAGATGAGCCGCAGCAGGTGAGCGGAGTCGTCGTCGTTGAGCGCGGCGGTCGGCTCATCGAGGATGAGCACCTTCACCTCTTTGGAGAGCGCCTTGGCGATCTCCACGAGCTGCTGCTTTCCCACACCGATGTCACGGATCTTGGTGATCGGGTTGTCACGCAGGCCCACGCGCTTGAGCAGCGCGCCCGCTTCGCGGTTGGTCTTGTTCCAATCGATCCAGCCGCCGGTCGCCTGCTCGTTGCCCAGGAAGATGTTCTCGGCGATCGAGAGGTAGGGGCTGAGCGCCAGCTCCTGGTGGATGATGACGACGCCGGCCGCCTCGGAGTCGTTGATGTTCTTGAACGCGACGGGCTCACCCTCCAGGATGATCTCGCCGTCGTAGCTGCCGTGCGGGTAGACCCCACTGAGCACCTTCATCAGGGTGGACTTGCCCGCTCCGTTCTCGCCGCAGATGGCGTGGATGTGTCCACGCTGCACGGCGAGCGAGACATCCTGCAGGGCTTTGACGCCGGGGAAGGTCTTGGTGATGCCCCGCATCTCGAGAACGTTTGCTGTCACGATCGCAACTTTCTTTCTTCGCTGAAAGGGGCGGTGGTGGCGTGCGTCGCCACCACCGCCCGGGGTGGAGCAGAACCTACTTGAGGTCTGCGTCCGTGTAGTAACCGCTGTCGACGAGGACCTTCTTGTAGTTGTCCTTCGTCACGACGACGGGCTGGAACAGGAACGTCGGAACGACCTTGACCTTGTTGTCGTAGGTCTTCGTGTCGTTGACCTCCACCTTCTTGCCGGTGAGGATGTTGTCGGCCATCTTCACGGCCTCCTTACCGAGCTGGCGGGTGTCCTTGTAGATCGTCGAGTACTGCTGTCCGGCGATGATCGACTTGACGGATGCCGCCTCCGCGTCCTGCCCGGTGATGATCGGCAGAGCGTCGGTCGCGTAACCCGACGAGGTCAGAGCCGAGATGATTCCGATCGACAGACCGTCGTACGGCGAGAGCACGCCCTGAACCTTGTCGCCACCCGAGTAGGTGCTGGCGATGAGGTTCTGCATGCGCTTCTGTGCCGTGGCCGGGTCCCAGCGCAGCGTGGCCGCCTGGGTGAAGCCGGTCTGACCGCTCTTGACGACGAGCGTCTTGTCGTCGAGGTACGGCTTGAGGGTGTCCATCGCGCCATTGAAGAAGAACGTGGCGTTGTTGTCGTCGGGGCTACCGGCGAACAGCTCGATGTTGAACGGGCCCTTCTCGTCGGTCTTCTTGCCATCGGCATCGACGAGTCCGAGGCCGGTGAGCAGGCTGGTGGCCTGGTCGACGCCGACCTTGTAGTTGTCGAAGGTCGTGTAGTAGTCGACGTTCTTGTTGCCGTTGATCAGGCGGTCGTATGCGATGACCTTCACGCCCGACTTCGCAGCCTGGTCGAGCTGGTCGCTCAGCGCGGTGCCGTCGATCGAGGCGATGATGAGCACCTTCGCGCCCTTGGTCAGCATGTTGCTGATCTGCTGGACCTGCACGGGGATCTTGTCGTCACCGTACTCGAGGTCGACCTTGTAGCCCTTGGCTTCGAGGTCTGCCTTGACGGCGTTGCCGTCCTTGATCCAACGCTCGGACGTCTTCGTCGGCATGGCGACGCCGACCAGCGCGCCCTTGTTGTCGCCCGACGAGGTGTCGTCGCCAGCGCCTCCGCGGCCGCCGCTGCAAGCGGCGAGCGAGAGTGCCAATCCTGCGGCTGCGATGCCGACCAGAATCTTGCGTGTCTTCACTGTGTTTCCCTTCAGATGTACGTCGTTGTTCTCTGTGGTGCAAATGTCGGCGGCCGGTTCTGGTCGCCTCCCGCCGGTCTCCCGGCAAGTGTTGCGGGCTAGAAGCCCTGAGCCAGGCGGTAGTACGCCTGGTTCCAACGCAGTTCCCGGGAGAACTGGCGCAGGTTCGTGTGCTCGTCGATCACGACGAGTTCGTTCTTCGCGATCTCCGCGAAGTCTTCGAACACCTCGAGGCCGACCTGGGTCGACATCACGGTGTGGTGGGCGGCGCCGGCGGTGAGCCAGGCCGCTGCGCTGGTGGCGAAGTCGGGCTGCGGCTTCCAGACGGCGCGTGCCACCGGCAGCTTGGGCAGCGGATGCGGCAACTCGACGACGTCGACGACGTTGGCCACGAGCCGGAAGCGGTCGCGCATGTCGCTGAGGGCGACCACGATGCCGGGACCGGCATCCGTGTCGAAGACCAGGCGCACCGGATCTTCGCGGCCACCGATGCCGAGGGGGTGGATCTCCAGTTTCGGCTTCGACGTGGTGAGCGACGGGCAGACCTCGAGCATGTGCGCACCGAGGATGAGCTCCTCCCCCGGCACCATGTCGTAGGTGTAGTCCTCCATCAGCGACGCGCCACCGGGCAGGCCGGCGCCCATCACCTTGGCCGCGCGCACCAGCACGGCGGTCTTCCAGTCGCCCTCCGCACCGAAGCCGTAGCCGTCGGCCATCAGTCGCTGCACCGCGAGGCCGGGCAGCTGGTGCAGACCGCCGAGGTCTTCGAACGTGGTGGTGAAGGCGGTGAAGCCGCCCTCCTCGAGGAAGCCGCGCATGCCGAGCTCGATCTTCGCGCCGTAGCGCAGCGATTCGTGCCGGTCGCCGCCGACACGCAGCTCGGGCACGACGTCGTAGGTCTCCTCGTATTCGGCGACCAGGGCATCCACCTCGGATTCCGGGATCGCCTCGACGGCCTCGACCAGCTCGTTGACCCCCCAGGTGTTCACCTGCACGCCGAACTGCAGCTCGGCCTCGGTCTTGTCGCCCTCGGTGACGGCGACGAAGCGCATGTTGTCGCCGAATCGGGCGAGCTTGAGCTGATGCGTCGCCGCCCACCCCGCCGCGGCGCGGCTCCAGGCGCCGACCTGCGCGGTGACGACCGGGTTCGACACGTGGCCGACGACGGTCTTGCGGGCAACGCCGAGGCGGGTCTGGATGTACCCGAACTCCCGGTCGCCGTGGGCGGCCTGGTTGAGGTTCATGAAGTCCATGTCGATGGAATCCCACGGCAGCTCGACGTTCGCCTGCGTGTGCAGGTGCAGCAGCGGCTTGCGCAGCAGGTCGAGACCGGTGATCCACATCTTGGCCGGGCTGAAGGTGTGCATCCAGGCGATGACGCCGATGACGTTGTCGGCCGAGTTCGCGTCCAGCGCGAGGCGACGGATCGCCTCGGCGTCGGTCAGCACCGGCTTCCAGACGACGGTGACGGGGATGTCCGAGGCAGCGCCGAGGCGGCTCGCGATCTCCTGCGACTGCTCCGCAACCTGGCGCAGGGTGTCCTCGCCGTAGAGGCCCTGGCTTCCGGTGACGAACCAGACCTCGGACTGGGCGAGGTCGGGGACGATGCTCCTGCTGGTCATGCCAATGCTCCTGTGGGGTCTTGCCCGTAGACGTTCTGATATCGGTTGAAGAGGGAGTCGATAGCCGCGGGGGCGATCGGGATCGGTTCGCCGAGCTGGCGCGAGATGTGCACGGTGCGCGCGACATCCTCTGCCATCACCGCTGCCTTGACGGCGTCGCGGGCGTTCTTGCCGATGGTGAAGACGCCGTGGTTCTGCATCAGCACCGCGCGCGACCGGTGACCGGTGAGGGTCGCGACGATGCCGCGCCCGATGGTGTCGTCGCCGATGATGGCGAACGGACCGACGGGGATCTCGCCACCGAACTCGTCGGCCTGGCCGGTGATCACGCACGGGATCGCCTCGCCGCGGGCTGCCCAGGCGGTGGCGTAGGTCGAGTGGGTGTGCACGACTCCGCCGACCTCGGGCATGTTGCGGTAGACGTAGGCGTGTGCGGCAGTATCGCTCGACGGGGAGTGCTCGCCCTCGATCACGTTTCCGTCGAGGTCGCAGAGGATCATGTTCTGCGGGGTGAGGTCGTCGTAGTCGACGCCGCTCGGCTTGATGACGAACAGATCGTGACCGGGAACGCGACCGGAGATGTTGCCGCCGGTCCAGATCACCAGGTTGTAGCGCACGAGCTGCTCGTGCAGGCGGGCGACATCCGCGCGGACCGCGTCGACGGCCGCGCTGTCGAAGGAGACGGAAGCGCTCACGCGGACACCGCCGCGGTCTCGGGCTCGGTTGCGATCTCGGATTCTGCCGCCGCCAACTGGCTGCCGAAACCCTCGCGGCGCATCGCCGCGAGGCGGTGCATCACGTCATTCCCGCCGCGACCGAAGTAGTCGTGCAGGGTGAGGTATTCCGCGAACAGGCGGTCGTAGGCATCCGCCCGGTCGGCGTCGGGCACATACTGGGCGCGGTTGACCTTGCCCATCGCCCGACCGGCCTCGAGCACGTCGCTGTACGCACCGGCGGCGACCGCGGCGTGGATGGCGGAGCCGAGCGCGGGGCCCTGCTCGCTCGCGATGGTGGAGATCGGCATGCGCAGAACGTCGCTGTAGATCTGCATGAGGGTGGGGTTGCGGATGAGCCCTCCCGCGGCGATGAACTCGGTGACGGGCACGCCGCTCGCCGCGAAGGTCTCCACGATCACGCGGGTGCCGAATGCGGTCGACTCGAGCAGTGCGCGGTAGACCTCCTCCGGGCGGGTGGTGAGGGTGGTGCCGAGAACGAGGCCGCTGAGCTCGTGGTCGACGAGCACCGAGCGGTTGCCGCTGTGCCAGTCGAGTGCGACCAGACCGTGGCCTCCGACGGGCTGCTCCCGGCCGAGGTCGGTGAGGTATTCGTGGATGCTCTTGCCGGCAGCATCCGCCGCCGCCCGGTAGTCGCCCGAGACCTGGTTGTTCACGAACCAGGCGAAGATGTCGCCCACGCCGGACTGGCCGGCCTCGTAGCCGTACAGACCGGAGACGATGCCGCCGTCGACGACGCCGCACATTCCCGGGACCTCGGCGAGGACGTCGGAGTTCATGACGTGGCAGGTGGAGGTGCCCATGATGGCGACCATCTGGCCCGGCTCCGTGGCCTGAGCGGCCGGCGCGGTGACGTGGGCGTCGACGTTGCCCACGGCGACCGCGATGCCGACGGGCAGGCCCGTCCATTCCGCGGCGCGGGCGGAGAGGGTGCCCGCGGCGTCGCCGAGCTGACCGATCTCGTGTGCGACCTTGTCGTCGGCGAAGCCGGCGAAGTCGGGGTTCAGAGCGCCGAGGAACTCACGGCTGGGGTACTCGCCGTTCTGCAGGATGCCCTTGTAGCCCGCGGTGCAGGCGTTGCGGACGTAGCTGTCGGTGAGCTGCCAGACGATCCAGTCGGCCGCCTCGACCCAGTGGTCCATGCGGTCGTAGATCTCACGGTCCTCTTCGAGCAGCTGGAGACCCTTGGCGAATTCCCACTCGCTGGAGATGAGGCCGCCGTAGCGCGGCAGCCAGCCCTCGGCCCGGTCGGCCGCGAGGCTGTTGATGCGGTCGGCCTGACCCTGAGCGGCGTGGTGCTTCCAGAGCTTCACGTAGGCGTGCGGGCGCCCTTCGAACCCGGGAACCTGGCTGAGCGGGGTTCCGTCGGCGAGAACGGGTAGCGGCGTGCTGGCGGTGAAGTCGGTGCCGATTCCGATGACGAGTGCGGGGTCGATGCCGGCGTCGGCCACGGCGGCGGGCACCGCGTGCTTCAGCACCTCGACGTAGTCGGCCGCATCCTGCAGCGCCCAGTCCGGGCGCAGGCGCGCGCCGGTCGCCGCGAGCGTGGTGTCCATCACCGCGTGCGGGTAGTCGTGGGCAGCCATGCCGAGCTCGGCGCCGTCGGAGACACGGACGACCACCGCGCGACCGGAGAGTGTGCCGAAGTCGATACCGATCACGTAGCGCTCGTCCGACGTGCGCTCGTCCGACGTGCGCTCAGACGAGTCCGGAGCGGGTGCGGCGGAGGCGGCCGAATCGCTCGCCGCGGTAGCCCCGGTGAGAGCGGTGGGCGTCGTTGCACACATCGGTGTGACTCCTTCGTCATGCGTACTCGTGCTGGTTGTGCAGAGTGCTGTGGTCTGTGTCGCGGCGATCGAGTGTGATCGATCACGTTCGCAAATGTTATCGATCACATTACTCGTCTGGGCCGCGCTGTCAACTCGACGGAGAGAACCGTGGCCCGGCCGTTATCTCTCCCGCCATCACCGCGCCCCGATGTCATCACCGCGCCCGGTACAACCGGCGCGCGGATGACGAAATCGCGCGGGGAAGACGGAGTCGCTGCCGACTTAACGAGTTCGGCCCCCGCGTCACCGCGGGGGCCGAACCATTACTGCGGAGAGACGACTACTTCGTGTTCTCTTCGACCAGCTTCTCCAGCGCCGGGCTGTTCTTGTAGGCCTCGGC
>Ga0247742_10002794_pt1 | contig 11297 bp, 7 predicted proteins | sample UWRJL208509C2_FD_180944 | JGI IMG/M metagenome (GOLD analysis project Ga0247742, IMG submission 180944) | Plant litter microbial communities from Arlington Agricultural Research Station in Wisconsin, United States - UWRJ-L208-509C-2 | ecosystem: Environmental > Terrestrial > Plant litter >... | reverse complement strand
CGCAGGTGGGCGATGAAGCGGGCGGGGCAGTTCGCGTGGTGCTGCGTGGGCTCGAGGCGGCCGAGGATGTCCCACGCGAGGTCGCGCTGGCCCAGTCGCAGGAGCAGTGTCGCCCGCAGCCCCTCGGAGACGGTGACGACGAACCCCGGCGGGTCCCACTTCCGCCATGACTGCAGGCACTCGCGCAGCAGGTCGAGGCCCTCCACGTACAGCTTGCTGATGACCGAGACCGCCGCGCGGGCGTAATAGCCGAGGGGCTCCCAGTCGCTGCGGACGGCGGCGGCAGCCACGAGCGGGGCGAGGGCCGTGGCATCCGCGAGACGGTTGCGCTCGACCGCGATCAGCAGCTCGGCAATGAGCGCCCCGGCCCCGAACGCGCTCTCTGTAAGACCCGAGTCTCCGGATGCCTCGCGCGCAAGCGAAACGTACCCCGTGGCGGTCTCGAACTCGCCGAGCGAGTACTCCAGCATCGAGAGCGCCGCGTAGCACTCCACCCGCTCGGCGCGGAGGAGATTGCCGTCCGCGAGGCCGGCCGCCGTGCGCAGGTCGGTCTTCGCCGAGTCGAACTCGCCGAGCTGGTAGAGCGCGATACCGCGCTGGAGGGCGGCCTTCGTGCCGAACCGGATGCGCCAGGCGAGGGGCATGGTCGTGTCGGGCGCCACAAGGGCGGTCGCGCGATCGGCCGACTCGAGGGCCTCCCGCAGTCGGCCGAGGGAGCGGAGGGCAGCCGAGTAGTGGAGCTCGATGCCGACGCGGGCGGCGAGGGGGGTGGCATCCGTGAAGACCGCGAAGGCCGCGTCGAAGTAGGGGAGCGCAGCCGATCGACTGGGAGAGCCCACCGACCGCCAGCTCGCGGCGTAGGCGCCGACGAGCCAGGGATCGCCGTCCCAGAGCTCGGGCGGGAGGCCGTCCATGAGGCCGCGGATGGCGGCGCCATCGACTGCCACGAGCGTCGTCCAGGACGTGCGCAGGGCGCGCAAGAGAGCGTCTCCGCCCCCCTCGGACGCTGCAAGCTGGAGGAGCTCGTCGATCGACGACTCCTCGCCTGCGGTGTACAGCTCGCGGATCTCGAGCCCCCTTCCACGCCGTGCAGGTGACTTTACGGGTTCGGAGACCTCGCGCCCCCTGTTTGGGTGTACCTCGCGGAAAATAATTTGTCCCCCGGCGTGGGGCCCGATTCAGTTGCGCGCGGCCGAGCACGCCCCCCATAATGGGGACTGCTCGCGCCTCCCCCGATCGCGCGACATACCCGATCAGCTTCACGCTGAGCCGACGCGCCCTACCGCGCTGGCTCACAGGTGGCGCGAAGTTGCTTACCCGAAAGCGGCATACCCGATGCAGCCTTTAATCTCCCGACTCCGTTCGCTGCGCCCTGCGCGCTTCAACAGCTCCACCGGCCGCCGCCGTCGAGGCGGCGTCGCGCTCGCCGCGGGCGTCGCCCTGGCGCTCATCGCGGGCTCCGGCATCGCCGTGGCCGCGGTCTCCTCCGCGTCGGCGCACACCCCGGCGATCAACGCCGACTGCACGGGTGTTCACGTGCAGGCCTGGGACTACAACGACACGGTCGCCAACACGGTCACGGTGACGATCATCGGCGGCAACGCCGACGGCTCCGACCGCGTCGAGAACCGCACCTTCGGCGCGAGCTTCGACGAGTGGTTCACCTTCCTCGACCCGAGCATCGCCTGGTCGTACACCGCGTCCATCGACGCGCCCGACGGCACGGACGGCACGGAGTGGGACTACAGCTGGACTGACACCACGAAGGGCTGCGCGACCCCGGACATCGGGATCACGGCCTCCACGTGCATCCACGCCGGCGATCTCACGACGGTCGACGCCGTCATCGGCCCGCTCGACCCGGCCCACGCCTACACGGTGCGCCTCACGGGCAGCGACGGCTACGACAGCGGCGCCGCGGCAATCCAGACCACCACGGCATCGTGGAGCGGGCTCAACCCCGGCGTCGACTACACGGCGGAGTTGGTGGATACGACGAGCGGCCTCTCCGACACCGACTCGGTGCACGCGATCGGCTGCCCGGAGAACCCCGACTTCACCGTCACGATCACCCAGTGCACCGCGGTCGGCGGAAGCGGCGCCTTCGGCGTCACGGTCTCCGGTCTCGTCGCGGGACGCGACTACGTGCTCGCACTGGTGAACAGCGCTGGCGGCGCACCGACCGAGGTGCCGTTCACGGCCACGGGCGCGACCTTCTCGTACAGCTTCCCCACGGCGCCCTCGGGCACCTACCTGGTGAGAGTGACGGATGTCGCGGACGGAGCCTCGAAGGAGAGCAACCCCGCCGCATTCCTCCCGTGCCCCGGCATGCCCAACCCGGTACTCGACCCGACGCAGTGCACGTCGACCAGCGGAGTCTCCGACGCGTCGATGATCTCCACCGTCGACCAGCTGGTGCCCGACCGCTCGTACTCGATCACGATCGTGACCGGCGCGACGACGGTCTACAGCGAGACGCTGACGCCGACCAAGTCGTCGACCTGGACGCACAGCCTGTTCAACCTGGCCCCCGGCACGTACACGTTGACGGTGACCGACACGACGGACCCGGCATCCGCCGGATTCACCGCGTCGACCACGGCGACGCTGCTGGAGTGCCCGATGCAGCAGGTGGTCGACCTCATGGCCACCCAGTGCTCGGTGCCCGGCGGCTCCGGCTCGCTGACTGCGACGGTGACGAACTTCTCGGTGGGTCGCAACTACACGGTCGTGCTCACGCAGAACGGCCTGCCCGTCGCCGGCCAGCCTGCCTCCCAGGCCTTCGACCCGACTGACGCGACGCCCGGCGTGTTCGTCTACACCGGGCTCAAGCCGGGGCTGACGTACCGCGTGGTCGTCTCCGACGTCACACCGGTCACGAAGGCGGCCGCGGGGGCAACCCTGCCGGTCGCTGCGAACGACATCCTGCTGAAGGACTGCCCCGGCAACCCGAAGCTGATCCTGACGCAGCCCACCTGCACGGTCTTCACCACCTCGACCATCACGGTCGGCGTGAACAAGCTCGTCACGGGCCAGGCCTACACGGTCTCGGTCACGACCACCGACGACGGCCAGCCCGTCAACGGCGTGGCCGCCCAGCCCGTGTCGGGCGCATCGTCCTCGGCGTCGCTCACCTTCACCGGCCTGCCGGTCGGCCGTGAGTACACGATCACCGTGGCCAATGCGACCAAGACCCTTACGGGTTCCGGAAACATCCTGCTGACACTATGCGACCTGCCCACGCTCGCATACACAGGCGCAAGCACAATGACGCCGACGTTAGCGGGACTCGGGTTCCTGCAGTTCGGTCTCGTGCTTGTCGGGATCAGCCTCGTTCGGCGCCGTTCGGGGGCGCGCGAGGTCTGACCCCAGAGGGCTCGGCCGGCGGACTTTTCGGACCGCCGGCCGGGTTCTCGAACGCGCCTGGTTGAGTAGTGCTCTACTCAACCCGCTCTTACAGCGGGGCGGTCGTGCTCGAGCGCACCTCGAGGCGGACGGGATAGGCCGTCCAGCCCCGTGACGCGGGCGCGCTCTCCTGGTCGAGCTCGGCCATGACCAGCTCGACCGCCGAGGTGCCCTGCGAGCCCGGGTCTTGGGCGAGGGTGGTGAGCCCGAACATGGGCGCGAGCTCGTGCCCGTCGATGCCCACGACCGACAGCTGCGCGGGCACGTGGATGCCCAACTGGCGGGCGGCGACGATGGTGCCGATCGCGACCTCGTCGGAGCCCGCGACGACCGCCGTCGGGCGGGTGCGGGGGTCGGCGAGCACGGCGAGGGCCAGTTCGTAGCCACCGGGCATGGAGAGCTCGGTCGCCCTGAATGCGTCGTCGCCCGAGGGGAGGCCCGCGGCATCCATCGCCCGTGTGAAGCCGGTCAGGCGCTGGGTGTGCACGCGGAAGTCCATCTCCCGCCCCTGGTCGCCCCCGAAGTGCATGATGCTTGTGTGGCCGAGGCTGAGGAGGTGCTCGGTGACGAGCGCGGCCGCCGCGACGTCGTCGATGCTGATCGTGGAGATGCCCTCGATGGGGCCCCCGATGCCCACGATGGGCTTGGCTAGGGAGCCGAGCAGCTCCACCTCGTGGGGCGTCAGCTCGATACCGACGGCGATGACGGCGTCGACCCGCTTGCGCACGAGGAAGTACTCGAAGACGCGGCGGCGCTCTGCGGCATCCGCGCTCAACCGGTAGAGCGTGAGGTCGTAGCCGGCCGCGATGAGGGCCGACTCGATTCCCTCCAGAACGTCGCCGAAGTACCAGCGGTTGATGTGGGGGATGACCACCCCGACGTTGCGCGTGCGGCCGGTGACGAGGCTCGACGCGTTGGAGGAGACCACGTACCCGATGGTCGCGGCCGCGGCCACGACGCGGTCTCTCGTCTCGGCCGAGACGTAGCCGTTGCCGCTCAGGGCGCGGGATGCGGTGGCCTTCGAGACTTGGGCGATGCGGGCGACGTCGCTGAGCGCGCTCATGCATCTCCCTTCACCGATGAGTGGACGGTGCACAGCATAACCCGGAACGCCCGCCTGTGGAACCGGTTCCACAACACTCGTGTCCTCCACCTTGCGGACTTTTTGGGAGCGCTCCCACCAAACAAGGTCACGTCTCGGACTCGTTAGACAACAGTTCATGCCAAGCGCTTGCATTGCCCGTTCTGTTGCCTTAGCTTGTGACGTGGAACCGGTTCCCGAAACGGTGCGGTCTCCGACCTTGCAATCACCAACCGCGTGGCTCGCAGACTGTGCCGCGCGGCGACCTCAATGAGGAGGAAAGTATGAGTTTCACAGTGCACCGCCGATTCGTAGCACCACTGGCCGTACTCGCTGTCGCAGGGCTCGCACTCGCGGGCTGCTCGGCAGACGACGGCGGCGGCAGCCTCTCGGGCCCCGGGGATGCGGGCGAGGCCGACGGCATCGTCACCATCACCGGCACCATCCAGGACACCGAGGCGGAACTCCTCGAGCAGTCCTGGGCGGACTGGGAGAAGGCCAACAACATCGACATCCAGTACGAAGGTACGAAGGAGTTCGAGGCCCAGATCAGCACCCGGGCTCAGGGCGGCACCGCTCCTGACCTCGCGATCTTCCCGCAGCCCGGCCTCATGGGCGACCTGGCCTCGCGCGACCTGATCCAGCCGGCGCCGGAAGGCGTTGCCAAGAACGTCGCCGACAACTGGTCTGACGACTGGGCCGGCTACGCCACCGTCGACGGCACTCTGTTCGGCGCCCCGCTGATGGCGAGCGTCAAGGGCTTCGTCTGGTACTCCCCGGCGCAGTTCAAGGAGTGGGGTGTTGAGGTTCCCACCACGTGGCAGGAGCTGCTCGACCTCACCAAGACGATCCAGGAGAAGACCGGAACGGCTCCGTGGTGTGCGGGCTTCGGCTCTGACGCGGCGACCGGCTGGCCCGGCACCGACTGGGTGGAGGACCTCGTCCTGCGCCAGGCCGGCCCGGACACCTACGACCAGTGGGTCAACCACGACATCCCCTTCACCGACCCGGCCATCAAGTCGGCGTTCGACTCGGTGGGCGAGATCCTGCTGAACCCGGACTATGTGAACGCCGGCTTCGGCGACGTGAAGTCGATCAACACCACGCCGTTCGGTGACGCGGCCCGCGCCCTGGGCGACGGCTCGTGCGCACTGCACCACCAGGCGTCGTTCTTCGACGGCTTCATCCAGGACCCGGCCAACGGCAACGCCACGGTCGGACCGGATGCTGACATCTGGGCCTTCATCCTCCCGGGTGAGACCGCCGGTGCCCCGGCCGTGACGGGTGGTGGCGAGATCGTCGCCGCCTTCTCGAACGACGCCGACACCGTCAAGGTGCAGGAGTACCTCTCGAGCGCCGACTGGGCCAACAGCCGCGTCTCGCTCGGTGGTGTCATCTCCGCGAACAAGGGCCTGGACCCGGCCAACGCCTCCAGCCCGATCCTGCAGGAGGCCATCAAGGTCCTCCAGGACCCCGCCACCACCTTCCGCTTCGACGCATCTGACCTGATGCCCGGCGTGGTCGGCTCCGGCTCGTTCTGGACCGGCATGGTCGACTGGATCAACGGCAAGTCCACGGACGACGTTCTCAGCGAGATCGACGCCACTTGGCCGTCTGAGTAACCCAGCAGTAGCAGTGAGGGCCGGTGGAGATTCTTTCCACCGGCCCTCACTTCCCCCTAGTCTCGAGAAAACACCGAGTCCACCGTCGTACTCGAAAGGATGTCCATGTCAGGGTTCCTGAAATGGCTCGCCACGCTCCCCCCGTTCGCGCAGATCCCGCTGGTTCTGATCGCGTTCGTCGCAGTGGCCGGGCTCCTGATCTTCTTCATTGAGATCGCTCCCCGCAGCGGGCGCCTCTACACCGTCATCCGGCTTCTGGTCTGCGTGCTCGCGCCGGTCGCCATCTTCTTCGCCCTCGGGTCCATCTGGGCGGCGGCCATTGCGGCGGCCGTGCTCGGTGCCCTGTTCTTCCTGCTCGACTACCGGTCGAAGCAGGGCGCGGGCTACCTCTTCCAGCTCATCGGCTTCCTGAGCCCCGCAGTGGTCCTGCTGGCCATCGGCCTCGTCTACCCGACCATCGCGACGTTCTTCAAGGCCTTCATGAACTCGCGCGGCTCGCGCTTCGTGGGCTTCGACAACTTCATGTTCGTCTTCGGCCAGGAGAGCAACCGGGTTGCCATCCTCAACACGATCATCTGGGTGTTGGTCGTGCCGGCGTTCTCGACGGTCGCCGGCCTCGCGTACGCGGTGTTCGTCGACAAGGCACGCGGTGAGAAGCTGCTGAAGGCGCTCGTCTTCATGCCGATGGCGATCTCGTTCGTGGGGGCATCCATCATCTGGAAGTTCGTCTACGACGCCAACCAGGCGGGGCAGCCCCAGATCGGCCTGCTGAACGGCATCATCACCTTCTTCGGCGGGCAACCGGTCGACTTCATCAACATCGCGCCGTGGAACAACCTGTTCCTGATGGTCATCCTGATCTGGGTGCAGACCGGATTCGCCATGGTCGTGCTGTCGGCGGCGATCAAGGGCGTACCGGCCGAGCAGATGGAGGCGGCGCAGCTGGATGGCACGAACGCGTGGCAGCGCTTCACCAACGTCACCGTGCCGGGCATCCGCAGCTCTCTCATCGTCGTACTGACCACGATCTCGATCGCCTCCCTCAAGGTGTTCGACATCGTCCAGACCATGACCGGCGGCGCCAACGGCACGAACGTTCTCGCGAACGCCGTCTACGCGCAGAAGCTCGAGGAGGGCCGGGCCTCGGCCTTCGCGGTCATCCTGTTCATCCTCGTGCTGCCCATCATCATCTTCAACGTCCGCCAGATGCGCCTCCAGAAGGAGATCCGATGAGTGCCGTCACCCCGATCGATCTCCCCATCGACACGAAGACCAAGAAGCAGCTCGCCCGCGGTGAGAAGGCGCTCGAGCGCTCGCTCGTGCGGAACACGAAGAACAAGCTCACGAGCAAGGGCGCCACGACGGCCGCGATCATCATCGCGATCCTGTGGACCACGCCCACCCTCGGCCTGCTCATCACCTCGTTCCGCCCGCCGGAGCTCATCAACACCTCCGGCTGGTGGACGATCTTCACCAACCCCGGGTTCACGATCAGCAACTACCAGGCGGTGCTGAGCGGCGAGGCCACCACCGTGAGCCTCGGGCAGGCGTTCATCAACTCGATCGCCATCACCATCCCGGCGTCGATCTTCCCGCTCGTGATCGCGTCGCTCGCGGCGTACGCGTTCGCGTGGATCCCCTTCAAGGGCCGCAACATCCTGTTCATCGGGGTGTTCGCGCTGCAGGTGGTGCCGATCCAGATGGCCCTCGTGCCGCTGCTCAGCCTCTTCTCGCGCGGCCTCAAAATCGGCGGGGTCGAGATCTTCGACGGCCTCGGTGCCGGCGGCAACTCGTACGGGCAGATCTGGATCGCGCACACGATCTTCGCTCTGCCGCTCGCGATCTTCCTGCTGCACAACTTCATCAGCGAGATCCCGCACGAGCTCATCGAGGCGGCGCGCGTGGACGGGGCTGGCCACGGCCAGACCTTCTTCCGCATCGTGCTCCCGCTCGCCATGCCCGCGATCGCGTCCTTCGCGATCTTCCAGTTCCTCTGGGTGTGGAACGACCTGCTCGTCGCCCTCGTCTTCGCGGACGGCGCGGTCGGGCCCATCACCAAGGTGCTCCGCGAGATCACCGGAAACCGCGGCCAGGACTGGTACCTGCTCACGGCCGGTGCCTTCGTGGCCATGATCGTGCCGCTCATCGTGTTCTTCGCGCTGCAGCGGTTCTTCGTGCGCGGCCTGCTCGCGGGCTCGACGAAGGGCTAGTCGGCACTGCGGCATCGAAGGGGCGTCCCTGCGGGGGCGCCCCTTTCGCCGTCTTCGCGTGCCTCCGCCGTGAACAACTCAGGCAGAGCCGGCCGCGGAGCGGAGTAAAGCGTTTGACGCGCGCGGACTGCCTGAGTTGTTCACGAGGGTCGAGCGCGGCCGCCGCAGGCGCGCCCGCAGCGAACAGTGGCGGAACGCGTCATCCGTCGGTCGTAGGGTGAAGCAATGAGCGGGATGCACGGGGGAGGCGGCGGAGGCGGCCGCAACCGGGTCAGCGGGGGCGACGCAGCGGCGCAGAAGGCGGCGAACGCCACCGCCCCGAAGATCCCCGACCTGCTGAAGCGCATCGGGCAGCTGTTCTCGCCCCACCGCCGGGCGCTCACCGTGACCATCATCCTCGTGCTGATCAGCGCCGGCATCAGCGTGCTGCCCCCGCTCATCACGAAGGAGCTGTTCGACAAGGGCCTCTTCCCGGCCGGCGGTCCGAACATCCCGGTGCTCGCGGAGCTCGTGACGGCGATCGTCGTACTGCTCGTCGTCTCGGCGGCGCTCGGCGTGTGGCAGACCTGGCTCACCGCGAACGTCGGCAACAAGGTGATGGGCGCGCTGCGCATCCGGCTGTTCGGCCACCTCCAGGCGATGGAGCTCGCGTTCTTCACGCGCACGAAGACGGGTGTCATCCAGTCGCGCCTGCAGAACGACGTCGGCGGGGTGGCCGGGGTGCTCAGCAACACCATCTCGAGCGTGATCGGCAACACCGTGACCGTGATCGCCGCGTTCGTGAGCATGCTCGTGCTGAGCTGGCAGCTGACGGTGGTGGCGGTCATCCTGCTGCCCGTACTGGTCATCGCCCAGCGCAAGGTCGGGCAGGTGCGCGCGCGCATCGCTACCAAGACGCAGGAGTCGCTGAGCGACATGACCGCGATCACCCAGGAGGCGCTGAGCGTCAGCGGCATCCTGCTCGCGAAGAGCTTCAACCAGCAGCAGGCCGAGACCGCCCGCTACGAGGCCGAGAACCGCAACCAGATCGACCTGCAGGTGCGCCAGCAGATGAGCGGCCAGTGGTTCTTCGCGATGGTGAACATCTTCCTGTCCATCATCCCGGCGGTCATCTACATCGTCGCCGCGTACCTCATTACTGGCGGGGTGGACGTCACGGCCGGAACGATCGTCGCCTTCACCACCGTGCAGGCGCGCCTCATGTTCCCGCTGCTCGGCCTCCTCCGCGTGGCGCTCGACCTGCAGACCTCGTCGGCTCTTTTCGCCCGCATCTTCGAGTACCTCGACCTCGTGCCGGCGATCACCGACCGGCCGGACGCGCACGCGGTGCGCCCGGAGCAGCTGGGCCGGATCGAGTTCGACGACGTCGTCTTCCGGTACCCGGATGCGCCGCTCAACAGCCCCGCGACGCTCAAGGGCGTCTCCTTCACGATCGAGCCGGGCCAGTTCGCCGCGTTCGTGGGGCCGTCCGGCGCGGGCAAGACGACGGTGAGCTACCTCATCCCGAGGCTGCACGACGTGACCGACGGCCGGGTGCTGTTCGCGGGCGATGACGTGCGCGACCTCGGGGCAGACTCCCTCGTGCGCAACATCGGCATCGTGAGCCAGGAGACGTACCTGTTCCACGCGACGATCGGCGACAACCTGCGGTACGCGAAGCCGGAGGCGACGGCCGAGGAGCTGGTGGCGGCGGCGAAGGCCGCGAACATCCACGACACGATCGTGTCGTTCCCCGACGCCTACGACACGGTCGTAGGGGAGCGCGGCTACCGCCTCTCCGGCGGTGAGAAGCAGCGCATCGCCATCGCGCGAGTGCTGCTCAAAGACCCCGCGGTGCTCATCCTCGACGAGGCGACGAGCGCGCTCGACTCCATCTCGGAGCGGGTGGTGCAGGAGGCCCTCGACACGGCCTCGCGGGGCCGCACCACGATCGCCGTGGCGCACCGGCTCTCGACCGTCGTGGACGCGGATGTCATCTTCGTGGTCGTCGGCGGCAAGGTCGTCGAGCACGGCACGCACGACGAGCTCCTCGCCGGCGGAGGCATGTACTCCTCCCTCTACGCGCAGCAGGTGCAGTAGGCCACTCGTGTGGCTAAAGTGAACGAGTGTCAACCACCCCGCCCCCCGCGCAGGGCACGATCGTGCTCCCCAGCACCGGGACGAGGGCCGGTCTGAGCATCCGCTCGATCCTGCTCATCATGCTGCTGCTGGTGAGCGTCGCGTCGAGCGTGGTCGTCGGGCTGATCGGGTACGTGAACGGCCGCGAGTCCCTGCAGGATGCGGCGTACAACCGCCTGATCGAGGTGCGCGACTCGCGCGCCCGCGAGATGCAGGACCTCTTCGACACCATCCAGAGCACCCTGCTCCTGAATGCGCGAGGCGACAGCGTTCGCGAGGCGGTCAGGCCTTCTCGGCCGGATTCGCCGAGCTCGAGCAGAGCGACCTGAGCGACGATGACCGTGCAGCACTCGAGCAGTACTACACCGGCACCTTCGGCCCCGAGCTCGCGGCGGCGACCGGCCAGACGGTGGACGCGTCGACCCTCGTGCCGACCGACCCCGCGCAGGCGTACCTCGAGCTGCACTACACCGTTCCGCCGGCCGACTTCGACGCGGCCCTCGCGGTCGACGACGCGGGCGACGGCAGCGAGTGGACTCAGGCCCACGCGCTCTACCACGACTACTTCCGCCGGATGACGCAGCTCTTCCACTACGAGGACGTGCTGCTGCTCGATACCCAGGGCAACGTCGTGTACTCCGCGTACAAGGGCGTGGACCTCGGCACCAACCTCGACAGTGGACCGCTGCACCGCACGAACCTCGCAACGGCCTACGCCCAGGCGCTCACCGGCAACGTCGCCGACACCGTGGTGTTCACCGACTTCGCCGCCTACCCGCCCTCCCTCGGCGTGCCCGCCGCGTGGGGAGTGACGCCGGTCGCGGTCAACGGCACGATCGTGGGTGCGCTGGCCGTCGAGCT
>Ga0247742_10002793_pt1 | contig 11297 bp, 13 predicted proteins | sample UWRJL208509C2_FD_180944 | JGI IMG/M metagenome (GOLD analysis project Ga0247742, IMG submission 180944) | Plant litter microbial communities from Arlington Agricultural Research Station in Wisconsin, United States - UWRJ-L208-509C-2 | ecosystem: Environmental > Terrestrial > Plant litter >... | reverse complement strand
TGTCCATTCTTTAGGGTGGAGTTCAAACTGATAAAGGGTTTATATCAAAAAGAGGGCAAATAGTAGCAGAGCTTTTAGAGCTTACTTAAATTTATTTCTTTTGATCCAAAATTTGACCTTGCCCTATAAGGAATTCAACTTCACCAGCGATATCCCAAGCTGATTTTTCGTGGTTACGAGTACCAGCCCCAGCATTAGTTCCAGCTAAAGTAGCAGGACGACGGCCAGATAACGCAGCAGGGTATACAGCTTGTGAACCATTCTTACCGGGTCTTACAATTACAGCATCAGGATATTGATTAGCGAAAGCTCCTACAAGAATTCCCGTAAATATAATATATTTAGGAGACAACATTGTAAGTTTCCCTTGATTATAAGCATTAGGAACAGTAACACCTTCAATACCGACACGAGCTTCAGGGTAAAGCAGAACTACCTCTTCATGTACTTTAGCCACAACTTGTGTAGCCCAAGCAACAATGTTAACATCATCTGGTTTAACATATGTTGAGGAATGTAACAGTTCATTTTTATCTCGCACTGATACACCTGTATATTTAGCGCCGGGGTCAATTCCTATTGTTATCATATTTTTATTCTTATCGGTTATAAAATTTTAGCCCAACCATAAATCTTGGTTGGGCTAAAATTTAGGAGTTTTGTATAGCTTTTCTTAGATTTTCAGTTCCAGAGGTAGAATAGAAGTCAATGAAGTCCCCTAAGACAGTTTCAGGAAGCTGCTGTGCTTTGCTGTAATCATTACCAAAAGTCTTTCTTAGTAATGAAGCAACAAGTTTAAGTTGTGAATCCGGAATTTCGGTTTCCTCAATTAAAGCGCGGAAATAAGCGATTGTGTCTTCAGTAGCCAAATCGTTACGTATTTCCTCAGGAAGAGAAGCAACATCAATAGGTGGGAATAGCTCTAAAGGAGCGTCATCCTCTTCAACAGTAGTATCTGTTGCTGGTTCAGCAACACTTTCTTCTACTTCAGCAGCAACAACAACTGGTTGCTCTTCAGTAACCTCAACCTCGGGTGTTTCAACTACCTCAGGGATTGATTCTACTTCAGCAGCAACCTTAGAAGACTTTGGCTCTTCAACAGGTTTAGCTTTAGCAGGTTCAGATTCTTTCTCTTTTACCGGAGCAGAAACTTCAACTTTAGGTTGAGTAACAGCTTGTTTACCAAAAATTAGTTCAGGTAAAGCTGCGGAGAAGTTGGTTGGAGCGTTAGACGCAGTAATCACAATCTGTAGACGCTCAAACGCCTGACTTCCAACTTGACCAATCCAAGCCTTAATATCATCAACAACATTATCTGTAGCTTTCAATGGGAAGGGATAATAGTTCTCAATAGTGTCATAAACGATACCTCTAATACGAGCGTGAGAGCCAGAAGCGCGGTCAGGTCGGAAACCGTCACCATAAGCTTTTACTTGAACACGATCTGCGATTGAGAGAACTAATCCTGTGAAATAAGCCGTACCATCCTCTAAGGCGGCATCTTTGATTTCGGCTTTAGCTAATTGTCCTCGGACAAACCCTTCCGCTCCTGTTCCTGCTGCGAATCTAGCGTGGCCTAAGTTCTCATTACCATCACTGTTCCATAAATCCCAAGGTTTAGCTTCGCTTGAGTAACTTCCGCGTTGGATAGGGCGTTCCTGTGAAGAGTTATCATCAGAAGTGACCGCTTTTAAAGCGTCTGATACATTAACACCAAGGGCAATCGCAGCCCCAAGAGCCGCAGCAACAACATCAGGTGTTGCGTTGCCCCCAGCTAGGCTACGTAAGCCCTCTAGAACGGTCGCTGGGCTGATAGAAGCCCCACTACCACCCGGTGTAGCATTAGGGGATTGCTCGGCTCCTGTGGCCTTGTGGCGACCAAATGAGCTTGCTTGATCTTCGCTTGGGTGGGTTACGGCTTCTTCAGAGACAACATCACCAAGTTGAGCAAGAATACGGATAGCATTTTTGTTCGCGGTAACCATATCACCTTTAGGGCGAACTTCTTCCATCGTTAATGCGCGGTCAATAGCATTCTTACGTTGAATCTCGATACGGTAGTCAATATCTTCACCGCTTGCTAAAGCACGGTTAATTTCATCGTGGATGGGAGTTCCTACGTTAGCCCAACCTTTAATAGGTAACTTAAGGTTCTCTTCGAAGATAAAGACTTGAACGCTTTTATCATTATTACCTAAAGTGGCCTCTTTGACCTTACCTCGTCCTTTAATTACAACAACCTCGGCGCGCACACCGTTAGCATCAGCACCATCGTGGGTTATGAATTCTTGTGACATGTTTTTTAATCTCCAATAAAGTATTTCTATACTACCATATTTTGCCGGAAAGCTAAGATGTGTTTACTAAAAATCAATGAGTAATAATTATATCTATTTATGTCACACTAGAAAATCTTGAGGTTTTTCAATAGTGCGAAGAAGAACGTTTTGGTTCAAACGTAGATCTCCTTCAAAAGCATGATAAAGCCATAGACTACGAAGTGCCTCAAAAATTTCCCAAGCTTCATCGCTAACCTCAACCTCAACAACTTCATAACGTTTGGGTGAAAGATGAACTGCGATAGCCTTCTCGATTTTAGGCGTGGGAATAAGAGTAATATCATCAGGGGATATGAATTGTGTCCTGATAATAGCATTTAGTTGAATAGCAACACTGGCATGTAACCCACTACGAGTGGTATTATGCGTAATGATACCAGAGGTAACATGAGTATGTGAACCTTCAACTTCAATAGCGATAGTTGGTTCTTCCTCAACTAGCTGAGCAAAAACAATCTTAGAAGGAACTGGCCCATGAGTGAATACATCATCAGAGTTAATTTGAGGAACACGAACAAAGAGTTCCTCTTTTGAATCCAACTCTAATAGTTTATGAGAGTTTAATCCACGATGAGTTGCAACCCCAAGGTTTAGATATAGCTGTTGAATATCTTCTACAGCTTCTAATGTGGATAGATGAATTACACAATCATCTGGGAACATTTTACGATTCATGAACACTTCACGAACACCTGTAAGGAATCCTTCTTGTGCTGTGATACTTGTTGTGAAAATATCTTCTGGGATTCTTGAACTTGTGAAAAGCTCCAAGAATGGAATCTTACTATCACCAATGTTACGTCCCAGAGCCGCAATAAGCTCTTCGCGACGAACAATGCCATCTTTAGCTTTGATACCTAAATGCTTCAATTCATTTAGAGCAAGCTTAGTGACAGTCGGAGGAAGCAAGAAAATATCTTTACGTTCTTTAGCGGTAGTTAAGCTATTGACAATAGCCCATACCACCCCTACCGCATATGGGGAAACCTTGTAGTCCCATTCGTTGTAAATACGGTTAGGGTTATGATTCCAACCTGAGGCAAGGTGAGCAATATCACCATAACGAACTTCTGAAGCTTGTACCCATTCAATTTTCTTATCACGAAGGACAAGAAGGGGGTGCTCTTTGGTAACATTTAGAGTCTGCCCATGTTCCGTGCGGATCTTAACAATTGCTTGGACACCGTTATCAGCTACCCAAGCAACTTTAGCGATATGAAGATTCTTCTGAGGGGTGTACGCTACTATACGGTCACCTTCAACAAGGTCTTTAGCTAACTTATGACCACCATTTTCAAGTAGTACTTGAGTGTTTAATGTGGTGCATTTATAGTCACCAGCCATTAAGATTTTTTGAATTTCAGCGATAAAATCTGTAGTTCCCGCATATTTTAGTCCAGTGCTTGTTGTTCCAAACCCGGTAACTTCTACATGCTTAAAAATGGGATTAAAATCTGAAAGGAATTTTTCTCCTGATACAACACATTTACGTTCATCCTCAGTTAACCCATTAGGAATTTTTTGACCTAGGGCAAGAAGCTCCATAGCGCCGTGAACATTTGTTCCACGAATAGCGGATGTTTCAAGATCTTTAATGTGTAATGATTTTAGGTAGCGTTCTGCGGCTACCGCATCATACTTGAATTTCTCAGGCCAACGTTGACCTACGCGGATAGCTTCGCGGGCGGTTTTAGTAGCGGCCCACTGCTGGAGATAGGGGATGTTCTTAACATCCAAAACATTTGTTATTGAGGGCATAAGCTCACCTGAATATAACGCTTCAGGGATTTCTGCTCTTTTATACTCTTTGGTATTTTCCGGCTCCCGGTAAACCCGACCTATTGGCTTGGGTAAATCAATAGATAATTTGGGGCTTGAACCTTGTTGTGGAGCGGACATTTTTACCTTTCAAAGTATTACATTATTAATGTTACATAATGTTTATCTCTTTGTCAAGTTATCAGGCTCTTTTTATGTTAAATATCGTGAATTGGGCAGAATTCATCGCTTGGGTTATGAATTACAGTGCCAACCATGAATCCGGGGTGACCTGTACAGCCCTTAACCCATTCTTGTTTAAATACACGTCTAGAGCCTGCTTCTTCTATTTTTTCTTCCATCTGAGTGGGATCGAATTCACGACGAATATCAATAATAAATTCAGGTGGGATAATAGAAACATTGTTGCGATCAGTTTTTATATGTACTTTATAGTGACTTAACGCGAATAGCCCAACAATTGTTAAATTTTGGGCTGGGTTTCTTTTATCAAACACTTCAACAATAACATTTGATCCTAAATACGCAGCTAAATCAACCTTTTTATTGTTATAGAGCATAAAAGTTGTTGCTAAGTCACCAGCAAAGACTTGGTAACCTAAATTAAGTGGGTAGGATTTTCCTATCAATTCAAGGATTTCCTCTTCCGCTCCCGCGAAGTTGTTCATCTCTCCAGCGCCTACCACGGTTGAAGGTGATCCTGTCTTATCAACAACTTTCCATGTGAAAGAATCTTTAGAACCCATAGAAAGAATTTTTCCTTCAAAATGAGGGGTGCTCCATGTCCATGCTTTTAGCAAGGGGCTATCCGCAAACACCCACGGGACTGCTTTTCTTTCCATGATTAAGAATCTACTTTCATTTACTATAGAATTGGACAACGCCCCATACTACGGCACCTATGGTACCTAATATAAGGGTTAAACCTATGAGGGGTAACAAAATATTAACTATATTAACGATAATGCGTTTTGTTTTATCATCACCCATATTTTCATTGGGAACTTGAGGCGACCATGAGGAAGCTGCTTTAGTTGGTAGAGGCTGCGGGGTTGGGCGAGGAGGTAAATCTTTCTCCTTCTTAGGCTTAGAGGAAGAACCCTCAAACCCGCCGAACTGCATTCCAGAATCGTTACTCACTTTTTGTCACCTCATCCAAAGCTAATATTACATATTTAAAGTCACTATTATCAACAAGTCTCTCTATTGAAGAAAAATGACCTATATATAACGGTAAATTTATTCTATCGGATACAAGAACCTTAATAGAATCATCAATATCAATATGATTTTCTAATGATTTTTTAATATTTTTTACTAAAAGTAACGCAGAGTTATGCCTATGAGATGATGTGATAGCTACCAGAGTACCATCAACTTTTATACCAAAACTCATAGCACTTATCATTGTTGATAGCATTGTTATTACTTCAGATGGGATATCAGTTAAAATTATTTTATTTCCATTAGCAAGAGTTACAAGTAATGCAAAGTTTTTTGTTTCAATATCCCAAAAAATATTTTTAGGGTTGTTTATCATATCTGCGTCTGTATTTAATTCAGAATTAATAAATTTCTCATAACCCATTCTAGGATCTGAATAACTTAAAGTTCTTTCTTTACGAAATAATCTTCTCATGATAACCTCTCTATAACTCCTTCAGAAAGGTTCAAACTTTTAAGAAGAGTTACTTCTTCATGCGAAAATCTGACTGGAGTAGCGTTCAAAGGTAAATCAAGTAACGTAGCAATATGTCCGGGTGGGAAAATAGCTGTTTCGTTACGAGTTTTAGATACACTAATTTCGGATTGAATATTATGTAAAGTCTCACGACGAGAAATATTATCTAAAGTAGTATCTTCAATAGCGTTTGATACTACTTTAGATATTTCGTCTAAATCGGTGGAAGCTATCCAGTATGGAGTAGTTGCTTCTGACAACATCAATTTCCTCCTACTTTCTGTTGAGAGATTATCTCTCCGGAGATTTGCCCATCCTGAATGATAAACAGTTCTCCAGCTTCGCAAGCACCCCCTACACAGCGCACTATATATTCATTCTGAAGAACTTTTTTAGTAGTATCAACATCCGCAATTGTACCTTTAATTGTTTCTACAGTTTTACCATTACTAATTAAGTCAATTGTTTTCTTTTGAGCATTAATTTTAATCTCTTGGATAGGGCCAGCTAAGACTTCAACTGTAGCTCCTCCGGGAACTCCCGTAAAACCTTCAACAAGGTTGCTGATAAAGGTTCCTTCAATTGTATGTGTAGTTGATATGTAAATTGTTTCACCTTCAGGTACAACACCACCTACATAAGTTCCTCGGGCGACAACAGTTACTGTTTTATTATCAACGTTAACAATCCCATAAAGTATTGTTCCAGCAAGACCAGCATATACTCCAGCGATAAGAAGAATGCCTAGGAGAAGGAAAACAAATATGCTTTTAACCCAACCTAAAATTATTTTTGACCAGCTTAAGGTTTCATACTCAATCACGGAAGGAGCATTGTTATTATTTAAGCGAGGAGCGTCTTCTTGATCAAGATCGAAAACGCGTGAGGAACTTCTAAGTTTACCTTTACTAGTAGCCATTTCATATCTCCTAGTTCAAATCTTCCATAGTAATACCGGGAGGTAAAGCAGGGCCACCAAATTGTTGATTCTGAGCAGGCTGCTGCTGAGGTTGAGTTTCAACATATTGTGACTCCTGATATGCTGGTTCCACATAAGCCGGTTCCGGTTCATAAGCATCAACAATAGCTTGCTCAGCAGCAGTAGCAGGAGTACCATTGTTGTTAGCCACTTGAGCTTCTAATGTTGCTACATATTCTGTTACAGAATCTGCCCAAGCATTTAATTCAGCGACTTGAGCCGCAGCAGCAACATTATCTGCTTCTAATTGTTGGATACGAGCGCGTAGCTGTTCATTAGTTTCAAGTAAGGATGAAACTTCATCATCGGTAGCGTCAGCTTGAGCTATGCCACCTTTGAACTCATAAACTTCAATTTGGTTTTGTAAGTTTTTGATATCAACCTGTGAACGATCAAGTTCACCACCTAACCTGTGAACATCTAAATCACGTTGATGCAATAATGCGGCGTAAACTTCTAATGTGTAGTCAACAGACTCTTTGTAGGCTTCTACTTCACGGAAATGATATCCGGGCTTGGTTTGGGTGAACTTGACACCTTTAGCGTATGCTGGTGTCAAAGCACCATCGGGTAAATTAGTTTCTACACTAATTCCCATCTGCTCAAGCGAACCTGTTGGAATAAAATCGGACATTAAATGCTTCTCCTTACTGTAAGAAAATATCGGCAGACATAAAGCTTTTAAGAAAAAATGTACTAAAGGGAGAATTAGTCCACAAAGGTTTCTAAAATATTGTGTTAGAATAAGAATTCGTAATTTGTTCCATTCATTACGAGGAAGGTTTTTGTGTCGTCATCAAATAAATACCCTGTTTACATGAAATTCATTGTAACAACTAACAGGCTAGAAAAGTTTAATTCAACTCTCGATGAAATCGCACAAAAATTCGATGTCGAAGAAGAGTATAAACTTGAATCTGTCACACTCGACACAACCGGCTTAGATGAAAACGTTATCATCATGCGTATTGATGTTCCCACAGGAGATAAAAAAGAAGCCGAAAAATACTTACATTTTAACCATGAAATATTTTTAAAGCTGTCACTGGACTACTACCCGTCTTACAGTGAAGCACCGATTATAAGGAAGTGATGATAGACAGCAAACAACGTATATCAGAAAATAAGTTCACCATTGATGAAAAGAAAGTTTTAGATGAACTCTCTGATGGTCAATGGCATCCTGAATATAAAATAAAACGAGAAGTTGGCAACCCTAAAGTCTTAGAAACTTTAAAAGATTTAAATGAGAAAGATTTAATCATCTCTGGAGAGAATAACTCTTTCAGAATGAATGGTGAAGTCTTAACCACTTGGAGAGAGATAACAGACTTCAAGCATAAAAATACTCCACGTTACACGCCTCGCTTCTTTGGAGATATCCTAGAAGACGATGGTTGGACATTAGCAGAACTTAAGTCGTATGATCTTATTCACTTCCGAATTAACGGAAACATCTCTAAAGAAGAGATTGAAACCATTATCAATAAAGCTGGTTCTGTTGCTCGCGGAGAAGACGGGTTATATCGCATCTTCGTGCAAGGTGATGGCAGTGAAACATATGACCTTATTAAAAATTGGAAATCCGATGATCAATCAGATAACTTCACGGGTGTTCGTTTAGAAAAGAATGTTAAACGAAGAGATCTTAAAGATCTTCCCCATAGGTTTACCGCAGACCTATGTAAATATTATGGTAACTTCGCCAAAGTATTATTACGTCCTAATATGACTAGTATTACTAAACATATCGCTGACCCTGATGATATTCAACAACAAATATATTTATGGGTTATTGACGCTATCCAAAGATATGACCACACAACTTCCATTCCTTTCGCAGCTTACTTAGGTAAAATGTTAAGCAAATGGGTGTTCAATCTAAATCGTCAGTCCTTTGGTAGACATATCGCTGATACGGAACTTAAACATTCCAGAGCTATTAATCAGTTCCGTTCTGAACATGGTCGTGAACCAACGATTGAAGAAATAGCCAACGTTCTTGATGAAGATGTGGAAGTTATTAAAAATGAGAAACATGCTATTAACTCAGTATCTAACCTTAGGACTGTAGGGACAATTGATTCAGAAGAAAGTCCTGTGCATATTGCCTCAACAGAAGACATCACTAAAAGATATGAAAACAATATCAATCAAACATTATTATCTGCTGCGATTACCTCTGCTGCTACGGCAGGGAAAGATGTTAACGTAATAGGTTGGTTAGCTGTTTACCATAACACATGGGGTGAAGCTAAAAATAAGAAACTTCTACCTACAACTGATCAAAAAGTTTTACAAAATAAATCATCCGCTATCTTGCAAGAAGCGCAAACAAGACTAAAGAAATTAGGTGTCTACTAAAATGGCTGTAATGGGATTACTTTTCACTGTGGGAGCAGTAGGAGGATTAAGCCTCTACTCTTGGCGTGAATCATTCTTCTGGAACCAGAAAGAATACTTTGCTAAGTTTAAAGAAGAGTGGGTGAATATTATTGCTTTAGCAGCTTTTGTAGCAATTCTTACACGTCTACTTGTGGTAAGGAACGCTACATTTGAAGCAAGTGAATATTTCCTTATTCCATTAGCTATTTTAGCTTTTGTTCTTACTTTCTCCGCTTGGACTGATGGCTGGAGTGGTTATGCTCCTCAGGAAATAGCATGGCTAGGAATTTCTATGTCCATACCTATTATGCTTGCTTATTGTTTAAGCACACCAACAGGATGGGTTGGTTTAGTAAACGTAGCTGTATGGGGTGTCGTTTGTTCTATCCTCTGGTTCCAGCGCGGGCTGGGTGGTGCGGATACTCGTTTACTATGGTTAATTAATGTAACAACAGTATGGTGGGTTGGACTTTATTGGTCAGTTGTCATTTTCGGTATCGCATCCTTAATTCAAATTGTTATCCATATTTTGGCTCAGAAATTCAATTGGGGAACTATTCGCACAACTAAGTACAGCAAATCTGAAAGGTTCTTCCGTAAAGCTTTTGCTAAATATATTAAAAGTATTGACCCAGATAAAATTGAACGCCCAAGAAGGCATGTCCAGTTTATCCCGGTTCTAGCTATAGTTTGGATTGTTGGTATAGTTTATTTACTTGCTTTCCGACTGGAGCTATTATTAGTTAACTCTTTAAGTTTTTACTGAGTTGTATTAGGTAGTTAAACAAAGTAGCCCCACCAAGATTATCTTGGTGGGGCTACTTTTTATGTTAAATCAAATATCTTAACAGTTGGCAGTGCTACCAGTTTTAACTTGGTTAGCGTTTGTAATACAGTTACCTGTATTAGTTGCTGCTTGAACAACTGCATCATAGATAATTTTACCAACGACGACGACGATGACGACGAAAATAGCGATGATGATAATCGTTTGCACGATATCTCCACGCTCATCTCCACGCTTGGGAAGTCTTACAGAACTGATCTTGTCAATTCCTCTAAGGTATCCCAAGGTGACACCATCGGCTGCTCGCGAGGCAACTGATTTTGTCTTTGATACAATATCAATCATTTTTGTTCCTTACCTAGGTTTGGAGATAAATCCTATCTCTATTTATTATTATCGGCATTCTGAACTAAACTTTTTCAAGCTTAGACAATATCACCGGGTTCTTCATCATCTGCTGAATCAAACTCATCAGATTCTTCCACATCAACAATCTTTTCTTTCCATTGTTCTTGGAAGCTTTGAAGCCAAGGAATGGCTGTCTCAAGGTAGGCCGTAACCTGAGGGCGACGGTCAACAGGGATTGTTTCAATAATATCTTCAATAGGAGGCATCTGAGTTAATTGGGTTAAAGCAGAGTAAAGGTTATATACAGCTTCGAAACGGCGACGAACTTCTGCTGGGTCTTGACCACCAAAAGCATCAAGATCGTCCTCATCATCTTCATCATCAAAACTGTAATCTCCGGAATAATCTCCACCGGAACCAGTGAATTCCTCATCAAATTCATCGTCATCATCAGCATTGTCACGCTCAGCTTGACGTTCTTTATATTCTTGGATAAGGTCTTCGATAACCTCACCCGCAGAATCGGGAGTTGCTCCTTCTAAACGCTCTTCAAGTTCAGGAACAAACTCATTAAGAGAGGCTTTTAGTCCACGAGCCGTAGCGTCAGAAACATAAACTTGTGTTCCTTCAGGTGAAACCTCTTCAATGGCTTTAATTACGTTCGCTTGATTAAGAAGTTTGTAAGCGTAAGATTTGGAATAATTGAATTCTTCTTTAATATAATTTTCGAAGGATGAGTAACCAAGAGCAATATGAGCTTTACCAGCATGAGCACGAGCGATAAGAAGGTAAAGAACATTTGTAGTTGTTCTAATACGGTTGGTGATTTCACGAGCTTCATGTTCATTAAGCTCAGGAGAGGCTAAATCAATAATCTGTGTATGCTCATTACCTTCATCATCAAGATGAACAATGGTCATAGCTGGTTTACCATCTTCGGTGAAACCATCAGTAGTTGAAACGATGTTAGGGACACCTGCGAAGTTTCCTTCAGCATCA
>Ga0247742_10002792_pt1 | contig 11299 bp, 10 predicted proteins | sample UWRJL208509C2_FD_180944 | JGI IMG/M metagenome (GOLD analysis project Ga0247742, IMG submission 180944) | Plant litter microbial communities from Arlington Agricultural Research Station in Wisconsin, United States - UWRJ-L208-509C-2 | ecosystem: Environmental > Terrestrial > Plant litter >... | reverse complement strand
AAGCGGCGCCACCTTGACCCTTACCATCGACCGAAATCAGGCATCGCGCTTCGGTATCACCCCGGCGGACATCGACAACACGCTCTATGACGCCTTCGGCCAGCGCCAGGTGACGCAGTACTTCACCCAGCTCAACAGCTATCACGTCATTCTGGAACTGCTGCCGCAATTCCAGAACTCGCCTCATGCGTTGGACCAGCTCTACATAAAATCACCGCTGACCGGCGAGCAGGTGCCGCTCAGCGTGCTGGCAACATGGACCTCGACCCCGACCAGCTTCCTGTCGATCAATCATCAGTCGCAGTTTCCCTCGGTGACGCTGTCCTTCAACCTCGCACCTGGCGTCGCATTGGGCGCGGCGGTGGAGGCGATCCACCAGGCGGAGGCGCAAATCAGCAAGCCGGCGACACTGACCGGCTCGTTCCAAGGCAATGCACAGGCATTCCAGTCCTCATTGGCGAGCGAGCCCTATCTGGTCGCGGCGGCCTTGTTGGTGATCTACGTGATCCTTGGCGTGCTGTATGAGAGCTATGTCCACCCGCTGACCATTCTCTCGACACTGCCATCGGCCGGGCTTGGCGCGCTGATCACCTTATGGGCGTTCGGGTTCGACTTCTCGATCATTGCCTTGATCGGCGTCATCCTGCTGATCGGCATCGTGAAGAAGAACGGCATCATGATCGTCGACTTTGCCATTGAGCGGGAGCGCGGAGAAGGCATGTCGGCACATGACGCCATACGCGAGGCCTGCCTGCTCCGCTTCCGTCCCATCCTGATGACCACGATGGCGGCTCTGCTGGCCGGCGTTCCGCTCATGCTGGGACATGGCACCGGATCGGAGCTGCGCCAGCCGCTGGGCTATGCCATCGTCGGCGGGCTGATCGTGAGCCAGCTGCTCACGCTCTACACCACGCCGGTGATCTACCTCTATTTGGATGCGCTTCAGGCTCGACTTATCCGGCGGGAACCAACGAGGCAAAACGGTTAGGGGCAAAACATCGAAGCTGGATGAAGTAATGGTTGCGCCTCGATAGGTTGATTTCAGCACGGACATCTCACAAGTCCGTTGGCGCCAACAAGGCCATGAACATGCTTGGTGAAGGTCTCTACAACCGACTACACTGCGAGTCTCAGTCCGGCCAAGAATGATCCTATGCGGCGTTCTCTTCCAGCCAACGCGCGCCCGCCCCGGCACCATGCGACTAGGGCGACATTTAACGGAATGCCGCCGCCAGATGATGTTTGCGATGATAGTCACGGGGACGCCAGTGGGACTGCTCGCCAAAATAAAGGAATGGCTCGGCGAAGCTGCTGCTGAGACCGGTGTCGCTCAGCCTTACAACCCGCCGCGGCTTTCGGACGATTTACTCGCTGAGCCGACTGCCCAACTTCCTAGGCCTACTCCATCACCGACTGTCGACGCTGTCGACATCCCCAGAACAGATATTCCACCAGATGACGCTTATCGGTCCCCTAAGGTGCCGCTGGTGCCTGATCTACCTGAGCCCCCAGAGCAGGTTGGTTAAGCCAGTATTTGGTGGTTTGTTGAGTAATTTTTTGCTCGTACGCTTGCAAAGAAAGTACCTCGATATTCGATTCTTTCGAATGTCGGCTGCAATTATTGTTTTATATATTACAGGGGCGATTGCCCTCCGTTATATATCCATACATTGGCTACGCATCGATTATCCCGATGGCCCGGCCGATCTGATAGCGATAGCAACTCATGCCTTCTTCTCGGCGGTCGGTTTTGTTCTCATTTTTCCGATTGTTCTTTTCTGCATTTTGCTCGCTCTTTTATGCAGCGTAGAGTTCCTCGTACGTCGAATAGCTGAGCAGTCGAAGGGCCCGCTTGCAGCATTCAGTGCACTAATGACCGCGGGGGGTGCGATCCGCAGCGTCGTCGGCTGGTCCATGCAGGCCCGGCCGAAGACCAACGTCGTGCTTCAGGCATTGCTGGCCGCCGTCTGGGACGAGCGCTTCGCGGCGATCTCCAAGGAATATCCGCGTTTCAAAACCGACCAGTTCCACATCGATATTCTGACCGCGCATTTCGTGCGCAACCCGGACTGGTTCGACGTGGTGGTCGGCTCCAACCTATTCGGCGCCATCTCGGCGAAGAGGCGGCCGCGCTCGAAATCGAGAACGCCATCGATGCGGTGCTGGCCAGCCGCGACAGCCTGACCCGCGATCTCGGCGGCACCGCCAGCACCACCGAACTCGCGGACGCCATTCTGGGCGCGCTCGATTGATCGAGGATGGTGCCGGTCAGGATCGGCTATGGCCGGCAGGTAATGGTGGGCACGCCGTCGCGCCGCTTGAGTATCGGTTCGTCTATGCGGATTTGGGTCTGCCCAAATTGGTCGAGTGGGATCATTAGCCCGTCAACCACCGAGCGCTGGGGGCAGGTTCCGGCCTTCTCGGTGGTCCGGCTATTAAATGACAGTAGGATTGCTACAATGCCGGATAGCATCGCGTTATGACTGCTCCCCCATCCTTATGACGTCGATTTCTCTCGAAGAGACTTAAAGCGCACTCCCCCCGCCGCCCGGCCGTGACGGGGGAGACAGTGCCAATATGCGCGTGACCTCGGTCGGCGCCGGGCCGGCAGGTTGTCCGCGCCTGGGCATGCCCTCGATGAAGGGCACCAGCTGCAGCCGCGCGATCTCCAGCACCCGGCGCAGCTCCGTAATGGGTTGGGCATGCTCATCGACGCGGAGGTCGAGTGCGGGATAATCCTCCGCGCCATGGATTCGCAGCGCTGCGGATTGCTTGCCGCGCTTGTCGCCACCGACCGCATCGGCGGCTTCCAGCGCCAGCATCAACCGCTCGTCGAGCGGCTGGCCGGCACTGCCGCGATAGGCGCTCGACATCGCGGCGACGACCTCGGGCCCGGTGAGCATGTTGCCCTGCACGGCAAAGCCCTCGCCGATCTCATGGCCGAACCAGCCGGTGCATTCGGTGCCTGACCAGGATGCCGCGCGGCCCTGCCCATCGACCACGCCGATCTGGCGCAGCTCGCGGCCCCCATCCGCCGCCATCACGTGTTCAAGCGCGCCCGGCGCGGCCATGCCTTGGGCGATCGCGTCCAGCACCGCGATGGCGAGATAGGGATTGACCCAGGACTGTGTCGACACCGCCCCGACATTGGCGCGCGTGAATGGGCACATCGAGCCGACGGCGGGCACGGCGGTGGCCACCGCGACACCGAGCCTCCCGGTAAGGTCGCAACGGCCAACAATGGAGAAGGTGTTCAGCTCGGACATTTTCGCCCTCACACGCTCAGATGACGGCGCACGCGCGTGGCCGCATCGCGCTCGTCGGTGGCCCCGCTATCGGCGACCTCCCCGCGCTCCAGCACCGCCCAGCGATCCGCCACCGCGAGCGCGAAGGGCAGATGCTGCTCGACCAGCAGCATGGTGGTGCCGTACCGGGTGCGGGCATCGCGAATGACACCGGCCAGCCGGTCGATGACGGAGGGCTGCAAGCCCTCGGTAATCTCGTCGACCAGCAGGAATTTCGCGCCCACCGCCAGCGAACGCGCCATTAGCAGCATCTTTTGCTCACCGCCGGAAAGCGTGCCGGCGCGCTGCTTCAAGCGTTGCAGCAGGAACGGGAACGACTCCTCGACCTCTGCCAGCGCGCGGTCGAAATCCGGCCCGCGCACCGCGAGGCGGAGATTTTCCTCCACCGTCAGATCCTGGAACAACGCCTTTTCCTGCGCGACATAGCCGACGCCAAGCCGCGCCACGCGGTGCGGCGCAAGGCGGGTGGCATCAGTCGCGGCGATGTGCACCGAGCCGGCCATCTTCGGCAGAAAACCCATCATGGCCTTGAGCAGCGTGCTCTTGCCCATGCCGTTCTTGCCGAGCACGGCAAGAATCTGGCCAGGCGGCAGGTCGAGCGTCACGTCGCGCACCACCATGGCGCCGGCATAGCCGCTGGAAAGCTTGTCGATGACGAGACCCACACTCATGCCGGCACCTCGCCGCTTCGGCCCGCCTGATGCTCGATGCCGGCATGGCCAGACCCGGCATAGACCTGCTTGACCAGTTCGGACTGCACCACTTCCTCCACCGACCCGTCGAGCACGATGCGGCCCTGATGCAGCACGATGACCCGCGAGGAAATCTCGCAGACGAAATCCAGATCATGCTCGACCAGCAGGATGCACAACCCCTGCTTGCAGGTGAGGTCGGTCAATATCTCGCCGATCTGCATGCGCTCGGTCTTGGTGAGGCCGGCGGTCGGCTCGTCCAGCAGTAGCACGCGCGGCTCCAGAGCCAGCACCATGGAAAGCTCGAGCGCCTGCTTCATGCCGTGCGACAGCAATCGCGCCGGCGTGCCGAGCTGGCGGTCGAGCCCGGTGGTGCGCAGTACATGCATCGCAGCCTCGGGCAGCGGCAGATCGGTGGCGCGGCGCCACAGCGAGGGCCGCTTGTGGCGCACGCGCGCGATCTGCAGGCACTGCGCGACGGTCAGCGTGTCGAACACATTGGCCATCTGGAACTTGCGGCCGACGCCGAGCCGCACGCAGGCTTCCGGAGGACGGCGGCCAATATCGTGCCCGTTCACCGCGATGCTGCCGGCCGAGCGCTCGGAGCCATCGGCGATGCACCGCATCAGCGTGGTCTTGCCCGCGCCATTGGGACCGACCAGGCTGACCAGTTCGCCGGCCCGGGCGGAAAAGTCGATGCCGGCCAGCACGGTGAGGCTGCCGAAATGCTTGGCGACGTCCTCCACCACCAAAGCCGGTCCGGTGCCGGGCGCCTCGCCTTGCGTGCCCACCGAGTCCAGCGTCGAGAGCGTCACGCTCATCGGCGGCTTCGGCGCGCGGCGCAGCACCATGGAGAGCAGCTTGCGCGGCACGTCGACCACGATGGGCAGCAAGCCGCGCGGAAAGGCGACGATCACCAGCACGAACACCGTGCCAATGATGAGCTGCCACACGAAGGGGTAGTCGCCGCTGAGCTGCGCGCTCTCATAATCGACAATCAGCGCGCCGAATACCGGCCCGAGCAGCGTGCCGCGTCCGCCCAGCGCGGTCCAGATGACGAGTTCGGTGCCGAACACGAAGCCGGCAAGTTCCGGTGCCACCACCATGGCGTAGCAGGCATAGATGTAACCGGCGACGGCACCGATGACCGCGCAGACGAGATAGACGATGATCTTCAGGCGCGATGTATCGAGGCCAAGATATTTGCAGCGCTGCTCGTTCTCGCGCACCGCGATCAGCAGCCGCCCGGCATCGCTCTGCACGAACAGCCAGGCAAGCGTGGTGATGCTCACCAGAAAGCCGCCGGCGATCCAGAACCAGCCCTCCATCGAGATGTCGAAGCTTATGAAGCCCGACAGGCCGCTCGACGAGCCGGTGAAGGTGCCGCCGGAATACAGCAGCTGCGTCGCCACGATCGGTAGCACCAGGGTGATGACAGAGGCATAGAGCGCCGACGCCCCGTGCCAGAATGCCAGCCATCCCACCACCGCCGCGATGGCCAGCGCCGCAAGGATGCCGAGCAGCAGCGCCAGCGCGGCGTTGGAGGTGGTGAAGTCCAGATGGGTGAATACCAGCCCGGCGGCATAGGCGCCGGCGGCGAAGAACACCGACTGGCCGAAGGTGAGTATGCCGAGATAGCCCCAAAGCAGATCGACGGTCAGCGCCACCGCCGCATAGAGCAGCGAGCGGGTCAGCACGTTCACCGAATAGGTGTCGAGCACATAGGGGCCGACGCCGATGGCGGCGAAGGCGAGGATGGCCGCAAACAGGACGGGCAGGAGGCGGCGGGTTTCAGTCACGGGCGAACCCCTGCGGCCGGATGCGCAGGATGACCGCGGCGAGCACAGCGATGGTCAATCCCCCGAGCACCGGGTTGAAATGCGTCGAGACCAGGACCTGCGCGCCGCCGAGCACCAGGCACGACACCAGCAGGCTGCCCAATGAGGCCCCCGAGACCAGGACCAGCATGAAGGCGTTGACCAGCCATGGCACGCCCATGTTCGGATCGACGCTCGACAGCGGCGTGATCAGCGCGCCGGCAATGCCGGCCAGCGCCGAGCCGAGCGTGAAGGTGAGGAAGCGCACTAGCCCGCTATTGACGCCGAGCCCGCGCGCAAGATCCTCGTTCATGATCACCGCGCGTGTCTCAAGCCCGAGACGGGTGCCCTTCAGCAGCAGCGTCAGAGCGATGCCGAGCGCGGCGGCGATCAGCACCAGGACCAGCCGATAGGCTGAATAGCTCTCGCCGAGGATTTCCATCGTGCCCTCGAGCGGGGCCTGCGTGAACTGCACGCCGCGCCCAAACACGATGGTGATGATCTGGCCGATGATGATGCTCAACCCCCAGGTCGCGAGGATCGCGTCAAGCGGGCGGGAATAAAGCGGGCGCACCACGAAGCGCTCGATCGCCATGCCGGCCACTCCGCCGAACAAAGCGGCGATGGGAATGGCGAGCCACGGATTGAGGCCCATCTGGGTGGTCACGAGCGCGGCATAGCCGCCGAGCGTCATCAGCGCACCGTGGGCGAAATTGATGATCTTCATCACCCCAAACACGAGCAGCAGCCCGGTCGCGACCGCATAAAGAATGGCGGCCGTGGTCACGATGTCGAGCGTCTGAGCGATCATGGGTGGCCTCGTTTAGAGAAGGCCCGGGCCGACGTTGCCGCCGGCCCGGCGATTGGCATCCGTTAAGAGCTTCGGCTCGGAGCGTCAGCTCAGAGCTTGGGGCACTGGGCGCCGGGATCGACGTCCTTGAACGTCGAGAGGATCTTCACCGTGCCATCGGCCTGAACCTGGCCGAGGTACATGGTCAGCGGCGCGTGGCGCTGCTTATTCATCACGATGGTGCCGCGCGGCCCCTCGACGGACACTTCCGCGAGCGCCGGAATGACCTTGGCGGCTTCCGTGCTGCCAGCCTTCTCGACCGCGGCCTTATAGGCGTAGACCGCCTCATATTCCGGCACCGAGAGGTCGTTCGGGGTCTTCAGATCCTTGCCGAACTTCTTCTCCATCGCCGCAAGGAACGCCTTGTTGGCGGGGGTGTCGATGTTGGTGAGGTAGGACCCCGAGATGTAGATGCCATCGGCATCCGCGCCCATGCTCTTGGCGGTGCCTTCATCCACGGCGAGGTTGCCGTAGAGCGCCTTAATGCCGGCCGCGCGCAGCTGCTTGGTCAGCGTCACGTTAGGCGCACCACCGGCGGTCGATGTGATGAGCGCGTCCGGGTTGGCGGCCTTCACCTTGGAGAGGATGGCGGTCCAGTCGGTGGCGTCCATCGGAGCGTATTCGTCGCCAACGATCTTGCCGCCGGTCTTCTCGATGTAGCTCTTGGTGAAGGCCAACATGCCGCGCCCGAAGGCGTAGTCGCTGCCGATCAAGAAGTAGGTCTTGGCGCCCTTCTCCTTGAAGAAGTCGACGATGGGGGCGACTTGCTGGTCGGGCACCCACGCATTCACATACATATACGAGTTGCAGGACCGGCCCTCATAGAACGAGGTGTAGATGTAGGGCGTCTTGCCGCGCGAGACGATCGGCAGGCCGGCGTTGCGGGCCGCGCTGGTCTCCATCGAGATCAGCACGTCGACCTTCTTCTGGAAGATCAGCGAGTCGAACGCCTTCTGCGCGCCGGCCGCGCCCGAGGCGTCGTCGGCGACCTCGATCTTCACCTGCTTGCCGAGGATGCCGCCCTTGGCATTGATCTCCTCGACTGCGAGTTCGGCGGCCTGCACCACCGACGGCGCGACCACGCTGTTGGAGCCGCTGAGGCCGACCGGAATGCCGATGGTGATGGTGTCGGCGGCGAACGCCGATCCGGCGAGAAGGCTCGCGGCAAGAGTGCCGGCGAGCAGGACATGACTGCGGGACATCTCGTTCTCCTGGAAGTTGTTGTTAAATCATTGTTTTGGCAAATGAATTCAGTACCAACCGCGCTTGATGTCGGTGCCGAGCATCTCGCCATAGACATCGGTGCGGCGGTCGCGAAGCACCTGGTTGAAGGCGTTCCAGTTGCGCTTTTCGCGGGCGGCGCCGAGGTCGATCTCGGCGATCACGGTCTCCTCGCCCGCGCGGCTGGCTGGCCCGGCGACCGGCCAGCCGGTGTAGCTGACGATCACGCTCTGGCCCTCGAAAGGCTGGCCGCGCTCGGTGCCGATGCGGTCGGCGCAGGCGATGTACATCGAGTTGGTGTGGGCAGCCGCCATGGACAGCACGGTCGCCATCGCCTCGCGGCCTTCCTGCTGGCCGGGGATCGGCACCCAGTTGGTCGGGACGCAGACGATGTCGGCGCCCTGCAACGCCTGAAGCCGGTAGGTCTCGGGGAACCAGCCGTCGTAGCAGATCGCCACTCCGATCCGGCCGATGGCGGTGTTGAAGACCGGGAAGCCGTTATTGCCCGGCTCGAAGAACAGGTTCTCGGCGCCCCACAAATGCATCTTGCGATAGGTGCCGATATAGCCTTGCGGGCCGATCACCACCGCGCTGTTGTAGAGCGCGGTGCCCTCGCGCTCGGTGATGCCAGCGACGATGTGCAGATTACGCCGCGCGGCGATCTTGACCCACGCCTCGGTGGTCGGACCGCCCGGCACCGGCTCGGCCAGGCTTAGTGCCTCGGCGCGGGTCTCGAACACGTAGCCGGTATTGGCGAGCTCCGGCAGCACGAGAAGCTGCGCGCCGGCATCGGCGGCCTTCTCGATCAGGGTGAGGCTATGCGCGACATTCTTGGCGGTTTCGCCGAAGCGCGGTTCCATTTGGATACAAGCAACACGAACGAGGCTGGATTCAGCCATATGGGCACACTCCTGCCCGCGCCGTGGCTGCCCACGTCGCGAAAAACAAAAAACCCCCGACGACGTCTTGCGACGTCAGACGAGGGCTACACAGCCTGGATTTTCAACGGCAACGCTGCCGTCAGCGCTGCATCAGCACTTGATGTCAGCCAGTTAAGGACAGGCGGCAAAAGCTGTCAAGCGCAATATGCCACGCAAATCGGCATAAGGCATACTGCCTAAAAACGCGGCGTTCCTGCCCTAGCTGGCGTCGGTGTCGCGTCCTAGCTCGGCCAGCATGGCGTGCGCGTTGATAACATTGGCGGCGATTACCGCCATAGCCACGCGCTTGGCGGTCGCCTGCCGGCGGATGAACTGATAGGCCTCGTCCTCGGAGATATTGCGCAAGCTCATCAGCAGCCGCGTCGCCTTCTCGATGTCGCGGCGGGTGCGAAGCGTGTCTTCCAGCTTTGATATCTTGGCGAGCAGCCGGCTCTCATAGCCACGCATCGACAGCGCCAGCACGAGACTCGACAGCACGCCCGATGCGCGGATCGGTCGGATCAACACGCCATGGGCGCTGGAATCCAGCAGCGCCTTCAGCACGGTCGGGTTCTCGTAATCAACAATGGCGATCTGCGCGAGCTGCGGGTCGTTCATCCGCCACGGCATCGAGGTCTTGGTGTCGCGGTCGAGCAGGAAGAACACGGCGTCGAGCGGCTGCGGCAGTTGCACCGGCGGCGGCCACACCATCTGCACCTGGCAGCCGATGCGCTGCAACTGGCGGATCAGGTCCTCGCCATCCTGGTCGCGCGGATGCACCACCGCGACCCGCGTATTGCGCAGGTTCTGGATAAGCCCCGTGCTCATCGGCGCGGCCCGCCGTGGCTCACACGCTCACGCATGATCGTAGACATGATCGACCAGATACGGGTCGGGCTTCTGCGGTGCCTTGGCCTCCCACACCACGTCGAAATCGCCGTGCTCGTTCACCACTCCGATGCGTGGGCGCAGGAAGGCATGGTTGTTGTCGGGATCGATGGTGATCCGCCCCTGCGGTGCGTCGAATGAGGTGCCGAGCGCCGCGTCCGCCAGCCGCTGGGTGTCGAGCGACTTCGCTCGCGCCAGCGCCTGCGCGAAGATATGGATCTGCGCGTAGGATGCCTCGGCATACATCGTCACCGGCGCGTCGCGACCGAAGCGCGCGCGGTAGGCGGTGACGAAATGCCGGCTCTCCGGTGTATCGACGCTGGAGAAATACGGCGCCGAGGTGACGTGGCCGACGCACAGTTCCGGCCCGATGGCGCGGATTTCGCCCTCGGCCATTGTGAGGCTGGCGATAGGCAGCGTGCGCGGATCGAAGCCGGCCTCGCGATAGATACGGTAGAGCGCTTGCGCCCCCTGCCCCACCACGGTGGAGAACACCACCGCCGGCGCCTTGCGGCGGATATCCTCGACCACACGGCGCAACTGGTCGGAGTGGGGCTCCACCGGCACATAGGTCTCGGCCACCACCTCGCCGCCCTCGCGCAGCACCACGTCGCGCATGATACGGTTGGATTCGTGTGGGTAGATGTAGTCCGAACCAATCAGATAGAAACTCTTGCCGTAGGTCTGGAACAGATAGCGCGCCAGTTGCAGGCTGTTCTGGTTCGGTGCCGCGCCGGTGTAGATGACGTTCGGCGAATACTCGAAGCCCTCATAGAGCGAGGGGTACCACAGCAGGGCGTTGCGCCGCTCGACCGTGGCGAGGATCGCCTTGCGGCAGGATGAGGTGCAGCAGCCAAAAATCGTGCTGATTCCGTCCTCGGTAAGCAGCCTCTCGGCATAGCGGCGATAGAGCTCGGGGCTTGATTCCGGGTCGTAGCACACCGGCTCGATCGGCCGGCCGAGGACGCCGCCGGCGAGGTTGATCTCCTCCACCGCCAGCGCCGTGCCCCGGAAATGCTCGGTCTCCGGGACCTCCATGTTGCCCTTGCGGGAGAACAGCACGCCGATGCGCCAGGTCGCGATGCCCTCGGGCACCGTCGCTATTTCTGCGGCCTTGCCGATCACGACAGCACTCTTTTCACCAATCATCCATCCGGCGTTTTATCAGTGTGGGGCCTCCTCAGCCATCGAGAACCTCACGTGCCTCATAGGGCCACCCGGTCGCTGGCGACGACTGTCCCGCTCGTGGCTCATCCACGCCCATAGGGTCAACTATACGTTTGGCGTCTTACGTAGCTCGGTCAGCACCTCGTGCGGATCGAAGCCGATGATCTCCGCCAGCTCCAGCAGCTCGACCACGTCGATGCGACGTTGGCCGTTCTCCATGTTGGTGATCAGCGGCTGGTGTTTTCCCAGCACCTCGGCCACGTCGGACTGCTTCAAGCCTGCAGAGAGGCGATACTGCACGAGCAGTTCCGCGAGGCGCTGGTGACGGCGTGAGCGAAACGAGGCGGGCATTGGCAGCCGGGTGAGTTGGAACCGGCCTGTTGCCTATGCGCCTAGACTTCATATTCAAAAAATGGATATGTGAAAGTCGGATATGACC